>Ga0182011_10000740_pt1 | contig 28526 bp, 18 predicted proteins | sample 711E1DmetaG_FD_120481 | JGI IMG/M metagenome (GOLD analysis project Ga0182011, IMG submission 120481) | Permafrost microbial communities from Stordalen Mire, Sweden - 711E1D metaG | ecosystem: Environmental > Terrestrial > Soil > Wetlands > Permafrost | place: Sweden: Stordalen | collected...
ATGAACAGGAAAGGGGTATCGCGATGGAAATCACTACCTCCGCAGGCAGGTACTTTCTTCCCCGCCAGCAGCAGATTATGCCATAAGCCCACCGCTTTGAGGTTGGATTCGCGCATAGGGCCGTTCCAGATCTCCAGCACATCAATTGGCAGCTCGTTCATATCGAATAAAAACGGACACCCCTCATCGAAGGGATGATTGGCGACGATTGTGGCTCCACGCTGATGGGCGGATTCAAAGCGCGACTTTATTTCTGCCGGGGTATTCGCCATGAACGGACCATCGTAGGGATCTGGACAGCCCAAAAAGTTTGAATGTCCTTGGTAATGGGTCCATTCGAGACCAGGGATCAGGGTAATACCCGGTATTTTTGGTAGAGCATCGCTGGTGACCGGCTGGTTATGGTCAGTGATAGCTAAAAAGTCCAAACCGTTCCGAAGCGCGCGCAAACTCAATTCCTCGGCAGTCTGCACTCCGTCTGAAGCTATCGTATGCGAATGCAAATCGCCTTTGAGGAGGCGCAGGTGCTTGTGGGTCATCTTCAGATGGTAAATCACCTGGACCCCATTAAGGGCCACTTTGTACGCCCCCACCAAAATTTTCCATTCGCCGGGTACGAGATCGTGAGGCTGGTAACCGGGAGTTGCCTGGGTAGCGCTGAGAAAAATTTCGGTCTTGTCCGAGCCGGAAGCACCCACCTGAGTCCCGTCAGGCGCGATCAAACCAAGGTCGATGATATTGATCTGCTTGCTGCTTTCAAATTCTCCAGCGGGCAGATCCTCATTTTGCTTATGGTGCCTCTCATAGGAATATTTCAATTCCAGTGATTCGATATCCGCCGGCATGTCAAAGGGGAGAGTAAAGTAAGTACCCTCCTGGTCTTTTTTTATGCTCAAAGGAAGCTCTTCCGACGTTTCTTTGGTTACCTGATCCAGCATGGTCATGATGGTTTTTCTCCCAATACCGCTTTCAAGAAGCGGCGAATCTGAATATCCCAGAAGTACCAATCGTGTTTGCCGTCTTCTTCGTGGTAATCCACTTTTACGCCCAGGCTTTCACAGGCAGCAGCATAATACTTGCTCATCGGATAAAGATCATCCTGCCGTCCGCAGGCGATAAAAAGCCGTGGCAAATCAGCCGAATGCGTGGTAGCCTTTTTGAGCCAGACCTCCGGATCGTGGTCGCTACCGGGAAGCTTTGCGAAATCGCCAAATATATAGGCAAATTCCTTCGCACGGGCATCCGAGACAAATTCAGGGCTAAACCCTGCCAGAGACAACACGCCCGAGAAACTGGCCACTGCACTGTACATTTCAGGATGAAGCAGTCCGGCCTTAAAAGCACCGTATCCGCCCATCGAAAGCCCGGCCAGGAAGGTATCTTCACGGCGCGGAACCAGGTCAAAGACATCCGCCAGATATTGAGGCAATTCTTCGACGATATAGGTAAAGTATCGTTGTCCATTCGGCTGATCTGTGTAAAAGCTGCGCCCGGCCGACGGCATGACGACGACCAATCCGTAATCATTGGCCAGCGTCTCGATCGCTGAATAACGTTGCCAGGCACTGCCATCGTCGCTCAAGCCATGAAGCAGATAGAGCACCTTGCGCCGGCGAACGGGAATGCCATTCATTCGGCCCGGGTCAGGCAGGATGATATTCAGCGGTTGACAAACCTGGGTAGTCTGAGGAGTGTGATCGATATGAAGGTTAGCCATTTTTTTCCTCCGGAAAACTGGTAAAAGGATTTCTTGTTGCCTTTTTATTTTACCTTTTCTATCGGATTCATGGCAGCAATTACAAAAACAAACGCCAGAAAATTCTGGCGTTTGTGCGCATCCTAATCAATTCCAGCCTGCTCGCTTGGCTATTTTCTTCTTTTTAGCCGATTTACTGACCAAAGTATAAGCCCCACCCAGTAGCACCGGGATGGCCACTGAACCGCATACCAAAGGTGCCGTTTGGACAGTGCTCTGCACTTCGACAGCCACCGTGTAATCCGTGTCGGTACCATCAATTTGGGTATCGACCGGTGAATATTTGATGGAATAGATACCATCTGCGGGAACCGTCCAATCCATGGATGCTTGCGAATTGGCATCTAGGGGGTGATTTTCGCCCAGCATCGTGATGCCATCACTATCAAATAATTGCTCGATGGCTGCCGAGTTCTTGCCAACGGGAGCTGTCGTCAGGCGCAACACCTGACCTTTTGTCGCCTGGAAGGACACCCAGTCGACATCCCCGGCGGGACACCAATTATGGGTCTGGCTGGTACCGATTGTGAGTGGTAGTGCCCCGTCCAGCCCGTTGTCGCTTGGGGTTGCCCCTTCATATTGATCCAGCACGCAAATGAGCGGTACATCAGTGGTAACTGCAGCAGAGAAATCACCGGCAGTACCCTCGGCTTCCACAGCACGAATGCGGAAATCGTAGGAGTGGCCCAACTCGGCGCTAAAAACTGCCTGGCGGTCGCCTGCTATGGGTTGCGTTTGCAAATCGGTCCAATCCCCTGAATCGATGCGCGATTGAATCTCAAAGTGGTCGATATTTTCCGCACCGCTGCCAACAGTCCAAGCTAGCGGAATCGCTGTGCTGTTCGTTTGTTCTGGTAACGCATTCATCGTCACAACAGGTAAAGCAACCGGAGTTGAAACGTTGAAATCCTGGCTGATGCTGGTATTGCCGGCGAGGTTACGGGCTTCCACCTTCAAGGTGTAATTTCCCGCAGGCAGCAGGCCAACCTCCCAGGAAGAACCCGTTTGCCAATCCATTGATTGGCTGAAACTGGCCGGGCCGGTCAGATTCGCGCTGGTTTCCACGCCATCATCGACCACCCAAGACAGGGTCACGTCGGTCGCCGAGGTGGCGGCAGCGGGCAGTATCAGGACGGGTACAGATGGCGGCGTGATCATATTGACCACCTTTACCGAGCTGACCGTCTGCGCACCAATGGGGTTATCGCTGAGGTCATTATCCCCGTTCTGGAACAGTTCCGACGTGCCGCCAAAATTGGTGTCCGAGTAAAGGATCAGAGAGACACCACTGCCTAGTTGCACTGAACTCGTTTGATCGTCCTGCACGGTCGGCTGTGAAGCCAGATCAGCGTATTCACCCAGGTCAAGTACCTGGCAATTCCCCTGAAAATCCGGCTGGGTATATAAGGCCACCTGCCCGACGGTTGGGGTACATACCATCGGCGGGGCACCACAGGTATATTTCTTCACAAGCGAGATCAACCCGGTATCAACAGCGGAGGTTTTGCCAGCCACGTCAGTCACCTGCAGGGAAAGGGAGAACTTTCCATCAGGAATGCCGGCATCGCACAGGTTAATCTGCGTGGAAAACTTTTCATCGGTCAGAACCGGGCCGATGGGCGTCCAATCGCCACTGACCTTGTAGAACAACTGACCACTGGATACCTGAGTATCGTCCTTCATCCAGCCACTGACAGTCAAAGTAGGAGAAGTGATCGTAGAATCTGCCTCAGGGAGGGTCAGCCCACCGGTCGGGATGGCGTTATCGCCATTACGGGAGGTGTAACGATCCCCGGGCATGCATTCAGTCCCGTATTCAGGGAAATTAGCAGCCTCAGTACAGGTGCGGGGACGCCCCCCATTGACGGTGACCTCATCGAAGACAATATCCACCGAGGTTCCCCAGTAAGAAGTGGGATCGGCGTGCACCATAAAATGCAGGTGGTTCCCTGTGCTTTCACCGGTATCATCCGCATTTGCGAGATATTCACCCTGATACACTTTGGTTCCCGCTACTCTCAAGTTTGCGGGAATGCTGTTTTGAGCCAGGTGGAAATACACCATAAAAGTAGTCGGAGTAGTCGTGTCATCTTCGATCACCAGATAATTGGGATTGGTGGTATTGCCATTGGGATATTGCCAAACTGCATACTTGACCACGCCGGCTTTGGCAGCGGCTATCGGAAACATGGTACCATCGGCAAAGTCGAACGCGTAAAGACAGGTAGTAGGGCATGACTTATAGGTGAGCACATGACCAATACTACCGGTAAGGATTTTCGTTTGTCCGTTCCCCCAGGGCAACCGGTAGCCGTGATAGACCACGCCGTCCTTTGATGATTGCTGGATAGCGGGCATGTACTGGGCTTTCACATCCGGCGAAAGCATGGAATCTGGAACTGCCTGCAATTCAGTCGCAAAAGTGGCATCGGACTGCAAGACCACAGACCATTGGCCGTCACCCGATTGGTGGGCGATGACCAGACCAGGTTCACCAGATTGGACCAGGCCAGTATTTTTATCCACCAGCGCCGTCCAGACCAGAGCCAGGGTACCATCACTGGAAAATTGCACCCTATCGATGGTGACATTGTAAAGCATATACGCCAACACATCTTCGCGCCCGGAAACCGCTTTCTGGATCGCCTGGTCGATAGCGATCCAGGTTGGATCGGAGAGTGCTTTGGGTTGAGGTAATTGGGGAGAAGCACTGACCTGGGTATTCGGCGCCACTTTACAACCAGCCAGACCCAAAAATAACACCAGAGCCAGCGCCAAAAAAATTGTTTTCCTATGATCCGTGAAAGGCATACCCAGCCACCATCCTATCAAAATATGTAAAAAGATAGGTGCAAGGTTTGGGCCAATCCTCTTTGATCAATTGGCTAAAGAAAAAGACCGGAGTACTCCGGTCTTTTCCAAAAAGTTAATTAATCGGCTACAAGTTACTTGGTAACCGCCAGTTGAGGTACCATGCTCAAGGACGCTGCTGTTGCATCGTTGTGAGTTGTATAAACCCAAAGCTGGTGCTTGGTCTCATCGACCGAAAATTGAATGCCGCCCAGACCGTTTTGGCCACTGGCCAAATGATACCAGTCCGGATATTGGGAATTCTGTCCATCTATCGTAAAACATCCGGCAAGGGGAACCGTGCCAACGATCGTCGAAGTATCGCTGGGAAAGTCACGAATATTCAAGCCCACCCCGTAATTGGGATCCAGGCAAACCACCAGACTACTCACCATTTCGGGAGTCGGTGTATTCGTCGGTTCAGGAGTGCTGACCTCAGCCGGTAAAGCATCAGGAGTCGGGGTAAGCGTGGCGAAAACCGCAGTCGCGGAAATGGTAGCAACGCCTGCTCCAGGCGTCAATGTGGTATTTGTGCCATTTTGGCCTGCCTGAGGAGTTCCAGTCAGTCTTTGTCTATACGCAGATGCATATTGTGAAGAAAGCGCTGTGCGGTTACGCGAAAATGATGTCCTGGTCATCAACATCGTAGTCGAGGAGGCTAACAACGCCCCAATTACCAAGCCGAGCACCAGGGTTTTCCATCTACCCTCAGTATAGGCAGTTTTCTTGGTGAAGAAACGAATTGCAGAAATCAAGAGAACGATCAGGCCAATCCCCAGGAAAAGCCAACCAATCACAGTTTCTACGATCATACGCGTGGCGGCACTACGTAACGCCGAAGTGGCAGCCGAACTAACTGTCCCCGTCGTAGTGCCAGTTGTTCCGGTTGTAGCAGTAGAAGAACTACCGGTTGTAAAATTGCCACCGGAAGCAAAACCACCCCTAAAACCTCCACCAGTACCGCCCGTGCCCCCTGTACCAGTCCGACCAGCAAAGCCGCCACCTGTAGCTCCACTGAAACCTCCGCCACCACCAGTAAACTGGGATAAGAGGCTATTTTGGCTGCGTGTTAAACTGGCTCTGCCTGCATTATTGACCAAAAGAACGGCTGACGATGCCAGCAATATACTCAGCACCAGGCCGAGAATCAAAGGTTTCAGGCGATTGCCTTTGAAATAACTTTTTTTTATGAAGATGAATACAAAAAGTCCAATTGTTGAGACTAAACCAAGGAAATATAGAATATAGCCTACAACCGTCTTGCCGATAATTGCGCCAGCCAAGCTAACAACTGCGCCAACGACCAAGAAAATAAAAAACTTCCAAAAACCTTTCATTTCTTCTTCCATTGTTCCTCCAGAAGATGCAACACCCATTCTTTACAGATTTAATATTTCTACAATTTAGAAATATAAACCCCAATTGTGTAGAAATTGTTTACGTTTTGTGGAAGATAATGCATTTCTCCGATTGTTGTGGAGCGAGCCGGATAAACATTCAGCGGGATGTATCAGCCATCATGTGAGCAGCCAATTTCAAATAACGGCAGTGTTCAAATTCCGGCTTCCCCGGTCAGCAAATTATGCGCTTTTTCAACATACTCCAGGGATTGATGGCGGAAGTAGGTATTGTAGAGGGTCGCGTAATGACCACCCCCTATAAGCAAGCCGACGTGGGTCCCCTCTTCGATGATGGTACCGTTCTCCATAACGATGATGCGATCCGCGGATTTTACAGTGGAAAGGCGATGCGCGATCAAAATACTAGTGGTACGCTGCAAAATCAGGAGTAAAGCCTGTTGAATCTGCCATTCAGTAAAGGGATCGATACTGGCGGTCGCTTCATCCAGGATAAAAATGGCCGGACGCTGTACCAACACACGCATCAATGAAACCAACTGGCGCTGCCCCATCGAGAGCTTGGCACCGCGCTCCCCCACCTCGGTATTCAACCGATCCGGCAGGGTGTCCAACCATTCGCCATTCCCAATCTTGCGAGCCAGCTCAATGATATCAGCATCACTGGCCCCTTCACGAGCATAACGAATGTTCTCCGCGACCGTACCGGAAAACAGAAAAGGAACCTGGTTCACAATGCCCAACTGGTGATGATAATCGTTCAAATCGAAGGCACGGATATCACGGTCATCCACCAGGATGCGACCCCCTTGAAACTCGTAAAAGCGAGCAATCAACTTGGCGATCGAAGTCTTGCCAGCGCCGGTATGCCCAACGATGGCCAGATTCTCACCCGCCGCTACCTTGAGGCTGAAATCCTGCAAAATCGGTTCGCTCTCTTTATAGCGAAAATCCACGTGGTCAAAAACAATTTCACCATTTAGGTGAGAGACGCGGTTATTGGCGGACTGAATCACGCGGTTGGGCGTGTCGATGAGGGCGAACACACGTTCAGAAGCAGAGAGACCATTTTGAATATTGGTCCAGAAAGAGGTCAGGTTCATCACCGGGAAGAGAAAACGATCCAGGCTCAGCAGGAACAGGTACCACGAGCCCACACTTACCAACCCCTGCACGGCCGTCATTCCGCCGATGTAGACCATGAAGGCAGTCGCCAATCCCTGCAACGCATTCAGCGCCGGGAAGACAATGGAGAGCACCAGGCCGCGCTTGACGTTCACCCGATATGAAGTGGTATTAGCATTGTCGAAATCCTTGTAAATGCTGGCTTCCTGCCTGAAGTTCTTGGCGACGGCAATACCGCTGACGGTCTCTTTGATGGTGGAATTGACATTCGCCATGGCGCGCATGCCCTGACGGGTCACGTTCCTGGCCAAGGTGCGGTACAAAATGGCAAACACCAGCACGATGGGGATAAGCGCCATGATATACAGAGTCAGTTTCCACTCAATGTTGAATATGACGATCGCCAGAATAAAGGCTTCGACGAATTGGGCCGCCACGTCCGTGACCAAGCCAATGAGATCCCCAAAATCACGGGTGTCGGAAGTGATGCGCGAGACTACCTTGCCTGAAGAGAATTCATCGAAAAAGGAAAGGTCATGTTCCACAGCTGCCTGATAAGCATCCAGCGCCAATTTGGCGACCACATCTGCGATAGCGCGGGTAATCAAGCGGCGCGAGGCCAGGTTGCTGAACCACATGACCAACCCGATGGCCGCCACGACCAGACCGATCACGATCAACGACCAGAGGGCGGGGACACCGTGCAACAAATTCACACCATCCGAGACGATAATCGGCATCATCGACCCGGCACCGGCAATCGCCAAGGTGAACAACGATACCCCAAGCAAGCGATGCCACTGCGGTTTAAAATAATTCACGATGCGGCCGAACAACTCGCGGTCGGAGTAAGTGCGATCATATTTTTCTGCGTCAAGCCCGTCAAAAAAGCCCATAAGTTCTCTTAAATCTCTATCTGCAACGGTGGTTTACTCGCTAAAGATGCGGCGGTAAGACTCGGAAGTTTTCATCAGGTCGTCGTGAGTACCCGAGGCCACCAAGTTCCCTCCACGCGAGACCAGAATCAAGTCTGCCCAACGGATCTGCGAAAGGCGGTGGGTGATAATGAAGGTCGTGCGACCTTTGGCTGCCGCATAAATGGCGCGCTGGATCTTATCCTCGGTGGCGGAATCGATGGCCGAGGTCGAATCGTCCAGGATCAAAATGCGCGGATCGGTCAAAAAGGCCCTGGCCAGGGCCAGACGCTGACGCTGCCCGCCGGAAAGGGTCACACCGCGTTCCCCGATGACGGTCTGGTAGCCCTCGCTGAGGGTGTCGATGAACTCTTCGGCCTGGGCGGCGCGGGCGGCGCGGACAATCTCATCCTGGGTGGCACCGGGTTTGCCAAAGGCGATGTTATCCGCAATCGAACGCGAGAACAGGAAGATATCCTGTTCGATGATGGAGATGTTGCGGCGCAGAACTTCGAGGTTCCAGTCGCGCACATCGACCCCATCCACCAGCACCTGACCGGTGGTGGTATCGTAAGTGCGGTTAATCAGGCGAGCCAGGGTGGTCTTGCCCGATCCGGTCTGACCCACGATAGCTACCGTCTGACCGGGTTTCACCTTGAAAGAAACATTATCGATGGATGAATCATTATCGCCATATTTGAAAGTGACGCCACGGAATTCCACTTCACCGCGCATGGGTGCGGAATATCCGGTAGCGTTCTGGTCCAGGTTGTTTTCGTGGTTCATGAGTTCCAAAATCCGTTTGGCTCCGGCCACGCCAAGGGAAATACGCGAGTAGGCCCACATCGAAGAAAAGGTCGGAAAATCCAACATCAGGAGCAAGCCAAAATAACCCACGACGCCGCCGATGTTCAACTGACCAGCGCGGAAAAGCAGCAGGGCCTGCAGCAGCCCGGCAGCCAGACTCATGTAATACAGGAGCAACGGCAAGAAGCGGCTTTCGACCCGGCCCTGATGCACCGAAGCATCGCGGTAACGACCCACGTGCCCTCTGAAAAGTGAAATCTCACGAGATTCCTGGGCGGAGCCTTTGACGGTTTCGATGCCATCCAAAGATTCCGAGAGGCGAGTACTCAGTTCCCCGAAGGATTCACGCACTTCCTCGGTTACCGGGGCCAGACTCTTCAGATGATAACGCAGGAGGATAAAGAACAGGATGGTAAATATGATGGGGGTAATGATAAGAGAAGGATGATAGCTCGAAGCCAGTATCAACGGCCAAATTAAGAAATTCAAGGAGCCGACCACCATGTTGACACCGGGGCTGAAAAGATAGTTGACCTCACGGACATCGTAAGTGGCGCGAGACATGGTATCGCCGACCGGTTGCAAGTTGTGAAAGGTCATGCTCTTGCCCAGAAGGTTGATGTAAATTTCCTGACGGACATTCTTCTCGACGCGCTGAGCCACCAGTTCAAAGCCAAAATTACGGATAAATTGGAGGCAGCCACGACCGATATTAACTGCAGCGATGAGCATTGCAATAGAAAGGAGGGCTTTCAAGTCGGGATGGGCAGCCGATACGACATTAAAGGCGTTGCCCACACTCACCTGGGTGACGGCCATGAGGGCCGCATTACCAAAGGCTCCGAGGGAGGCGGCCAAAAAGATGGGCCACTGGCGCAGAGTATGCGAGATGATCCAACGAGCCGGCGAGCGCCGATCGGATTGATATTTCGAGGGTAGGGTAAATTCAGCAGTAGATTCGGTCATGGCACGGAGGTTAAGTTTACCACCAGTCAGGGATGGATTGCAAATTTTAAAGTTTCATGGTTGCGATAACTGCGGTAAAAATAATGGGGAATACTTGGCCCCTTTCCACTTGGGCCTTTATCCCATTCATAGAAACCATCTGCCAGAATTAAGCATCGTCGCTTTTGAAAAGCTGTCCGAAATGCCTGTTTTTCTTTGAGTGTTTCTACCCTCGCGTTGATCATCCGGCTGCCTATCGAAAGGTCTTTCGCCAAAACGCAAGGTTAGGCCTGGCTGGGCGCGCAACATGTCGTCAAAAGTTGCCAGGGGTACGAATATTGGCAAACGATTGAGCTCTGCATCGGGCGCACGAAAACGACTTTTGATTGTTTCTGGCTCTCTAGCATATACGAGGGCTAATAAGTGCAATAACGTGCTTTTTCCACTGCCTGGATCGCCCAGAATGACAAAAGCTTGGTTTTCATTTGAGAAAAGCGTTTCAATAATGGATTTCTTCTCCAGCGAGAGACGGTTCCACCTCTCCTGCCGAAGCGCATCCAACTGCCGAAGTGTTTCCTGCCCGGTACATTCATCCTTGTCTTCCACCTCAATCAGGAGACGACGCTCCTCCGCACTAAAGGTATCGGCGGCTTCAGGTACTTCAGCAACAGCCCTTAGTTCGACAAAGATATCTTCCAGAGGAAGTGAAATTGCTGTGGCTGATCTCATCATTCCCTGGAAAGTAAGGCGATCGAACCAATTTATCAGATGCTGTCTATAACGACTTTCAAGAAATGAAAGGTCTACTTCGTTCGGCTGGTAAGAATCTACCAATTGTTTTAATCGGTTGATTTCTAGCTGGAGGTTGTGTAAATCGATGGGAGTATCTTTAGAATTGTTGTCTGACGTAAACTGAACTGCTCCTTTAATTATTGCGACATCCTCCTTAATTATGGTTGTGGTTGCCAGCTTGCATCATATTTCCAGGCTTTATCATTGGTTAATTGAATTGGCTGAATTGAAGGATCCTGAAGGATTTTATTAACATTGATGAGATAAAAGTCGCTATTTCCTGTTTGATTGTTCCCCAAAGTTATCACTATATTTTGCCCGTCAGGCGACCAATTTGCATCAATGAATTGGGACGGAATATTTGCGCCAAACAATTGGATAATTTTTGAACCATCATTGTTCACAAAATAAAAAGATGTGCTTCCATCATCGCACCATACACCCACCAATCCATGCAACCCATCCGGAGATGAATTATTGCTTGCTTCTCCCAATATCATGTTTCCTGTAGATTTTTTACATTGAGCAGCGTAATTTGGCCAAGTCGCTAGGAAAGTAGTATTTTTCCCGTCGATGCGATTCCAGGTCCAACTTTCAAAATGATTGGTTACATAGGTTAGGGAATTTTTGCTGCCGAACCATGTCACAATTCCACTGTCAGTATAAGAGGCAATTTTTTCAGGTTGATCACCATCAGTACCAATTAGATCAATCTCCCATAAATCGACTGTATTGGATATGACATAAAAATGATTTGCATCTTGCCAATGTAAAAGTTGACTTAATCCTGCTATTTGAGCAAGTTCTTTTTTGCCACTCCCATCGACATTGATAATATTGATATTGTTTTTACCTGATTTTGAGTCTGTTTGTTCGTAGATAATTTGCTTTCTGTCGAAAGACCAGCCCAAGAATTGAATTCCGTTTTGTGCAGGTGCCAGAATGTTAGATTCATTTCCATTTACATTTACAGTTGAGATAGAGGTTGCGTTAGGATCTCCTGCGCTAATTTCTGAGTATTCAATCCTTTTACTATCCAGTGACCATTCATATGAGATTTGATTGGTATTTGAAGCATTTGATAAACGGGTCTGGCTGCTGCCGTCTGCATTCATTACAAAAACATTGGCTTGACCGTTGTTTTCACCAATATAAGCAATATGTTTCCCATCTGGGGACCATCTGGGTGAATAACTCTTACCTAAACCCTTAGTCAGTTCTGTCACCTTTGTTCCATCTGATTGCATCGTATAAATTTCAGGATTTCCGCTTACTTCTGAGACAAATACTATTAACCCGTTATCTGAAGTAGAGGAAGTTGAAAAGACCTTTTGGAAAACGGAAGATGCAGCAACACTAACTGGAGATTTCCATAATTGTGGAAAAACAAAATAAACCGCGGCCACAGCTAAAATTACAATCACTACACCGATGAGTATTTTCAATCCAGTTTTTATTCTTTTTGACATAGTAATCCTCTTAATCAATTGGTGCTTGGATATGTCGAATAAAAACATAAATGATAAATGAACTTATTATTACCGATAATTACGTGAACAAAACTTGATTTCGTATTGTCTCTTAAGAGTATAGCAGTTTGATACAAGGCCGTGCAACAGAAGTTTGAATGGATCCTCCATACAGCCCGGAGAAAATCGTTCGTTCGACGTTTCAACACCCTGATCACCCCACCGGACATAACCGGTTCTGTCAGATCTTCCGTGATCATTGGTTTCGCTGGTGCGATCTCCGTATGGAAAACGAAGTCCCTGTCGATCAACGTGCAAATGTCACAAATATCGTCCGGCGTATGATGCTCTGCCGTGACCCCGAAGGGGAATACACGCGTTACATCTGCCCGGGCTGCGGGTTTGCCTGCACCCTGCAGCAGGCACAGGTGAGCATCGGGTTCCCTTCTCCTGCAAAACCCGCTTTTGCCCATCGTGCGGCAAAGTCCACGTCGATAACTGGGTCAACAATATTACTAAATACATCCTGGAAGTCCCTCATCTCCACATCACACTGACTACCGCTGATTCTTTGCGTCCCTTCTTCCTGAAAGACCGTGGTTTGCTGAAAGAGCTTCTACAAATAGGGGCTCAGGCAGTATTGGAAGTTGTTCAGAATATCCATCCCGGTATCCGGTTTGGTATTGTCCACACCATCCACACCTTTGGTCGTGACCTAGTCTTCAAACCTCACGTTCATCTGGTAGTCACCAAAGGGGGTCTCGTCAATGGTAAATGGGTAGAGATAGAAAGTGTTCCTGGCGATCGTCTTTCTACAAAATGGCGTTATTTACTCTGCAAAAAGCTTCGTGAGTTAAGACCATTCGATACCGCCTTGCAGCAGGTGATCTCAAAAACATTCCAAGACCATCATGGTTTTGTGGTCTACACGGAAAGCTTTTACCCAAAAGGCATTGATGCTGCTCGCTACATCGGGCGCTATCTCGGCCATCCTCCTCTCGCTACATCCCATTTGACCGACTACGATGGAAAGTGTGTGACCTTCTGGTATAAGGATACTCAGACCAGTGAGAAAATTATCGTAAAATGCTCAGCATTGGATTTCATCTCGAAAACGGTGCTACATATCCCACCCAAACACTTGCAAATGGTGCATTATGCCGGTCTTTATGCTCGCTGCATCAAGCGCCGTATTGCCCTTATCGCAAACGCGGCTTTGGAAGCGATCCGCATACAAATTCCTCTATTTGCTCTCGATCCTTTGTTGAGGTTGGTCGTTCCCCTGAAATGGCGCGACCGCATCAAAGCTAGTTTTGGTTACGACCCGTTATCTTGTCCAAATTGTGGTCGCATAATGGAACTTGCAGAAATATGGGAGCCAAAACGCGGATTCGTCTGGATGAAACACTGGCTGGAAACTCACCGGATGCGAAAAGCTGCTCGAGACGCCTTGATAAATGCTGCGCAGGTCACGAGCCATTCCCGATTGCCCCGCTTGTATCAACAGCTTCCAATCGCCTGCGAAGTAACTGTCCCTTTCAGTCAGAACACTTCCTGAATATGTAATGCATTTCCCCCGCTCTTCCCTTCCTCTCAGATGACCTCGTGAGGTGCATTATCCTGTTCCAGGGTATCGAATTTTGAGGTGCTCTTTTGGTTTATGTCTGGCTAATTCGCTCAGACAGTTGCTTTTGAAACGTCATGAATTTCTTCAGGAATAATATAAATTCCTAGACTTCAAGGACAATTAAGAAAAAACTGCCCGGAGGAAATCTCCAGGCAGCATTTTGTTTCGACAAGGCCGATTACAGGGAAGGATTCCCAGAATCGGGTTGGACCGGAATCGGCAACGGCATGACAGGCGGAACCGCTTCGATGGCCTTGAGCTGATGATAGGTCAGGGTCCAAATGTTGGATGTGAATACCGTCACCCAACCGCGTACAAAGGAAAGCGGCGAGAGAGTGACTGCAAAGAAGAAAGGCAGCGCCACCAATGCCCCAATGATCCACGGCCAGACATGAGCTGCAAACAGGCTGGTAATTCCATAGCCAATGGCGCCGGTCACAGCCGCCACAAGGGTACCGGGGATGGCCATGATGACATAAGTCGGGATCAGGATGAAGGCGACAGCGACCATGGCAATGCCGACAGCGATCCCTACACCAATCAAGACGATCCAGATGAGCAGGGCATATTTGAAATAATGTTTGAAGAATTGCCAGCCACTGGAGAAGGACTCGCCTATGCCCGTACCTTCGATGGCAGCAAAACGGACGACGAATTCACGCCACACATTCACCATGGCAAAGAACAGGGCAAGCGGGATGAACAGGAGAGCGACCAGCACGATGGTGACGACGGATCCACCGATGGCAGCCGCGTTACCGTAACTGCGGATGATATTGAATACACTTACGCCTATCCCGGCAAGAAAACCCAGAACAACCAACGCCATGGGAGCGCCGATCAAGAGGTCGATCACCCAGATGCGGAAAGCGCGGCGATTCCAACCAAGCGCCCAACCGGCTTTAAAATTATGCTTTGCGCCGGTGGTTTCGTTCTCATCCACCATGCGGATGATGGCGGTTTCAGCCGGATAGCGCACGAATGCCAGGACCAGCCCAATCAAAAGGGCAATGGCAATCACGATCACGCTGGCCCAGATAATGGTCTGGATGATGTGCGTCTGGGTATCGAAAAACCGGCCATAGTTCTGGTTGAGCCAATTAAGTGCCTGTCTTCCCCAGGCTTGAGCTTGTAAGCCGGATAAAAAGGCCGGATTTGCATTCAGTCGCTGGTTCTTATTTAAATTCCAGGAAAAATTCGCCCCACCGCTGCCGCTCCCGCCGCCCAGCAGGGCCAGGAGAAAACCAAAAATCCACAGGACTTTATAGTCCCAGAGGATCTGCCAAGAACGTTTTAGGACTTTACCGATTTCAAACATTTTTTACTCCGTTATCTCCAGAAAATAATTCTCAATTATTGGTCATTCACCAGTATATACGTAATGCTCCCCGATTGGTTGTAAAAAATCCAACGGGGAGTCTGCAGGTCATCCATGACGATGTTCAAAGAATCAAGGAAATTTTAAGAAGTGCTTATGGCTTTTCCATACCCAGAGAAATGCGCCCACGCTCGGCTTCAACTTTCAGAATAATGACTTCGATGATATCGCCTACCTGCAACAACGTCCCGGCGGGAATCTGGGTGCGGTGCAAGAGGCCATCCTGCTTAACGCCAATATCGACAAAGATACCGAAATCGACCACGTTACGGACAGTACCTTTCAGGCGCATGCCGGTAACCACGTCTTCCATTTTGAGCACGTCGGAGCGCAAGATGGGCGCAGGTGCATCCTGGCGCGGATCGCGGCCGGGTCGGATCAACTGCTCGAGAATATCCTGCAAGGTGGGCTCCCCGCAACCTATTAGTGCGGCCAATTGCTTCAACGGCTGGACCTGGAGTTTGACGATGGCCTCTTTGCGATCAGATAGAGCGGCAGTATTGCCGACACCAGCTAATTTCAAGACCGATTCCGCTACCGGATAGCTTTCAGGGTGAATGGCGCTGGCATCCAGCGGATTCTTGCCGCCGTGGATACGCAGGAAGCCTGCACTTTGTTCGAACGCCTTGGGTCCGAGGCCGGGGACGGCATGAATGGATTCGCGGTCTGAGAAGGTTCCTTTTTCATCACGGTAAGCCACGATGCGCTCTGCCAGTTTCGCGCCGATGCCGGAGACATAGCCCAGCAGAACCGGGCTGGCAGTATTCACGTCCACACCCACACGGTTGACCACATCTTCGACCACCCCGGTCAAGGTTTCAGAAAGGGCAGTCTGATCGACATCGTGCTGGTACATCCCCACTCCGATGGAACGTGGGTCAATCTTGACCAGTTCGGCCAACGGATCCTGCACGCGGCGAGCAATCGACACGGCCCCCCGGATGGAAACATCCAGGTCGGGCATCTCGGCGCGGGCCAGCGGGCTGGCAGAGTACACGGAAGCACCGGCCTCATTGGTAATGATATATTTGACCTCCGGCTCTTCACGGGTCAGTTCAGCAGCCAACTGTTCGGTCTCACGCGAAGCCGTGCCGTTGCCGATGGAGATCAAGGTCACCCTGTGCTTGGCAATCAGTGACTTCAACTTTCCTTTCGATTCGGCCCAGTTATTTTGCGGCGCATGCGGATAAATCGTACCGGTATCCAACAGCTTGCCGGTCGGCCCCACCACGGCCAGCTTGGTGCCGGTGCGGAAGCCGGGATCGAGACCGAGGACGGTTTGCCCGACCAGCGGGGGTTGCCCCAGTAAAGCGCGCATGTTCGCGGCAAACACTTTGATGGCATGAGTTTCAGCCGCTATGGTCAGCTCACGGCGCACATCACGTTCGATGGAAGGCAATAACAAGCGTTCAGCGGCATCTTCCAAAGCTTGCTCCAATTGATCACAGAAAGGAGATCGTAAATCCGGGCGGAAATAATCGACGATGGAGCCTTTCCAATCCTTTTGCTCCAGGGTCACCTTTACCCGCAGCACTTTTTCAGTCTCGCCGCGGTTGATGGCCATTACCTGATGCGGGCGCAAGCGATCGACGCGCGAAGAAAATTCATAATAGACTTCATAAACCGCCTTCTCATCTTTGGCATCCTCGATTTTTTCGGCTTCGAACATACCCCACTGCATCGCCTTGCGGCGGGTGGAGGCGCGTACCTCGGCGTGGTCGCTGATGGTCTCGGCCACAATATCACGTGCCCCCGCCAGTGCGTCTTCAATGGTGACCACCTCTTCATTCAAGAAACCCTGAGCTATTTTTGCCGCATCGCCGGGAGTGCGAGCCTGGGTCAAAATCAGGTCGGCAAGACCCTGCAGGCCCTTCTCGCGGGCGATCGAGGCACGGGTACGCCGTTTGGGCTTATATGGCGCATACTGGTCTTCCAAAGCGGTCATGTTATCCGCGGTTTGAAGTTTCTCCAACAATTCAGGAGTCATCTTGCCCTGTTCTTCGACGGAAGCAATGACAGCCTCGCGGCGTTCCTCCAGGGCGCGACCTTTTTCGAGCAAGGATTGCACCTGGCGTAACTGTTCTTCATCCAGAGTACCGGTGCGTTCTTTACGATAACGGGCAATAAAGGGGATGGTGGCCCCTTCATCCAGTAATTCGATGGTGGCGGCAACTTGTTCCTTGCGCAAAGAAAGTGCGCTGGCAATGATCTTGGCGAAGTCAAGCATAACGGAATTCCTGAAAGGCTGATTTTTGTTGGAGCGAGAGGTATTCTACCACAACCCCCTCTGGCAAAATGGAGGAATAACTTGCCATTAATCGCAAACGGTCCTCACTTGACGGGAAGCAAGGACCGTTTGCGTCAGAGGAGAATAAGTTTCTTTCAACCCTTCAGCGACCCTGCCATCAAACCTCGCAGGAAGTAACGCCCCAGGAAGATATAGACAAGCAATGTAGGAAGCGCTGCCAAGAGACAGGCTGCCATCAAGACATTCCACTGCACGAGCTGGCTGCCAGCTAGATTATTCAAGGCCACAGTCACCGGCCAGTTCGACTGGTTGGTCAGAATGACGGCGAACAAGAACTCATTCCAGGCCTGGGTAAATTGCCAGATAATTACTACAGCAAAACCTGGGGGAGAGAGCGGGAATATAATGTACCGATACAACCCCAACAAACTTCCACCGTCTATCCGGCCTGCTTCCAAGATCTCAGTGGAAATACCGGCATAATAGTTGCGAAAAATCAGCGTTGTGATGGGAATACCATAAATGATATGCACGAAAACCAGGCCAGGTAAATCGCCATAGAGATGAATGGCCTCCATAAACTTTACTAGCGGTATCAAAATACTCTGATAGGGAATGAACATCCCAAATAAAATGAGGGTAAAAATCAAATTCGAGTGTTTGAATCTCCATTTTGCCAACAGGTACCCGTTCAACGATCCCAATAATGCTGATAATATAGATTCGGGAATGACCATAATGAAGCTGTTGCCAAGGTTGGGGGCTAATTGTTTGTATGCAGCTATAAAGTTAGCAAAATGTAAACTTGTGGGCAGTGCCCACATCGTTTTCAAATCTATTTCATTAAAGGGCTTGAGGCCGGTCAATAGCATCAAATAAATGGGCATCAAGTAGAAAGCGGCCGCAATAATTGCTATTAGATAATAAATAGTACGAGAGATAATTTTGCGGGTCATAGTTCAGTCTCCGTGCGCATGTTCTGCACCAGATAAGGAATCACTAGAATGGCGACACTAACCAGCATCAGAATCCCAATTGCTGCACCCTGTGCATAGTTTTGGCCAGAAAAGGTTGTGGTCCACATGTAAATACCTGGTACATCCAGGCGAATGTCTCCACGACTGATGGCCACAATTAAATCAAAGATCTTCAAAGACATGTGACCCAAAATGATCACGGCACTGAGAGTGATCGGTTGAAGCATGGGGAGGATGATGTAACGATAAATTTCAAATTCGTTGGCTCCATCCACCCGAGCGGCTTCGCGTAAATCATCCGAGATGCTACGAATTCCTCCCATATACAGCGCCATCGTGTAACCAGAAATTTGCCAGACAGCCGGAATGATCGTAAATGCCATTCCCCAAGGCTGGGGAGTTGTATGCCATAAACTGATCAGCCCGTTTAGACCAAGGGTCTTGAAAATGAGGTTGATACCAGTAATTCGATCTCCAGTCGCAGGGTTCATCAACCAACTCCAAACCACACCGGAGGCTATAAACGAAATGGACATGGGTAGTAAGAAAATTCCACGGAAAAGCGCTTCTCCCTTAAGTTTTTGATCCAGCAGGATTGCCAATCCCAGACCGATGATCAAACAACCGGCAATAAAGCCCACCGTGAAAACGAGCGTATTGCGAAGATCGATCATAAAGCGCGGATCGTTATGGAAAAGATCATAATACTGCTTAAATCCGACCCAGGTAAAGTTAGGTATTAAACCTTTCCAAGAGCTAAATGAAACCCGGATAGACCAACCAATAAAGCCATAAACAAATATAGCAATAGCCACCATCGAGGGAAAGAGCAAAGCGACTGACAGCACCGTTTCGTTCTCGAACATGGTGACGAGAACTGGCACGCTCGCATACATCACCAATACGCTAATCAGCAAACCAATCGCTGTAAAATTCGAGGTTTGGAAATTATTAATACCTGATCCAGAGAAGAAAAAGATCCCCGCTCCCCCCACGATGATTAATACAATGGCAAGGATCAATGGTTTTGAACGATAGTGGAAATGCTTTAACAATTTCGCCTCCCTGTTTAGGGGGTATTTTCCTAAAAAGGATTTATTTAATTAAAAAAAGTAACTATTTTGAATGATTTTCTTTTTAAATGGGCGGCTCACGTTCGAGCCGCCCATTTAGATGATATTAATAACTAGAGCAAACTATTTGCAAGTACCATCAGTCTTGCAAAGACCAGCTAAACTACTTTGGAAAGTAGCTTGAGCTGCAGAATCTTGCGCGCTCGCCAAGAATAGTTTCAGATTGGTATCAATGTCGGTTTTCCAAGTAGGATTGCTGACAACTTCATGGGTTAAGCTACCAACTACATTTTCAGTCGAGCTGGTCCAATCTTTCATGGCGCCCTGAGAATATTCACTGAATTTGCTGGGATCACAGTCAGTGCGTGCGCAGATGGAACCCTTCAGAGGATTGAAGGCTTCCTGACCTGCCTTCGATGCGGCCACAGTCAACCAGGCAATCGTACCATCAGGATTCTTGTTACCCACCGGTAAGCCAAAGCTATCGGAAAGGAAGACAAAGGTATTCTGAGTACCAGGAGTTGGGGTCCAATCGAAGTCAGTGTGGGGTGTCAAAGCAAGTCCGTTCGGGGCTGCATTGGCGAAGTAACCATAAGCCCAGTCGCCCATGATATTGAAGGCAGCGTCGCCATCAGCAACCATCTTGGAAGCGGGTTGCCAATCGGACAGGGTTGAGGCATCGCTGTTGACATAGGATAAGGCTTTCCCATAGTTGGCGATGGCCTGAGTCATATCAGCACCAGCCCAGTCAGTAGTGGCCGGGGTGGTCCAGAGGCCGTTCCACTTGTCGCCGCCGATCGTGCCGATAACGACATTTTCGAACAGGTGCATAGCGGTGAAGCCTTCGTTACCCATTGATAAGCAGGTCTTCCCGGCTGCTTTGATCTTGTCGCAGGCAGCGAAGAAATCTGACCAGTTTGTGAAACCACCGGCAGGGATCGTGACATTAGCAGCAGCCAAAACTTTCGGGTTGTACCACATCACATTGGAACGATGAATATCAACGGGAACGCTATAGGGATGACCGTTTTCGGAGATCAAGGCTAGCAGTTTTGCAGGAAGAACTTTCCCAAAGCCGCTTGATGCAAAGAAATCGTCCAGCGGCTGGAGTTCTTTGGCATCTACATAAGCGAAAGTTGCCATACCGGCATGTGCCTGCCAGGAATCGGGGGGATCCCCAGCCTGTAAACGAGTCGCTAAGACGGCCTGTGCGTTGGTACCAGCGCCACCGGCTACGGCTGCGTTAACCAGGGTATATTGCGGATAATCGGCTGCGAAGATCTTCATCATTGCAGCCAAACCATCAGCTTCACCCGGGCCTACCCACCAAGAGAAAATTTCCACGTTACCTTTGCCAGCAGAAGCTGACGGCCCTGTTGTTTTTGCCGCGGTGCAGGCGGCTAAAAGCATCGAGGCGATAACTACTACTGCAATTGCAATTGATAAACTTTTCTTATGCATTGCTTTCTTCTCCTTCTTAGATAAATGTGGATTGGGACACAATATTGGCACATGACTGTGCCAATATCCATTTAATTCATTATAATATTCTCACCTTGAGAAACAATCTATTTTCGGTCATGGCGCGGACATAAAGAGGACAGGGATCTTGGTGTAAATTATGGTCAATCGTTCAGCATTTGATGAAATTATCAAGGATTTTCTGGGAAATTTATATGACACGATAGCCATCGAAACCCATCCCCTGTTATTTACTATCATCCGGATCCCACTGGGATACACCGGTAATAAAGAGGAGTACGTTCGCCAGTTAATTCTCGACGCCATAGAGCAATTACGCCCGCTACGCAAAGAAGAATCGATCAGTTCGCCTGAATGGCGGCCCTATTACATCCTGTACAAACGCTACGTCGACGGGATGGGAGTTCAGGAGCTTTCAGACATTCTGGCCATCAGTCCCCGGCAGATGCGACGTGACCATCACCGGGCGATGGTGGCTCTGACCGAAATATTATGGACGTGGTGTTTTCCAAATGAACCCGCTCATCCAGAATCGGCAGACCAGGGGAACAATCAAAATGTCGAAGTTCACAATGAGGTCATAGACGCTTTCGAGACAACCCAAGGGGTCTACAAGATGCTCAAGCACCGGTTCGACGAAAAGAACATTCAAGTGAGCATCGAACCGGCAGAAAGCCTGTCGCTCGTTATCACCGACCGGGTAGTCTTGCGCCAAGCCTTGATAGGTATCTTCAATGAGAGTTTTCACATCCAGACCGGTAACACCCTTTCGGTAAAATTCAACAATGTGGAAAATCGCGTCGTCATCGAAATCAGCGCGCAAGTGAGTTCGAGTTGGGAACCAGCCGGTGAAGAAGAAGTAGACGACGACCTGAATGCGGTAAGGTACTGGTGCAAGCTGATCAATGCCCAATTGGAAGAAAAGATCACACATCAAAACAATCTTCACCATATTCAATGGTCGATCCAACTGCCCCATTCCAACCAACGCATTTTGTTAGTGATCGATGACCAGCCAGAAGTATTGAGTTTATTCAAACGCTATTTATCGCAAACCAATATCATTCCCGTCGGCGTGGAACAACCCAGCCAGGCATTAGCTCTGGCTCACCATCTGCAGCCGGCCCTGATCACGCTTGATGTCATGATGCCGCAAATGGATGGTTGGGAATTATTGCAATCACTAAAATTGGACAGCCAGGTGAGAAATATTCCGATTATCGTCTGCTCTGCCTGGGATGACCCGGATCTGTCACGAACACTGGGCGCGGCCGCGTTTCTGAAAAAGCCGATCACTCAAAAAATGCTACTGGATGCCATCACCCAGTTGCTTCCCCCTGAGTAAATCCTCAATCCACCACGTCCGGTGGAAGAGTCTTCTCGGCCTTTTCCTCTTCAACACTCTGTTGCACTGGAGAGAAAACCGGTGCAACCTGTTTGAGATTGGCGTTCAGGATGTCGACTAACTCTTTACCGGTCAAAGTATGATTCACCCTCATTTTGAATTCGCCAATTTTCGTAGGATTGAATGTGGGAGGCGGATCGCTGGCTGAAATAATCACCACCGGAATTTTTCTCAACTCATCATCCTGACGAATGGAATTAAGCAACGTCAGGCCATTCATATCCGTCAGGTCCAAATCCAGTAAAACGATCCCTACCGGGAAAGCCTGCAAGAAACGCAACGCTTCCTGGCCATCCAACGCAGTCAATATGTTTAGGTCGGCTGGCAATTGGATATCATCTTCATTGCCAGTCTTCAAGGATTGGGTAACAAAACGCGCCATGCCGGGATCGTCATCCACCACCAGAACGGTGGGAGGATCAATCTGCAAACGGGCAATCGTTTCTATCATCAATTGGCGGGGAACCGGCTTGACCAGATAGTCACTCACCCCCTCCGGCAAATTGGAATTACGATTTTGGCGGCTCAAGGGAATGGGGAAGATGTATACCGGTATATCATAGGGCGGTTTGCGCAGGAAATTTTGCACGTGTATATTGGTTGCCAGTGCTTCATCGATAATCACAGAACGAGGATAAGTGGACGCCACCGCGGTATAGAGCTGGGTAGGATCCGTTATCAAGGTAGCTTTGCTGCCCTGCATGCTTTCGGCAAAGACGCGCACTGAGAATGCATCACTTGAAAGGAAGAGCAAAGATGGAGATTTTTCATCTGTAAGGTCTTTTTTCGAATTCTCGATTTCTTCAATCCCCTCGCTGACATCAAGGGTATCCACCTGTTGATGAATCGGGATTGTAAAGTAAAAGGTAGACCCCTTCCCCAATTCGCTCTCCAAACCCAAATCACCACCATGCATCTGGATGAAGCGACGACCAATGGAAAGGCCCAACCCGCTACCCTCACTCCGCTGCCAGGTCTGGTTCCCCACCTGACGAAATTCTTTGAACACCTTCGGCTGGTCCGCTTTGGCAATGCCAACACCGGTATCGATCACTTCCACCTTCAATAAGTCTTCCGACTCCATAAAGGCATGCAAAGTAATGCTGCCCTTACGGGTGAAACGTAATGAATTTGTCACCAGGTTCAGCAATACCTGGCGAATGCGGGTGCGGTCCAAATAAACCAGTGGTAAATCCGGTTGAACTTCGATGACCAGTTTCAGCCCTTTGCTTTCGACGGCTGAATGGACCATCTGCCGGACATCTTCGATGACCTGGGCAAAATCGATCTTCTCTTTAAACAGGACCATCTGCTGAGCATCCATTTTGCCCATATCGAGAATATCATTGATCAAACTCATCAAGTGAGTGCTGCTTTTATAGATTTCCTTGATGTCATCGTAAAGTCCCTTGGGCCAATCAATCATATTGGCGTAGGTTTCAGGTGAATTCACCATCAAATCACTGAAACCGATGATGAAATTGAGCGGGCTGCGTAATTCATGGCTGACGGCCATGGCAAAACGGTCGCGCTCCTCTCGGGCTTCATCGGCCTGAGAACGGGCATAGATCAACATGCGGTTGAGGTTTTCAAGTTGATAATTGGCGCTATTGACATCTTTCAGCAAAACACTGATCTCAGCACGATGCTCACGAGCCTCATTGAGACTACGGAGGGCTTCTTTATAATGATATGAAGCGGCTTCGATCGAAGAGATCAGATTATTCAATATTCCCCAACCCAACACCATCCCAACCAGGGTGACGATGACTATAGCAAGCTGGTAGGCAGGTTCAAGTGGAGGCAAGATCGGGTTCACATTCCAGGTGAAGGCCAGGACGACGATGATGGCCTCCAAGACAAAAGTAGAGGTCATCCCTAGCATCACTTCTGACATGAGCGGGAAAAAAGCCATCAAGAATAATACAGCCGGAGCCTGATAAAAATAGTAGCCCAGGACTACGGAAATCCACAGACCAAGGAACCATATGATCTGGGCCAACAGGTAATATTTTTCCAGCAATACCCAGGCCAGCCCTGCGGTGACGATCATGACCACAGTGATTAAAAACAGACTGGGGCTAAATAACTGCGGCCAACCCAAAGTGGCAACCATATGCCAGATCAAGTACGCGGCAATGGTCGTACCCATCACTTTGTGTGAGACAGATTGCAACAACTCGCGATCTTCCGATTCCCACCGGAAAAAAGTGGCAATTTGTCGGAAAGATTCTGTGATCCAGACAGGCATAAGTTAATGTTATCACAGGTGGTTTAAAAAATTCGAGTCCCTATTTCATTGACAATAAAAATGGAATTCGCTAATATCAGGCTGAGGACAGAGAAATATTTATTTGGAGCGAGCATAGATGCGTTTTCTCATTGGTTTGGATGACACGGATAATCCAACTGCCTCCAGCACCGGATTGCTGGCGCAACGGCTAGGAATACAATTACAAGAAAATGGACTGGGACGATTGGACGCGATCACCCGGCACCAACTCTTGCTCAGTACGCAAATTCCGCATACCTCTGACAATTCAGCGATTTGCGTGACCTTCGAAGCAGACACCAACCGGCGAACAGAACTGGAAACGGCCTGCCGGTCCTTTATCCTGCGGGAATATAGTTCGGGAGCAAACGCAGGTTTTGCCATGACATCATGGAGCCAGATCACAGCCGAAGTTTCCACCTGGGCCCGCACTGCAAAAACCCGGGTACTCCAACGAAATGAGGCGTTACAAATCGGCCGGGAAGCAAATATCGCGATCGCCGGCCTGACGGGCAACGGCACCGGAATCATTGGAGCTTTAGCTGCCATCGGGTTGCGATACCGGGGTCAAGACGGACGGTTTTTGTGGATCCCTAATTTGAATATGCTCATTGGAAACCCCACTGCCGCCGAAATATTGGAAACCGCACCCATCGATCGCATTGAAAGCCTGCGCGGGAGGCTGCCACGCCCAGACGATAAAATCGAAATGGGACAGTGGATCCGTCCCGTGCTACGCGAAGGGTTATGTGTGCTGATGGTCGAAGAAGAACACAGTAATCCCTCTTTCGAGTGGCATTTACTGGGGATGGAAGAGGTAAGAAAAATCTCGGACTGAACTATGCTTTCGGTCAAGGAAGTCGAAGCTTTTTACCAGGATGTGCCGGCAAGATTACTCGAGATCGTGCTGGAACTGCGGAATTTGATCTACTCTGTTTGCCCGGACGCCAGTGAGATCATCCAGTGGAAAGACCTCTCCTACTTCGACAGCAGGCGGGATGGAACAGTCAGCGCGGGTATTTGCCAGATCTTCGTGGCTAAAGATCATGTGCAACTGGCCTTTATTCACGGTGCATTTCTCCCTCATCCCCACTCCCTTCTAGAAGGAAGGGCCCATTATAAGCGGTTCGTACGCATCTATTCTTATGAAGAAACCCCCTGGGAAGCACGTAAAGAGCTGATCCAGGCTTCGGCTGGTTTGACCCCCGCTCTCTCAAAGCAAATTAAATACAAAAGGCAACGTGACGTAAATAGGTGCACGTTGCCTTGAAATTCCCCAGTGAGGGGTTCAATTCCCTTTGAGGATCAGTAAGCTTTGATAGTTTTCGTGTTTATTGACTGTATTGCTGAATCCGGTCTGGGGATAGTCACAGTCAAAACACCTTTCTTGAATTTGTTTATTAGTTAAATAATAATTGGAGAGTATTAACTTCAGACTAATGTTTTATCAGAAGATTATTAATCTTCTCCCGGGAAAGTTGGGGATGACCTGCGATACAGTGAACGATGATGACGAATAAATATCCCACACACTATAAAAGTGACCTCCGACTGGTTGAGGGGGGCAACCAGTAAGAGGTCGATGTCTATTATATGTATAGTTGCACACAATGCAAGTATTTTGCAGCCTTTTTGAAAATATTTACCCTATTTTTACAAATTCCTTAACGTCCTTTAATCTTGGTCAAAAGATCACCCTGGCATCCAATGCAAGCGCTTTTTGCCCCTCAGGGAAAACCATCAACGGATTGATCTCGATCTCGTTTATTTCGGAGAAATCGAGCGCCAGCCGGCTGATGCGACAAATACAATCCACAACAGCATCCAGGTCCGCTTTGGGTTGGCCGCGGAAACCAGTCAACAACCAGCCGGCACGTGTCTCATGGATCATCTGCATGGCTTCCTCTGCGGTCACCGGCGCCACCCGGAAGGCTACATCTTTGAACAATTCAACATAGATTCCACCCAAACCAAACATCAGCAACGGGCCAAAACCGGCATCGCGCTTCATCCCCACGATCACTTCCTGCCCGCGCGGTGCGGTTTGCTCGATCAACACGCCCTCGAGCCTGGCCTGGGGCACTTTAAGCTGCAGGTCCTGCATCATTTTGGCATATTCGCTTCTGACCGCTTCGGCTGAAGCCAGGTTCTGGCGGATACCACCCACATCGGATTTGTGCAAAATATCCGGAGAAATGACCTTCATCACCACCGGAAAACCAATTTTACTGGCTACTTCCGCGGCTTCAAGTGCGCTTTTGGCCGCTGCAGCCTGCACCACTGGAATGCCGTAGGCCTGCAAAAGCGGACGCGCGGCAGCTTCCCCCAGGGACTGAACCCCACGGTTGGAATGCAAATAAGCAACCGCTTCATCTTTGTGAATTCCCTGCAGCGCTTGGGGCTGTGCATGGGTTATCTCACGCCAACTGCCATAGCCGGACATGGCGTTCAAGACGGTTCCCATCGTTTCTGGATAGGTATACATGGGAATACGGTTGCCCTGCAAAATCAAACGGGCTGCGCCTACGCTCTCATCGCCGACCACACAGGCTAGGACGGTCTTGCCGCTGCCATTGGAAGCATCGACGATCGCCTGAGCGACTCCTGCCGGGTCGACCAGGGCCTGCGGTACCAGCAGAGGTAACACCACATCCACCTGCGGATCTGATAGAGCCACCTTCACCGCCAATTCGTAATCCGCGGGTTCGGCACCCCCCAGCATATCGATCGGGTTACCCACCTGAGCCGCCGGATTAAGGTGCTGGCGCAGTTCGTTGCGAGTCGATTCGCTGAGGTCGCCCAGAGTAAAACCATTGGCAGAGAGACTATCCGAAGCCAGCGCCGCCGGACCACCGGCATTGGTGATGATGACCGAACGCTTCCCGGCTGGGATAGGTTGAGTATCGAACGCCAGAGCCACATCGAAGAGTTCAGCAAAAGTCTGCACTTCGATCACCCCGGCCTGCTTGAAGGCTGCCTGATAAGCCGTGTACGATCCGGCCAAAGAACCGGTGTGCGACGAAACTGCGCGGGCACCGGCAGTGCTACGCCCGGCTTTAATGAGCACGATGGGTTTGATCTGGGAGATACGGCGCGCCACTTCCAAAAAACGCCGCCCGTCGCGAATTTGTTCCACGTAGGCCGCGATCACGCGGGTGCGCGGGTCAGCACCCAGGTACTCGATGATATCCGTTTCGGTCACGTCGACTTCATTACCCAGACTCAAGAAATGAGAGAAGCCCACTTTCTTGCCATGTACCATGTCCACCACTCCCCCGCAGATGGCACCGGATTGCGAGAGGAAGCCGATACCGCCCTCGTCAGGCATGCCATTGATGAAGGTGGTGTTGAGGCCATTATGCAGATTCATGGCTCCGACGCAATTGGGGCCGATCAGGCGCATGGAGTAACGCCGGGCAATGGCCAGGCATTCTCCCTCCAGATCAGCGCCAGCGGAACCGACCTCTTTGAATCCGCCCGAGATGATGATGGCAGCATGGATGCCGCGCCGGCCACAGGCTTCCAGAGTTTGAGGGGTGGCTGCTGCCGGAATGACGACCACAGCCAGTTCCACCGGGTCGGGGACAGCAGCAATATCTGCAAAACAGGGCTTGCCCAGAATCTCCCCGGCGCCGGGATTGACCGGGTACACTCCGCCCGTGTAGCTGGAGTTAATGAGGTTGCGTAAAATACCATGGCTGAGTTTGCGTGGATTGGACGAAGCGCCGATAACGGCCACGCCGGCAGGTTCAAAAAAGGGAATCAGGTCGAAAGGCATGGTACTCCTTTTGAAAATTGCGAAATGAGTTAAATAAATTATATCAGGGGAGGTAAAGCACGTTCAAACGATTAACCAAATCGATTCAAAATCTCCCTGCTTGGGATCTTTTGTCATGAGTTTTATGGGGGAAACTCAAATCCGCTTTGATGTGCAAATTTAGATTAGTATTCTTGTAATTCACGCTCACTTTGTTTGAATCACAATGTTTTAATTTCCAACTATATTACTAGTCAACTAGTAAAAAAGTTTGACTATTTTACTAGTACC
>Ga0182011_10000741_pt1 | contig 28524 bp, 17 predicted proteins | sample 711E1DmetaG_FD_120481 | JGI IMG/M metagenome (GOLD analysis project Ga0182011, IMG submission 120481) | Permafrost microbial communities from Stordalen Mire, Sweden - 711E1D metaG | ecosystem: Environmental > Terrestrial > Soil > Wetlands > Permafrost | place: Sweden: Stordalen | collected...
CCAACTGCGGCTTCTCCAGAAGCATCGGGCAGATTGGGCCTCGCGCAACCTTCGCGTTCTCTGTCTCAATCTCGATGATCCTCAGGACGCAGGAACGGTGCGCTCCTTTGCCACAAAAGAAGGCATTTCTCTGCCGATTCTGCTGGCAACGCAGGAAGTGGCAGGCGTCTACAACATCATCTACCGCTATCTGTTCGACCGCAGGAGAGATCTCGCGCTCCCAACTTCTTTCCTGCTCAACCGGGACGCCATGATCGTCAAGGTCTACCAGGGGACGCTGGAGCCCGCCCGGCTGCTGGACGACGTCCGCTCGGTTCCCGATACTCCAGCCGGTTTTCTACAGAAAGCCCTGCCTTTGAAGGGCACCCTGGTTCAAGACGTATTCCAGCGCAACGATCTCACTTACGGAGTAGCGCTGTTTCAGCGCGGCTATTTGGAAGCGGCGGCGGCCGAATTCCAGCAAGTGATTCTCTCTAACCCGGGCGAGCCGATCGCCTATTACAACCTGGGCACGCTTTACCTGCGAAGAAATGCGTTGCCGGAGGCGCGCCGCTATCTTGAGCAGGCGGTGAAGCTGCGTTCCAGCTATGCCGAAGCCTGGAACAATCTTGGGATGGTGGCCGCACAACAAGGTCAGGAAGACGAGGCCATCAAGAATTTCCAACAGTCCCTCGCGCTTAGACCAACCTACGCCACCGCGCTTCTGAATCTCGGAAACCTGCTCCGCCGAAAAGGAGTGTTTGCTGAAGCTCAAAAACTTCTCGAGCAGGCGGTGGAAGTCGCTCCCAATGACCCCGAGGCCAACTACAGCGTGGGAATGTTCTACGCCCGCCAAGACCAGCTTCAGCGCGCATCGGATTATCTGGAGAAGGCGGTGGCCCTGCGCCCCGATTATGCCGATGCACTGAATAACCTGGGAGTTCTTCGGGTGCGCCAGGAACAGTATTCCGAAGCGCGGCAGAAATTCGAAACATGTATCAAGGTTGCTCCGAAGTTTGACCAGGCTTACCTCAATTTGGCCAGGCTCTACGTTCTTTTGAAGGAGCCGGAAAAGGCCAAGGAAATACTTCGGGAATTGCTGCACCAGCAGCCAGAGAACAAGTTGGCCCAACAGACTCTGGAAATGCTAAATTAATCATCAACCGCTTTCATTCCAGGGTGAGCGCGCGGAGGTGTACCCATGGTCATTTGTAGTTTTGTCCGGCACACGACCGGGAAGTGGGGCTGGCGAACGGTACTGACCAGCATCGTCGTGCTCAGTGCGATTTTCTTCGCCAGCCGGGGAGCTGCCGGGCAACAAGCGGCTCCCAGCAAACAAAGCGCCCACCCAGCTTCCAAAGCCTCTTCTCCTTTTGCGGATGCAGAAGCGCTTCTTCGGCAGGGTAAACTCGAAGACGCAAAAAACAGACTTCAGGAAGAACTCCAGCAGAATCCTACCAGGCCTGAGGGATTCGCGCTTCTGGGGCTTGTGTACGCCGCGGAGAAGAACTACACCGAAGCTCTCACCGCGTTCCAGCAAGGATTGAAACTCAACCCGAAATCCACCGGGATTCGCAACGACATGGGCAACCTGTACGTGGCTCAGGGGAATCTTGACCTGGCCGAAAAAGAGTTCCGGGAGGTTGTGCGCGTGAATCCGGCGGATTACGACGGCAACTACAACCTGGCCCTCGTCCTTCTGGCGAAGAAGCAGCCTGCAGCGGCCATTCCCTACTTGCTGCGAATCCACCCGCAAACGACTGCGTCCCAGTTCGGTCTGACGCGGGCCTATCTTGACGCTGGCAAGACCGCGGAAGGATTGAAGACCGCGGGGGAACTTTCTGTCCATAATAAAGACAACGTGCAGGTGCACTTCACGTTGGGCGTATTGCTGGCGGCGGAGAAACAACTCCGGGCCGCGCAAATCCAACTGGAACAAGCCAATGTGTTGCAGCCGCAGACCTTCGAGATCCTCTACAACCTCGGACAGGTCTATGTGCGTAACGCCGAATACGCGAAAGCGGAACTCACCCTGAAGCGCGCGCTCAATCTCAAGCCCGATTCGCCCGAGACGCTTTCTCTGCTGGCGCAGGTTTATTCCGCGCAGCAGAAGCCTGTGGACGCGCTAGACCTGCTGGTGCGCGCACACAAGCTTGCGCCAGAGAATACGGACATCATCTATTACCTGGCGCTTGTGAGTATGTCTCAGAATTATTACGAGGACTCCATTCCCCTGCTGGAATCCGGCTTGAAAATCGCTCCGCAGCGGATGGACCTGCGCGCGGCACTGGGGGAAAGCTACTTCATGTCGGGTAGGGCAGAGAAAGCCATCGAGGAGTTCAAACAGATGACCGAACTGGATCCTACGGCGCGATCCTATGCGTTTTTGGGGCTTTGCTACCGTCAACTGGGACGTTTCGACGAGGCGCAAAAATATTTTCAAGAAGGCCTGAAAAAAGATCCGCGGAATCCTTCGTGCCTTTTCAACATCGGATATATCGAGGAGCACCAGGGAAATCACGAGGCAGCCGAACAGCGCTTCCAGGAAGTACTTCGCTTGAGCCCCAACCATGCCGAGGCTTTGCTGGAACTGGCAAATTTGCGTATCGCCAGCAAAAAATACGCGGAGGCTGCCGAGCTGCTGAGAAAATTCGTCCGCGTGAGCTCGTCCCCTGCACCGGGATACTACAAGCTGGCGATGGTTGAACGGAGCCTCCATCAAACGAAGGCTGCACAACGGGATATGAGCGTGTTTCAGACGCTCTCCAAGAACGTTTCGACCGGCCCCTACCCCTTCGAGAAACTTTTTGATTATCTCGACAACCGTTCCAACCTTTCCAGCAAGGAGAAGGCGCAACTCGACCTCACCGAGCTGGCTAAACAGATTCAGAAACAGCCGGACCAGCCGGAAAACCTGTACTTGCTCGCCGAAGGATACCTGAAACTCGGCAACGTTGAGGAAGCTCGCAAAGCGATCACTCAGTTGGACCAGCTAAGCGCCGGAGACTTCCGGACACAAACCGGGGTAGGAGTCCTGTTGGCGCGCTACCGTTTGTACCAGGATGCCATCCAGCATTTCCAGGCGGCCATGCAGGCGAATCCCGATTCTGACGATATAAAGTTTGACCTGGCAGACGCCTATTTCCGCAAAGGCATGTACCCGCAAGCGCTCGAAGTCGCCCAGCAGGTCTCTGCAAACGGCCAGCAGGACGATGCCTTTCTCTCCTTGCTGGGGGATATCAGGGCGCATCTCGGCCAGCTCCCCGAAGCTTCGGAGATTTACAGGAATGCCATTCGTCGCAACCCCGACAACGACCAATATTATCTCTCCCTCGCGCTGCTACAACTTCGTCAGAACGATCTACGCGCTGCGGAAAAAACTCTGCAGGACGGTCGCTCTCGCATTCCGGGATCGGGCAAACTCCTCTGGGGCCAGGGACTGGTTTCCGTGTTAGAAGGCAAGACGGCGCAGGCCGCGGAGCAACTGGAGCAGGCTGTTGATCTTTTGCCGGAATGGCTGGGCAGTTACTCCACGCTGGGCGTTTTTTATTATCAAACAGGCCAAATCGACAAGGCCAAGGAAGTGCTGAACCGCTTTAAAGGGAGTAGTGCCGGCGGCGGGCTGGACGTGAATCGCATTGCAGAGACCTTGGAAAAAGCTCCCGCCATGCCGCTGGTGGTGAATGAACCGATGCCCATGGTGGCTCGTCAGCAACTGCTGCAATTCGCGCTTTCGATTGCCGACCGCACTCTTTGATTCAGCCAAGTCAAACTTTCGGTTGTGAGGCCCGCGGGTCGGCGGTAAAATCAACTCTGCCAGTTTGTGCCGAACTGCCGAACCAGCAAGGAATGCGGAAAACATCCAAGACAATCAGTCCGTTGGTTTGCAGAAATGCTTGCGTCGCACTCCTTGCACTGAGCGGCGTACTCTGCGTTTCCGTCCCTCTGAAGGCACAATCGCCACAGACACAGAAGCAGAAGGACGCTCCCATCACCGTTCGTTTTACGGACATACGAAAGTCCGCCGGTATCACGTTTCTGCAAGATTCCACGCAAACCGAAGAGAAATACTATCTCGAGACCATGGGCAGCGGCGTCGCCTGGCTCGACTATGACCAGGATGGCCTGATGGATCTTTTTTTTGTGCAGTCTGGCCCCACGGACGCCTACAAACCGGCTCACCCTCTGCGCTGCGCTCTCTATCACAACAATGGCGACGGCACTTTTACCGACGTCACCGAAAAGGCCGGCTTGGCAGGCGAAGGCCATTACGGTCAGGGCGTGGCCGTGGGTGACTTCGGCAACGACGGCTATCCCGACCTGTACGTCACCGGGTATGGCCGTGCCATCCTTTACCACAACAACGGCGACGGCACCTTTACCGACGTCACCAGCAAAGCCGGAGTCGCCGACCAGGGCATGTGGTCCACGAGCGCCGGTTGGTTCGACTATGATAAAGACGGCTGGCTGGATCTGATCGTCACCAACTACATCGAATGGAGCCCCCAGAACAACCTCTGGTGCGGCGAACACCGGCCCGGTTACCGTTCCTATTGCCATCCCGGAAATTACCGGGGTCAGAAAACAAAACTGTTTCACAACAACCACGACGGAACCTTCACCGACGTCAGCGACGCTTCTGGTGTGGGTAAGCCGGAATCCAAGGGCATGGGCGTGGTGCTGGCGGACTTTAACAACGACGGCTGGACGGACATCGCCATTGCCAACGACACCTGGCCCAATTTTCTTTTCCTCAACAAGCATGATGGAACGTTCGAGGACGTTTCCTTCGTTTCCGGCATGGCGGCTAGCGAAGACGGGCGTTACGAAGCCGGCATGGGCATCGACGCGGCGGATGTGGATCGTGATGGCTGGCAGGATATATACATCACGCACCTGGACTTCGAATTGAATCGTCTCTACCACAACAACCACAACGGCACCTTTGACGACGTTACGTTTTCCTCCGGGATCGGGAACAAGGCGATGGGGTTGAGCGGCGTTTCGATGAAGTTTGTGGATTACGACAACGATGGCTGGCCGGACATTTTGCAGACCAACGGCGCCATGGTGGATAACGTGGAACTCTATCACAGTGAGGTTACTTACAAGGAGCCGTTGCTGATGTTCCGCAACCTGGGCAAAGGACAGTTCGAGAAAGTCTCCGAATCACTCGGTCCCGATTTCATGCGGCCCGTTGCCGGCCGCGGGCTGGCCACCGCCGATTTTAACAATGACGGCGCCATCGGCATCGCCGTCAATGTTCGTGGGGATTACCCCGAACTCCTGCGTAACGACGGTGGCAACGCCAACAATTGGCTGGAAGTTCTGCTCATTGGGACGCGCTCGAACCGCGACGGCATCGGCGCCTCGTTGAAATTGACCACGGAAGGGTTCGTCGAAGTGGAACAGGCAAAAGGCGGCATGGGTTACATGTCGGCGAGCGACCCGCGGATTCACTTTGGCCTCGGCAAGCGCACCAAGATCGAGTCGCTGGAAATCACGTGGCCCAGCGGGCAAGTGGACCGTTTAACGAATGTACCCATCAACCAAATCATCGCGGTCAAAGAGGGCATCGGAATTGTGCCGCGAAATTTTCCCAAGGTGACAATCCGATGACCATGGTTCTACCGCGGCGGCGCTTTCTTGGCTCTTCCCTTGTTGCACTCGGCGCAACTTTGCTCGACGCGCTGGCAACCCCGGTCTGGAAATGGAATCGCTCGGCGATCCTGGAGGCAAAGGCCCTCCCGAATTCACCGGCAACCTCGCCCGTCACGTTTGTTGATGTGGCGCGCGAAGCTGGCCTCACGATTCCGAATGTGTGGGGCGGCATGGAACACAAGCGCCTCATCATTGAAGCGAAGGGCAGCGGAATCGGCTTTTTCGACTACGACAATGACGGCTGGCTGGATATTTATCTCACGAACGGGACCCTGCTGGACGCCAAGTGGCCGACCGGCGCCGCACCAACCTCGCACCTGTACAAAAACAATCGCGACGGCACCTTCACCGACGTCACGGAAAAATCCGGAATGGGCAGGACCGGCTGGCAAACGGGTGTGTGTGTCGGCGACTACGACAACGACGGCTGGGACGATCTCTTCTGCTGCTTTTGGGGACACAACATCCTTTTCCACAACAATGGCGATGGCACCTTCACGGATGTGGCGCGCAAGACCGGCCTCTACAACGAGAAAGTTCGCTGGAGCTCGGGCTGCACTTGGTTCGATTATGACCGCGATGGGCACCTGGATCTTTTCGTGTGCCACTATATCAAGCTCGATCCCGCAAACACGCCCGCTCCCGGTGATGCCGCGTCCTGCCAATGGAAAGGGATCCCCGTGATGTGCGGCCCTCGGGGCCTCCCCGGCGACACCAACGTTCTGTTTCACAACAACGGCGACGGCACGTTTACCGACGTCACGGAGAAAGCGGGCATCCTGAAGCCCGGCCCGCGCTATTCCATCACCGCGGTCTCCTACGATTTCGATAACGACGGATGGCCGGATCTTTATGTGGCCGTGGATTCCGAGCCGAGCATCCTCTTTCAGAACAACCACGACGGCACGTTTACCGATGTCGCCATGATCGCGGGTTGCGCCTACAACGAAAATGGGCACGAGCAAGCGGGGATGGGCATAGCCGTCGGCGACTACGATTGCGACGGCTGGTTTGACATCTTCAAAACCAATTTTGCCGACGACACCTGCAATCTGTACCACAACAACGGCGACGGCACCTTTACCGATGCGGCGTTTGAGTCCGGAGTTGGCATCATCAACCAGTACGTCGCGTGGGGCTGCGGCTTCCTTGATTACGACAATGATGGTTGGCCGGACATCCTGCAGGTCAATGGACATGTTTATCCGGAAATTGATACGCAGCATACCGGGCAATCCTTCAAGAACCCGCGCCTGGTGTACAAGAATTTGGGTGGAGGCAGATTCAAGGACGTTTCCTCTGAATTGGGGCCCGGGATCAGCGAGCGTTTTTCCAGCCGTGGCGCGGCCTTCGGCGATTACGACAATGACGGCGATATCGATGCGCTCATTCTTAACATGAGCGATGTGCCGTCGCTGCTTCGCAATGATGGCGGCAATTTGCAGAACTGGATCAAGGTCAAATTAATCGGAACGAAGTGCAATCGCACCGCCATCGGCGCTCGCGTGCGTGTTGTCACGGGCAATCACGCCCAAATGGACGAAGTGCACAGCGGCGGCAGCGTGATGTCGCAGTCCGACCTTCGGCTGCACTTCGGCCTGGGCAAGGCGCAAGTGGTCGATGCACTCGAAGTGAAATGGCCCACTACGCAAAAGGTCGAGCGCTTCACGCAGGTGAAAGCCAATCAGATCCTCACCATCCGCGAAGGCAGCGGAATTGTTGACACGTTCAAGCCAAACTCAAAGTAGCCGAGTTTTCGGCAGTGGATCAGTTTGAATTTCCTTGATGCCGCACAACAAGGCAAGGCTCCGAGAGCATCGTCAGGTCGTCAGTCCACCCAATGCGCAAAAGCATAGCGCCAAGGAGATTCATGGTGCATGGCTCTTCTACGGCACTCTTGAATGAGGCTCTTTCCCCCCATTCTTTAGGAAACTGCCTCAGGGCCAGCCGCGCGCACTCCACATGGCTGACGGATTTGCCCACATGAGTAACGAATGCTTCAAACAGCAGCAGGTCTCGCTCGAATAGTCGGTCGCGCCATTTGAAAGTTGGTCTGGCAGCCTTAGCGCGGCACCGGAGTCCGTCAAGGATGTACGGAACGATCACCAGCGCTTTGGTGAGCGCACACGCCCCGGCCGAGGCTGCGAACGCTCGATCTCCATCGCCTTTGCGGGCTTTATCCAAGTCGCATCGCTTCCTTCCGTAAGGGACAAACATCGGGGCCTCAAATCCCAGCGCCACAGGACCCATCTTCATCGCGCTCGCGAGAACCTCGATGCACTTGTCGATGTCCGTTCCCGGTGTAGTGCTGCCGGACGGTCCCTCGACCACCCATCCAAGATTCGTCAAACTGCCAATATCGACCACAGCGACGTGAAGCGATTCGTCGGTCATTGTCGGCGTCCTTCCGATCGCCCCTAATCTAAACACAGCGTCATAAGTAATTGCGCACGATTCGAAACACAATACTCGCCAGGAAGGTCCATTTTCGAATCGATGCGCATCCAGTTGAGACGCTGTGTTTAAGAACGAAACAACTTCATCTTGGTCCAGAGAAATTCAAACTGGCCCAGGACCGGATTTTCTCATCAGCCACGTTTATGCCTGCTATTTAAGCGTCACAAAGCCCGCCTAGCGGTGAATTCGTGCGGCCCAGCCGCCGCCCGGCGCCAGCTTAATTTTCAGCTTGGTCGTCCGGGTCACTTGCGTCCTCACCAGTTTGTAATCGCTTGCCATGCGGTCCGCGTTTTCGCCGTCTTGATAGGCATCCATTTGGAAATTGCCCTCGGGCAGGAAAGAGAAATCAATCTCCAGTTCCCTTCCCGTCCAGTTTGTCATCGCCCCGACGTACCAATCCGAACCATTTCTACGCGCCACCGCAACGTATTGCCCGATTCGTCCATCGAGGGCCTTCGATTCATCCCACTCCGTGGGCACGGCGGCCAGAAACTCCATCGCTTCCGGTTCGCGCAGGTAATTCGACGGGCTGTCCGACAGCATCTGCAAGGGGCTCTCGAAGACCACGTACATTGCCAATTGATGGCAACGCGTGCCGAGGCTCATGGGGCGGTCGAACACCGGCGTGAAGCTGGCTTTCTGAGCATTCAGCATCGCTCCCGGCGTGAAGTCCATCGGCCCAAGGAACATCCGCGTGAACGGCAGCGTGACGGTATGATCCGGATCCGTCTCCGCGCTCCACTTGCTCCACTCCAACCCGCGGACGCCTTCCGTGCTGATCAGGTTGGGCCAGGTGCGCGTCATCGTCGCGGTTTTCTGGCAGCCGTGAAAATCCACCAGCATGTGGCGCTTGGCGGTTTCGCGGCTGACTTTGTGAAAATAGTTGATCAGCAGTTGATCGCTGCGCTGCATGAAGTCCACCTTGATGCCCTTGACGCCCCATTTCTGGTATTGATCCAGCGCCGGGATGAGCTGATCGTCCAGCGTTTTCCAAATTACCCACAAGATGACTCCCACGTTTTTCTGCTTGGCGTAGGCCATCAATTCTTCCATGTTGATTTCCGGCACCACCTCCAGCACATTACCCAGCTTGTACCAGCCTTCGTCCAGGATGATGTACGGAATGCCGTACTTCGCCGCGAAATCAATGTAGTACTTATAGGTTTGCGTGTTGACCCCGGCTTTGAAGTCCACGCCGTAAATATTGTTGTCATTCCACCAGTCCCAGGCGACTTTGCCCGGCTTGATCCAGCTCGTGTCCTGCACCTGGGAAGGTTTCTCCAATAGCCACACCAACGGATTCGTCAGCAGGTCCGCGTCCCGGTCGGTAATGCCCAGCACGCGCCAGGGGAAGGTGCGTTTTCCGGAAGTCACGGCAATATAATCGGCGCTTTCGACGACTCTGAAATCGCGATCGCGGCTGAGTTCTTCTTTCAGCGGATAGGGTGGAAAGATCGCGGAAAGTCCGTTGCCACCAGTGCCGTGCAGCCAAAGTCCCGGGTATTCCTCCAAATCCGATTCCGCGATGGCCACCTTTGCGCCTCCTTCCGCATCCACGACCGCGGGAAGGGTGGCTAAAAATGCCGGATTGATATTCGACAAGAGTTGCGGCAGATATTTGCGTTCGTTGTGAGAGAAGAAGCTGTCTTCCTGCGGATAGAACACCACGAAATTGGAGGTGAAGCGGAAGTTCGCTTCCTCGCCGTAGATTTTCACCTGCTCCGCGGGGAGCGACGTCTCGAACCGGTAAGCGACGCCTTCGTTGTACGCGCGGAAGACCACGGCATACCCGCCTTCCATGTCCAGGCGGAGTTCGTTGTAGTTGTCGCGAATTTTCGCGAATTTCTGGCGCACCACCGGCTCAAGCATCTGCTCGCTGTGGCGTTCCTTCGATCCCGTGACCTTGACTTCGTGTCCCAGCACCTTATGGTCAACGTCCATCGAGAGCGAGCTGTCCTGCAGGAGCGCCACGCCCTTCAGAACCACATCGTAACGGACGCCTTGCGCCGTGCGGATTCGCACTTCGATTCTTTTGTCCGGTGAGCGCAAGTCGTAGCTGGCTTGTGCCCTGCCATCCACCGCGAGTCCGAACAGAGCAATTACCATTAACACAGACTTCCACAATATGTTCTTCATGGTGCAATTCCTTCTTTCTTTCTGCTATCGCGAAATCTCGATCGGATGCGGCCTATCCGTATCAGGCTAGGCTGTTTCCGGAGCGACGCTCACAAGTTCAAACTGAACTTGCTGTGCTCCCAGGACCGGGTGTGTCGCCGTCAACCGCACGGTTCCCGGCTGTTCCTTCGCGCGGATCCAGATAGCGCCGGTGCCGCCAATCAGCGCAAATGGATTGTCGCCGATGATCTCCGCGGGACCTTCTAGTTTCAGCTTGATGGCGTCGTTTGCGAATGGCCGGATGGCCCCAAATTCGTCCGTCACGCGAAGCACCACGCGCGTCGTGTCGGCTCCGTCTGCATTCAATTTTGTGTCGTCTGGCAACACGGAAAATTTCTGATCGAGCCCCTTGCCGGATAGGGTCTTGACGATCACCTGCTTGCCCTCGATGTATCCTTCGATCCGCAAGTCTCCCCACGCTCGTACGGAACGCCGGAAATCCGCGGTGAACGGCGCATAGCGAAGGTATTGGAATTGTGCTTTGTCCGGATCGGCTTCCGCCACCAACTTATCATTAACATAAAATTTCAGATGGTCGCAGTTGGAACAGACCATCGCCTTTGTGAATCCGATCGATTCATCCCCGCGGGCCCAGTGAAAAGCAGGCTCAAGCACGATTTCCTCCGCAGGATCGCACTGCGACTTGTAGAAGCCTGCCGCGGGCTTTGGCTCGCGAAAGATGTCGGTCACGCCGTGGTAGCAAATGCGGTCGCCGCTGCCGAAATCGCTATGCGTGTTGTAGTCGAAAGCGCACCAACCGATGCCGCCCGCATATTGCGGGTTGGAAGCCAGTTGATCGTGGACGCGCGCATGGCGGACCGTATGCTCCATCAGCCGCTCTTTGTCGTCAATGGTCTTCGTCGGGTACGTGTGGCCGACAAACTCGGTGATCAGATAGCGCGGATGATTGGGAGGTTTCAACGGGAAACCGAAGTCGTTCATCGTGAAAACATCTTCCAGGAATTCGGATTCCTGGAAATAGCGTATGCCCCCGGTTTGACGGGTGGGATCGAGTTTGTGCGCAGCCGCATTCGTGCGCACGTAGAAGTCGTGGTCGTCCAGAGATTCGTTGATGCGAACGCCCCACAGGATGATGCTGGGATGATTCCAATCGCGCTGGATCATGCGTCCCACGTTGTCGATGGAAATCAGCTTCCAGGGTTCATCCCCGATGTGCTGCCAGCCGGGGATTTCTTCCAGGACCAGCAGGCCCATTTCGTCGCAAGCATCCAGGAAATGCCTGGATTGCGGGTAGTGCGAAGTGCGGACAATGTTGCACCTCAGCTTCTTGCGCAGAATTTCCGCGTCGCTCCGCTGCGGCTTGGCCGGCATGGCTTGTCCCACAAACGGGAACGTCTGATGACGGTCCAGACCTCGCAGCTTGATGACCTTGCCATTCAACTCGAAGCCATGGTCGGTAAACTCGGCTTGCCGAAAACCAATCCGCCGAGAATCATGGTCCACAACTCGCGTCCCATGCACCAAACGAACGTGCACGGAATAGAGATTGGGGTTGGCCAAGTCCCACAATTTGACCGTGCCCAGGTTTTCCAGCACCACGCTGTGCGCGACGCTCTCTGTCGTGGCCGCCGAGGCCGGAACCTTGCCCGTGGCTTTCGCGACCACCTGATTTCCATCGTGCAGTTCAACCTCAAGCGTCAGGGGTTCATGCAACTCTTCCAGGTGCCGCACGAAACAGTCCACTTCCACGCGGGGAGATGCGCCCAAAACATCCTTGGGTTTCGCAAAAATGTTTTCGATAAAAGTCCCCGGCACCACGCGAAGCGCCACCTCGCGGTAGATCCCGCCGAACGTCAAGTAGTCGATCTGATAGCCGAACGGCGGGATATCCGCCCGCTCGCGCGAATCCACGTCCACCGCGAGCACATTCTCGCCCGCAAAATTGATGTGCGGCGTCAGATCAAATGAAAAGGGTGTGTAACCACCCTTGTATTCGCCGAGCTTCACGCCGTTGATCCACACGGTGGACGCCGTCATCACGCCTTCAAAGTCCACAAACACGTGCCGCCCGCGCGCCTCTGGCGGGAGCTTGAATCGCCGCCGGTAGATGGAGACAAACTCATAGTCCTTGTCGTCAAAGCTGTGCCAGGGCAGCTTGATGTTGGTGTGGGGAACCGCGACGCGTTCAAACGCCGAATCGTCGAATTTTGCTTCGTGCGCCCCTTCGACGAACTTGCGGTTGTAGCGCCAGTTGCGATTGATCGGGAGGATCAATCGTCCGCCGGCCGCGGAATCGCCGGATTGTTGTGCATTGCCTGCGAACGCATCGCGCGCCAGCGTGGCGCCGGCGATCACCGTTCCTGTCGTTTTCAAAAAATTGCGTCGGTCCATGGTATTCCTTTCCAGGCGGGGCCATGTGAAACATGGAATTGAAAAAAAAGAGTTCGGCAAAATCTTAACAGGTCTGTCAACCATTTGCAGAAAGCCCTCTGTTGCTTTCGACGAAAGCCGCGGAAATGGCCGCATCTCCCGGCGCTCCTGCACCTTCATTTTGGGCTGGAAAAAGCGCGAGCGGCGCACCTCATCGAATTGGCCGGCTCTGTTTGCTCGGTTAGGAATAACGGATTAGAAAGGCTCTGTCAGTGCGGCGCGGAAACCGCCGGCTGGTCCTTCAAGATAATCAGGAATTGCTGCACTTCACGCCGCTGCCGTTCGACTTCATCGGCTTCGTTCTTCTCCACCTGTTTGTAGAGCTGAATTTCCTGTTCGGACTTGGCTTTTTCGCCGCTGCGTTTGTAAAGCTGGCTTAGCCGGTAGTGCGCTTCGCCCAGGCCGGGCGTAACTTCGATGGCCTTCTTGAATGCGGCGATGGCCTGATCGCTGGCGCCCTGCGCCGCGTACAAAATTCCCAGTTGCAGGTACGCTTCGCCCAGTTTGGGATCAATAGCCACCGATTTCTTAAGCAGCGCTTCCACTTGTTGCGAGCCTGCCGGACTCTTCGATTCCCGGTCCCGTTTTAAGACCGCCATCGCGAAGTAATAGTTCGCCAGCGCATTTCCGGGCTGATTCTGCACAAAACGCGCCAGCTTCTGTTCGCCGCAGGAAAACGAGGTGGGTGAAGTTACTTCCATTTTGCCCAGGAAGAGATACGGCGTGGGATCTTCCGGCTTCAAATCCGAGGCATGGCAAAGCTGGCCGGCCGCTTCCTCGTAAGAACCATCAGCGTACAGAGCGGCGCCGAGTCCCACCAGCATTCTGGCGGAATTGGGGTGAGCAACTGCCCCCTTCTTGAAGACGATCACGGCGGGCCTGACAGCGCGGTGCAACAGAAGTTCGCTGCCCCACTCGAAGTAATTCGGCTCGCTAGGCTCGAGCGTGGCCGCGCGTTCGTATTCGCGCACTGCTCCGAGGGGATCACCCAATCGCTCGTCCAGGTCGCCCAGAAGCCCATGCAGCCCGGCATCGCCTTCTGCCCTCGCGAGGATTTTCACCGCCAGATCGTGCGCGAGGACCACGTCGCCGTTGGCCCGGTAGGCCAGCGCTAGATCGTAGGCGTTGGCAACATTTTCGCCGTTAATCTGGTACGCGGCTTTCAGAGATGAGATGGCTTCGCGATATTTGCCGGAGCGCAGGCAAAACTCGCCGAGCTGATGATTCGCTTCGAAGCTGTTAGGAGTCCGCACGACAGCGGCGCGCAGTTTGTTTTCCGTCTCCGCCGTCTCGCGCCCCGGCACGTCTTCTGCCGCAGCACCGTGCAAAGTTTCGTCTGCCCCGCTGGACTTAAGCGCCAGCGTCTCTCGGGCAAACGCTTCGCTGGTCCGCAGACTTGTGTCTGAACCATGGCCTCCCGCGCCGGACCAGTCCGTAACTCCAGCCACGGTGAAATTGGGCTCGTCTTTGAATTCCATCGCATCAGAAGACGCAGTTCCACTAGAAGAGGAAGGTTGCGCCGCCGTTGCAGTCTGCAAGCGCAGTTCGATCTTTTTCTTCTGACCGGTCGACAAGGGCATCGGGTCCGTGGCGCACTTGCCGAAGCCCGCTTTTTCCACCGTTACCGTGTACATTCCTTCATGACGAACGGTAAAACTAAATCTCCCTTCTGCATCCGTTTTCGTTTCCAGTTTGTGCGCTCCGCTTTTCTCCTCAAGGACCACGGAAGCGCCCATCACGGGTTCACCCGCGGAGTTCCGAACCATGCCCTCAACCGTAATCGCATCCAGTTGTGATGGGGTAGGAGTTTGCGCCGCTGCCGGAGCCCCCGCCAAACCAGCCAATGAAGCGGCCAACAAAAAAAGAAACAGGGCGCAACGATTCACTCGATTTTCAAAGGGGGACTTCACCATGCAAAAGCAATTCATTCTGGAGACCAGATTCCCTTCTCTACAACCGCCGTTGCACTTCTTTTCCACGCCAAACTGCATTCTATTCCCTGGCATCACTGCCCGCAATGCTTCACGGCCCTTGGCCGGATTTCTCACGGGCTACATTTGTGCACGTTAGCCAGCCACGCCAACACAGCCAGTCACGGCAATACGTTGTCATCCTGAGGGGCGCGCCGGGCGTTTACCCCGACCTGGTCGGGGCGCCCCGAAGGATCTCAACCGACAAACCGTGCACAATTTTAGATTTGTTCTGTCTTCTTCAATTTTGGGGATATTCCGTGCTGTGGCTGGATCGCTATCCGGGGTACCAGATCTGGCGCGGGTCTGCTGCATCCCGCTGGTAAGTCCAGGCTTCCTCAATCAGGCGCTTGAGATCATAGCGAGGCCGCCAGCCCAGAAGAAATTTCGCTTTCGTATTGTCCAGCCAGGTCGAATGGTAGGGAGTTTTAATCTCCACGCAAGGAAGTCCTCGTGTTTGTCGCAGGTAATCGGCCACCTGCTGGTAATCCACCGGTTCATCCATGCAAATGTTAAAGGTCTCCTGACGCGCTCTAGGATTGTCGAGCGCTTTCAGGATGGCATCCGCAAGATCACTTACGTGAACGAAATTGCGTTTAACGGAATGGCCATCGGGATCAAGCATCAAGGGCACCGCGCCGCTTTTGTAATAGGCGTCGGCCTGCTCGGGCCCGACCAGGTCCCGCCAGCGCGGTCCGCCAAAGACGTCCTCGCCAAAGGAAAGTGTGCATTTGAAATCGTCTTTTTCCATGATCCAGGGCGCACGCAGGCAGCATCCGTTCAGGCCGTATTGGATGAAATATTGTTCCAGCATCACCTCTTCAAGGACTTTCGAGAGTGCGTAGCAGCCGGGATAGGCGCTGTGCTTCTGCTGCTCGGTGACGGGAACGGGATGCGAATAGAAAAAATGGCCCACGGCGCAATCGCCGCCAAGCAGGATGAACTGCTCGAATGACGGACTAGTCCGGCACTCTTCGAGGAGCCAGAAAAGCCCTTTCACGGAAACGTCGATAATGTCGTCCGAGGTTTCCTTGCACGTGGCGCAGTGCAACACATGAGTGACACCGTCCAGGGCTTTGCGCGCGACACCACGATCGGAAATACTGCCCTGGACAACCTCCAGGCGCGCGTGCCGTGGCAGCAGCCTGTTATGGCACAACGCGTGGATCTTCACGTCCGGCAGTTCGCCGGACTGAAGAACTCGCTCAATAAAATGGCGGCCGACTTTGCCGGTCGCTCCGGTGACCAGGATCTGCCTCATGCGCACCGCCATTTCGGGCTGCTTTTGTACTTTTGTGGAGCGGAAACCCGTCGTCGCTGAACCAGCCTGCCAAGTTCAGCGGGCGAATCTCTCCGGACCGGCATTACACATCGCACAGATCGACGGCTTGCCGCAGGGAAGTAAGCGGGTCGCGCGTGGGCACGAATTCATGCGCCACATAGCCTTGGAAGTTGCTTGCCAGGATGCCGCGCATCACCCCGTCCCACTGCACTTCCTGCGTATTGTCCAGTTCGTGCCTCCCGGGAACGCCCCCGGTGTGGAAGTGGCCCAGCCACTGGATGTTTTGCTGGATTGTGCGCACCAGGTCTCCCTCCATGATCTGCATGTGATAGATGTCATAGAGCAGCTTCACGCGCGGAGAGTTCACCGCCTCCACCACGCGCACTCCCCATGCCGTGTGGTCGCACATATAGTCTTTGTGGTCCACCTTGCTGTTCAGAAGTTCCATGCAGATCGTGACGCCATGATCTTCCGCAATCTTCTTGACGCGGTTGAGTCCCGCAACCGTATTCTTGGCGCCTTCGTCGTCGGACATTCCCTTGCGAGTGCCCGAAAATGTGATTACGTTCGGCACGCCGGCCTTGGCCGCCAAGGGAATGTATTTGCGAAAAGCTTCTTCAATTTTCGCGTGGTTTTCCACGCGATTCAGCGCGCTGTCAATCTCACCGCCTCCCGCGTAGCCCATGCTGCAAACCAGGCCATAGCGCCCGGGCACCTCGTACTCTTCCGGATTGAGCAGGTCCACGGCCTTCAAGCCCATCTGCGCGGATTTGGCGCAGAGTTCGTCGAGCGGAATCTGCTGGTAGCACCAGCGTGAAACCGATTGCTTTATGCGGCCTTTGCGAGGCACGGGAACTCCCTGCCCGGACCACAACGTGGATGGAACGGAAGCCATAGTCACTCCAGTAAGCGCACTTTTCAGCATGTTGCGTCGCGATACGTTTGTCATGGAGATTTTTCAGAGTGTACCGGAGAAAAACGCCGGCGGCGAGTTCATTCCGCTCAGGTGCCGTCAGTCTGACTGACGATCACTGATTCGTCCCGAGAAGATCGAGAGCACGCCGCAACGTTTTTCCAGATACTTATCCTTTCACAAGATAGCCCTTCGCCAACTCCTCAAAAAGTTTTGTTTGGTTTTCCTGCCACTTCTGGTCCCGCCCCAGTTCTTTCGCCAGGATTTGCGCCACGCGGGGAGCCATCTGAATGGCGGCCCTGGCGTTCAGGAAGAGTGCGCGGGTGCGCCGCGCCAGAACGTCTTCCACGGAGCGCGCCATCTCCTCGCGCACGGCCCAAACAACTTCCGCGGCGCAGTACGGCAGGGCCGGGTGCATGGGCTCGCCTAGATTCGCATCGCCGCGGATAATCTCTTGAATGAACGGCGCGTCGGACCCGTAAAAAGCGAGCGAACCGAAGCGCTCCGCGTGTTGATGAAAGCCGTGGATGTTCAGGTGCTTCGTCACGCTGGGGCGCTCGGTCAGGCCGGCAAGCGTAGCGGCCTGATCCACGCAATGCTCCGCCATGTTTCGATAGGTGGTCCATTTACCGCCTGCGGTATTGACCAAACCGGAGGGATCGATTTGAATGGCATGATCGCGAGAGAGGGCCGCGGTATTTTTCTTGTCCCCGGAACGCAGCAACGGACGGATTCCCGCGAAGGCGCTCAGGACGTCGTTCTTGGTTGGTTTCTTCGCCAGATAGACGCTGGCGGTGCTGAGCATGAACTCGATCTCCTGTTCCATGGGCACGGGCTCGAGGTTGGGTTGCTCGATGGGAGTGTCGGTGGTGCCCACCAACGTGTGCCCGTGCCAAGGAATGGCGAACATCACCCGGCCATCGCTGGTGTGCGGCACGATGATGGCGTGATCTCCCGGGAGAAATGATTTATCCAGAACGATGTGGGCGCCCTGGCTGGGAGAGATCATGTCTTCCGCTTTCGGTTCGGCCATGTGGCGCACGGAATCGGTGAATGGGCCGGTGGCGTTGATGACGACCTTGGCCTTCAGTGCAAATTCTTCGCCGCTCTCGATGTCGCGCGCCACCACGCCGTCCAGCAGACCCTCCGCGTCTTTCGTGAGTCCCGTCACCTGCATATAGTTGAGCAGGATCGCGCCTTGTTCGACCGCGGTTGTCACCAGATCGATCAGCAGGCGCGCATCATCAAACTGCCCGTCGTAGTAGATCACCCCGCCGCGCAGCCCGTCCGTGTTGATGTTTGGGATGCGTTCGACAGTTTCTTCCTTGGACAGCAGTTCGGAAGGGCCGAAGCCATACTTGCCCGCCATGGCCTGGTACAGTTTGAGCCCGATGCCGTAGAACGGCCCTTCCCACCAGGAATAGTTGGGAACGACAAAAGGCAGTTCGCTCACCAGATGCGGGGCATTCTGGCGCAGAATGCCGCGTTCTTTCAGCGCCTCCATGACCAGCGAGACCTGCCCTTGTTCCAGATAGCGCACGCCGCCATGCACCAGTTTGGTGCTGCGGCTGGACGTGCCCTTCCCAAAATCATGCTGCTCCAGCAGCAATGTCCTGTAACCTCGCGCGGCGGCGTCCACGGCCACGCCGACTCCCGTCGCGCCGCCTCCGATGACGATCATGCCCAAAGGTTCGCGTTGCGCATGAACCTGACTTAACATCTCCTCGCGTTTCGTAGGATTTCTCCTTCCCAAACTTTTCGCCGGTTCAATTCTCGGAGCAGCAACCTGCTAGTCCGCATTTCTCATCACAAAATCCTCGCTAACGGCAATCCCCTGTAGCGGCCGCCTTCTGAGGCGGGCGCCTTGTCTGTGACGAAACCCACACTGCGCAAATGGAACCCGTACCACCAACCCCTCCGTCCCGTCATACCGGTGGGCAATCCGCGCATGCCTCCGCGTCCTTGTGAGCAAAACGGGCTAGCGTGACCCGGTCCTCTTCTTTTTTCGCCTCGTCACACCTTCCGCGGGATGTTCCCACTGCTTCGCCCGCGCCAACGCTTCCTGCCAGCGTGCGCGCAGTGCGCTGGCTTGCGCTCCCCGCATTTTGGGCTCGAACACTTTTTCCGCCTTCCACTGCGAAGCCTCATCCTCGAGATTCTTCCAAAATCCCGTCGCAAGTCCCGCCAGGTAGGCAGCTCCCAGGGCCGTTGTTTCCGTAACCGCCGGACGCACAATGGGTATACCCAGAATGTCCGCCTGGAATTGCATCAATAATTCGCTCCGAGTCAGCCCTCCATCCACGCGCAGTTCCCTTAATTTCTTGCCCGTGTCACTCTGCATGGCTTCCAGCAGGTCGGCCACCTGGAAGGCCACGCCTTCGAGCGCCGCTCTCGCCACATGCCCGCCCGTTGCATCTCGCGTGATACCGATAAGGATGCCGCGCGCGTAAGGATCCCAATGCGGCGCGCCCAGGCCGGCAAACGCGGGCACCAGGAAAAGTCCTCCACTGTCCTTCACCGTGGCCGCGAGTGCGTCCACTTCCGGCGCGGAACGCACCAGCTTCAAGCCGTCGCGCAACCACTGCACCACCGCGCCGCCGATGAACACGCTTCCTTCCTGCGCGTAATCCGTCTTTTGCCCTATTTTCCAGGCGATCGTGGTGAGCAGGCGGTTCTTGGAGTCGACCGCCTTCGCGCCGGTATTTTGCAGCAGGAAACATCCCGTCCCGTAGGTACTCTTCGTTCCGCCGGGCTTGATGCACATCTGCCCAAACAGCGCAGCCTGTTGATCTCCGGCGATGCCGCCGATGGGAATGTCCTGCAGCCCGACGGTCGCGTTTACGTGGCCATACACTTCGCTGGAAGAGCGCACCTCGGGCAGCATGCTGGCGGGAATGCGAAAAAGCTTCAGCAGTTCCGCGTCCCACTCGCCTGTATGGATGTTCAACAACAGCGTGCGCGAGGCATTGCTGGCGTCGGTGATATGTCTCGAGCGGCTGGTGAGTCGCCACACCAGCCAACTGTCCACCGTGCCGAAAGCCAGCTTGCCTTGTTCGGCTTTCTTGCGCGCCCCCGCAACATTGTCCAGGATCCAAGCGACCTTGGTAGCGGAAAAATACGAATCCAGCAGCAGCCCCGTGCGCTTCTGAATCATTTTCAGGGCCCCGCCGCGGCGCAACTGATCGCACATTCCCGCAGTGCGGCGATCCTGCCACACGATCGCGTTGTGGACCGGCTCGCCCGTTTCGCGGTCCCACACAATGCTCGTCTCCCGTTGATTGGTGATGCCTATCGCGGTGATGTCGCCTGGACTCGCGCTCGCACTCCCCAGCGCTTCCATGGCCACAGCCACCTGGGAAGACCAGATTTCTTCCGGATCATGCTCCACCCAGCCGGGTTGCGGATAAATCTGGCGGATCTCCCGCTGTGCAACGGCGGCGATCTGGCCGCTGTGATCGAAAAGAATCGCGCGAACGCTGGTGGTGCCGGCGTCTAATGCAAGTATGTAGCGCATGGGCATGATGAGCCCTCGATTTCCTCGGATGATTGTTTCCGTACAAGGAGCGATGAAACTGAACTGCCTGTCCGTCTAACTACGCCGAACTCTACCCCCACTTTTGCGTTGACGATATAAAATGCCCATCGTCTCGTCAAGCGCCTCTGGATACTGGTGGCGGGTCAGTCTCCGACTAAGCGACTCACCAGGAGTCAGCCAGCCCAGTCGTCAGCTTCACTAGGATATTTTATGAGGCACGGTAAGGAACCTTTGACAGCCGCGGCTTGAGGTCGAGGCCCTCCGATTTGAGGAATCTTTGCGCGGCGAAAACAGAGTTTTCGTCGCTACCAGGACCGAGAATTACATCGACGATGGGCAATGGCGCCTTGGCTGGAAAAGGATGAGCGATGTACGGAATGAGCGTCGTCTTTCCAATCCGGAACCGTGGAGGATTCCTCATCGGTGTTGGCCCGTCCATCCACGCTGGAAGCACCAGCCTCCATTCGTTCTCTTCCTCAAACGATGAGTTCTTTAGGAGCGCCGCGATCCGCAGACAATCTGCACCGGTTTTGGCGACAGCGTCTGCAAACTCCTTGAAAGGCGCTTTTTTGCTCGGGTTAGCTTCCAAGAATTCCTTCACAACCTGTTCCTTGTCTTTTGACTTGAGCTTCTCTGGATCAAGTTCGCATGCAGCTCTAAACGTCCTCTCCCGGTAAGCACTGACTTCCTCCGTGAAGTGGTGGAGAGCATACGATAAAAGCTCCACTTTCTTAACAGGATCGTAGACGCAGGGCGCAAACGAAACAAGAGTGTCACTACCTGCAGGAGGTCGAATAGCCTTGAGGTCAAAGGCCAAACTCACTCCGCTCGATCCGTAAGAATAGCCCCGCCATTGACCGAGTTGGTCTTCTGCAGCCGTAAAGGAAGCAACAAAAACCTGCATGCCGGTTAGAGGGCCGCCGAATGCCACGGCAACTGCTTTTTGTAGAAATCCTCTCTTCGGAAATCCGTTGGAATCCAGTTCAGGGGCCGCGGCAACCATGTCATTGGCGAGCGCCTTTGCGTGTATAAACTCCTCGCGGTCATTGAGGAAGTGAAGATCCGTAGCCCACATAGTTTTGCTCGTCACGATCCCATGGAAGGCCTGAATCGACGTGTAATGCCAGAGTTTTTCTGGAATTGGAGCATTCAACAGTTCACCAATGGGATTCGACATGGCTGAGAGAATTCTAACTGATGCCCGGGGAAGTATAAACGCGTGAGATGGCGCATTTCGGAAACTGACCCGTTACCTGGCCGCTATTGCTTTTTGGCCGCCGAGGGAAGAATCTTGGCGCGCAGGATAGTTCCCGGCCTCGACGGCTTCGGACCGCGAACAACCAGGCTCACCTTCCGTTATCAATAGCAGTCTGTCGCGGGACCTTGTTAAGTGCCGTCACTATGTTCAACGGTGAGTATGACTTTCCCTCGCGCGTGTCTTTCTTCAAGATAACGGAGAGCTTCAGCCGCGTCGCTCAACGGGTAACGCCTATCGATGACGGGTACAACTTTTCCAGATGCAAGAAGATCTTTCAGAAAAACCAAATCCTTCTGGTTGATATTCGCGATAAAGAAGCACGTTTTCTTGCTCCCAATCCGCGACAATAAAGGTCCCAGTAACATCGCTTGGAGGATTCGAGCCAAGCCGCCTCCGACGACGACATAAATTCCGTTCTGACTCAGCGCGCGCATGTAATCGAAGATCGAATGATGGACGTTTGCGCCCAGGATCAGATCGTAACGCTGCCCGCTTTGCGTGAAATCTTCTCGCGTGTAATCAATGACGTGGTCTGCGCCAATCCTTCGCGCCGTGTCCACTTTGCTCGTGCTGCACACGGCAGTGACTTCGGCCCCGAACGATTTGGCAATCTGAACCGCAAACGTGCCCACACCACCAGACGCGCCATCAATCACAACCTTCTGGCCTGGCTGGATGCGTCCTTTATCACGGAGACCCTGAAGGGCGGTAAGTGCCGCCACCGGTACGGATGCTGCGTCCTCAAACGAACTGTTGGCTGGCTTCAGCGCCAATTTATCTTCAGCAGCGCACACATACTCGGCAAACCCGCCTCCTGCGAAACCTTTTCCCCCAACCCCGAATACTTCGTCGCCTGGTTTGAACTGGGTTACGTTGCTGCCAACCGCCTCAACCCGCCCTGCTATATCAACTCCGAGGACCTGGTGTTTTGGTGTGCGCAGTCCCGGGATCGAGCGGAGCAACGGCGCACCTCTCATCTGGAACAAGTCCAATGGATTTACCGATGCCGCGTGAAGCTCTATTAAGACCTCATTGTCCGCGGGCGTAGGTTTTGCTACCTCCGTGAACCGCAGCACATCCGGCGGTCCGTATTGTGGGCGTACAATCGCTTTCATAAAGCGCTCCTCAAGAATGCCTTAGTCGGATCGTGCTGCGTTGTTGTTGCGCACGCAAGACCAGAATCGAGGTTCCTCGGTTCCTGCAGGTCAGTACGGAGATGGGCCCTCCAAAGTTTCCAGCCCGTTCCCTAGAGCACCGCCTAAGTCTTGGTAAACGCTTTTACCGAAAACTGACCCAGTGCCAGGCCGCTACTGCTTTTGGGCTGCGGAGGGAAGAATCCTGGCGCGCGGCACGATGCCTTCGCCTTCCAGAACGCAATAAAACTTATCGGCCTCCAGATCCTTGAGGGTTTCCACTTTGCCGGAAGGCCAGCGAATTTCCAGGCTGTCGATCTTCGTCGCTTTGCCCAAACCAAAGTGCACGCGTTGATCGCTTTGCGAAATATAGCTGCCGCCGCTGTGGATCTCATCCGTCTGCGTCATTCCGCCGGCAACAATCTTCAGACGGGCACCGATGGCCATGCGGTTGCTCTTCGTGCCGGCCAATTCAAAACTCACCCAATGGCGCCCGGGAATTCCGGGATTTCTGAGCACCAGCGGGCTCCCCGTCAATTCTTCGACAACCAAATCCATGTTGCCGTCGTTGAAAAGATCCCCCACGGCGAGGCCTCGCGAAACGTTGGGCCTAACAATCGCCGCTCCTGACTCCTCGCTGGCATCGCAGAATGTGCCATCCCCCTGGTTGTAATAGACCAGCTTCGGTTCGCGGTACTTCGCGCCGGATGCCAGCGCATCTGCTTGCGGATAGACGTGACCGCTGACCGTCACCAGATCAAGCCATCCGTCGTTATCCAGATCGACAAACGCAATTCCCCACTTCACCCAAGGGACGGACGGCAGGCCGATGCCCGCGGCGTAAGAGACCTCCTGAAAATCCCAATTGCCATCGTTGCGGTAGAGCGCCGTGTTGTCCATGGAGAAATCCGTCACTGCCAGGGCGGGCCGCCCAGTGTGCAGGTAATCTCCCACGGCCAGGCCCATTTCAGCTTGCTCGTGGCCATCTTCTCCGAGAGCGGTGCCTGATTCCATGCCAATGTCGGTAAATTTCCCGTTGCCGTCGTTGCGATACAGATAACCGGCCGTCGAATCGTTGGCGACATAGATATCTGGGCGCCCGGTGTTATTGAAATCGGCCCAGATGGTCGTCAGGCCGTAATAACCAGCGGGATCATCCACGCCAGCTTTCTTGGAAACGTCCGTGAAGGTGCCATCTCCGTTGTTGTGGAAGAGAGAGTCGCCAGATCCTTTCAGCCCGCGGGGACCGCACTGCACATCAATGCCCATGTATTTGCAGGTGACGCTGCTGCCGAAAACCGGCGGGTTGTGAATGTCCAGGTCCACATAATTGGCGACCATCAAGTCAACAAAGCCATCGCCGTCGTAATCGCCGAACGCCGCTCCAGCGGACCAGCGTCCATCCGCCACGCCGGCTTTCTTGGTCACGTCCGTGAACGTGCCGTCGCCGTTGTTGTGATAAAGGACGTTGCCCCCATAACAGGTGACGTAGATATCCGGCCAGCCATCGTTATCGAAATCGCCGACCGCGCCGCCCATCGCGAAGCAGGGTGTGCCAATCCCGGCCTTGTCGGTCACATCGGTAAACGTGCCGTCGTGATTGTTGTGATAGAGCGCTCCCTTGGACTTTTCCCCTTTGAGCGCCATCTCCACCGTCGGAGCATTGGTGAAGTAAATGTCCAGCCAGCCGTCGCGGTCGTAATCGAGCAGGAGCACGCCGCCGCTCATGGATTCGATGATGTAGCGGCTCTCGGGAGCCGAGGTGTGGAAAAAGCGAATGCCGGACTTCTCCGTAATATCAGTCAGTTGGGGAATCGCGCGATCTTTGCACTTGACCGATTTGGCCGTGGGCGGCGGAGGCGGACCTGAGGCCATTCCCTGCCCCGAGACTTTAGGAGAAATCACCAACAAGCTGAGCAAAGCTATTTTGACGTAATGGGCGGCGCCAATAAAAATTTCTCGTTCACGCATTCGTTTCTCTTGATTTGCAGTGTAGCGTCACGCTTGAGAACTTGGCAAGCGAGGGAGATTTCTGCTGCGTGCTTCGCCTCGCGCGCCCTGGTGTTCCGCTCAGAAAAACAGCGGCCTGTTAGCGTTCGACGAGGCGCTCATGCCAGCCAATGAGTCAGGGTAGCGCGCAGCCGGTCCAGCGAGACTGGTTCGGCCTCGTGCCACAGCGCAAATTCCGGCGGAGCCACGACATAGGCTTCGGACAAGCTCTCGGCAATGCACAGGCAGACGGTGTTTCGCCGGTATTCGTCGTAGCGACTCGCGGCCAGCCACACATACAACGCCAGAACCTGCGCGTCCAACGCGCTACCCGGCAAGTCGTCTACGGCTGGAAGCGGGTTCACCTCATCCGGGTTGTCGAACACGGCCACGCTGGTGAAGGGCTTCGGCTTGCTCCTCACCCCGAACTGCGCCATCACGAAGGCAGGCCTCGCCCGGCGAAATGCTTCGGAGGCGCTCCACTCGACGAAAGAATTTGAGAAGATTAACGCCCCGTTGCCGCTCAGGTACAGCGACCGCAGGAACTCCCGAATCACCGGTACCGGCGCCACTTCCGGAGGACACCACGCCGCGACGTCAGCCTTGCGCAGACGATCGAACACCGCGTCGGCGTCGGCCAGGTCCTTTCGCATGGAGTTCACTTCGCGCGAGAAATTCTGGCGCAGCGTGGCCAGCCGTTCATGGCTGAGCAGCGTGGCGGATGGCGCGCCTGTTCCGGAGGGTTCCTGCCTCAGTGCGCAGTCCACCAGTTTCGATCCAGCGTCCAGAACCCAGCAGTCCGCAGCGGAAGCGTTGGGCCGGCGGGACACTACTTCCAATAGTCGTCCGCCATCATACGCGCTGCCCGCGCTCAGAAGCGCTTCCGCGGCACTCTGCGTCTCGCGCGACATCGCCAGATCCAGTCGCACGGGACGCCCGACCCCTTGCCATCTTTCCCAGACCTTCGCGCGCTCCAGTGGCAGAACCTGGGGCATCATCAACAAAATGAGCCGGTTGCCTCCAGCTTCGGCGCTCTTCTCGCTCCCGGCTTGCTGATCGGCTGCGTCGAAGACCTTTTGCACCGCTTTGCGCCATTCCTGGAAGTAGCGCGAGCGGGCCAGCAGCGACGCATTCAGAATGGTCTGCTCCTCGGTGGAGAACTGCCAGCCGCGCACACCCATCTTCTCCTCGAGCTGCACCACCTCTCGGAAAAGTTCCGCGAACTGCTGTTCGTTCAAACTTGCCAGATAGAGAAGCAACCGCAGAATCGACTGGCGCTCGTAGGGAAACAGGGAGTCCCATTCCCGCAGTTGCTGCCGGGTAACGGGCTGGAAAGTGATCGGCAGGCGCTTCAGCAAGCCCTTGTCCAAGGCCTCCTGAAGTTTCTCCGGCAGCTTTTCCTGGACCTGCGTAGTCACTTCGCAACCTTTCCCCACACCTGGGACACGCGATTTAGCCTCGCAACTCCTTCAGCCGTGTGCCCTGTGAATCCATGGGCGGGCACCCCAACAGGTCCCCGAGCGTGGCGCAGAGATCCACGTGGCGTATGGGCCGTTCAATAATCTGAGGCTTATCGACCGCCGCGCCCAGCGCCATCATCCACGTGCTCCGGGTTGAGTCGGTGTCGCCGCGATGGTTGAAGAAGCCGTTGGTCGTCGAGCCATCCGGATCGCGCCCAAACTCCGGCATAACCACCATGGTGGTCTTGCCTTTATATTCGGAGTTGGCTTGTATCTCCTGCCACATCTGATAGCTCAGCCGGTCGCCGGTCCGTATGCCTCCGACGTGCATCGCGTAGGAACCGAAGTGCGCCACTTCCACGTCCGAAAAGACAACCACCAAAAGGCGCGGTGAAAATTTCCGCATGACCTCGCGGCTCACCAGGAACGTCAGTTCGTCGCCTGAAGTGGGGCCGCCGCTGCGCACAAAGGACGTAATGGCTTCCTCGATTATGCCGCGCACGCGCGGATCCAGCCGCTCGGCCGCGTCGAACACGCTCCATCCCAGGCCTTCGTAGTTGCCCGCTTCCAGCATGCTTTGCAGCTCCGCCTCGATCTTTGCGCGATCCGCCATGTTGCGGCTGCGTCCCGCTCGCAGGGCGTTGGCTACCGCCGCTACCATAAGCTGCTTCGGGAACACCACGTTGGCGCCGTACATCGGGCCATAATCCGTGGCCGAGCTTGCCCCGATCAGGTTGGTGAGCGCTTTGTTGCTGGCCACCACCCAAGTGTCGCTCTGCGCCGCGCCCAGTCCCTTGCGAAACTGCTCGAACAGCGTTGGCGTGGTGGGCGCGAACTTTCCCCAGTCATCCACGCGTTGCCAGTTGCCGGTCAGGATGCTGGAGATGGCGTTGAAATGCGCGGTCACGCCTTCATTGCGGGCGTCGCGATAAAACAACGATTGGGGAAGCAAGTCCCCCGACAGGTGCGGAATGTTCACCAGCCCCTGCGGGGAAAAGGTTTCGGCGCGGCGGACCCCGCCAAAAACCACCATCACCACGCGCTGTCCGGAGCCGCCGGTCCCGTGTTGGCCTCCGCCCGCCAGGGACGTCCTGGGTAGATTCAGGCCAGCAAGCAACGCTATGGCTGCGCGCAGAAAATCCCGCTTGGATCGGTCTATGGTGGCTTCCGGAACGCCGGAAATGACGCGCAAGACGCTATCCCCCGTTGGTTTCATTTGCAGCGTACACACTGCGCTGCCTGAGTATAACTCACCGCCCTTCTCCTCGTCGTCACGATTCTCCTGCCGAGCGCCCACCTCGCGGGCCGCTCTCGCCGTTTCTTTGCTTTGTCATCCCGAACGGAGCGAGGGATCTGCTTTTCGCAAAAGCCCAAGGAAAAAGCAGATTCCTCACCCCGTTCAAAAAGCGAATGGGGTTCGGAATGACAATTGTCCGTTTTCCTCGCAGCCCGTTCAGTCGTGCCTTCCTGCGGGGCTAAAGCCCCACACCTACAATCGCACCGTTGCACGTACAGCGTTTGTGTCGCGCGCAAGAATGGGAATGTCGGCGCGCCGCTCTTCTCCCCTCCGTCATTCCGAGCGCAGCGAGGAATCCCTCTTTTTCTCCGCTGAGCGGCCGCCATGGCAAACACCTTCTCGCGCACAGGAACGGGAATGTCGGCGCGCCGACAATTGCACTTGACGCACTAATAAACATGCACCCCCACCCCCCCCTGTTTTTGCGTATGTACGGGAATGATTGGACTTACGGGCGAATGTCTTGGATGTACGGGAATGATTGGGGTTAGGGGAGAAAAGCGGTTCAAAGTTAAAAGTTGAAGGTTGAAAGGGGCCGCCTGGCGCCTGCCCCGACCGGGTCGGGGAGGCGGGCCGCTCTTGCGATCTTCCGATCGCGTGCAAGAACGGGAATGTCGGCGCGCCGACAATGTCAATTAATGTTGTAGTAAACGCAGGCGTTAGAAAAGCGGGTTTACAGTTCACTTCCTCTATTTCCTTTACTTCCTTTGCCTCCCTTACTTCCTTCGGATACCCCCCCACCCCCCTGTTTTTGCGTAAGTAGGGGAAACAAAGGGGTTACGGGAGAATTTCGTGGATGTAGGGGAAATAAAGGAGTTACAGGAGCAGTGGCGAGTGACGAGTGGCTAGTGGCGAGCAACCGAAGTGCAGACGAGGGGGTGGGAAGGTCCGAAATGGCACGAGAGCAGCGTCCCCTCAGCATAGCAAGTGGAGCTTATCACAATATTTACCGTATGTCAACTATTATTTAGTGGGTACTAGTTTCGAAACTGGTACGAGGAGGGAGAACGAAGCGGAACCCAAG
>Ga0182011_10000744_pt1 | contig 28454 bp, 17 predicted proteins | sample 711E1DmetaG_FD_120481 | JGI IMG/M metagenome (GOLD analysis project Ga0182011, IMG submission 120481) | Permafrost microbial communities from Stordalen Mire, Sweden - 711E1D metaG | ecosystem: Environmental > Terrestrial > Soil > Wetlands > Permafrost | place: Sweden: Stordalen | collected...
ATCCACCACATCGCTGGTCCCGCCGCTGGGCAACGACAAAGCCAAGGTACTCACGTTAAACCTGCGCAATCGGATGATTTTCCGGTGCGCCGATGAAGCGGACGCCGTTCAAGCCGCCGATTTTCTTGGCAAAAAGCGTGTTGTGAAACGTTCCTGGGGGTCAAGCGCCGGCAGACGTAGCGTGAACTATTCGGAAACCGAGGAGCACAAAATTAAGCCGCATTTGCTCCGCAGCCTGCGCGACCATGAATGTGTGCTGGTCCACTGCGAAAAGGGTTTCCAGCGTATCACGTTGCCACCATTGGAAGCCGACGGTGAAATCCCAAAATGGTTTCCGATATGGCGCCAGGTGATCTGAAAGACAGATGCTGGCTACTTCGATTTCTTTGCCGCCGTGACCAACGCGCGATTTGCTCCGGTGCACGGTCTGCCGATCTGCCCTTTTCCCCTCTCGACCGCGCCTGTTTCGCTGCGCAAATCGCGCGCTCGTCACGAGCAAGCATCCGCCCACATCTACCGCAAGAGCGGCTGCTTCCGTCTGAAGTTGGTGTCGTCGCTCCGGCTCGCTGCCCAGAAACCGCTCTCAGAATAACCGCCTCAACCGCGTGGCGAGGGCCGGGTTAAGGTGCGCCTTCTCGCCTTCAGCCTTTAGCATTTAATTTCGGGAGTATGTAGTTAACGCAAATTCATAAAATTGTCGTTAGACATAATTTGGGTCGAAGCCCTCAATATGTTGTGGATTGCGAGCCAAACACCCATTTCTATTAAAGATTGCCAGTGTTTATCGCATGGAATAATGCCGCGATTTGCGTTAAGTACATACTCCCGTTTAATTTGCTCCCCTGTCAGCCGTTGTCATACCCCCTCCGGTATAATGCGATTATGAAAACTGAACCAGACCCCAATCCCAGCTCCCATCTCCCAGCCTGCGTTCACCGAGAAAACCGCTCTGGCATTCTTTGCCCGGCATCTCGACGAACTGAAATGGAAATACCACAGCAACGAAGACCGGCCGTCTCTTTTCAGCGGCTTCAATGGCAACAATGCCCTGTGGGATTTCAACATGACCGTGCGCGAGACGACCCCGGGAATGTTCCAATTGGGTGTCAACTCCTTCATCCCGAACAAAGCGTTGCCGCCCCGCCGCCGCGCCGCGATGGAACTGCTGACGCGGATCAATTTCGAACTGGCCCTGGGTTGTTTTGAAATGAACCTCGTGGACGGTGAAATCCGATTCCGCACCAGTGTCGCGATACCCGGCCCCGACATCACTCCAGGCCTTGTCGAGCATCTCCTCCGGTCAAACATCTGCATCGTGGACGAGCGCTATCCGCAAATCATGGCCGTCCTGTATGCGGGCGTCACACCCGAAGAGGCCCTGATACCGAAGGAGGAAAAACCGGCGGCGGCGACCGGACCCCGCTTTGACTTTAATTGAAGAATCAACTGCCAATTGACAACCGATGATGTTTTCTACAGTCGTCAATAAGACGCGTTCATTTCTGTTTGCCATTGCACCAGCGCGTCAATCTCATAAGACTATGCTTGGGTATGCCTCTAATTTTCAGCCATATCGGTCCTGGCTTGCAGCTACACTGCCATTTCTTCGCGTCGGCAAACTTGATCACCGAAAACTGATCCGATGACCACCCTGCCGCAACGATTCGCCACCGTCAGAATCGCTGTCGCGTTTCTGGGGCAGACCGGATCCGCCGGCTGGTGGACCAGTTCATTTCTTTCGCCCAACGGGCTGGCCGTGGCGCAATATAATTTCCCCCGTTCCCCTGATTACGCGGCAGTCAACGCCACCACCGCCGGCGCCAAGCGCCTGCATGACGAGCGCATCGGCAAGCGCCGTTGTGTCCACCTGTTCCGGCTGGCGCTGGGGGACGAGATGCTGATTCAACGGGCCATCCAGCACGACGGCGGGAAACTGCTCAAATCCATTCCCCAGCGCCGGGAGGATGCCATGAAACTGCTCGTCGCCGAGGGGGGCGAAGTCATCACGGTTGAGCCGGGGCCGGTCCAGATTGGAACCGCCGCCGCCGCCTTCACCGAAACCGGCCTCGTCGAACTGGCCAAACATTACCTCGCCGCGTTCCGTCAGGAAATCCAGTGTCTGCCGTATTTTGCGAATGTAAAAAAATGATCGCGCCACCGCACTACACCACCAATCTTTCCAAGGCTCAGGGCATGGTGCCTGAGACGCTGGAATTGTTGGAGCTTTGGGCGCCGGGCATGACGGTCGGCGATCTCAAGACGCGCGTCCGCTCCATGGGCGCGCTCGGCAAGGCCACTCAGGTTCGCGTGGATGATCTGGTCGGCAGAAGTTTTGCCCCGCGCTACCTGATTGATGAAGGCAAGCCAGCCCGGTGGTTGCGCCATCTCCTGTTGCGCCGTGCCCCGCGCGGCCTGCTGCGCCAGTTGATCCTCATCTACACCGCCCGCGCGAACCTCATCCTTCATGATTTCATCCGCGAGGTGTTTTGGCTCAAAGATTCTTCGCAGGCGGGCGAAGTGACCAAGCAGGATGCGCGCGATTTCATCGAGAAGGCCGTGAGCCGGGGCACGTTGGCAAAACGCTGGTCCGACAGCATGGTGGAAAGGGTTACCCGCTATCTGCTCGGCACCTTGGTGGATTTTGAACTCATCACCGCCAACCAATTTGCCCACCGCCAGATCCGGCCGCTGTTCATCTTGCCGGAGACGGTCGTGTTTCTGGCCTACGAACTCCACTTCTCCGGCCTGGAGGATGATGCTGTCGTTCGCCACCACGATTGGGGCTTGTTTGGCCTGATGCTGGCCGACGTGATTGCGTTGTTGGAAAAGGCCGCCACCCGGGGACATCTTTTCGTTCAACACTCGGGTGCATTGTTGCGGGTGGAGTGGAAATACCGAACCATGGAGGAAATGCTGGATGCGCTCGCTCACTGAAAAATTTAACGAACTTCGCGGTCTGCTCAAACACGGGGTTGGTTCCATCCGGCCCACCGGGTTCGATCCCGTTTATTACCTCCTGTTTCCGCCAGCCCAAATCATTGAAGTCAAGCAGCGGGTCCCCGAATGGGAGGCGCAACTGCGCGTAGACGGGTTCAACCCGCATTCGCTTTCTCTGACCCGCGTGATCAATGACTACTTTCGCGCCCACGATTTGCGCGAGCCGCTTGTCGAGGCCGCGCGCCTGCGATCAGAGGAACATGCCGTGATTACCGGCTCGCTGGTCGAGCATCTGGAGCGTGATAACGTCGTCGGCGCCGCCATCCTCCAGGCCATCCAAAAATATCAGTCCGATCCCACCGCCGTTCTTTTTGTCACCGACTTGGAGGCGCTTCATCCGTTCCTGCGCATCGGGGCCGTGGAACAGCAGTTGGTCGGTAAATTTTCCATCCCGACCGTCGTGTTGTATCCGGGCACGGCCGGCGGCGCTTACAGCCGTCGCTTTCTCGGAGTTCACAAGGAAGATGGCAATTACCGCTCGCCGCATATCGACTAATCACCCAAGGCTATCACCATGAATATCATTCGCGAAGTCTTTGACCAAACCCGCCCGATTGACCGGCAAATCACTTCGGTCATCAATTACGCCGGGGCCACGGAGGACCAGCTTGAACGCGAAATCCGTGAGTATGAAGTCACCGACAGTCTGGCCCGCCATTACGAGCGTCTGCTGAACAATCTCGCGGACGGCTTCGCCGCTGGGGCCGGCCATGAAATCGGTGTCTGGGTGTCCGGCTTTTACGGCTCGGGCAAAAGCTCGTTCACCAAATATCTGGGCTTTGCGTTCGACCCCAAACGGAAGCTCAAGGGTGAACCGTTTCTGAAATCGTTGCAGAATCAATTCCCCAGCATCCAACTCCGGCAACAGCTTTCCGTCGTTGCCAATAAATTTCCCGCTACCGTTATCATGCTGGATTTGGCGGCGGTGGCCTCGGTCCAGGCGGCGGCTCAAGGTGTCTCGCGCCTGCTATACGATGAAGTCATGGCGTGGGCCGGCTACTCCAAGGACGAGAAATTGGCACTGCTCGAATTACTTTTGGAAAAGGACGGCAAGCTCGCCAAATTCAAAGCGCGATTCCAGGAAGTCGCCAAGGGCCGCGCCTGGGACAGCCTCAAGAATGATCTCCTGCTCGGCGTCACGTTCGCCTCGCGCATTGTGTCCGAGTTTTATCCTGATATTTGGCCTGACGCCAAAAGTTTCAACGACACCAAGATCAGCGCCCGTTACGGCGAGGACGAACGCGTCAAACAGATGCTCGACTTGGTCGAGCGTCGTTCCGGCAACCGCCGGGTCATCTTCATCATTGATGAAGTCGGCCAGTTTCTCGAAGGCAGCCCGCAGTTGATTCTCAACATGCAGGGTTTGGCCGAAAATCTGAAAAACTCCGGCTTGGGCCAGGCTTGGGTCATCGCCACGGCGCAGCAGACGCTGCCGGTCACCGGTCCGCTGTTCAAACTCAAGGATCGTTTCCCGGAAGGCCGCCGCGTGGACATCGAATCTTCCGACATTCGCGAGATCACTTACCGCCGCCTGCTGCGCAAGTCCAAGGCCGGCGATAAACTGTTGCAATCGCTCTTCAAGCAAAAGGAAGGCGCGATTCTCCACGCCACCCAGCTCAAAAACACCAAGCTGTTTCAATCCACGCTCACGGCGGATGCGTTCGTCAAACTCTATCCGTTTTTGCCCCAGCATTTCTCGCTGCTCATGGAATTGCTGCGCTCGCTTGCCCGTTCCACCGGCGGCATCGGCCTGCGTTCCGCCATCAAAGTCATTCAGGATGTCCTCGTGGATGTCAGCGGTTATCGTTCCGGCCATAAACTACTGGCGGACGCCAATATCGGAGCGCTCGCCACTGCCGATGTGTTTTACGACACACTGCGACGTGACATCGAGCGGGCCAACCGGCAGCTCGTGGAAACCGTGGATCGGGTCAGCGAAGTCTTCAATCCTGATTCCTTGCATCTCCGCGTGGCCAAGACCATCGTGGTTTTGCAGTTCATTGATGGTTTTCCCGTCAGCCGCGAAAACGTCGCGGCGTTGCTTTACCCAAATTTGAAATCCGGCCCCGTGACGGCTCCGGTGGATCAGGTCATCAACGAAATGCTCGCGGAAAAGGGACTGCCGCTCACCGAGATTGATGGCTCGCTCCGGTTCATGAGCGAAGCCGTGTCGCAAATCATGGGCGAAAAATCCCTCCTGCAGCCGTCCTCGTCGGATTCCAACCGCATTCTCAGCGAACGTCTGGGCGAAATTCTCTCCCCGGAACCGTCCGCCTTGGTTGAAGGCACTTTGAAGGTGAAGGTGCAGACCAAGCTCGTGCAGGGTTCCATGCCCATCGCCATCAGCCACGAGAAATCCGAGATCGAGCTCCACTTGGAAATTGTCCCGGCCGCGGAACTCGCCGTCACCCAGACTGCCCGCGTCAACGATTCCCGCGTCCCGTCCAATCAGCACATCATCTACATCACCGGGGAGGACAGCGCGCAAATACGCGACCTCATCAAGGAAATCTATCAATGCGAGGAAATCCATTTGCGCCACCGCACCGAGGCGGCGGAAAAGGAAGTGGCCGATTTCGTCCGTGCTCAGGGCCAGCGGGCCGAGACCCTCAAACGCGATCTGGACACCGCGCTCCAGAATGCGTTCCTCAAAGGAACGTTTGTTTTCCGGGGCAAACCCCAGGCCGTCGCCACGCGCGGCACGGAGTTGCTCGCCGCCTGCAAGTCCCAGGTGCAGATGGTTGCCGCCGATGTTTTCCACCGCTTCAAGGACGCGCCCGAAAACGTGGATGCCAATCTCGCCGAGCGGCTTTTGCAAACCAAAGACCTTTCCACCATCGCCTCCGCCGTGGACCCGCTCAGCTTGGTGCAGAAGAAAGGCCATGCTACGCGCATCAATGATGCCCACCCCGCACTGGTCGCCATCCTCGACCACCTCAAAAAACACGGTGAGGTGGACGGCCGCAAATTGCTCGACGATTTTGATCGCGCGCCTTTTGGCTGGTTCAAGGATACCACCCGCTATCTCGTCGCCGCTTTGCTCATTGCCGGGCGCATACGGATTCGCGTGGCCTCGCAGTGGATCAAGGTTTCCGGCGATAAGGCCATTGAGGGGCTGAAGAATACCAACGCCTTCGGCAAGGTGGATGTCGCCACCAATGACGACACCGTCTCCCAGGAAACTCTGTTGCGTGCGGCCAGCCGTCTGCTCAGTGTCACCGGCCAGAATATTCTGCCCATGCCGCAGAACGTCAGCCGCGGTGTGCAGGAACATTTCCCGAAATTTCAGCGCGACTACGCCTCACTCGCCGCCGAGCTGACCGCCGCCGGGCTGCCCGGTGATGACCGCGCCGGTCGCCTCCAGAAGCAGCTCGCGCAGGTGCTTCAAGGCGATGCCTCGGAAGCGCCCACCGTGCTTGGGGCGGAGGAATGTGAACTCATTGACAATTTGATTTGGGCGCGCGAAGTGCGCAGGGCGTTCGATCAGAAACTCGATGACACCGCCGTCGCCGCCGGCGAATTGCTCCGCGAGATTCCGCTCCTGCCCAAGATCGGGGCCGCCGAGATTTTGCTGAATCAGTCCGCCACGATACGAGCCGAACTCGCCGGTTTTTTGGATCGCGAAGATTTCTTCGCCGTGGGCGCGGATATTCGCAACCGGCTCCAAAACCTGAATCATCTCGTCAAGGCCGGGGCGGAACATCTCACCAGCCAGTTCACCCAGGCATTGGACCTCGAACGCGACGCCATCCGTTCCACGCCGGTCTGGGCTTCGCTGCCCGAAGCCGACCGCGCCACGTTCTCCGACGAACTGGATGCCCTTGACCTCGGCACCGCGACTGACATTGCCGGAATGCGCTCCCTGTTGAACCGCAAACTTGAGGCCGACAGCATGCTCATACAAATGCGCGCCAAGGTGGAAGCTCGCGCAAAAGCTGTCGCCGAGGCCAAGGCCGCGCAGCCGCCTCCCCCTACCGAACCCACGACGCCAGTGGCTTCGGGCACAAAGCCAGCGCCTGCGCACATCAAAGCCAAACGCCGTTACGAATCCGGCGCGGAAGTGAAACCGCTCATCAAGGAACTCCAGGACGCGGTGGATGCCGACCGTCCCGTGGATTTGGAAATCGAATAACGCATGGCCTTCGACCAGAAAACTCGCAATTTGCTTCAGCGCACGGTGACCGCCTGCCGGCGGGCGCTGGATCGCGAGTTCACGGCCCAGTTGCAGGAACTTTACGGCATCCAGCCGGATGGCACGATTACGCCCTGCGCATCACTGGAGCATTTGGGCGATGAAGAGTTGGCAGTGGCCCGCCTTCTGCGCGAGCGCATCAATCACCTCGAAGGTGGCTCCGATGCCGAGGCTCTCACGCGCACTGCGGCCAAGCCGGAGCACATCGCCCGTGTGATCCGCGAGCAGGCGTTTACGGTGTTGAATCGTCTCGCCGCCTTGCGTCTGTGCGAAGAACGATTGCTCGTGCTCGAATGTGTCCGTCAGGGAGCTAATTCCGAGGGCTTCAAGCTGTTTATGTCCTCCGCCGGCAATGCGCTGGGCGAAACGCACGAAGCTTACCGGATTTATCTCCATTGCCTGTTTGATGAACTCGCCATAGACCTTGGCGTGTTGTTCGATCGTTTCGGCCCGCTGGCACTACTGTTCCCGCGTCACGATGCGCTGACGGAAGTGCTCTCGGAGTTGAATGGTACCGGCAAAGCCGCCGAGCGTGAAGAAATTCCGCCAGAACAGTTCGCGCAAATCTGGCAGGCCGATGAAACGATTGGCTGGATCTACCAGTATTACAACGACGAGACCGAGCGGAAAAAAATGCGCGAGCAATCCGCCGCTCCGCGCAACAGCCGCGAACTGGCCGTGCGCAACCAGTTCTTCACCCCGCGCTACGTCGTCGAATTCCTCACCGATAATACGCTGGGCCGCATCTGGTATGAGATGAGTGGCGGTCGAACCGTCTTGAAAGAAAAGTGCCGGTATTTGGTCCGCCGGCCTTCGGAAGTATTTCTCGCCGGCACGGCAGAGGTTTATCGGGAATTGTTCAGTCGTAAAGATTCCGCCGATGACATGACGCCAGCCAAATGGGTTGCCGAAGCCTTCGCGGGGCAATTGCAGAATCTGACGGAAAATGCCAGCGACTCAGACACGCGCTGGGTTGGTGCGGCCATTCGTCCGGCTGACTTTGAAAATCTTACCGGCGAACCATGCAAGCCTTTTGAAGAACACCGGTTGAGCCGGTTGAGCAGCGCCATCATTGAAGGACGTGAAACGGCAGACTCGCAAAACTTGGTATTGGTGTGGGCATCTCTTTCAGACTTCATTCGTTGTGATGGCAGCCGTGGATATAGCGCACCACACTGGGAAAAACTTTGGGCACACTTCCGAAAATTGGCCCAGCAGTCGGTTGTGGAAAATCTCTCTCAGGCGGAGCTGCTCAAGCAACCCGTCTTCATTCCGCACCGTCCGCTCAAAGACCCGCGCACGATCTTCATGCTCGATCCTGCCTGCGGCTCGATGCACTTCGGCCTCTACGCCTTCGACCTGTTCGAAGTCATCTACACCGAAGCCTGGGATCACCATCCCGAGTTACTCCAGGACTTGCGGGCCGAACTTTCAACTTTCAACTCTCAACCATCAACTCCGGAGGAAGCGCGCAGCGCCTTCCTCCGGCTCGTCCCCCGCCTCATCATCGAGCACAACATCCATGGCATTGACATTGACCCGCGCTGCGTCCAGATGGCCGGGCTGGCCCTCTGGCTGCGCGCGCAGAATGCGTGGAAGGCCATGGACCTCAAGCCGGCGGAACGCCCGCGCATCACCCGCTCGAACATCGTCTGCGCCGAACCGATGCCGGGTGAGAAGGAACTGTTGCGCGAGTTTGTGGAAAAGGAATTTCCGACGGCGGAACGCGGCGTGTTTCTGCAACTGCTCGTAACCATCTTTGATAAAATGCAACTGGCGGGCGAGGCCGGCTCGCTGCTCAAGATCGAGGAAGAAATTCGCAGCGCCATTGCGGATGCCAAGCAGCTTTGGAAAGAAACGCCGAAAGCGAAGCAGAGCAATCTGTTTCCACAAACCGGGCAACTGGAGCAAAAGGAAATCAAGCTCGACGTGTCCGGCATCACCGATGAGCAATTTTGGGGACGAGTGGAAGAACGGATTTACGCCGCGTTGCGCGAATATGCGGAGCAGGCCGAAAACGGCGGCGGATTCCAGCGCCGGCTTTTTGCCGAGGACGCGGCGCGGGGCTTCGCCTTCATTGATGTCTGCCGCAAACGCTACGACGTGGCGCTGATGAATCCGCCGTTTGGCAGTCCAGCCGAATCCTTCGCTGATGGGAAGGAGCAATACCCAAACTCCGGGCGCGACATTTACGCGATGTTCGTTGAAAGGATGGGTGCAATAGTTGGTGAGAGCGGTTTGGTTGGGGCAATACTGCCTAGAACTGGATTGTTCATTGGCACGATGGTTAATCTGCGGAAGGAGTGCTACCTCCGGTCAGCGCCGCTCCGATTGCTTGTAGATTTAGGCAAAGACGTTCTCGATGGAGCAACTATCCGCACTGCCTGCTACGTGATGGGTGAATCACACATCGGCGCTGTTCCGTGCCTTCGCATAGGCAACATCGAAGATCGCGAACAAAAACTCTTACGCATTCTCGCAGCCCTTTGTTCCGGAGATTGCCACGAGGATTTGTTTCTCCGAAAACGTGACTACTTCTTGGCGCTTCCGGCCTCGGCCATCGCTTATTGGATTCCTGAAGCGATTGCGCTGCGACTGCCAATGCTCGCGACTATGGATGCAATAGCAGACATCAGGCAGGGAATCGCAACGGGAGACAACTTCCGGTTTCTTCGCCTCTTGTGTGAGTTGCCCACTAAGCGCAGCGGCTTCCGTTTTTATTCCAAAGGCGGAGAGCCTGTCCCATTTATTTCGAACGAATCTCTTTACGTTCGAGCATTCGACGCCTGCGCGGAGATGAAAGCCAATGCAGCACAAGAATACGGCTCGGCGTCACGAACGATTAAAAATGAGGAGACATTTGGCGTCTCTGGCATCACCTATTCTCAGGTCAATGATGCTTGCCTGAAGTTCCGAATCCACCCCATAGATGCCATCTATGACATGAAAGGCCCGGTGCTGTTTCCACGCGACGGCGTGGACAGGAAAGCACTGCTCGGATTTCTGAACTCTGCCGCTGTTGAAGATTTCATGCGGATGATGACCGACGGTCGCCAGTGGCATGTGTCCGCTCTCAAGTCCGTGCCAGCGCCTGCTTTTACCAAAGAAAAGAGCGCGAGGCTTTGCCAGCTCTGCGTTGCCGCAAGTGGCCTAAGACTTGTTGACTGCGCCAACGACGAAACTGGGCACTACTTTTCATTCGCACGTTTCGCAAAGCATCTTGAGGTTGACCAAATGGCTCTCGACAGAGTGCTGAACGAAATCGAAGACGAGGTCTGGGATACCTTTGGCGCAAGCAGGGATGAAATTGCCTCCTTCCAGCGGCAGCGGCAGCTCTTTTTAGAACGCACCATTTCGGCACCAGAAACTCAGCGGCAGGATGTTTCTGAAATTGTTAAGTTGGCATTTGGTTTCACCTTTGGCCGCTGGGACATGCGGTATGCGACGGGCGAGCAGGCCGCGCCGGAGTTGCCCGACCCGTTTGCGCCGTTGCCGGTCTGTCCGCCCGGCCAGTTGCAGAATGCGCAGGGTTTGCCCGCCCGCCCGGAGGACGTGCCCGCCACCTATCCCATCACCATCCAGTGGGACGGCATCATCCTGGATGACCCAACTCATCCGGTGGACATCGAGCGCTGCGTCCGTGAGGTCATCGAAGAGATCTGGAAAGACCGCGCCAACGCGATTGAGCAGGAAGCCTGCGAAATTCTCGGCTTCAATTCATTGCGCGACTATTTCCGCCGGCCCGCCGGTTTCTTCGCGGATCATCTGAAACGCTATTCCAAGAGCCGGCGGCAAGCGCCCATCTACTGGCCGCTGGCCACCGCCTCCGGCAGCTACACGCTGTGGATTTATTATCACCGGCTGGATGACCAGACGCTTTACAAGTGCATCCAGCAATTCATTGATCCCAAACTGGCCGACGTGGAAAAGGAACTCACCAAACTCCGCACCGTCATCGCCGCCAACGAGGGCAGCGACAAGGATCGCAAGCGCCTCGAAGAATTGGAAGACCTCCGACGCGAACTCATCGAGCTGCGCACCGAACTGGAACTCTGGGCACCCAAGTGGAAACCCAATCTGAACGACGGCGTGCTCATCACCGCCTCCCCGCTCTGGAAACTCTTACGCCTGCCCAAGTGGCAAAAGGACCTGAAAGCCTGTTGGCAAGAACTGGAACGCGGCGACTACGACTGGTCGCACCTGGCCTACACCCTCTGGCCCGACCGCGTCCGCGAGAAATGCAAATCCGACCGCTCCCTCGCCATCGCCCACGGCCTGGAAGACCTTTGCGCCGTGAAGGCGCCAGTGAAAAAGGTGAAGAAGGGCAAAGCCAAAAAGACGTCCGTCGAAGCCGAGTTAATTACGGAATAATGAAAAAATAAGGAAAGAAACATATGCCAAAGATCAGTGCTCACGAATCAGCCTTGAAGGATATTTTCAGTTCGGATTACGCCTTCAGCATTCCAGATTACCAACGACCTTACCGGTGGGGGAAGGAGCAGGCAACCGCATTGTTAAATGACCTTCTGGCCACTTCCGCCGGATTCAAGCCTGACCATGAGGATCCCAAGGAAACGGTGACGCCGTATTTTTTGGGGAGTTGTGTGTTGATCAAACAGGATACAAGACCCGATGCCGAGGTGGTGGATGGCCAGCAACGTCTCACGACGCTATCCCTGCTGTTCAAGGCCATCCGCGATAATCATGCCGATAGCGACATTAAGGTGAGCATGACTTCACGGTTGTTTGAAAAGGGGAACAAAGCCGAGGGCACCAAGGATCGCGTGCGATTGCGTCTGCGGGAACGAGACCACAATTTTTATGAGAAGAAGGTGTTGAGTGGTGCCGGCAGTGTGGATGGGGTTAACGCAGCCGACCTGAATGACTCCCAGCGTCAACTCGTGGAAAATAGCAATGAACTCTGCAAGAAAATTCGTGAGCTTTCTCCGGAGCGAATCGCTGCACTCGCAACGTTCATCAACCTCCACACCTATATGGTCGTGGTTTCCACCCCGGACTTTGACTCAGCATTCCGGATTTTTTCCGTGTTGAACGACCGCGGCATGCCACTGAGTGCCGCTGACATCTTGAAGGCGGAAATCATTGGGAAGATTCCAGAACGGGAACGGAGCAGCTACAATGATAAATGGCAGGATTTAGAGGACGACCTCGGGAGCGAAAGTTTTTCCGATTTGTTCTCCCATATCCGCATGATCCGGTTGCGAAAAAAACTCCAGGGCACGGTGCTCACCGAACTGCGTGAGGAGGTGAAGCCAGCCTCTGAGCCACGCAAATTCATTGATGATGAGCTTCTGCCTCAGGGTGATGCCTTCGGCGTGGCCATGCGCTGCAATTATGAGTCGGCCGGTGATGCCAAAAGCGTGAACCGCTATTTCGGCTATCTCAATCGGCTGGGCGACCGTGATTGGGTGCCGCCGGCGATTGCTTTTTTGGCGCGATACAAAGGAGATACAGCCAAGGTTTTGGAATTTGTCAAAGCTCTCGAACGGCTGGCCATGGGGCTGTGGCTGCTTCAGACCGATGTAAACGGTCGCATCGAGCGTTATGCCAACGTCATCGCCGAAATACTGGCCGGCAAGACCCCGAATTTGGATCTCAGTGCCGACGAGCAAAAGCGTATTATTGATGTGTTGGATGGCACTATTTATGAGTTGTCACCCAAACCCAAACGGACGGCGGTTTTGTTGCGGCTGGATGAATCCCTCACGTCCGGCGAGGCCTCTTATGTCCATGACATCATCACAGTGGAACACGTTTTGCCGCAAACCCCCGATCCCGCCTCCAAGTGGATGGTATGGTGGCCTGATTCAGTCAAACGGACCACAGATGTTCACCGCTTGGGCAATCTCGCCCTACTGAATCGCCGCCAAAATTCTGCGGCGAAGAACTGGGAGTTTGACGTAAAAAAGACCAAGTATTTCCAGACGCGCGGCGGTGGTAGCCCATTCCAGATTACTAGCGATGTGCTCGGGCGCACGGAATGGACTCCAGACGTTTTTAGTGCGCGGCAGACCAAATTTCTATCTAAGCTGAAAGAAATTTGGGGACTTAAATCCGTTTGAAAGCCGATTTCATGCAAAGAATCGAACAATTCATTTCAGATCACCTGCGAGAAGTGCTGGCCGAACGCCGCGTGCTGACTGTCTTCGACCCCGCGCGCCGCCTATTGGATGTAGCTCGCACGCTGGCCGGCGATAAATGCCGGCTCATCGAAGTCGGCGATGATCTGATCACCGCCCGGGAAGAGGCGCTGGAGGCATTGGTCGAACTGGGCCAGGACCAGACCAATGCCGCGCATCTGGTCGTGTATGTGCCGCGCGCCCGCCCGCTCGAACCCGAAGCAGTGTGTCTTGATCCGTTCACTCCCCTGGTTTTGGCCGGTGGCGTTTTCCCCGACGGTGCCGGCGACAGTTATCTCGCCTTGTGCCAGCGATTCCTACCAGAGCAGGCCGGCGTGATTGAGGAAATGTTCTCGCACGGTGAACCCACTTTTCTTGAAATCAACAGTCTCGTCGTGGGGGCCGAGGGTGCACCGGTGTTGAGTGGCTTGCTCAAAGCCGAGGGGACCAAGGATATGCTGGTGCGCTTCCTTTGCCTGAACGCAAAGGACGCCAAGGCGCTCAAGCAATCGCCTCATTGGCGTAAGGAGTTGCAGACGATTGTAAAAAAGACGCTCGGCCTTGCGTTGCCGGAGGATTTGACGGTGGTGGATGAGTTGCGGCATCTCCTCTGGCGGTTCCTGTTGTTCAGCGAATTTGCCGCCGATCTGCCGGTGGCCATGCCGCCGGCGCTGACGGGCGTGCCCAAGACCATCGCCCGGTATCATCGGTTCGTATTCGATTTGTGTGCCACACTGCGCGACCGGACTAGCGCCCAGCCCATTTATGAGGAATTCGCCAACCGCGTGGCCGAGGAATTGGGATTGGAAACTCATTGCGGCGCCATGGAAGATTTGGGCGAGCTGGATACGTTTGCTTTTGAGGAGCGTTGTTTTATCCGCACCTTCGCCAAAGCCGCCTTGGCTGGTGATTTGGAAAATGCCGCCCGGTATGTAACTGAGCGGTCCAAATCTTTTTGGATCCGTGACGGCAATCGCGCCGGCGAATGGAAGCTGGCTAGTTGCTGTGTGGACCTATTGCAAGGCGTGGCTGATTTGAAACGCGTGCTCAAGGATGCTCCGCCCGCTGGCGTCGCCGGCTGGTTGGATTTCCAAATCAACCACGGCCACCGCGTTGACACGGCGCACCGGGTCATGGAGCAGGTCGCCCAAGATTTATTGCCCGAGCCGGGTCCGCTGGCGGACGTAATCACTCGTGCGCGCGAGACGCATCGGGAGTTCACGGACAAAGTTACCCGCCAGTTTCAGGATGCCGTGGTCAAGGAAGGTTGGCCGGTGCCGGGACGGACCCGCGCCAATGATGTTTACGATCAGTTCGTGCGCGTCCCCTGGCAGGAGGGCAAGCGCGTGGCTTACTTCTGGATTGACGCGTTCCGTTATGATTTGGCCCGTCAGCTCGCCACGTCAACATCCAGCCGTCATACCGTAAACGTCAACGCCGTGAGCGCTCAGTTGCCCACCATTACCAAGATCGGCATGGCGGCGTTGTTGCCCGGCGCCGGCGAAGATTTTCGCGTCGCAGTGGTGGAAAATGACGTGGTGCCAGTGGTCAAAGGCCGGACTTTGCCGGCGCTGCCGCAACGGTTGGATTACATCAAGGAGGTCGTGGGCCCGAACCGTTTTGCCGCCGTTGAACTTTCAGACATCATCGCGGCCAAGGATAATCTCGCCTCGCTTAATCACGTCGAGGTGCTGGTGGTGCGGACTTCGGAAATTGATCAGATCGGCGAAAGTAATCCGGGGTATCTGGTCGGCCTCTTGCCCAGTGCCTTGCGGGATTTGCAACAGGCGCTGAACCGGCTCGCGGATGCGGGCTTCGCGGCGGCGGTGCTCGCCACCGACCATGGCTTCTGCTGGTTTGACAGCGCCGAGAGCGGCGATGCCATCCAAAAACCGGCGGGCGAATGGGCCGAGGTCAAAAACCGGGCCTTGCTCGGAGCCGGCCAGCCAAACGCCCAAGTGGTTTGCCTCGAAGCCACCCAAGTTGGCATCAAGGGCGAGATCCCGCGCTATGTGGCGGCTCGCGGCTTGGCCACGTTCACGAAGGGTGTTCGTTATTTCCACGAAGGGCTTTCCCTTCAGGAATGTCTTTTGCCTGTCGTGCAGATTGGGCTGAAACCGTCACCCCAGAAGACCGCCGCTGTCCGCGTCGAGTTGTTCCTCACTTACCGCGGCGCCAACAAAGGCACGGTGACCACCCTGCGCCCGAGCGTCGAAGTCAGCCTGCCCGGCAGCGACCTGTTCGGACCGGCGGATGTGTCCTTCGTTCTGGAAGGTTTTGATTCCGAGGGGAAGAAGGTGGCGCAGGCGGCTTCCAGCCCGGTGACCGATCCGGCCACCGGCGAGGTGCACATGTTGCGCGGCCAGTCCATCAAGGTTCCCATTCGCATCGAAGAAAAATTCAACGGCCAGTTTACCCTTCGCGCGGCGCATCCCGGAACGGGCGAGATTTTCGCCACGCTGAAATTAACCACCGACTTTCACCATTAACCCTTGATCCGTATGACTCCACTCAGCACCAAGCTCAATCAAGTCTTTCCCGGCCGGGTTGTCCGCAAGGATCTCGTCCAGCGCGTGAAGAAGGGCACCAACGTGCCCACCTTTGTGCTGGAATTTCTTCTGGCCCGCTATTGTGCGACTGACGACCCAGATGAAATCGAGGCCGGGTTGCAGGCGGTGAACGAGACCATTCAGGGCAACTTCGTTCGCCCCAATGAATCCAACGCCGCCCAGTCGCTCGTGCAGCGCAACGGCACCCATAAATTTATTGATAAGGTGCGCGTCGTTCACAAGGAGGCGGAGAAAAAGCACTGGGCCGAGATGGAGAACTTCGGCAGCAAACGCGTCGCCATCAATGAAAAACATTATCGCGAGAACCAGCGCTTGCTCGAAGGCGGTCTCTGGTGCGAGGCCACCATCGGCTACAACACGGTCGAGGAGGATGATTTCACTTTCTTCATCGAGGAAATTCGCCCTATCCAGATTTCTCGGTTTGATTTCGATGCCTATCTCGCCGGCCGCGAAAAATTCACTCGCGACGAATGGCTGGATGCCTTGTTGACCACCATCGGCCTCGAACCTTCCAAACTCACGCCGCGTCAGAAATTGCATTACCTGACGCGTCTCGTGCCCTTGGTGGAGCAAAATTACAATCTGATCGAGCTTGGGCCGCCGGGCACCGGCAAATCCTACGCCTTTTCGGAATTCTCACCTTACGCCACCCTCATCAGTGGCGGCCAGACCAGCACCGCCATTCTGTTCTACAATAAAGTGCGCCGGCAGGTCGGCATTATCGGGTATTGGGATGTTGTCGCCTTCGATGAAGTCGGCGGCATGAAGATTAAAGACCCTGGCACCATTCAAATCTTGAAGGATTACATGGCCAACGGTCGCTTCAGTCTTGGAACGGAAGTCACCGCGCCGGCCAGCCTCGCGTTTCTGGGCAATATCTACGATTCCATTGCCGCCGTGGTTGCCTCCCCCAAACTCGACCTGTTCAAGCCATTGCCGCCGGAATTCGACATCGCGGTCATCCATCGCTTCCACACCTACATCCCCGGCTGGGAACTGCCGCCGAATTCCAGTGGCCTGTTGACCGACGAGTATGGATTCATCACGGACTATATGGCGGAGGCGTTGCACTACCTCAATAAACATCGCAATTTTTACACGGCGGTGAAGAAACGCGCCCAACTTGGCGACGGCTTCCAAGGGCGCGATGAAACGGCGGTCTATAAAACCGTGGCGGCGCTCCTCAAATTATTGCATCCCTCCGGGGAATGTTCCGACGCTGAGTTCGATGAATACATCGCCTATGCGGTTGAAGGTCGCCGACGCGTGAAGGAGCAGTTGAACAAGCGCAAACAGGATGAGGACTTCGCTCAAATCCGGCTTGGTTATCGGAATCACGCCGGCGAATTGGTCGAGGTTCATTGTCCGGAATCGCAGGGCGTTGAGGCCACGCAGAATCCCCGGCGAACCACCGTGGCGTTTACGGCTACGCCCATTCCGCCATCACCGGCATCAGCTCTGGTTGTGCCGCCGGCTCCTCCATCCGCCGCCCAAGCGACTGAGCCTGCGCCAGTTCCCGCGCCCGGAGCGCCTGCGCCCATGGAACTCGGTGAGAAACACATCACGATCCGCTACGGCGACACTGGCTATTCCTACGAATCCCTTTTTGGTGACTACCTGGCCGGCGCGAAAGAATTGATTGTCGAGGACCCGTATATCCGGCGCGATAACCAGCTCCGAAATTTTATTCAACTCTGCGAATTGTGCGTCCAGGTTGGAACGATCAAAAAGATCACCCTCGTGACCGGCACCGACCATGATTACCAGAAGGCCGAGATTGAACCCAAATTCAAATCGCTCGCCGAAAGTCTGGCCGATGCCGGGGTGGAATTCGTCTGGCGATTCGACGACAAGATTCACGACCGGGAATTGCGCACGGACACCGGTTGGAGCATCCGCATCGGCCGCGGCTTGGATATTTACCAGCGCACCGACACCTGGATTCAGATCGGCGCCACCAATCTGAACGTCCGCCCCTGCATGGAAACCAAAGTGAGCATCATCAAGGCCCCCGCCGCATAATTCTTGCCTGTTTATGCAATTGAAGGAAAAGATAAGCCTGATCCTGAGAAGGGAATACGTTGGAGAAAAACGCTGGAAACTATCATGCATGTAAGCCCGAAAGACTTCATAAGATCGCTCTTTCAGAATCTTCACCGCGCAAAAGAACGCGCCGGCTGGCTCAAAAGGTCCGCTGACCTTGAAACAGTCTTTCGCGTCACGAAAGCGCTTCCGCGTCCACCTCACCCCCTGACGATTCACTTCTATGGACATCCGTGGCAACATTCCCCATCGGACCTCTTCAACAAACGCACTCAACTCAGCTCCGGTTCGCTTGTTGCAGAGCTACAGTGGACAGCAGTTACCATCGCAAATCACGCTGATGACCTGAACAAGTTCTTCGCTCTGCGTCAGCAGTGCGAGCGCGATTTCCTGCTCGGGTCTTTCGAGGCCGCCAAGCAATCACGTGAAGCGGTCGAAACCCGCTTCGGCATTACCCTTTGGGGATTGCAAGCCAAGTTTCTTCTCCTTGAGTACGCCATCGGTTTGGAAGCAAACACTAGGCATCTAAGCGAGCTGAACTCGCAAAAGAACCTGCACATCTTCATCCAGGTCAGCGCCAATTTTCTAAGCATGCGGGCTGAACGCAGGCTCTCCTACGACAATTACCAACATAAACTGACCAAGTACATGTCAGGTTTTGATGAGTACCCACAAGTCAAATCATTCCTTGAGCATACCACAGGACGTGAAGGCGCTGAGTTTGAAAACCGCGACGAAGACATGGTACTCTATTTATTTTCCGACGGGTCGCTGATCGACCGCTGCCTCTACACGGTATCTCTGCTCCAGCGGCTTTTCACCGCCAACCTCAAAGACACTGATCTGCTCGTGCCTTCTGCTAAACTCATCTGCCACACGCTCCATATTCCCGCAGCGCGAAATTTAGCAGCTTCCATGCTTCCCGATGAAACCATAAAAGCCGAGCCGCATGACTTCAATGCCCTTAAGGCTCTTGACTATTACACGGAGGGTGACTACGCCAGTGCTGCGGAGGTAAGCCGACAACTCTTGTTGCAGCTCCCTACAGCCGTTCAGTTCTTCGAGCTTTACGTCAAGTCACTCATTTATTCAGGCAGACCGTTCGAGTCCCCGTTCCCTCCTCAATCGCCCGCCAACGAAATTGTGTGCGCTATCGACTCGGTCTTCCGGAAAACCAATGGCTATTCTCAAGCCCTAGATACTCTGTCCCGAGCCGCAAAAAGCCTCCATATTACACCCTTGGCCGCCGGTCTGCGATACCTCCTCGCCGCAGAAGGCACGCCGAGTACCGCTCGACGTTCTGAGCAGATAGCCATCCTGGATTCACAATTCCTTAACCCAAAACTTTGCTTTGTCCCGAGCAAGCTTTCCCTTCGCCAAGACGTGCACAAACGTATTACCGTTATCTTCCCTGGCAGTCTTACTATGGACTTTCTGGCACAACTTTTAAAGCCGGTGGACGCAACTGGAATCGTCAACTATCCCGACCGTGTTAACACGGAACGCAAGCTCCGCTATACGGCAACCATACTCCTCGAACGCGGCGACTACAGTAGTGCCATCCCGCTCCTCGAAAAACTGTACTCCGGCCGCCAAAAAGTGGGCACCCCGGTCACGTACCCGCTTTATGATGAAATCATCGCTCTGCTCTATGACGCCTATGTGCGCGCAGAAAATATTCCGGGTGCCCTGGATATTTTCGTGGACAACCTTCTCGATCAGCCGCTCACAATACACGGTCTTGACGTCCTCGCTCTCCATAAAATCATCGAGCGCGTTCCCCGTCCCGCCCTTGCAAGCAACATTAAGGTTCCCATTTTTTATGCTGCGACCCTCGCCAACCCGCAGAGCATTTTTGTACCTTATGATAACTTTCTGTCCGCTCACGGCTGCAAACGCCCCACAGACTTGCTCTCCATGGCATCTATTTTCCCCCTTCCCCTTCTGACCTACTTTCTAAGCCGCGTTTGTATTCAGAAGGTAATGGCTGGTTCTTTTCATTTCACAGGGACTGCGGAGCTCGAAAACGAGCGTTTGCAAATTCTCCAACATCTTTGCCGCACTAACCCCGCCAATCGCCCTGCGTATTCCGAGGAGATCGACCAAATCACCCAACGCCTCTTTATCCGGCGAGGCATTCAGAAGCTGGATGAGGGCAAAATCTTTGTTGATGTACTGGGGATACGTCGAACAGGTGAAAAACTTCTGGCTGAGAACTTTCGCCGGTACTTGGACATATCGTCCCTCAAAGGCATTGAAGCTCTTCGGTTGCTCGATACGAATATCACAAAAGTCGTGCTTACCACTCCAGACGGCCATCATGTTCCCGAACAGAAGATTGACATTGATAAACTCGAGGCAGAAGGTGTCCGTGTTATTTTCCGTTCCCACTATGCTCTTTTCAAAGACCTTTTTATTGACGTCCGCGACCGCTTTATCTCAAGCAGCGAGTACGGCCTTGATTCCTACCTCAGCGTACGCATTCGACATGGTACCCTGCAGGGCCAGTTGCGGAGCAGATTCGAAGCGTTTCACCTGCTGACCCAGAAAAACGCAGACACCGGTGAGTACCAGCGCAACACCTATTGGGAAACGAAGCTTCCGACCTGCACCTTGGAAGAAAAGGAGTTCATTCAGGCGCTCCTCGCGGCTCTATCACGCGATATTGACGATCTCACCAGGCGACTGAAAGATGACGTGATTCAGGTCCGCACCGAATCACGCAACCCCAATGGCCTGTTTGATTTCCGCTTTGACGACGAAAGCCTCGCTCACATGTTTTCAGAAGAGTTCGAGTCCATCACTTCTTTCGCGGAGTTCATGGACAAGGTATTCGCCACGCTTTGGTCACGAACGGAAGAAGGATGCGCACGAATGCGAGATTTTATGTCCCATGGCCTGAAAAGCGAATTTGTCCACTGCCTCACCAAGCTCCAGACAGACCTCAGGAGCCACCTCCAGCCGGGCGCAGCCTCGAATCTCTTGGCCGCCATCGCAAATGGCCTGACAGCTGTGCAGAATGAGTGCGATCGGATCGCCCGCTGGTTTACCCTGCCCGGCGGAACCTTCGAGGCGTTCACACTATATGAAATTATGAGCGTGTGCGTTGCAAGCGTGAACAATGTCAACCCGGAGGTCCAAATCTCACCCAAGATTGACATGGACAGCCGTCCCATAACGGGCTCTTTTTTTCCCTCATTCTTCGATATACTAAGAGCCGTTCTGGATAACGCCCTTCGCCACTCCGGCTTTACAGGAACTGCTCCACAAGTCAGTATTACCGGAAGAATAGTCGAAGACAAAATCGTGATCCGGATGCAGAACTCCATTGCGCCTCACGTCCGTGAAAAGGATCCTGCTCAGATCCTGTCCGACCGGATTGCAGCCATCCGATCTCGGGCCGTCTCCGACGAGATTAAGCGCGAGGGAGGCACCGGTTATGTTAAGATTGCAAAAATACTGGAATACGATCTTCATCAGCACGACCCACGCATAACGTTTGCATACCCGACTGACCAAGAGCTTCAGGTCACCCTGGAACTAAGCGGAAAGGAATTATTCGCATGAAAATTCTCCTTGTAGAAGACGACCAAAATAAGCGGGACCGCATTTCAGCGTTGGTTGCCTCCACGTTGCCACACGCCACTTTGATCTCCGCTCTCTCCTACCGCAGCGCAGTTGACAAAATCGTAAGCGAAACGTGGGATTTCCTCCTCCTCGACATGACGCTTCCTACCTACGACGTCACCGAGCATGAGGACGGTTTCCAAACTGAGGCATTCGCAGGTATTAATGTCCTCAGGGAAATGAAACGCCGGCAAATCCATATTCCTACAGTCGTAGTGACCCAATTCGAGACCCTTGGAGAAGGCGTCGAGAAGAAGAGCCTTTCTGAACTTCGAAAGTACCTAGAAACCCAGTATCCCGAGACTTACCTCGGGACTATCTTTTACGCTCCTGGTGAGTCATCTTGGATGCCAAAGCTCACAGAATATCTTTCAAAGTATGATAAGAATATTGGTCATTGACGACGACGCGGTAAAACGCGGACATATCATCGAAGCAATTCGATCTATTCCCGAGCTAGCCAAAGAGGACATCTCCACCGCTGCCGATCTTGTCCAGGCCCGCGACATCCTCAGCAAGAGATTTTTCGACCTGCTTCTCCTCGATATCCTCCTGCCGCCTATTCCTGGTGCGGAGCCAACTTCCGATGCGGGTATCCAGTTCGTCCGCGAGTTGCGCCTCAGCAATACCCTCATCAAACCAGCCCACGTTATCGGTCTCACAGCTTTTGACAGCGCCCTTGCCGGCGCAGACCCTGCATTCTTGGATGAGCTTTGGCGGGTCATTAAGTATGATCCCACTAGCGAAAGCTGGAGTACGCAGTTAAAGACCAAAGTTCTTTACTTGCTACAGTGCAAGCACGAGGTGCAAAGCGGGGAAAATGCGGCTTTCGACTACGATTTAGCAATCCTCACGGCGCTCTGGAAACCGGAATTAAAAGCCGTCCTCGATTTGCCTCTGGGCTGGCAGAAGCGCGTCATCGCCAACGACGCAACAGAATACTTCGTCGGTGTTCCAAAAGCGGGCGCTCCGGCCATACAGGTAGTGGCAGCATCCTGTAGCCAAATGGGCATTGCCTCAACTGCAGTCCTGGCAATGAAAATGATCAGACATTTCCGCCCCCGCTACCTTGCCGTGTGTGGAATCGCCGCTGGCGTGAAAGATGCCGGCGCCAAGCTAGGTGATGTTCTCATTGTTGAACAATCATGGGACTATGAGAGCGGCAAGCGACGCACTAATGAGCAGGGCGAATCCGTGCTCCTTCCTGATCCACACCACATCCCGATTTCAGCAGACCTCCGCGACCGTTTTGCGGAATGCATCGGCAAAGATAAATACGTGGCAGAGATCGAAAGCCTTTGGATGGCAACCAAACCTGCCTCCCCGCTCCGCGCCGTTCTTGGCCCCGTTGGCTCTGGGGCTGCCGTGGTTGAAGACAAAAGCCTCGTAGCCAATGTCAAAGGCCATGCGCGCAAACTTATCGGCATCGAAATGGAAACTTACGGTGCATTCTACGCCGCGCAGAACTGCTGCAAGCCTCGCCCTAGCGCCTTTGCCATCAAATCCGTTGTTGATTTTGCTGATGGCCAGAAGGACGACTCAGTCCACGAGTACGCCGCCTTTACCAGCGCACAGTATCTATGGCGTTTCGCACATGAGTACCTTGTTTCCTAACCCGGCGGAGCCGGAACCAAATTATCGTCGAAAACATGTTCGTTGTTTGCTAGAGAGATACTAATACCGCACCGTCAAAGTGAAATTATGATAAAGACAAAATCAGTCTTTTCGCCGATTGATCCTCGTAAAGATGGATTGCGAATCTTGGCAACCCGATTTCGCGGGCGAGGCATGCCCACATCTCGATACCACGTATGGATGGCGAACTTCGGGCCGAGCGAGAAGTTGTTGAAAGATGCACAGTCCGGCAAGATCGGGTGGGGCGATTTCAGCCATCGTTACCGCAAGGAACTGTTCGAAGGCGGGACCATTGACAAGAGAAACAAAACCATCAAAAACCACGGCCAGAAGTTTACTCTGCGCCTTCTTCAAAAGTTGGCCAAACGCACCACAGTGACTCTAATGTGCCATTGTGCCGAGGACGAACCACATTGCCATCGGCACCTCCTCCGTTACGTTTTGGAAGGAAAGGTCTAATGACCGATCTAAAATCATTTGAGAAACTGAGTAACTTGTATGTTGCGCGATACATGCGTCCCGCTTGGGAAGAGAATGTGGGCTTTGAGAAGGACCCGTGGTTGTCTTTGCGGCTGTTTCTAAAAATGTACGCCTTTGAGCGGCAGGGACGCTCACCTGATTATGCGTTTGTCGCCGTAGATGCGATTGATGAGAACCGTTCCGCGCCACTGGAACCTGCATCCAGCCGCACAGTTTGGAGATCTTTCACCTCTCGTCTCCGTAAAAAACTGAATCACGCCAATAATCCCTTGTGCCCGCAAGGGACCACCTATTTTCGCTTTTACAAAAAGGCCAAACGTAAGAGCAATGTGAAAAAGATTTCGGTCATTCAACTTGCCGGCGAGTTGGATCGCCCTTTGGTTGTATGGGCGCGAGACCGCCTGCAAGGCGGCTCGGTTAGCGATGCCTATGCTCAAATCCGAAGAATCAATGGGGTCAGTGACAAAATCGCGTCGTTCTTTTTGAGAGACGTTGCCTCCAGATTTCAACTCGCCCCGGCACAGGACAGGTATTTACTCCAACCGATTGATGTCTGGATTCGCTTTGTCGTCCATAAGGTTTGCCAAGATGGCCAGCTCAAAGACGACCAATGTGCAAAGTGGATTGTTGAAAAATCTGGCAAACCCGAATGTCTAAACCAAGGCATCTGGTATTTCTGTGCAAATATCGCACACTCTTCGCAGTACTTGGTTTTGCGGGCACTACAGGAAAGAAAGTTCTTCAATGAATTGGTGACCGAACATCTGACCGGTTTGCGCCGGGCTGCAGGCAGTGCAGATGCATATGAAAGTCAGGCCTAGAATTGTGAAAGGGTATGAAATTTAATTTGGTCATGGTTTCCGTGTGGCTCGCGGCGTTTGTGCCTATGGGCGTGTTGATTCTGGCAATGGTCATTGACCGCCGCCGCCGGAAACGCATCGAAAAACCGCCCCAATTAGAAAAACTCCTCCGCCCACCCGGTTATTCACTATCCATCCGTCTCGACGAAATTCAAGACGTTGTCTTGCTTGGGATAATTTTGGCGTCCATACCTTGCGCATTTGCAGGGGCTTCGGTTATTGCTACCGTTCAATTGCTGGCCGCACACGCCCCGGTTTTATGGCTCGCTTCTGCTGTTGCCGTTCTGGTGATATCCTCGTTTGCAGGTGTGTGGGTCACGTTGCGGGCCTTTCGCCATTTCCAAGAAGCGCAGAATATCCGACTCGGCTTGCGCGGCGAACAGGCCGTTGCCGAAGTGTTGCACGAAGTCGCGGATTCCGGCTTTCGCGCATTTCACGATCTCCCCAGCGACGGCGATTGGAACATTGACCATGTAGCCGTCGGTACTCGCGGCGTATTCTTGATCGAAACCAAGGCCCGCCGCCGCCGCCCCAGCCGCAACGGCCAACCGGAGCACGTTGTCATTTACAACGGCAAAACCCTTCAATTCCCTGCCGGCTACGACGCCGACGCCGTTCCCCAAGCCGAGCGCAACGCCCGTTGGCTGTCCAACCACCTCACCAAAAAGACTGGTGAAAACGTGGCAATTCAAGCATTGATCGTGCTGCCCGGCTGGTTTGTGGAGCAGGGGAAAGGCAATTTCAACGTCAAAGCGATGAACGCCGCCTATCTCGCCGGCTTCCTACGCCGGCAGGACGAAAACTTGGACGCCGCCCAAGTCCGCCGCCTCATCACCGCCTTGGACGAAAAATGCCGCACCCTCGATTTCTGACCCACCCCCGCTAAATCGCCGCCGGATTCTTTTTTGATTTCGCATCACTTGCCATGTCTCCAGCCTGCCACTAACCGGAACCCGAATGAAGGCTGAAAATGTTGATCTTGTTCCGCCTTGCCGCCAGATGCGCTTGACTGCATCCTTGTGCCGTGGACAGCCAGCGAATTTCACGCCGCAAGCTGCGGGGAGCATCACTCCTCAGCGACCATGCTTGGCATGAGATTGCCCGCACACTGGATATCCCGAAGCGTGAATTGCAAATTGTCCAGAGCGTCTTTGATAATCTCCACGAGGTGGAGATTGCCAAACACTTCAAGCTTTCGCCCCACACCGTCCACATGCACTTGAACCGCCTGTTCAAGAAACTCAACGTCACCAGCCGCACCGAGCTGGTGCTGCGGATCGTGGAGCAGTTGGTCGCGCTCACGCTGTCAGAAACCGCCGTGCTTCCCCCCATTTGCCCCCGCCACCACACCGGCCGTTGCTGTCTGCACAACCCGCCCGCCAAGGCGTAGTGGTTATCGCCCTCGTTTTCGTCGTCCTCCTCGTCCTCGAACAATTTGCCCGTCCGGCACGGACTTTCCGCATTTCTGCTTTCATAATTTCAGCTTTCCCGTTTTTCCCACGTGTAGGCTGTTCAGCCGTCTATTCGCCACCTTCCCCAATCTGTTAAGATTCCGACGAGTCGAAAAAGGCAGTCCGGTGACGGTGATGACACGGCGCGGTCACAATGGAAAGAGCTAATGAAAATAAAATGCTTAATATGAAAACTGTTAATTACTTTGCTATTCTACACCGGCAACGGCCTGAAAGGCGATTTGCAAGTTTGCTTATCGCCTTCGTAGTGGGGCTCACGTCCCTTGGATTGTTCGCTCAGGACGAGGGCCGGAAAGAACGCATCGCTCCGCCTCCAGTTCCGGGTTTGAATCCAACCCAAAACAATGCAAGCATAAAGAAGCAATTCACGCGCAACGACCCCGCACTGGCGGTACTATCCGCACCTGTGAGCACCAATGGTGTACCCGACCTTGTCGCGAAGGAATTGATCATCGAGGCGGTGCGGCAAATCGCCAACACACGGTGGACAACGTTTGCGATCGGTACGCCGATTCCGTGTTCCGATATCGAAGGAACAGTCCTCTGCTACCACGTTCCAGTCGCAATAGGCACTAATGCTTTCCCCACACTATTAACTCCTCCAAGCGCATCGGAAATATGCTCTACCGATCTTTTCACTGGCGAACTTTGGGGCGTAGAAGATTATTGGACTTTTGATGTCTCTGCAAGGCGTTCATACTATCCGATTCCTCACTACGGCGGGGGTTTGCCTCCATTTCTAGTAACTTATCACAAGGCAGTAGAGTTAGCTCAGAATAGATTACACGGTTCACATGTGCAACTTGCGCATTATTACGCAATCGGACTAACTGAAGAGTATTACGATTTCGTGACTCCATCGGGGGGGCGCGTTTTGATCAATGCACGCAACCTGCGTTGTCAGGAAAGCCAAAGCGGAGTAGATCCGTTTGCTGCATCAACCGTTACAAACGCAAATCCGGCCAGCTCAACCGATATTGAGGAGGGCGAAAGCTTGAAACGGGATTACCAGCGACAAGCTGGCGAAGCGTGGGACAAGATTTCCAATAGTCTTCGGAAAGGAAAATGATTTTATGACATCGAGACATGCCTATCCTTGGCTGTTCATCACACTGGGTGTATCAATCTTAGGTGGGTCCTATTTGCGCGCCAGCGATCACACAGTTTCCGAATACACAGCGACAGAAAATTACCGCTGGACAAGGGGGTGTGCGCCAACAGCAGCCGCGACAGTCTTCTCATATTATGATAACTATAATAGGGCACTTATTGGTTATGGTGCGTTGATCCAATGGTACCAGATTGAACATGACAGCTATACAGGGCTCAACAATAACGTCCCACAGGTTCTCGATTGGTTGGCATTGAGAATGGGCACTGACAGCAGTGGCAATACTTCTACAATTAACATTGGACCAGGGATAACAACCGCCGCGAACAACGACTGCGGCTACTGCTTTAGCTCCCACCGTACAACATCTGGGACTCTAAACGATTGGTGTTGGGGAACCATTACTTCGGAAGTAAGCGCTGGGAGGCCATTTATATGGTCCGTAAACAAAACGATTAGTACCGGACATTCCATCGCGGCGATTGGATATACGGATACTAAGTACGTTATGGTGTACGATAGTAACACTGCAGGGCAAGGCGTTCAGTATTACTACTATAATCAGTACCCAGTTTATCTGGGTGGCGGCGGTGCTTATACGACGGAAGTGGATACAGTGGAGCCAGGCTGCAGGTTCACATCGGATTTAAGTCTTATGAGTCTCCGGAGCGGTGGAACATTATACGCTGGACAATCAACAAGTATTCAATGGCAGCAATGGGGCGACAATACCATCACAAAGGTTGATATCCTCTACTCAACCGACTCAGGAAATTCATGGAGTTACGTCGCACAAAACGTAAGCAGTTCTGTTGGCTCGGGTTCATATAACTGGACAATTCCTTCTACGTCTGGCTCCAATTATCGGCTGCGGCTCATCGGTAGGAATTCTGCAGGTAACGTTAAGAGCGGAGACGCTTCGTATGCTGACTTTACGGTCCTGTCGCTGCAATACACCATATCCGGTAATGTGCGTACATCCGGGGGTGCGGGGATCAGCGGGGTGACGATGAGCGGGCTGCCCGGCAGTCCGACAACGGACAGCAGCGGCTATTACAGCGCGAGTGTCTCTTATAACTGGTCGGGGACGGTGACGCCCAGCGCTACCGGTTACAGCTTCAGCCCGACTTCGCGCAGCTACAGCAACGTGACGGGCAATCAGACGGGGCAGGATTACACCGGGACGCCAGCCACTTACACCATTTCCGGTAATGTGCGTACATCCGGGGGTACGGGGATCAGCGGGGTGACGATGAGCGGGCTGCCCGGCAGTCCGACAACGGACAGCAGCGGCTATTACAGCGCGAGTGTCTCTTACAACTGGTCG
>Ga0182011_10000745_pt1 | contig 28437 bp, 21 predicted proteins | sample 711E1DmetaG_FD_120481 | JGI IMG/M metagenome (GOLD analysis project Ga0182011, IMG submission 120481) | Permafrost microbial communities from Stordalen Mire, Sweden - 711E1D metaG | ecosystem: Environmental > Terrestrial > Soil > Wetlands > Permafrost | place: Sweden: Stordalen | collected...
AAGAAAAATATCGAAGACATCGTGGACTTGCTCGAAAGTGTCGAGAACAGTATTTTCAGTGGTACTTTTATCTCCGACCACGATAAAAATAACAACACTTTTTGAACATTATACCCGCAATGAGGAACCGGATCGCCCGCTCGAACGCGAGACAACGGCAATTGAGGACGCGCTTGGGATGACCAATTCGTGCTGGAATAATTTTTATCTCCTATTTCATGACAGCCGAATCTTTCACAGTCGTACAAGTACTTAGCGAATAACTCATTCGGATGCTGTGCAATGATCTCGTTGACGTACTGAAAAGCGTCTGGACGGTGTACTTTACTCGATGACAATGCCAAGTTCAAATGGTACACCCAAGCGGGAGAAGTCGGTGGAATTTCAAGGATCCATTTCTTGAGACTATCTTCTGATGCACTTGAAGCCCCGAACGCTTTCAATTCGTCATACTGCATAATCAGTTCTTGGCGTATAACAGGTTCCTTTTCATTTGCCAGTGCTTCTTCGATTGCATGTGTGTCATCTGTCCAGTTAATTGTTTGCTTTTCCCCTTGTCTTCCCTCGGAACGACGCTTTATGAATTCTTCCGCATTGCGCGCCAATCTGCGGTTTGTCTTTTGATGCAATAAAGCAAATTTAGCCAATAGTGTTAGCGAATCATGAAAGGTAAGACTGCTCCTGCCGTGAGCATCGGAGATACTTTTTAATGTAACATCTACGTTTACTTTAGTCGGCTTGTCGCAAATCAGAGCGATCTGAAGGGTCTTGAAACGTGGGCAGATGAACTCTGCCATTAGCGTTCCGATGTGTTGGGTCTTCAGATAGAATGAACCGTCTTTCGATGCCGACACACGGGTGTACGTTGTGCCACCTGTTCCATCTTTCATCAGCACACTCGCAGAGTCAAGATCGGTCACACTAAGTCCAATAAATCTACCAGAGATTACCATCTGCGAGTAGCAGCTTGAAACTAAGATGAAGACAATGCTTGCCAAATATTTGAAGTTTATCATTTGTACCTCTGAAGTTTTTTGCGCACCACCTAACTATGATTAGACTGCATATGGCCAGCCTAATATGCGTTTTTTGCTTCTTATCCGGCCTCTTGCAGCCTAATCCGATGTAATTGTGTGATAGGCTGCTACATCCGCAGCCTGACCTAGCTTGTTTTAAATAATTAATTATTCTCTGTTTATTCCTGCCGCCGGTATCTCCCAATATCCAGCCTCTTTCTTTGGACACTTATACAGCGTGTCTTAATGGTATGCGCCTAATCTATCAATCGCATCATTAAAACGCAAGAAAATAAATGCAGCGGATTTATACATTTTAGAAAGCCGAATAGTAAATCGACTCAATTTTTTTATTAATCAAAGTGAATGAAAACTACTTTTTATTTTCAGCCGTTTTGACAACAGCAAAAAATGCCTCTTTGGGCTTGTAGCTGCGGTCAAACAACAATGGATAACTCGTGCGTCCTCTGACAGGCCAGTTGTTCAGCCAGGAAGTTTTATCATACACACCCCACAAAGTGACACGGCTTACTTTACCTTTATGAGCGAGCAATTGAGCAAACAGTTCTGCATATCGGCCGGCGAGTTTTTCCTGAACTAAAGGAGGGAGCCCGTCAGCATATGGATTAAGCTCCTTCTGCAAATCTGCTTTCATATGAATGTCCGCGCCTGTATAATTCGATGCAATGGGTAGAATATCAATATCCAATTCAGTCACCATCACTTTAACCCCGAGTGCTCGCATGGAATCGATAAATGCATCGAGGTCTTCGCGAGTCGGATAATCCATACCCCAGTGTCCCTGAATACCGACACCGTCAATGCGTAAGCCCCTGGACTTGAGATTTTTTACGAGGCGAACTGCTGCATCACGTTTGGCGGGTTTATCAAGCGAAAAATCGTTGTAATACAATTCCGCGTTGGGATCCGCATCGTGGGCGTATTCAAATGCTTTGGCAATAAAATCTTCGCCGATAGTTTCCAGCCATTTTGTTTTTCCCAATGTTCCTTCGTCGGTCAGTGCTTCGTTCACAACATCCCAGCCTTTCACTTTGCCTTTATAGCGCCCGACGACAGTAAAGATATGATCGTGCATACGCGCAATCATGGCATCGCGGCTCAATAATTTTTTGGAGATGTCAACAAAAGCCCAATCGGGAATTTGATTCTGCCAGACAAGTGTATGCCCGATAATGAACATTTTATTTTTTACACCGAAAGCTACAAAACGGTCAGCCGCATCGAAATCATATTTGTTCAGTTCAGGATGGATATGTTCCCACTTCATAACATTCTCAGGCGTGATCGTGTTGAACTGCTCTTCGACAATCTCGGCAGCTTGCGGATCTTTTCCGGAAACCACATCATCATTGAGCGCTGCACCGATTAAAAAATGTTTCTCAAAGAGATTTTTCAGTACCGGCAGATCGGATTTTGCCGCTTCATACGCCCCGCCGAATAAAAAGAGTGTGAAGCATAGTACCATCAAAATTTTTATATTTCTCATGGAGGATCACCATAACAAAAATTGGAAAAAGGAAAGATTACTGCTTCGTCGAAAGAAGATTCGGATGATTTTGGTAAAAATTCATTTTTTTAAGATAAGTAAAGGGCGATGAAATAGCAAAACGCTCTCTTTGATTGCACAGGTTGAATACAAGCCCAGGGTTTAGTAGATTAGAAGAAAATGGCATTGCACAATCTGATATTCCTATAAATGACGGTTGTCCTGATATGAGTTTTTCTTTCCTAACCATTCGAAGAGTATCATGAACGGGGAGAAACCTGCGATTTTTATTCTTCACGATTTATTGTGGCACTATTATTTTTCATTGTTGAAGGATGTACTATGAGAAATGTTATCGTAAGCGACTTTCCAGAACCATCTGCCGCAGTACCGGGTCAGCATGCTTATTCAAAAAGTATAAAACCGGATTCGACAGACCAAAGAAAGAAAGCTGTAAAGATAAACTTTCTTTTCTATCTGCCCGAAACATACGGAAAAGACCCTCATAAGAAATGGCCCTTGATTCTTTTCCTCCATGGCATGGGCGAACGCGGGGAAAACCTGGAACTTCTTAAAAAACATCCATTGCCAAAGATTTTAGAAAAGCAGAAAGATTTCCCATGCATTGTCGTATCTCCACAATTACCTGTCGAAAAAACACTCTGGGATGATTTGATTGACCCGATAAAATATTTGTTAGATCAAGTGCAGGCGGCCTATTTCGTGAATACAAATAAAATATATGCTACGGGGCTTAGTATGGGAGGAGCCGGCACATGGAATTTTGCACTCCGATATCCTCAATATTTTGCGGCCATTGTACCAATTGCAGGGGCTTATAAATTTAGGAGCAGAGAGATTCCGGATAACCTTTGCGCTCTCAAGGCCATTCCCATTTGGGCTTTCCACGGTGGAAAAGATGAAGCTGTGAAATCGTGGCAGACAGAAATCCTTGTCGATGCATTGAAGGCATGCGGAAATAATATTCGATTTACGCTGTATCCGGAAGCAGATCATCCTCAATCATGGATTCAGGCATATTCAGATCCGGAACTTTTCAAATGGTTGTTTCAACAAACATTAAAATAATACGGGAAAATAATTCTTGCATTTGATGATGCAAGGAATCATAGGAGAATGCAAATGAAGATTTCCGACATACGCGGTACGGTCGAATTAAAAAACGGCGTCCCTATGCCGTATTTTGGATTAGGAGTATTTCAGGTCCATGATGGTGAGGAAGTAATTCAAGCAGTGAAAGATGCTTTATCTGCCGGCTATAGGCACATCGACACAGCATCTCTGTACGGAAACGAACGCGGTGTGGGCAGGGCTGTAGCAGAAACCGGGATTCCACGCAAAGAAATATTTGTGACAAGCAAAGTCTGGAATTCCGATCAGGGATATGACAGCACATTGCGCGCTTTTGATAAAAGCTTGAAGCTTCTGGGATTCGAATATCTTGATTTATACCTGGTGCATTGGCCGGTCAAGGGGAAATATCTCGATACCTGGAAAGCTCTCGAACGCCTCTATTCAGAAGACCAGGTACGGGCTATTGGAGTTAGCAATTTTCTTCAGCATCATCTTGAGGATCTTCTACCGCATTGCGAGACAGTCCCCATGGTGAACCAGATGGAATTTCACCCCCGGCTTGTCCAGCAGAGATTAATGGATTATTGTTCTTCTCATACGATACAATATGAAGCATGGAGCCCGCTCATGCAGGGGAAAATATTTAGCGTCAAGGAATTACAAGCGCTTGGTGCAATCTATCGAAAAGATGTCGGCCAAATAGTTCTTCGATGGAGCCTGCAAAAGGGTGTCGTAACAATTCCTAAGTCAGTTCATCGTGAACGAATTATTTCCAATGCTCAGGTTTTCGATTTTGAAATTACGGCGGAAGATATGCTGGCAATCGATCGATTAGATTTGAACCAACGTGTCGGTGCAGACCCGGATAATTTTAATTTCTGATAGAAAAAGAATGGTGCATTAGAATTTTCGTAATGACAGTTCGATGATAATTGCGGCGTGTGCGTTTCATGTTCGTGTTTTTACTTCATCTCCCGAAGGCATCACGTCGGGAAATCGATTACGCTGAAAAGTAATAAAATGCTCTGTCATATCGGATTATTATTTTACCTGTATGACTATCAATCTCTAACGATTTCTAGCTTCTACGAGTAGCCACTTCTTCCAATTAAGTGACCATTCATCCAGATTTTTTTCTGTGATCGTTTTTATTGGACAATACATAAGAGGTTGCTTTGGTGTTTTGTTTTTGACTATTTTATCAAGTAATATCTCGATCGATTTATAACCTTTATCGAAATAATTTACTCCGATAAGACTATGCACATATCCACTCTTTACATATTCCAGTTGACCTGGAACTGCATTGCCGGCAACTATTTTTACTTCTCCCGGTTTCCAGGGGAAGGGATTATTTGATTGAAACACCCGACTACCTAGAAATGCCCATCCAACAATATTTGGATCCGATTTTTGCTCTCGTCGGACCATTTCAGCAGAGAGGTCTGCAATTTCGATGCTATGAAAAATATTATCTTCCGGGAATTTAATATTAGGGTGCTTTTTGAGTTCCTCCTTGATTCCTATAAGGCGAAGTTGTTGGTTCAATGCATTCGCGTTCCCTGCGAGAACCGCTATGGTTCCTTTGTCTTTTATTGCCTCTGCAAGTTGTCGAATAATAGTTTTCCCGAATTCAATATCGTCTGCACCGTAATATGCAAATCGTCTGCTCTTTGGGGCATCTGAATCGAAACACAAGATTGGGATCCCTTTTTCGACTGCCTTATCGATAACAGGTGTCAAATAGTTTGCTTCAGAGCAGGCAATTGCAATTCCATTTGCACCTGAACGGATTAATCGATCAATGGCAGCGGCTTGCTCCTGAACATTTTCATTTTCAGGAGTTTCCCAGTCGATCACTACATCGATATTATATTTTGCCCCTAACTCCTTTGCAGCCGCATTCGCCCCTGAATGTGCCGCAATAAAGACAGGATTAGTACCGATTCTCCCGATAAGGCCAATGGTTATTTTCTTCTGGCTGGAATTGTTCTTATCTGTTTGGGGAAAGATTAATCCGAAACCCACAAACATTAGACAGATGAGAAGAACTATTCTATATCTCATTCTATTCCGACCCTTTTCCTTTCGTTTCATATATATTATCTTCAGTATACAAACTCGATGCTGCACTGCTGAGATAATTCCTTCGCTTATAAAACTTTACAGCCTCAGCGATTTACTGCTTCCTTGAGCAGCCACTTCTTCCAATTAAGCGACCATTCATCAAGATTAATTTCTGTGACACGGGTCGGTGGATCGACAATTAATGCTTCCGGCGGCGTCTGATTCTTCAGTATTTTATTAAGTAAAACTTCGACAGATTTATATCCCCATAAAAAACAACCCTGAGCGATAAGAACTTGAACATGGCCGCTCCTTACGTATTCCAATTCACTCGGAAGCGCGTCGCATGCAACGACCTTGACCTTCCCCGGTTCCCATTTTATTGCATTTTTAATCATGAGCGGCCACCCTCCAATCAGTACCCAGCCTCCAATTTCTGGATTTGCTCTTTGAGCTTGAGCAAGTACTTCAGCTGCTTTTTGTGGAACTTCATCATGATAGAAAACTCCATTGGGCAGAAGTCTCATAGATGGATAATTTTTTAGTTCTTCTTTGACAGCTTGAACACGACGCTGAAGATTTGACGCGTTTTTATTACCGCCAATAATTGCCACAGTCCCTTTTTCATTCATGACTTGAGCAAGCTCTTTCATGAGTGTTCGTCCAAATTCTGCATTGTCAGAACCATAATAAGCGAACCGTTTACTCTTCGGTGCATCAGCATCAAAACAGACAACCTGAGTTCCGAGATCGACCGCTTTGTTGATGGCAGGAGTAAGAATATTTGCATCACTGCAAGCAATAGCAATTCCAGCAGCACCCGATTGGCTCAGTCTGTCCACTGCCTGAACTTGTTCTTTTGGATTCTCAGTTTGCGGTGTTTGCCAATCGATCAATACCTGCACCCCATATTTCGCTCCCAATTCTTTTGCAGCTACGCGAGCTCCGGAATATGCAGCTATAAAAACGGGATTCGATTGGCTCTTTCCTATAACTCCTATGGTGATGCTCTTCGTATTCGCTTTTTTACTGTCGGTCTGAGCTGCAGTCAAACCGGAGATGATAAGTACTAAAACTACGAGAAGAACTATTTTGTTTTTCATAATATTTTTTCTTTCATATATGTTTTATTGTTTTACCGCATACTTTTCATCTGGGCAGTTATTAATATTCCTTATGTGTATTTCGATCGGGATTTTAATTCATATGTCTTCTTCGGAGCCAAAGCATTTGCGTCCTGTTCTTTTTGCGATGTCAACTTGAACTGGTTGACAAGGTGTTGAAGAGCTTCAGTCAATCGATTCAGATCTTCCGCTGCACGGGCAATTTGATGTGTACCTGAAGATGTTTGTTGAGTGACCGTGGCAATGGCTTCCATGTTCTTGCTGATTTGTTCGCTAGTGCTGGATTGTTCTTCGTTTGCAACAGCGATCTGTGTCACCATTTCTGTAACCTTTTGTGATGTCTGAACGATCTCCTGCAAAGATGCTCCGGCCCGATCTGCCAATGCAATCCCCGTATCTACTTGCTTTGTAGCATTCGCCATAGAGCTAACGGCACCGTGGCTATCTGATTGAATTTGCTGTATCATACCCGCAATTTGTTTTGTCGCCTTTGTTGTTTGTTCTGCCAACTTCCTCACTTCGTCTGCAACCACTGCAAATCCGCGACCTTGTTCACCTGCCCTCGCCGCTTCTATGGCTGCGTTGAGAGCTAACAGATTTGTTTGGTCGGCAATATGTTCGATCACACCAATGATCTCTCCAATTTGATCGCTTGATTTTCCAAGATTTCGAATTGTCCCCGCAGACTCACGCACAACATTTGCAATCTGTTTCATTTCCCTCACCGTATCTGTAACGACATTTCCACCTTGCTCTGCAGCAGTTTTGGCTTGCTCTGCGGTCTGTGCTGTTTCCCCTGCATTTTCTGAATTCACAGCGATGCTTTTTGCCATTTGCTCAACTGCCCTTGCTATTTCCTCCGATTGCGTTGTTTGTTCTTGAGATCCTGCTGCCATTTCTTCCGTGCTCGAGCTAATCTGTGCACTTGCACTCGCAACGGAAGCGGCAGTTTCTGATACTTGAATTAATGTGTCGCGGATAGACCCTACAAACCGATCAAAGGAATTCTGAAGTTGACCCATTTCATCTTCCCGTGTAGTGTCAAATTGTGTATTTAAATCTGCATTGTCTATATTCACCTGTACCGCTTGAATATCTCTTGCCAAATTCCGTGCGTAGATAAAAACCCATCCAATGCCAAGAACAAGAATAAACAGATTAAATAAGATTGACCACCAGATCTGTTTATTGATAGAAGTCATGATAGGTTCCATAGTAACTCCAACAATCGTCGTGCCTAACTTTCTGCTTTTATATTCGATCGGGCGTACAGCCACAACAACATCGTTCGCATCGTCAAAGGCTTCACGCCGCAAGAGGGTGGAAACATCATATCCGAGCTGCCGCGGATTGTGTTCAATAATTGTTTTGTTCGATTCGTCGAGGATCAATACAAAAACAACAGCAGCATCTCCTTTCGCCCAGTTAAATGATGTTTGCACGAGGTCGAAGTTACCGTCATTCAATCCTGCTCCAACCGAAAATGAGAGTGTTTCTGCAAGTAACCGTGCATTTTGTGCAGACGCTTCACGGCCTTGCGATTTTTGGTTGATCGCGTAATAACTAATTCCGAAAATAAAAATGGCTAGCAACGGAACTAAAAATCTCGCGATCAGTGTGGCTTGTAATGATCTTTTAAATATATTCATCATGACATTGCTCCTTAATATCTGAATGAGCGTTTTCTATCTGGGGAATCAGTTTCCGCTCAACGTATCGATGTATAAAATTATCACATATTCTCTATGTATTGAATATCTCATGAGGAGTTACTGAGCGGTATAAATATGAGTTTTCACGTATATAATAGCTATAGGTATTCAAATGATTCCATAGTAGGAATATTCCTACTTAATATTCGTATTAACGGGACATTCCGCCACCGTTTTATGTTGCCTTTTCGTATAATGTTGTTTTTTCAATGCTAATTGCTTTTTAATTGTTTATAGCGTTTTAATTTTCCTTTGATCGTATCGAGAAGCATTTCACCGGAAAAAGGTTTTGTCAGATAATCATCGGCTCCAAGGCCTTTTCCATATCGTATCATGCCCTCATCAATCATGCCGCTTAAGAAAATAAAAGGCACGTGAGTTAAATGATGCAGCTGGCGGACTTTTTCATAAAATGAAAATCCTCCAATAGTTGAAGTCTCAAGATTAATATCGGACACGATCAAATCAGGCATATCATGTTTAAGACCGGTAAGCGCCTCATCAGATGTATTGAAAGCCTGCACAGTAAAACCTCCGCTTTCAAGCACTCGTACGACCATATCGAGTGTACTCTCATCGTCATCAATGACATAGAGCATCGGTTTATTCTTCTGATGACCAAATTCCACGAGAACTTTTGCTTCGACTCTTGAATGTGCTTCTGACGAAATATGATACTTTTGACGAAGTTCATTAATAACAGCCGAGCGTTCATTCGCACTCATCCCGGAAGTCCAAACAAGCGTGAATGCATGTGCATAGGATTCTTCCTTGGCCTCTAGCTCGAGTTGTGTGTGTTCCTCCGATGAAATATGCAGTGATGTTCGCAAATCTCTGAGTTGGCTTTCTTCTTCTGGTGAGATAGCACCATCTGCCCAAGCAAGCAGTAACACCCGTTTGTACATATCGTGGGCTTGATCGATCGATTTCGCCGTTTGAGCACTCTGCCGTGCCGATGTCGGTAAAGGTCTATACTGCGGCACTTCCTCAGTTTTTCTAGGTTGTTCCTGGGAAACAGAAGACGCACGTTCGGGGGTCACAGGTTTATACTGAGGCATTTCCTCAGTTTTTCTAGATTGTTCCTGGGAAACAGAAGTCACGTATTCGGGGTTCACAGGTCTTTGCTGCGGTACTTCCTCAATTTTTCTAGGTCGTTCCTGGGGAACAGAAGGCGCATGTTCAGGGGTTATGAAAGTCGGAGCGCTATGAGGAACCGCAAGGGTCTCAGCATCCCGGGTCAATTCATCCTGGTGTCGTCTCTCAGCTTCAAGCTTTTTCTGATGCCACTCTTCAAATTGTCTCACTTGCGCATCTTCTTTTTTTAACCGTTCCTCTTCCGCCCGCCGGCGATCTGCTTCGAATTTAGCTCGTGCCGCGTCCTCCATTGCTCCACGGTTCGTTGCAGCGGTTTGTTTCTTTGCTGCTTCCTCTTTTAGGAAGGCAATTCGTTCTTGGAACGCATAAACATATGCATTGGTCGGATCAATTTTTTTTGCTTTTTCGAGATGATCTTTTGCCTCATCTAAATATCCTGCTTTAATAGCCTGGTCAACCACTTTTAAAATATGGTTGGCTTCCATTCGAATTTCTTCAGATAAATTAGGTGTCGTAGTCATCACTTGTTGGTTAATCACAATGTCTGCATATTATTGTTGATAGAGAGTACCACTATGTCGATAATTTTTGAATTCCACAGTACTTCAGTTTTTGCTCATGAGACACTTCTTTGAACTAACAACGTTCTTGATTCCACCATCGCCTGACTATTTCATTAACATTGGTCGGTTCATTTTTACGTTTCCATTTATCAAAAAATTGTATATCGGCACTTGCCGGTTCCGGGTCAGGCGGGTCTATCTGAATACGCAGAGGCATGGGAACAGCATCGCCGACAAACAATCCTTCTCCTTGACGAAGAGATGGGAGAAGATTTTCAAGACCAGGATAGGTATCTGCAACGAGCCGGCACACATAGTTCTGATCCATCGGATTTGTGAGGCGCATGACTACAAAATTGTTACACTGAGATAAAATCGTTTCAGAGATATCCGAGGGTCTCTGGCTGACGATCATGCAGCTTACCCCGTATTTTCTGCCTTCTTTTGCAATTCGCTCTACGGTACGCCTCGCTGCTTGTGTTCCTTCTGTGGTTGTTGATAAATAGTTATGCGCTTCTTCAAAAACTAAAAGGATTGGACATTCACGACGGCTTATATTCCAGAAATTAAAATCAAATGCTAATCTCGCCATAAGAGAAACGACCGTGTTTACGATATCGAATGGAACGCCGCTCATATCCATGATGGTAATCTTCGACGCACCATGAGGTCCGAACATTTTTGTCAACAATTCAGCAAGCGATGCTGAATGGATATAAAGTCTGGGTTTAAACATGAAGTCATATCGCGGGTCATTTAATTTTGTGTCGAGCTGTACCAGAAACCGTGCAAATTTTCCATGAAAAGGACCGCTTTTTTCTGACTCAAGAGCTTCTATTTTTGAACGCACTTTTGCGAAATCATAGTACACAGGAGTATCGATCGTCAGGACATTTTTCAATTCTGGATTTTGCAGTCGTTTTGCTTCAAATACAAGCTCTTTCAAAACAGTAATATGAGTTGCAGCGTGTTCATCTGAAGGGTTAACAAAGACCTCCATCATTTCTTGAAAAGTCATTAACCAGAATGGAAGCTCAAGTTCTGTGAGATTAAGATATTGGCTGTTTTTAGGAAAAGCGTGTTGATATTCATTGTGCATGTCTAAAATGACAACTTTCGTATCAGGAAAGTTTATTACTTTTTGAAGAATCGAAGCGACGGTGCATGATTTACCAGAGCCGCTTGCTCCAATAACCGCAAGGTGTTTACCAAAGAAACGGTTTGGATCAATATAAGCACGTTCGTTTTCAAAAAGTGAAAGTCTGCCTGTTGAAAATCCGAACCGTTGAAACACAGAAAAAGCAACAGAAAGATCTTTCTCTTCAAGAATATAGACTGGTGTTTCTGCTATGGGAAAAGTGGAGACACCGCGCTCGAAAACACCATTCTTGACAGACCCTATAAGAGAAATTATCATTTCATAATGCGATTTTGTTTTCCCATTTTCGCCAAATTCGAACTTATTGAATTCTGATACCACACCGAGCAAGACTTGTCTGCCGACAGGCACAAGCACATACGTACCTATCTGTCCGATGGGATAAGCTTTCCCATTCAATTGCAATGAAAGACTTGCTAATTGCGAATCGAGTGTAACGGTTGCCGTTGAGGTTGTAACCTTCCGAATTACACCGATTCTTTTTTGATCCCAAATCGTCTTAACAGCCATAATATATTATCTCATCATTGAGCCGCGATAGACACGGCAATTTATCAAATTGACAAATCATTATTGCGCGTAAGCACTTGGAGTTTCACACAGAACTTCGTTTACCATTGTCGCGACATCCTCATAATTAAATGGTTTCTGAAGGAAAGGCAATTTACGTATTGCCGCATTCATCTCACTGCCCAGGTTGTCTAACATACTTCCCGTCATACAAATTATTTTAATTTGAGGGTTTATTTGCTTGAGTTTAGGGATTGTCGATAGTCCGCTTAATTTAGGCATCAGCATATCAAGCAAGACAATATCAATCTTATTTTGATTTTCTTCATACACCGCAATTGCTTCAATACCGTCAAATGCAGAGAGCACTTTAAAATTTTGTTTTTCAAGTGTCGGCCGTAAAAGGTCTTGCAGAGTTTTTTCATCATCCACAACAAGAATGGTCTCGCCATGACCCATGGTGACTTTGCAGTCTTGCGAGGTTTCTGATTTCGCCTTCTCTTCTTTTGCAGGGAGAAAGACTTTAAACTCTGTTCCTTTGCCTACCTCGCTATGCACATCCATGAAACCGCCATGGCTTTTTACAATGCTGAGCGACGATGAGAGACCCAAGCCGGTTCCCTTACCAGGTTCTTTTGTCGTGAAAAATGGATCGAATATTCGATTGATTATTTCCGGCGAAATTCCGTTACCGGTATCTTTCACACTTAAGATTACATACATTCCCGGTGCAGCTCCAAGGTGCAATCGTGCTTCTTGTTCGCTGAGTGTACTGTTCTGTAAATCAATGGTGATCGTTCCTCCATTGGGCATCGCATCACGGGCGTTGATCGAAAGGTTCATCAACACCTGATACAATTGAGTTGAATCCCCCAAAACATACCATACACCCTTTGGACAATGCTTCACGACTTTTACGTTCGGCGGAAATGTTTCTGAAATGAAATGCAACAATTCCCATACAATGAGTTTAAGTTGCAGAATAATACGATCGCCTTTCACACCCCGCACGAACGACATCAATTGTCGTACAACTCCTTCACCTCGTTTTGCAGAACTTTCCAGAGTCCTTAGGATATCTTGACTTGATTCATCCGTCAATTTATCCCTCATAAATGGAACAGCGAGAATGATCGGTGTTAGAACATTATTGAGGTCATGTAAAAGACCGCTTGCCAGAGTACCCACACTTTCTAAACGCTGCGCACGAAGAAACTGCTGTTCTATGTTCTTTTTATCAGTGATGTCCGTATTAATAGTAAGGATCGATTTTGGCTTTCCCCGCTCATCCAGAACGACGCTCCATTTGCTTTCAACAATCACACTCTTTTGCATCTTTGTCACCTGATGCAATTCACCGAACCATGACCCTTTTTTTTCAACAACCTGTAAAGCTCGTTTAATGCTGTCTGATTCTGTGCATAATAATTGAGACGCGTTTTTTGCAATCGCTTCTTCTTGTTTCCATCCGTAGATTCTCTCTGCGCTATTGTTCCAGTAAATGATATTATCATTCAGGTCACGAACAATAATTGCATCTTGGGCGATATCCAGTAAATTTGCCTGTTCTCTAATTTTTTCCTCTGCTCTTTTACGTTCAGAAATATCCTGCATATAAATGGCAAGGCCGTCTTCTGCGGGGTACGCCCGGACCTGCAGCCATGAATCTAATGCAGAATTATATTCTTCAAATTCGGCAAATTCATGAGATTCCATTGCATGGTGCAAAGCTTTATACGCCACAGAATCGTTCGGAGCGGGAAATTCATTCCACCAATTCTTCCCCCAAAGGTCTTCACGCCGTTTATTCATCTTCACGAGAAAGGCGTCAGATCGCGGGTTTAAATACATGACATCCCAAGATTTGTTCACGGAAAAAAATGCATCCGTTATACTCTCAAAGATGGTGAACATTTGTTTCTGAGAGCGCCTGAGTTCTTCTTCAAGCCGCTCATTTTCCATTTCTGCCCTTTGTTTTTCAAGTGCATTTTGAATTGCACCCGGCAGTCGACGAAGACTCGACTTAAGAATATAATCATCAGCGCCCTCCTTAAGGCATTCGACGGCTATTTCTTCATTTTTCATTCCTGTGACAAGAATGAAAGGGATCTTCTTTTTCATCTCACGGACTATCTTCAGCGCCTCTAAACCGCTAAACTGAGGCAGCGAATAATCTGCAAGCACTAAATCCGGGGAAGATATTTCAAGCTCTTTCAAGAACTTGCTCTTGGAAGCTACCCGTCGTGAATTGTACAAAATATTCGCATTCTGAAGTTCCCGCTCGATCATTTCAGCATCGATCGGTATATCTTCCAGCATCAGAATGTTTAGTTTTCCATTTTTTTGTGTCATTGCATTATGCCCATTGTTTCACTTGTTGTTTTCTAAGTTTTGGGAAGCGTAAAATAGAACCGAGCGCCGTTGTCTACCTTGCCTTCCGCCCATACCTGTCCGCCATGTTTTCGGACGATTCGTTGTACAATAGCCAAACCAACTCCTGTCCCTTCAAATTCTTCAGCAACATGCAGCCTGTGAAATGCGCCGAAAAGGCGGTCAGCATATTGCATATTAAATCCGATACCGTTGTCAATCACACAATATTGTACACCTCCATTGAACGGATGTGAATCAACGGTCACTTCTCGCTTCTGTTTGTAGCGTGTATATTTCAAAGCATTCGAAAGAAGATTGTACCATACTTGATGTATCAATATTGCATCACCATAGGCAGGCATCAACGGCTGGACAGTTACTGAAAGAGAAGACGGTCCGTTCTCATATTTCATTAATTCGTCAATCACATCGCGAACAAGAGACGTCATATCAATCGGGGATTGCTGTGGATCGATTTGAACAACTTTTGAAAAAGCGAGTAATCCATCAAGAAGCTTTTCCATACTATCGGAGCTTGCGGCAATCTGATGTATAAGTTCCTGACCTTCCTTGTCGACGTTCGCTGCATGCTGTGAACTCAACCATTCGCAATTATTCCGTATAGCACGTATTGGTGCGCGCAAATCGTGAGATAGTGAAAAGGATAATGCTTCTAATTCGTCATAGGCGGTATCAGTCTTGTTGCTTGTATCGGTATTTTGTTGATGAGAAACGATTTGCCCGCGCAAGACCTGAACATCTTTTTGAAGAGTTGTTCGTTCAATCTGTTCTTTTTCGAGTGCATTTCTTAACTGAATGTTCATATACAATGAAGCTGTCAGATATGCAATCGTCCGGAGTACGTCAATACTCTCAGGCACAAAAAACTGCGGATGAAAACTGAACATAGAGATGGCACCTACTTTTATTCCGTCGCACACAAGCGGTAACGATACGACAGATCCATAAGTACGCGAACCTAAAGATAATGGTACCGCTTGAGAAGACCGGTCTATTTCCAGTATAGTCGCACTCGCAGTGCAGTGCAATAAAACAGCCGGGTTTGAAAGTACATTGTGACTATTGTTTTTCCCCGACGATTGCAGCGTGGAGAAAATATTTGACCAGGTTTTATTACAAGCCAGCACTTCAAGCGCACCATCTGTTGAATATTTGTATATGCAAGCACCATCAACGTGAAGCATTTCCGTATATACTTTGATAATTTCCTGGGAAAGTTCCTTTAATTCTTGACGATGGAGTATCAATTGTTCTAATGCACGGAATGCACCTTGAACATTCATAGCCGGCACAAATCTGCCGTCAGCAGTCTCGGCAAAAGAGTCGCTTGAATTTAAACGCTGGCCTCCGTTTCCTAATGGATGCTTGAACGATTTAATATTCTGGATATCGGCAGCGCGCTTTGTATCCGATCCACCGAAAGTACTATTAAGATTATCATTCATGGTATACTCAATCATATACACGTTCTCCTCTGCCATCGGGTCTGTTTGCTTGTGCCCTTAAACTTGTTAAACGGTCAAATGCCAATGATATTTTCTCAAGTGTTATCATAGAATCAACGATACCTTCTTCAAGTGCCGCCTGTGGCATACCATACACAATACAACTTTCTTCATCTTGAGCTATGACATATCCGCCTTTTGATTTTATGCATTTCAATCCTTCGACTCCATCTTTCCCCATTCCAGTCATAATAACGCCAAGCAATGGTCCTTGAAACGTTTCAGCAGCAGATTTCATCATAATATCTGCAGATGGTTTGTACAATGCACTAAAAGGTTCGTCTGAAACTTGTGTTTTTATCGAGGAACCGTCGTTGCAAAATCTCATTTGTCTTCCACCTGGGGCAATCAGTACCTTTCCAGGCTCCATGAATTCCCCTTGTTCCGCTTCCTTGACATACACCGTGCTTATAGAATTTAATCTTTCCGCCAGCGATCTTGTAAAATGAGGAGGCATATGCTGCACAATTGCCATTCCTACCGGAAAATTTTTGGGAATTTTTGGAATGATCTTGTGCAAAACTTCTGGCCCGCCTGTTGATATTCCAATTACGACTGCCTGAAAATTTGATGCTACACTTTCGAACGAGATGGATTTTGGGGCGGTTCTGATTTGATTTTTTCTCTCACGCGACGATTGCACAAGCCGCCTCATGCGAAATCGTGTTTGAACTAAACGGCTCCGTGCAATTTGCTTTATCTTGTCGATAAGATCATCTTTGATATTCTTAATATTTGTCGAGATAGATGCTAGATCTTTTGATATAAAATCAACGGCACCTAAGTCAAATGCCTGCATTGTAGATTGCGCACTTTCTGTCGTCAGCGAACTAACCATAAGTACAGGCACGGGCATATGTTCCATAATAATTTTTAAAGCCGTGAGACCGTCCATACCCGGCATTTCAATATCCAACGTCACGATATCTGGCTTCAACTTACTGATCTTATCTATTCCGTCCTTACCGTCACGTGCAGTAGCAATGACTCGGATTTCTTGGTCCGATTCCAACATGAGCGTTAATGATTTCCGCATAAACGCAGAATCATCAATGATAATGACTTTTATTAGATTCTCTTCAGCTTGTATCATAAAGAATCCATCTCTTATGCTACTTTTCCAAAATGACGTGCGAACAATTCGATAAATTGACCTACGTCGACAACTAAAATGACACTTCCATCTCCTAGAATTGTCGAACCTGCAATTCCAGGAACATCACCCAGATAATTACCTAATGCTTTGATAACAACCTCTTTTTGACCCTGGAGAGAATCAACGAGAAGACCGATTCGTTTCTCTGCCCAACCGACGACGACAACGTATGCTATCGGCGACCGTTTTGCGGCTTTTGAATTTCCAATAATGTCGGACATCCTCGCAAGCGGCAAGATGACATCCCTGACGCGTATTACTTCCCGTCCTTGAATCGTGTATATTTCATCAGGTTCAATGCGAATAATTTCGAGTACTGCACTGAGGGGGACAGCAAATATTTCGTCAACCACCTTCATAAGAAGGCCTTGAATAATTGCGAGTGTTAACGGCACCTTCAAAGTGATAATTGTTCCTTTACCAACTTCGGAAGCTATTTCAACAATACCTTTTAACTTTGCGATATTGGTTTTAACAACATCCATCCCGACACCCCTGCCTGACACATTGGTGATTTCACGCTTCGTGCTGAAACCGGGAATGAAAATCAAGTTCAGCATGTCGGAAATAGACATTTCCTGCGACTGTGATTCCGCGATTAATCCTTTTTCAATTGCTTTCTGCTTAATTTGTTCAGCATCCATTCCGCGCCCATCATCTTCCATCGTGATGAGAATATAATTTCCATCTCTCTCTGCATTGACGACAACGATTCCTTGCGGCGGTTTTCCTTGTTTCGTTCTCTCTTCCGGTGTCTCGATACCATGATCAATGGCATTCCGAACCATATGGACAAGTGGATCGTTTAATTCTTCAATAATAGATTTATCCAGCTCTGTTTCCTTACCATAAATTTGGAGATCGACATCTTTGCCGGTCGTACGCATAAGTTCTCTGGCAACAAGAGGGAGTCCATTAAACACCTTCTCAATCGGAACCATCCGAGTTTTCATGACAGCCATCTGAAGTTCCGTTGTGACAAAATCAATCTGACTGCTGACATCGGCAATATGTTTTGACATTTCAATCTGTTCATATTTTTCCAGAAGGAACTGGGAAGCTTGTGAAAGACGATTGCGGGCAAGAACAAGCTCACCAACAAGATTCATTAAATCGTCAAGTCTTCCAATATCAACCCGGATTGTCGAATCAGCAGTGTGTTGTTGCTGAACCTCAAACGTACCAGGTGCGTTTGCAGCCTGTTCATTTATTCCTTGGGCAGCATCTTCAACATGAACAGAAGCGATCTTCTGCTGCATTGCACTTCGTAATTTTTCAAGTATGCCATTCAGTTCAATGGGCTGTAAATCGCGACTCTCTATTCGCTGTAAAAGAACACTTGCCGCGTTACGCGCTTCGATAAGAACATCAATAATTTTGCCGTCGGCAAGAATATCACCTTTCCGGAGTTTATTCAACAAATCTTCACTGGTATGAGCCAGCTCCGTCATCTGAGTGAAACCGAGAAACGACGATGTCCCTTTGAGTGTGTGTACTCCGCGAAAGATATTGTTTAACAAATCTGTATTGGCAGGACGTTTTTCCAAGGCTAGAAAATCCTGACTGAGATGGTCGAGAATTTCTTTAGCTTCGGCAAGATAACTGTCAAAGATCTCCCGCATATCTTCGTCAAAACCGGCTATGTTTTGTATATCATCCATTTAATAATGATCTGTCTTTTTTTTGTGTAAACTTCAGGAAAAGCATATTCGCTTACATTGCTTCTTTTTCTCTCCAAGCCGTAACAACCTCATCAATCTTTGATTGATGTTCGGGCGTTTTCATATATGAGGCATTGATATCATATGCTCTGGGACCATCTATCTCCACTTCAACTTGACGTCGTGCAATGTCGGTGTTTTGTTTCGCTGTCTCGAAATAATTCAACTCGTTTAATAATTCTTTTCGGACAGATTCTATCAGATGATTGGCTGCTCCAATTTTTTGTGCCGTTATATCCTGTACCTGTAAGGCTACGGTGATATTGCTCGTGTTTTCCTTCAATTCCAACAAGGTCTGCTTGATGCCTGTAAGCATTACGAGTTGGTTTTCGGAAATTCCAGTTTGATCGAATTCATTCATTCCTTTTTCTAATAGATGAATCTTTGTTCCCATCAGGTCAAGAACATCAAGAATTTCTACGGTAGCAAGCTCTGTGGCTTGTGTTACTGTATTCAACTGAACCGATGCATTCGGAATCTTGCTCGAACTTTCCTCAATCGAATTCTTAATACGATCAAGCAGTGTGATAACCTTTTGCAGTGCAGTTATGACATTCTCGGTTGTGCCTTCACCATGTCCTTTTGCCTTTTCGTTTGACATACTTTCACCTTTTATGATACTTATGAATATTCAATTTCGTGACAATTCATACCTTCATGTTTTAATTTCTACAATTGCCCAGCCCGTGCTTTTATGAGCAACGACTCAACCATTTTCTTCCTTTCCGTTTCGCCTACATTTTCCTGTTCTGTTTGTGCCGGAAGGTCGGGCAACGGCGTAAGATTCTCATCTGTATTTGTGCCGAAAAATCCGGTCGTGAGCTTTTGAAGTCCGCCGGCAACTGCCTCGATCGTTCCCATAACGGCACCGATATGCTGTTGAGTGATATCCTGTACCTGAAGTGCCATCATGATTTCAGTGCAATCATTTTGAAGATCCTTCAACAATCTTTCCAGGTTGCTTGTTGGACCGCTCATTCTCATACTTCGCAGATGAAGGTCCCACGCTTCTGCAAGCTTTACAATGTCCTCGTCCCAACCTGATTTATCTACTAACGTTTTTACAATTGCCGCCATTTTTTTTGTTGCTGCTCCTAATTCTGAAGATACCATTCCTGTAGCAACCGATCCTATTACTTCATCAAGAGTTGCGACCATTCTATCCAATGTGTTCAAGATATCGGTCGATGCCTGTTCTGTCGCTTGTGTTACCCGCCCGAGCTGATTTGCTGCTTTGGGTATATTCACCATCGACACTTCGACAACCGCTCGGAGATCCTCAATAGCAGGTGTAATCTGTCGAACAAAAGAAGCGATCTCATCGAGAACCGGAACAGTGCGCTGACCGTACTCGCAGAACACTTTCAATTCAGCGGCTTTTTGCAAAATGCCATCAAGTTCCTGTTGATTCATAACTCTACCCTCTCCAGAACAAATTGTATTGAGATTGATCCATCTGTATCTCTTTTCTATACAGTATTCACTTGAATAGTTTTGAGAACACCTTCAATCTTTTCTTTCAGTTCCTGCGGCGTAAACGGCTTTACAATGTAGCTGTTTACTTTTGCTTGGAGCGCTTCAATGACATCATGCTCAGTACCACGAGTGGTGATCATGAGAATCGGCAAAGACGAATAAACCGGATTCGCGCGGACTTGTTTAATAAAATCCAATCCGTTCATTTCCGGCATATTCCAGTCTGTGATGATGAAATCCACATTGGCATTCGTCAGTTTTTCAAGAGCATCTTTTCCGTTTGCTGCCTCTATAGTGTCCGGGAAACCTACGGTTTTCAACGCATTCGTTATAATGCGCCGTATTGTGATTGAATCGTCCACAATGAGGATTTTCATTGATGTCATGATATTATCCTTTGTATTATGTTATTATAAAATATTATTTTTTTCTTCGCAGACTCTTCATTGTTACTCTGCATTAAGGTGCAATTTTGCTCTCGTACATGATATAAGGAAAGGAACGATTTGCTGATAGGAATTATCCTATATTCATCCGGAGTGCTGGATTGACTTATTGACAAACCGGAAAACTTCGCGCTGGATAGCTTCAGTACTTAGTGGTTTTTCAAGGAATGCGAGCGCGCCCAGTTCTAACGCATAGTCTTTGTTTTTCAAATCCGTCATGGAAGAAAGGACAATGATCGGGATAGCACAATATTCGGGAGTTTCTCGAAGCGTACGAATGAACTCAAATCCATCCATATCCGGCATATTAAGATCTGTGATAATAAGATCGAATTTTTCTGCAGGCATGCGTTCCAACGCTTCGACTCCGTCTGCCGCAGTAACCACTCGAAATCCCTTCATATTCAACGATGCAGCCACAAACTTCCTCACCGTCGTTGAATCATCAACAACCAAAACTACTTTGTCCATACTTATATCATTCCTTTTTATATACAGTCATCCTGGGAAAACTTACCAATTTAAACGCATTTGAAATCCGGTGCAGCATTTCCGAAGACCCAATGAAAAGATACCCACCTCGATTGAGACTGTCGTATAAATCTCCAACAACTTGTATTTTTGCTTTTTGATCAAAATAGATAAGAACATTCGAGCAAAAAATGAAATCGAAATGAGTCATTTGCCGCATCGTTTGGTGGTCAATCAAATTTTTGTATTCGAACCGCACGAGCTCTTTTACTTCCTTTCGCAGCCGGTAGAGTCCATTACAATTATCAAAATATTTATTCACATATAATTCCGGCATAGATCGGATCGCATAGTGACTATATTCAGCAGTACGTGCCATATCCATTACTGCCGTGTTAATATCCGTACCTATAATTTCGATGTGTAAATCAGGATACCGTGGTTTGATATGTTCTAAATATAACATCGCCAGTGTATACGGTTCTTCACCGGAAGAGCAAGCCGCGCTCCATATTCTGAGGATCCGTGTGCCATAGGTCTTCTTACCCTCAATAATTTCCGATGCAAGTTTTTGTTGAAACGCATTCATCTGCGGTTCGTTCCGAAAGAATGAAGTTTCATTGATCGTGATGGTATTGCACAAGAATTCAAACTCGGTTTCTCTCCGCTGATCATATTTTAAAATTTGAAGATACTCTTCAAAATGAGTAATATTGAGCACTTGAAGGCGTTTCGCAAGTCTTCCCTCGACTAAATACTTTTTCTTTTCAGGGAAATAAATACCTGTTTTTGAATAAATAAAATCCCTCAGCAGCGCAAAGGTTTCATCAGAAAGCTTCGGAGCGGAAAAAATCTCTGTTCGGACTCTATCGGGTGTCTGTTCAAACACGATCATTGACTCCGGAGTCAAGCATTTCATTTCTGTTGACCGGTAAGCTAATCTCGAACGGAAATCCGGCTGCTTGCAATGCCGATCTGGCCGACTCTTGTACCATTTCATTCTCGTCGTCCACAAAACGTGCGATGCAATCCAGCGCACGCCGTGTCGGCATAGTACCAAGTTGATCTATAATATGAACTCGAGACCACGGATCCAGCTCCATGAGAGCATTGTACAAAAAGTCTACAGCACTATCACAATCAAGTCGGAAAAGTGTATCCGCAATGATTTCCCGGTCTTCCTGGCTGGCATCCACCCATGCCTCTGTAACCACGGCAAATGTTTGTTCCAATTCAGAGTCAAGCAGAGGGTAGGCATCAAAACTTCTGTATGAGTGAACAAATTCCGTGGCAAGCTTTCCAAGCAACATGATTATTTGAATCTTTCCTCTTTGCGTTCCGCCTTGCAGACATTCAATAGTAATTTGGAATACCATCGGCCTGGCAGACATCTGGGCTATCACAACAAAATCCATCTCTTCAGAAATACCAAGAGAGAGAAGAAGAGCCCTCGTTACATCTCGACCTTTGAATTGTACCAGCCCCTTTGCCGCACTGAGTTTCATTTGATCATTATCACTATGCAATGCATGCAGCAAGTCTTCTTGTGATGCCTCATCGAATTGAAATTCCAGATTACACCGTTCTATGATCTGTACCATTTCGTGTAACAACACATCCCGAAGGTGTTCCTTGAGATTATCGTAGTTTGCAAGAAGTAGTGCGAGTGTTTCGCCGTCTCCGACAGTTCCAATTGCATCGAGCAATGCAAAGAGATACACTCCATCGGTATTTTCAACGGCGAGTGCTTCCTTGAATTTTTCCTCAAGAATATCTCGGACGGAGTTACCGCCGATTTTTCCTAGCGCTTCGATTGCCACAATGCGGGTGTACGGATACTGTTCATAGGTGTCCCTGATTGGTCCGATCGCCGTAGTGCTGCCAATATTACCAAGTGCCTCAAGTGCCGCAACAATGACATTAGGATCTGTATCATGGAGCAGCGGCAACAGGTAATACATTGGTTCACTGCTTTTTATTTCTCCGAGAATATCAATCGCTAATTTACGGACATCTTTATTGTCAGATCTTAAATATGGTACAAGCGCCTGGACTGAATTTTCCCCCAGCCTGACAAGTAATTTTGCAGCAAGATTTCTGGATGCAATATTTTCGTCCTCAAGATGATAGACGATAGCACGGGCTGCAGCCACACCGCCAATTTGAAGAAACGAGCGTGAAACAGCATCCTCGACTCCTTTGTTTTCATCCTGTAATGCTACCGTCAAAACTGCTAAGACATTTCGATCGCTGCTGCATCCCGCAAGATCTTCTGCAGCTCTCCGCCGGACATCAGGGTCTGGATCAGTAAGGAGAAGACAGACAAGATTTTTTGTTTCTTCATTCATAAAACATTCTTCTGTTCATTCTGATTAAGTCTGTTTTTTCTTTGTCTGGTAACGTTAAGATCTTACTATTCTCGGTCTACATACTTTTCGATATATATTGAATATGAACAATCTTGTAATGATGAATGTCTCTATGCTTCGTACTAATAATATTTGTAAACATATTTATCTTATTCCGTCATACTTGGCAACGTAAGCAATTTCTGAATATCAGGATCATTCAGATTCTCTCGCGTAACCACACGCACGCCGGTATCAATCGTCGGGTCAATTTTCTTTCCGCGGATGTAATCAACTATCGTTTTGACACTTAAATATCCCATTCGTGCCGGGTCCTGGGCAATGAGCGCGCTGACTTCACCTTTCTTTAGCGCTTCGACAGAGGGGGCTGGCGTATCGAATCCAATAAATTTAATTTTTCCTGTTAAATTGGCATCTCGTAATACAAGCAACATACCCATTGTGGACTCTTCGTTTGGGCAAAAAATACCGTCGGCTTCCTTGATTTGACTTAACAAGTTCATACTTGCTTTTTTAGCCTCATCCACGGTAGCGCCCGCATAACAATCTTTCACGATCATTCGAATGTTTTCATGTTTGGCAATCGCTTCAAGGAATCCTTCTTCACGCTCTGTAGTACTGGCTTGACCTTTCACATATCGTAGCAGCACTACTTTGCCTTTGCCATTCAATAATTTGGCAAGATCCTCACCTGCAAGATTTCCTGCCTTCCTGTTATCCGTTCCTACAAAACTGATGAAATCTTTTCCCGGCTTTCCCTTTAGAGCACTATCAAAAACTAAAACAGGTATTTTTTTCTTTGCGGCTTTAGAGACTATTCCGGCTAAAGCTTCCTTGTCTATTGGTGACAGTGCTATCCCAGATACACCATCTGCAATACACTGCTCAACAATTGAAATCTGCTGTGCTCTATCGTTCTCTGCTTGCGAAAACTTCCAGACGATCTCAACGCCGGATAAAGACATAGCTCCAATTTTTGCACCTACGTGTAATGACTTCCAGAACACCGAGTTGTTACTTTTAGGAATAACAGCGATTTTTAATTTTTCTTGTGCTATCACAAAGGATGGCAATCCGTGTATAATGATGACAGCAAATACAAAACGGAGGCATGGAGTTTTCATGATCTCATCCAAATGTTGGAATACTATTGAACGAAGGTATTTTGAATGATGGTTTTTCATTGCGGTTGAAATTTGAAAACATCCATAAGTTTATACCTGTAAACTGGATCGTTTTTCCATCAGCATATTTCTTTGGCGCTGTACCAATTCACACCCGGCATTATTTTTTAGAGAATAGACTCTTGAACGAGGAACGAAGGATATTCGATCCCATTGTTTTATTTAGCTGCTTCGAGCTGTTGTTTCTCTTTGTCTTTAAGGATTCGTTCAAGATCCAAAAGAATCAGTAGACGGTTTTCGAGTTTCGCGACCGCAGTGATGTACTCCGATCCAATACCGGCAACAATTGATGGCGGAGGTTCCGTGATGTTCTTTGGAATCCGAAGCACTTCACTGACTGCATCCACGACAAAGCCGACCACCATATTGCCTAGCTCGACAACAATAATTCGCGTATTCTTATCATTCTCCTTTGGAGGAAAGCCAAAGCGTTTTCGCAAATTAATTATGGGAATAACTTTTCCGCGCAAATTAATCACGCCGCTGACAAAATCAGGTGAATTTGGTACTCGTGTAATTTCCACCATCCGGTTGATTTCCTGAATACTTTGAATACCAAGTCCGAATTCTTCTTGGCCAATATTAAAACTCACAAGCTGAAGAAGTTCTTCCGTTTGAGCTTTGAATTCCTTTTGGCCTTTAACATGTATCGTGGTTGTCATCGGGATACTCCTTTTATTGAGACGTATATTCTCGGCCATGTGTGAAGCCAATTTGAGGAATCAACTCATCCATCCACAAAGCGGTTCCCACTTTCACGTAAAAAAATACTTTCAGTATAAAACTTTGATGTTTGTTTGTAAGCTCTTTCCCATACTTTTTCATTACTTTCATGGCACTATGTTCGCATATTACGGTATTTGACGAAACTCATGCACTGACAATTTGCATAATAGTGGTAAGGAACGAAATCGGTACAATTCTGATTCTTCTATAAGAATTAACCTACTATGGATGATGCTATTGAAGGAAATCAGGTCTATTTCGCCATTTGCTTTTACAATTACATTCTTTATCGACTTCAGTCACAAAATATGCCGAAAAACGATAGAATCGAGTTGGGAGTACAGGGGGGGATGAACTCAGAAATCCTTAATCAAAAAAATTGAAAGGACGGTTCATAACTCTTGGGTGGTCAATACTGTTTTCCAGAACACTTTGCTCGAATAAACCTGAGCAAGAAAACATTAAGAAACATTGTACAGAATAACGATGCACGATAATCTCAAGAAAGCGGTTATGTCACCAAGCTATTCTGAATAGCGTATGTTACAATTTGCGCGTTATTCTCCATTTTCATTTTTTGTAAAATGTGTGTACGGTGCGTGCTTACCGTTTTAACACTTACTGAAAGCTCGGCTCCAATCGCTTTTAGTGACATGCCTCTTGCAATCATCAACATGATTTGATATTCGCGATCAGAAAGATGTTCATGCGGAAGCTTCGGTGAGCCCCGACTAACATTTTGTGCAATTGATTCAGCAAGCAAATGTGAAATAAAAACTTTTCCTGAAGCCACACGACGTATTGCTAAAATAAGCTGTTCAAGTGCAGTATCTTTAGAAAGATATCCGGATGCACCGAGATTCAATGCGCGAATCCCAAACACTTCTTCTGGATTCATGCTGAGCACAAGAATAGCTAAATCGGGTTTTTCTGCTTTTATTCTTTTAATTGCTTCGAGACCGTCAAGCTTCGGCATAGAGAGATCGAGAACAAGAACATCATACTCCGCGTTTCGAATCTTCTCCATAACTTCGAGGCCATCGCATGCTTCATCTTCAACTTTAATATCCGGCACATCTTTCAAAATCGTCTTGAGTCCTCTTCGGACTATCGGATGATCATCAGCTATAAGAACACGAATCATGATATTCTATCTCCATTCTTTTTCTTAAGAGGGACTTCCATCGATAACATTGTACCGCTTCCGGTTTTGCCTTCGATGGTGAGCGTTCCTCCAACCATACGGATGCGTTCACGAATGCCAACAAGACCTAATGATGAAGTTCCTTTCAATTCTTTCTTGGTGATACCGCGTCCATCATCTCGTATAGTAAGGATTACAGAACCCAGCCTTTGAGATAATCTAACAAAAATTTGCTCAGCGTGCGCGTGACGCAGAATATTTGTCAGGGCTTCCCGGAAAACCCGATAAAGAACTGTACTTATCTGACCTTTTATTTCAAAATCTGCAGGTTCGAATGATACAGTACCTCTAAGACCCGTCTTCTTTTCTGCCTGGTCGATATCCCACTGTATTGCACCAACCAGACCAAGTGCATCTAGTTGCGGTGGCCGTATTTCTTTCGCGATCCGTTTTACCGATGCTAACGCTTCATTGACCGATTCCATCATACCATCAATTTTCGCCTGGGTATCAGAATCGCTCTTGCCCCCCTCTAATCTAAGCCAACTTATATCAAATTTCAAGATGGTCAGCAATTGACCGAGTTCATCATGAAGTTCACGTGAGATTCGTTTTCGTTCTTCTTCAAGAACATGTTCAAGGTGTTCTGTGAAGTGCTGCAATTGCTTCCTTGACAGCTCAAGTTCTTGTTCAGCTTTCCGGCGTTGCGTGATATCGCGGCTCACCATAACCATCCTCTGTTCGCCCGATGACGTATAATAAACCCGTCCTGAGGATTCAAACCAATGCCAACCACCCATTCGATCGCGGTATCGGTACGTCGCACTTCCGCCTAATTTGCTCAGAATCTCTCCAATGACCGCTTTATCTTTTCCGTAAACTCTCGAGAGCACTTCAGTTCCAACCAAATCCATTGGTTCAAAGTCCAGAATCGATTTAACATTCGGACTAACGTACAGGTATTTATCTTCGCCGCTAATTTCGGTTACAATATCTGTTGAATTCTCCACCAGTAAACGGTAGCGTTCTTCGCTTTCGCGCAACGATTCTTCTGCGTGTTTACGCTCGGTAATATCAAAAACAAATCCTTCATAATAGAGAATTTCAGAAGATTTATCCCGCACATCATGGACTGTCATTAAGACCCAGACGATGGAACCGTTTTTTGTCTTCCATCGAGTTTCATGACTAAAAGTCACTTTTTTTTCAGAAGAATTATCTTTAGCAATAAATCGTTCTCGATCTTTATCATCGTAATATATGGCTTGCCCCATATTACATCCAATCAATTCATTCGCACTATCATAACCCAACATTTCTGCAATACTACTATTACAACTAAGCAGTTTTCCAGCAAGAGTCGATTGGTATATTCCGATTGGAGCCCACGTCACAATATCTCTATATTTCTTCTCGCTCACCTGAAGCGCTCTCTCAGCCCATCTGCGCTCGGTGATATCCGTTGCAGCTCCGACTATAGAAATTGTTGTACCGTCTTTTACAACGGGTGCTTCCTGAATTTCCACCCAGACACGACGTCCCTTCCTGCTCATCAATTCAAGCTCATAGGTTTCCTGTCGTGCGCCCGTCTGGACTGCTTTGTTCGCAAGGTCACAACCAAGTTTATTGATTGAATTATTCGTCATGAAATTAGTAAAATTGACTAGAGCTTCTTCAGGTTCACAATCAAGAATATCCTTGGCTTGGGGGCTAAGGTACGTGAACACCTGGTCGGTATTTCGTGAATAGAAAAGGTTCGTACTGTTTTCAACAATGTTACGTAATCTATCATTGCTTTCTTGCAACGCTTCTTCAGCACGCTTGTGTTCGGTTATATCGGTGGCAACTCCAACGAGACCAATAGGCTGATTTCTTTCATCATTGACGATCGATGTAGAAAGAAATATCGAAAGTACTGTACCGTCTTTTTTTCTGTTCACCAACTCTCCCTGCCATCCTCCCTTTATAGTCTCTCTGAGAACCTCCTGATCGTTGAT
>Ga0182011_10000746_pt1 | contig 28427 bp, 23 predicted proteins | sample 711E1DmetaG_FD_120481 | JGI IMG/M metagenome (GOLD analysis project Ga0182011, IMG submission 120481) | Permafrost microbial communities from Stordalen Mire, Sweden - 711E1D metaG | ecosystem: Environmental > Terrestrial > Soil > Wetlands > Permafrost | place: Sweden: Stordalen | collected...
CTTAAAAATACGTGCGTACAACAGCGCGATAGGCAGAACAGCATTAATAATAATTTCGCGGATCCGCGATGTGCCAAGGGCCGTAACATTCGTTAAAGCCGCCTTATCAAAGTTGAAATGATGCTTCCAGAAGTCGTTTGTTTCTATCCTGAAGAGTTGAATCAGTTTATGTTCCTTCTCTGGTGGAGAACGATGGGCTTTCATCGTTTGGATAATACAACGAAAAAGGTCATTCACTATAAATTCTTTTATAAGTAAACATGCAGCAGCAAGCCTCAATGTTGGAAAGTTTGAGGGCCGCGTTGGAAAGAATTGCCAATCGGCAGCGTTTAAGATTTCGCCATGATAGTACGGACGGAGTTCTTTCCACTGTTTCCGAAGTTTCCGTACATAGTTGCGGCCTTCTTTCTCTTTCACGGCGGTAATCTTTGGCAGTAATCCCGCAGCTCCAAACAACAGCGCTTCCAAAACAAAATTATCAATTGTTCCATGACGATTGATAATTTCTTTTAAGGGTATATTTTTAGCTAATCGAACAAATGGTTCCCGATTCTTGCTGTAGCCAAGGCCCTCCATCACGCCTTCAAAAAGAAGTTGTTCCCAAAGTTCTTTATTGGACATATCTTTTTGTGTCAACTCCGGGAGAGGCGGTGGAATTTCGTCGTGCTCTCCCTCCAAGGGCAACTCACCGTACGGGCGCTGCCACTCACGTAATGTCATGCGGCGTTCGTACGCGAGCTGATTTAATCGTTCGTCAAACCTGCGAAGTTTTAATTCAAGCCGCTCAACGGACAGCTTTGTAAGCCAATGATCGATCTCATCGGAAGTCAAAGTGTTGTTTTTTCTGAAACACAGAATCGTTTCCGATGTATGTGCCCTTTCGTCAAGAATAGCTTTTTGCCAGATTGTTTGGATTGGATCTGAAAGGAACTGGCCGAGCACGAGGACCGGAATCTGTCTGCCGCTGTGGACAAGTGTTGGAGGAGCAGGTCGGGTAGTTTCCAGAACGACGTGGAGAATGACTTTATTGTAGCGCGGGTCTTCTTGGTGTTGATGCTGAAGCCAATCGAACACTGTTCGGTGTATTTCGACGTCACCCGAATACGTGACGCCTTCGATTTTTATTTTTGCATCAAAGAAATCCGGCCCGCCGTCGGAATTCAATGTACCAACTTCAAACACTTTGATTGTTTTACCGTCTGCAGTTTGCAAAGCGGCGCTAAGATATTGTTTGCTCCATATGTGTCTCAGGAATCGCTCGTGGATATTGTGTGTACGACGGTTCATAATACACCTCCCATGGCTATACTACTCAACCAGATACGTATTCAACGGATCAGTTACTTAACTGTTCAACATACATTCTCATATCTTCTACCATTTTCTTTGCTTCAAGTCGTGCTGCTTTCGCAAAATCTTCTCCGTGAGATGCATAAATGATGCTGCGGCTTGCATTGATGACGGCGAGCTGTCGATGGTTGTCGCAGCCGTATTGAGTTGCCGCTTTCAATTCACCGCCTTGCTTGCCGATACCTGGTATGAGAATTGGCATGTCCGGAACAATCTTTCTGATTCGTTTCAATTCTGTTGGATGCGTGGCGCCAACAACAAGGCCGATGTTCTGCTTCTTGTTCCACTTTTTTGCACTGTGCACTACTTTTTCGTACAAGGGTTTTACTCCGACTTTTAAACGTTGGAAATCTTTTGAACCAGAATTGGATGTAAGGGCGAGAATAAAAACTCCTTTTTCCGGATTTGAGAGAAAAGGTTCAACAGAATCGAATCCCATATAAGGATTGAGCGTCACTGAATCGAAACCGAAATCATCAAAAAGAGACTTAGCGTACCGCTCTGCCGTGTTCCCAATATCACCGCGCTTCCCATCGCCGATCGTAAGGATTGATTTTGGAATAAACTTCAGTGTCTCTCGTAACGTTGTGATTCCGATTTCTCCCATTGTTTCGTAGAATGCAAGATTAGGCTTATAGGCGCAGACAAGATCATGCGTTGCTTCAATAATCTGGCGGTTGAATTCCAGCGCAGGATTTTTCATGGTTTTCAAATGCGGCGGAATTTTATCCGTATCGACATCAAGTCCGATGCATAAAAAAGAATTTTGTTTAATTTGAATTTGGCGAAGATGCTGTGTAAATGACATTGATTCTAACCTTTCAAAAAAATAGAATACATAATTTCACCTGCCAACAGTATAAAGACGACCGAAGAAACGACAACAAAACGCCAATCTCGTTCCATAGCGAAGCCGTAGACTGCAGTGATGACGCGAAGAATTGGTGTGAATATAAGCATGAGCAGTCCGGCGAACATCAAAATCACCGGATCAAACCTCGAAGAAAATAAATGCTCTGCTACCATGTCAAGCGAAGGATTTGTCGAAAGCGGATCGACTGGCGCTGGAGAAATTGCAGCAAAGAGCAATCCAAAAATCATAAGACTGGCGCTCACCCAAACCCCAAGCCGAAGAACACGACTTGTCCAGCGTTCGACAGAGTGATGTGCATCGTTCTGGTTGATACTATCATTCGGCATAGAGTTATCTCAAATATAGTTGAAGAGAAATCAATAACATTGCGATTACGAATACCCAGGTAAGTATTTTACTGTGAATTTTGCGGCCGATGCGAACACCCGTCATCGAACCCGCAAGTACGCCAAGTGCGGCAGTAGAAGCAATGATGGGATGGAGATGACCATGGGCAAAATATATGAATGCGCTTGCTGCCGCGGTCACGCCAATCATAAAATTACTTGTAGCTGTTGCTGCTTTCATGGGAATGCCTGAAAGAATATGCATAGCAGGTACTTTAAATATTCCGCCGCCTACTCCAAGCAAACCTGAAACATTCCCGGCAACAAGCGAAATCAGCATTGTTGCTGGGAGGTTCTTCACTGTATAGTCTACGGTCATTCCGCTGGCATTATCGGTAAACGTACCGGGAAGAATTCCATCGGTATGAACCATCTCTTGACCATTGCGCTGTTGTATCCGCCAAATCATTATGACAGCAACAAGAAAGAGCAAGCCGGAAAAAAGTTTTACAAGAACATGTTCACTCATATAGTTTGCAGTAACCCCGCCAAGTATTGCGCCGGTTACTGTGGCGGTTTCCAGAAGCATTCCAAGGCGCATATGAACGATACGGCGTTCAAGATTCATTGCTGCGCCGGCGCTTGATGTCGCAATGACAGCAACAATACTGGTAGCAATTGCCTGATGCATGGGGATGCCGAGAACTATAACAAGAAATGGAATCAGCAAAACGCCGCCGCCAAGCCCGAGCAGTGCGCCAAACGTGCCGGCGATAAATCCGCCGGCGAGTAGAAGGATGAAAGAAAATATCGACAAGAGAATTCCGTGCAGTACGTGAGTTTATGAATACTTCGATGGTACGAAAAAGAAGGATGAGTTTCAAATACAGATTTACTTGTTACCCGGTATTCCTCTTTATCACTTCGATATAAAATAATTTTGTGCAAGAGAGTTCATTTCTTCCAAAGAATTCTTATTTTAAGCCAAGACGTTGCCGGTTATTATGCAATCACGAATCTCGCCATCCGTCTGGTCGGAAGGAATTGGAGATGATACGATATAGAATATTCAACAATGTGCTGTGGCACGACACGAAAACACACTTCACTTCCAAAGTCTTTGAGAAATCGCCATGGCTCTTGAAGTTGTAAAATTTTCCTATCTCAGCGAGTTCGTCAATTTACCGGTATTGCGAATTAGCGATAACAAGCGGATCGGAAAATTGGTAGACCTCGCTGCAACCACCATACAGGTTTATCCCCGAGTGACCGGATTGATGGTGCGAACACATCACGGAAAACCGCCAATATATATTCCATGGAGTAATGTCAAGCGAATGGTGTTCAAAGAACACATTGCCGTGGAGTATCCTATGAATGGTGTTGATCAACAAGCAAAGGCAGCCGAGAATGAAATTTTAATCTGTAAAACATTCTTGGACAAACAAATCATTTCGACGGAGGGATATAAAATCGTTCGCGTCAACGATCTGCAACTGTTGATAGAAGACAAGACGAAAGAAAGTACCAATCTCTGGGTCGTGCATATCGACATTGGCTTCAAGGGAATTTTGCGCAGAATTGGAATTTTACGCCCGGTGAACGGTGCATTCCGCTGGGTAACCGACCGCGACATCAAAGATGAATTTGTCTCGTGGAAATATGTTCAGCCGACCGCTACGTCCTCCGTCTATGCATCAGTACAATTGAAGACGGATGCATCGAAGCTCTCGGAGATTCATCCTGCCGATCTTGCGGATATCCTAGAGGACCTCGGCACCGACGAACGAATAGCTCTTATTGAGTCTCTCGACAACTTTACCGCTGCTCAGACACTTCAAGAAATGCAATTCAAAAATCGTTTGCAGATTGTTGAATCGATAGAACCGGTGAAGTTAGCGCCGATTATCAACGAGATGCAAATGGATGAAGCGGTGGACTTGCTGGATGCATGCGATATGCAGAAACGCCAAGCAGTGTATGCAATTCTAACGCCGGAAAAAGTAACAGAGTTGAAAGAGCTTTCTACTCTTTCCATGTATAGTGTTGGTAGCATTATGAACACCGACTTCGTAACAGCAAAAGCGACAGAAACAGCGGGCTTGATACTGAAACGAATTTGCGTAGAATGCGAGAAATCAGAGATGTACCGTTATGCGTACATTTTAGATGACAACAATCGGCTTATAGGCGTGGTGAGCTTACGCAATCTCTTGCTGAGTGATCCGCAAACACTTATTGCAGATATTATGACGGAACAGCCGGTATCCGTGGAAATAGATACGCGCGTTCGACGCGTGGCGCAATTGTTTTTCAAATATAACTTCGAAGCTATTCCAGTGGTCGATGACGAAAATATTCTTCAGGGGCTTGTATCGTTCCGCGACGCCCTCGCATCTGTGTTCCCCGAAATAAAAGAAGAGGAAACGGTGTGATATGAATCTATTCAAACGAATTAAAGATAATCATGCTCTGCGTCAGCTCATAATTTTCATGAGTATTTTAGGACCGGGAATTATAACCGGAAGTGTCGATAACGATGCAGGTGGAATTACAACGTACTCTGTTGCCGGCGCGATGTACGGTTACAAACTGCTCTGGACACTTATACCTTCGTTTATAGCGCTCTTGACTGTACAGGAAATGAATGCGCGTATGGGTATTGTAACCGGCAAAGGCCTGGCGGATTTGATACGCGAAAGCTTCGGTGTCCGGATCACGTTCTATATTTTTATCTTTCTTTTAGTCGCCGACGTAGGAAATACGGCAACGGAATTTGCCGGTGTCGCCGGTAGTATGAATATTTTCAGTGTGTCCAAATATATATCTGTTCCGCTGGCAGCCATTGCCGTTTGGGTTCTTGTGTTGAAAGGCAACTATAAATTTGCAGAAAGAATTTTTCTGCTGTTCAGCGTGTTTCTTCTTTCGTATGTCGTCTCTGCTGTACTCGCCGGTCCGAATTGGAGCGTCATTGGAACAGCGTTGATTACACCGACAATTCAATTCAACCGCGAATATATCGTTACCGTCCTTGGTATCATTGGTACAACAGTGGCGCCATGGATGCAATTTTACATGCAATCAGCAGTCATTGAAAAGGGACTAAAGATCAGCGATTACAAATTCACATTATGGGATGTTGTGTTAGGTTGTATCGCTACCATCGTCGTTGCTTTTTTTATCGTTGTGGCGTGTGCAGCAACACTGCATGTGAACGGTGTTAAAATCAATGAAGCATCGGACGCTGCAATGGCGCTACAGCCTTTGGCCGGCGCCTTGGCTGGTCAATTATTTGCATTCGGATTATTTGTTGCATCGATTTTCTCTGCAGCAATTCTTCCGCTGGCAACAGCATTTTACGTTTGTGAAGCATTTGGATTTGAGGCGGGAATAGATAAAAAATTCAGTGAAGCTCCGCAATTTTACTCACTCTTTACCATCATTATTCTCATCGGCGCCGGCATTATTATGATTCCGGGCGCGCCGCTGATTGCGATTACTATTTGGACCCAGGTCTTGAACGCTATCCTGCTTCCTATCGTGCTTGTTTGTATGATGATCATCGTGAATAATAAAGAAATTATGGAAGAGTATACGAATAACCGGCTGCAAAACACGATCGGCTGGACGACAACGGTCATCTTAATACTCCTCAGTGCCTTTCTGCTTTTTTCAAGCGTAGGAGTCGGATAGAAAATCGTCGGCGCATATGCAGTGCATTGCTTCTGCTATTTAAGTAAGGAACGTAACCATGAAAAACATTTTTTTAATTTTCTTCACAGCTTCCGTTTCCCTTGCTCAGACCTACGACACTTATTTTGTCAATACGACGATGCGTGTGGATTATTATCACATTGGCACGAAAGGACAGGAGCAAATCACACTCGACAAAGTGTACGAAGAGAACGCATGGCCCGGCAGTAAGGAAATATTGTTAGACACGCTCAATCTTGGCGACAACTTTATTAAAGTCTATGATCAACAAACGAATGCGCTTCTTTATTCACGCGGTTATTCAACGGTATTCGGTGAATGGCAAACAACGGAAGAAGCATTAAAAGGGAAATGGAAAACTTTTCATGAAACAATGCGATTACCCTTTCCTAAAAATAATGTAAAAATCAGTTTCTTCCGGCGCGATAAGTTTGTTGCTGCCGGTGAGATGATGGGATTCAGAGAGATTTTTTCAACCGTGATCGATCCAAACGATTCAACCGTAATAAACCGTGAGAAACGGGAAAGTAAATTTGCAATGTTTGATGTCATGATAAACGGACCGATCGAGAAAAAGGTGGACATCCTCATTCTTGGTGACGGTTATGCAAAAGAGGACATAGAGAAATTTAGGAAAGATGCGAAACATTTTACCGGACAACTTTTTTCGTATCAGCCGTTCAAAAAACATAAAAAAGATTTCAACGTTCGTGCGATGGAGGTCATCTCGGACAATTCCGGCATTGACATGCCCGACCAGAAGATATGGAAACATACGGCGCTTGGTACGGCGTATAACACATTCGGCTCTGCCCGATACGTGCTGACGGAAGAGAACCGGGCAATTCGCGATATCGCGGATGCAGCACCGTACGACTTTATTACAATTCTTGTGAATGATAACCGATACGGCGGAGGCGGGATCTTCAATCTTTATACGACATGTTTTACGAAATCGGCGAAACCCGGTCAAGAATGGGAAATGGACTATGTCTATGTCCATGAGTTCGGCCATTGTTTTGGCGGATTGGGCGATGAATATTACAGCTCACAGGTTTCGTATGTGGACTTCTATCCGAAGAGCGTGGAACCGTGGGAACCAAATGTGACACGCACGAATCAACGAGAAAACTTAAAATGGCGCAGCTTCGTTTTATCAAACACCCCGATTCCAACACCATGGCAAAAAGCGAAGTACGACAGCATCGAAACACTTCGGGGTAAATTAGACCGGCTGGCATCCGATTACTACGATAAGCGTGAAGGATTTCTCAAGACTACCAACGACGTTCTTAACGACCCAAGATGGAAGGGAATTGTCGGTGCGTTTGAAGGATCGGGTTATTCTTCGAAAGACCTGTACCGACCTGCCATCGATTGCAAGATGTTTTCATTGAACCCTGTGGATTTTGATCCTGTCTGTGCAGCAGCGATTGAACGGATGATAGAAATGTATATCAGGTAAATGAGCAGAAAGCTATCATGAAAACAAATCCTATTGCACTTATTACCGGTGCTTCAAGCGGCATTGGATTAGAGTTAGCAAAGCTTTTTGCCAGAGATAGTCATGACCTTGCACTTGTTGCGCGCAGCTACGACAAGCTTAAATCTATTGCCGAAGATTTGCAGCAAACGTACGGCGTGCAGGTTAAATACTACATAAAAGATTTATCTGTTTCTTCCGCGCCGGAAGAAATTTTTAAGGCGCTCCAGAGTGAAGGTGGAAATATCGATGTTCTTGTCAACAACGCGGGTTTCGGATGGCGCGGCGAGTTTGCAAAAATGGACTTGACCGATGCCCTCGGAATGATTCAGGTAAATATTACAGCGCTTTCATATCTTACACGGCTCTATCTACCGGGAATGATCGAACGAAAACGCGGAAAAATATTGAATGTAGCATCAACCGCTGCATTTCAACCAGGCCCTATGATGGCGACATATTACGCGTCAAAAGCATATGTGTTAAGCTTCTCGGAGGCGCTGTCGGAAGAATTGCATGGAACAGGTGTAACGGTTACAGCGTTGTGTCCCGGACCGACGGCTACAGGCTTTGGTCTACGAGCCGGCTTTACCAATAAAAAAATATTAGGGGGTATGCTCTCCATGGATTCACCCACGGTTGCGCTTGACGGGTATAAAGGATTGATGAATGGAAAACCTCTTGTTATTCCCGGATGGAAAAATTGGCTTGGGACACAACTCGTCCGTTTTATACCGAGACCATTTCCCGCAAGACTTGTAAAAATAGTTCAACAAAAGAGAGGAACTTGAAATACACTGCTAAGAAATTGCACCGTCAGCTGTATAACAAAAATACTAGTGACTCCAACGAATTCTCAAAAACTGATTGATTGGTCGTTAACTGTTTTTCGTTGAAGAATAATCTACCGTAATTATTTTTTAACCAATTGTAACATATTAAAATTTATTATTGATCTCATGCCATACGCCGGTGAACTAAGCGCTCTCATAACAGCTGTGATGTGGACGGGAAGCGCGCTTGCTTTTGCCGCTGCAACAACACGCGTCGGTTCTGTGTACGTGAATGTCGTACGGCTTATTGCCGCGGTTGTTTTTTTATTTCTGACTATCGTCGTTTTTGGTATTCAGATGAATGTGTCTGTCGTACAAGTTGTATTTCTTTCCATAAGTGGTTTTGCCGGATTTGTTTTCGGTGATACGTTTTACTTCAAATCCTTCGAATACAACAGCGCCCGGATTAGCACGCTCATTATGTCAACAGCTCCGGCTATGGCAGCACTCATGACATTCCTCTTCCTGAATGAAACACTTTCGTTCACAGGAACACTTGGCATGACTATCACGCTTGGCGGTATTGCGCTGGTTGTTTTGGAGCGCGAGGAACCATCAACGCATCACGTTCCGATATCTATGATTGGAGTGATTTACGCTTTATTGGGAGCCTTAGGACAAGCAGGCGGAATGATTTTAGCAAAGAGTGCATTTGCTCATGGACCCGTCAATGGATTTGTTGCCACGTTTATTCGTGCATTCGCTGCGACCGTGGTGTTGGTGCCATTGAATTACTTCGCCGGTCGATTCACAAAACCATTAGAAATATTCTCAAAGGATCGAAAAGCATTTCGTTTTACAATACTTGGCTCGTTGCTTGGACCTTATCTTGGTGTTACGTTTAGTCTCATCGCAATTTCACTCACGGGCGTCGCAATAGTAGCAACAATTATTGCGCTTGTCCCCATTATCATGCTGCCGATGGTATGGATATTCTTTCGTGAGAAACTTTCCTGGCGCGCTGTTATTGGAGCTTGTGTGGCAGTCGCTGGAGTTGGGATTCTATTCCTTCGGTAAATCTGTAAGAGAGGAAGAGGAATCCGGTTTGTTTGGTTCTTTGATTTGTGAATAATACTTTCCATACAATTTTTCTGCACATTCCGGCATACTCCTTGGGTAAATTTTGCTTCAGATTGTTCGTAAATATAATGTTCCAACTGATTCCAAAATCCCTTATCATCCCGGATTCTTTTACAGCTGGAACAATTCGGAATTAAACCACCCAATATTTTAATCCTTCGGTAAAGCTGTAGTTTCATTCAATGATATGAAATATTTCATCCGGCGGGCGAATTTCATCATGCATGCTGCGAAGAGCATGAAATGCGGTCTCGCTTCCCCTCAGCATTGATTTATGAAAGATGTGGTATGCTTCGCCTTTGTTCAGTGGAAGTCCTATTCCCTTTTCGTAACAATATGCTAGTGTTACATCGGAGAGCAGGGATCCCTCTTTCGCTGTATGTTGAAGAATTGAAAACGATGTATCCGGTTCTTGCGTATGTATTTGACCTAAAACATTTGCTGCCGCAATACGGATATCCGCTTCGATACTTCCTAATGCAGAAGCCCGGTTCCACAACTCAACCGCCTTGTCGCGATTTTGCCTTGTCCATCGTCCGGTAAAATAGCACGAGCCTAACTCTACCATTGCCGGAACATGTCCGGCAGCTGCCGCACGTTGCAGTAAATCAAACGCCTGCTTCTCATTCAACATCTTACTGAAACCGATGGATGTTATTCCAGACCATATATAGAGTGCATCCGGGTTGTTTTTTGAAGACCGCAATTCAAGTTCGCGGGAAAATTCATCTGTATTCATCAATTTCCAGAGCAGTGCGGGGGCCCGATATGAGTCAAGATGAAGTGCGCGTAGATAATATACACCGGCAAGAATAATATCTCTGCGAACATTGAGACCATGTTCATAACAGCGTCCAAGCAGACAAAGTGCTTCTGGATTTCCGGACCTCGCCACGTTTAATAATAATGATTGAATACTAGAGTCCAGATTTGCTGTTGTCGTATTCTCTGAAGGTATTGCATGGGAGAGTGTATCAATTCCCTGATACGTCTCGCGAATAAGAGTTGTATCTTCAATGGTAGAAGATGTGTCTGTGTGGAAATCAATGAACAGCAAACTGAATCCCGTGTCACTTGGTACAGAGTGTGACGGTTTATTCTTCGAATGCTCATTTCCCATCGCACTTATATCCGTTGTATCGGTCTTATCCAGCCCGCGTCTTTCCATTTCTTTCTTTGTAATCTTTGCCGCATCTGATCCGAGCTCGGACGCTTTCTTAAAAAGGCCATATGCTTTTGGCCAGCTGCGCGGCACAATAAGCCCTTCGGTGTACAATAATCCCAACACATAGAGTGCTTCCGGTATGTCCTGCTCTGCGGCAGCATGAAATTGTCTGAATGCCTCAAATGGATTCCACTCAACCCCGCGGCCATTCATCAAGAGAATACCCAAGTTGAATTCTGCAAGCGGTAGATGTTGGTTTGCCGCTTTTTGAATCCAATATGATCCTTTTGCGGTATCAGTCGGAAATCCTTTGCCGAACAAATAGCGCAAGCCCAATTCATGCTGTGCTGATGATTCACCAGCGTTTGCTTTTTGCATCAACATGAATTCTTCGAGTAACTGAAGATCAAGTGTCGATGGAAGCACCAGCGGCACTGAAACCGACTCGTAACTTCGAAATGCCTGTGATTTCTTTCGTTCCTGTGAAGACAGAGGAGGCTGCACAATTGAAAGCAGAAAGAAAGCAGCGAATATTATCCTATGAAATTTTCTTTGAATTGCGGGCCTCATCTTCGTAACTATTTAATACAATTTCGTATATTGTCAATGCAATTGCTATACATAATATGTAGACGGGAAAAAAAATGATTCGTTTCTCTTTATATTATAAATCTTATGAGCGATAATAAAATTATTTTTTCTATGATCGGTGTTGGCAAAGTCGTCAAGCCAAATCGTCAAATTCTCAAAGATATCTACCTTTCCTTTTTCTACGGTGCGAAGATCGGCGTGCTTGGATTAAATGGCGCCGGCAAGAGCACGCTCTTGCGCATCATAGCAGGAATGGATAAGGACTATCTTGGCGAGATCACCGCGCAAAAAGGAATTACTTTTGGCTTTCTTTCGCAGGAACCGGAACTGGATTCAACAAAAACAGTGAAGGATATCGTTGAAGAGGGTGTTCAGGAAACTGTTAACCTCGTCAAAGAATATGAAGCTGTCAACCAACAACTTGCCGAACCTGATGCTGATTACGACACATTACTGGAAAAACAAAGCAAGCTTCAGGAAAAAATTGATCATCTCAACGCCTGGGATTTGGACAGCAAACTGGATCAAGCAATGGACGCATTGCGCTGTCCAGCCCCGGAAACGCCGGTGAATATACTTTCCGGCGGTGAACGGCGGCGTGTTGCACTTTGCCGTCTGTTATTGCAGGAGCCGGATGTCTTGCTCCTCGATGAACCAACCAACCACCTCGATGCAGAATCGGTGGCATGGTTGGAACATCATTTGGGTCTCTACAAAGGAACCGTCATAGCGGTCACCCATGATCGCTATTTCCTCGACAACGTCGCAGGATGGATATTGGAGCTCGATCGAGGTGAAGGTATACCGTTTGAAGGAAACTACTCTTCGTGGTTAGAGCAAAAGAAACGCCGGCTTGAAGTGGAAGAGAAACAGGAATCCAAGCGCCAGCGGGTTCTCCAGCGCGAATTAGAATGGGTTCGGCTGAATCCGAAGGGCCGCCATGCCAAAAGCAAAGCACGCATTGCATCGTACGAAAAGATGCTTGCCGAACAAACCGATACGCGGGATGAAGAAATGGAAATTTACATTCCGCCCGGTCCGCGTTTGGGCGATGTTGTCATCGAAGCGCAGGGCGTTTCGAAATCGTTCGGCGAGAGATTACTCTTTGAAAACATGGAATTTGCTCTTCCTCCGGGGGGAATTATCGGCGTCATTGGTCCAAACGGTGCCGGCAAAACTACCCTTTTCAAACTCATCACCGGACAGGAAAAGTCTGATACCGGCACTATCAAAATCGGTGATACGGTGAAGCTTGCTTACGTTGATCAAATGCGGCCGCTCGATCCCGATAAAACAATCTGGCAGGAAATCTCCGGCGGAGAAGATCTTATCATGCTCGGCAATCGCGAGATAAACTCGCGCGGCTATGTAGCACGTTTCAATTTTAGCGGCACCGATCAGCAAAAACCGGTTGGCAAACTCTCCGGCGGAGAACGCAATCGTGTTCATCTTGCCAAAGTACTGAAGGAAGGTGCAAACGTGCTTCTTCTTGATGAACCGACGAACGATCTTGACGTGAACACATTACGTGCATTAGAAGAAGCGCTTGGTGATTTCGCCGGCTGTGCTGTTGTTATTTCACATGATCGCTGGTTCCTTGACCGCGTTGCAACGCACATTCTCGCCTTTGAAGGCGATAGCAGTGTTGTATGGTATGATGGAAACTATTCCGAGTATGAAGAATACCGCAAGAAACAACTCGGCATCGCTGCCGACCAGCCGCACAGGATTAAATACAAGCGGCTGACAAGAAGTTGATTACAAGATGGGAATATTTTTTTAATGAGGGTTTATGAGGTCCGAGAACGCATAACCGAAAACACCGGTTACTTTTCTATCTTTATCAATATTTCTTCTAAAAATTCCTTCACCTCGATCAATTCCTTCTTTATTTCCTCGTCCTGAATTTTTTTCCTTTGTGGAACACTGAGGAGTTCAAGCTGCTCTCCATTATCCGGCTCCGGAGTGAACTCTTTCATCACCTGCTTGGCGCCTTCGATCGTGTATTTCTCGTCCCGCAGCAATTGCTTGATATGCATAATAAGCTTAATGTCTTTGTTTGTATAGATGCGGTTGCCGGCGCGATTCTTCGCCGGCTTCAGTTCGGGAAATTCGGTTTCCCAGTAGCGCAAAACATATTGCTCTAACCCTGTAATCCTGCTGACTTCGCTGATGGAATAATAAAGTTTTTTAATGCTGGTACTTTTCATGGATGCCTCGTTCGTAGATTCATTTTTCGATAGAAAAGTAGTAAATGTTGCATTGAGTTGCAATCTTGAAACCTTCCGATTGTCCTCTCAGAATCTGAACCCCGAGAACATTCGAAAGCGTTTCACCTCTGATTACGCGGGTAATTCCGTGCGAACATAACGGTGAAAATTTTTTGGAAATTTTTTCCGCAGCTGCAGAACCATCGCAATAAAAATCTTGAGCGGTGATGACAACCGAATGCGCCTGGAAAAGATGTCGTAGTGTGCCCGCTCAATCCTGAGGAGAACCAAATAATATATGTTCCCCATGGTGCGTGCGGCAGTGAAAAGCGGTTTGTCTTCTTCGGCGAGGCACACCTTCGCGCGGCGGAAATATTCGTGGGCACGTTTGCACTCGAACTTCATCAGTTCGACAAATTGTTCGTTGTAGGTACAATTCAACAAATCGTTTTCAGAATATCCGAACTTTCTCAAATCTTCCAGCGGCAAATAAATACGCCCGCGTTTGGCATCGGATTTAATGTCCCGTAATATATTCGTCAATTGTAATGCAATACCCAGGTTGATGGCATATTGCTTCGTCTTCTCATTCGTATAACCAAATACTTCCGCACAAATCAATCCCACCGTGGAAGCAGCACGATAGCAGTATTGCTCTAATTCGGAAAATGTTCCGTAACGCGTTTTGAGCAAATCCATTTCCATTCCTTTAATCAGCTCATAAAAATGTTCAATAGGAATGTGAAATCGCCGGATAATGGCGGAAAGTTTGTTCAGCAGCGAATAGTGTGAGATTCCGTAGAGTGAACGCCGCAACTCTTCTGTCCACTGCAGGAGCAACGCATACTTTTCTTTCTCGTCTCCAGCTTCATCGACAATATCATCGGTGAATCGGCAAAAAGCATAAATGGTTTCGATGGCGTCACGTTTCGGACGCGGCAAAATGAGGAATGAATAATAGAAACTGCTTTTCCTATTTTGCGAGAAATCCGGTATGACCGATGTTGCTGTTTGCACGTATATAATTTACGATAAAAATGAACGAAAGAGAAGTCCCAGTTTATCCAACTTCGAAAGTGCCGGGCGTTTCGTCAAAACGTCATAATGCTGTTTATGAATCTTTTGTAAAATTTTCATGCCGCTGATCCACGTAAGTTTCAATTCCATCGATAAATCTTTATCAACCATCGCTAAAAGCGGTTTTCCTTCTGCAAAAAGCTCCGCTGCACGCCGGACTTGAAACGCCATCAAATTGCCGAAGGGTTCATTCACTTTGTGCTCGAGCAAATCTTGTTCGGAATAACCGAATTCTTCCAAATCCTCCAAAGGAAGATAGATACGGTCCTTCAGCAAATCCACAGAAACATCCTGCCAAAAGTTTGTTAATTGCAGTGCTGTGCAGATTGAATCCGAAAGATGCATCATTGTTTCGCTGCGATAATTGAATAGCAGCAGCACTAATCTTCCAACAGGATTGGCAGAGTTACGGCAGTACGCAAGCACATCTTCATATGTTCCATAGCGTTTAATTGTTACATCCGCACGGAAGGCCGTAAGAAGGTTGCGGAAAAGTTCTTGCGGAATTTGAAATCGTTCCACTATTTCAGCAAGCGCCGCAAACACACGATGCGTAGGATTGCCGTTATAACATTCATCAAGGTACTGTTCCCATTGATTCAGGTTATCCATTCGTTCGGCGACCGTAAAACCCGGCTCATCGGCATAATCATCCGCGATACGGGCAAAGGCATAAATCGTCCAGACATACTTCCGCAGTTCTTTTGAAACAAAGCGCGAGGCGACAGGAAAATTTTCATAGTGGCTGCGCGCAATTGTTTCGCAGTACCGGAATCCATCTTCTGCCGACCAGTATTTGCTTTTGGTATGAAGTTTGGGATTATTCATTGTTAAGAGAGAGAAAAGCACGAAACGCGCTTACCCCTACCTAGTTAATATGAAGAATGCCCGGGGGAAAATCAAGCAGCCGGCGGAACTTCTTCATCCACCGGCACAATGTACACTTCAATGGGTGTGTCCAGTCCTTTGACAAGAATAGGATCATGCGGAAGTGTTGGTACCTGACCATGAATTAAATCGTATGTGCGGCGCGAAATCATAATGCCTTCTACAGGGGCGTTGGATTCGAGGCGGTTAGCGAGGTTCACATCGGAGCCGAGAACGGTGTACGCAAGTTTTTTCTGTGTGCCCATATTTCCCACTATCACTTCGCCTGTGTTGATGCCAATGCGGATTTTCAGCGGGAACAATCCTTCCCGTATCCACTTTTCTTTTAATTCACGGCATTTTTTCTGCATCTCAATAGCGGCGTTTGCACAGCGAACGGCATGATCAAACTGCGGTTCCGGGGCGCCAAAAAATACCATCAATCCATCGCCGATGTATTTATCAACCGTTCCTTCGTACTTAAAAACGATTTGAACCATCGCATCAAAATATTCAGCAAGGAACTTCTGTATTTGATCCGGCGTCATTGTCGATGAATATGTTGTGAAGCTCTTGATATCCGTGAACATAATGGTCAGCTCTTTTTTTTGAACTTCGAAGATTGTTTCCGGATGTGCAAGCTGACGTTTGACGACCGAGGACGGCAAATATGATTCAAATGACCTGCGCGTGGCTTCTTTTTCCCGCTCTTCATTAATAAAGCGGTAGACAAGTACACCAAACACCGCAACGACGGTAATCATGACCGGCCGAACAATATTGAAAATAAGATTACCAAATAAAAAGGCAGCTATGGCTGTAACAATAAATCCGATAATCAAAAGTAAAGCACCGACCCAAAGTCCGCGTGAAGACAACTTCAGAGCAAAGAGAGCTACCAATGCAAGAAGCAGTATTTCAACAACGGTCATCTCCCATGTGTTCATTTCCCGAAGAAAGTTTTTGGTAAGAATTGTATGAAGAATATTTGCATGAAGGCCGCTCAGCGGATAATTGTTGTCGGTGGGAACCGGATGCATATCTGTAGCGCCGGTTGATGCATCTGCAACAACAACTAATTTTCCCTGAAACTCCGGCTTCATCGTATATTCCATGGCGTCGTGGTCGTCGGAGGTGCGATAGATGGTTGCGAAATCATAGTTCACAATCCGTTCCCATGGACCGACAAAATTAACAATCATATTGCAGCGTTCATCAATAGGAATTACGATATCGTGCGACGGGCTGTTAGGACGGTGGGCGTTCTTGAGAATAAGATTCTTACCGGGATGCACAATAATGCTTGTTGGAGGCACTTGCAAATAGTCACAGATAGCCCGAAACGCAAAACTTGGATAGAATCCGTCTTCATAACGCAGCAGCAAGGGTGCTCGGCGGAACACACCATCCTGATCAAATTGCAGCGATATCGATCCAAGTCCGCGTGCAGATGCGGCAAGCCTAGGAAATGTTATGTTCGGCTTGAGTGCAACATACATCGTGCTTATATCACCGTCGACGTGAACATGCCACTTGGTTTGAGATAAATATTCCCGGGAGGATTCAGGTAAGTTCTGACGTAATTTTGGCGGTTCATCTTTAAGCGCAAAACCCATCCCGAAATAAACGTTTCCTGCCGATCTACTACAAGCCATAAGGATTGAATCTTCTTCTGCATTCATGGGTGCGGAAAAAATATAATCCCAAATCTGTAGAGCAACACCTAAGTCACCGAGATTTCGTACTACTTGTCCATAATGACGGCGCGATAAATAGGGACTGGCGAGCGTTTGCAGAGTGCTGTCGGTTTCATTGACAACGATCACCGTACTATCATAAGGAATACAGGACGGAAAATATTTATAACGGAGACGGTACAGCTGATCGATGGACCCAGCGTTCCAAGTACCAAACACTCCGGGCAGGAGATAGAACAAAAGATGTACGAAAACGAGAGAGAACACGATGAGAATTATCGTGTCCCACAGTGTCCGTTTATTCCTGGTGGTCAATAGTAATGGTTTTGCTGTAGAAGTTCTTGGCGCTGATTTGTGTGGCAAGAGCGGCAACATCCGGGCGGCGCGCACCTTCCACTTTGTCTGTTCCGCGTATATTGCCTCCGATAGTGAGCGGTTTCTCGGCAATGGTCGCATAGGTTGAGTAATGTTTCCTCACATTTCGAATTTCCGACACAATATCAACCGCCAGAGGCTGCCTCTTCGATTCGTCAGCAGAAAAATAATTGCCGAGTTTCACTTCCAGATCAAGCAAACGCTCTGCAGAAGCTATGAGGAAGAAAATTTCCTTACCGGTGTTTTTATCAAGGGCACTCCAATTGCGGCCTTTGGGAATGTAGTAATTTTTATCGACAGTGTAGTCGGTTTGAAATTGACGTATTTCATAAGGGAAAAGCAAATCTATTTCACCCTCCGATCCTTGGTGAACAACATACACATAACAGTCTTTTGTCGGTTTCACCATCATTTTAATTTCTTCCCCGTTCTTCAGAACCGTATCGCGCGTAATGGGAACCATTGTCTTGTTTGTACCCACAAGGGCTCCAAATGCCCAATCAAACCCGATATTGGATTCGTTTTGTTGAACCAGAAGTACTTCCGGTGCCGGTTGTTCATGGAATCGAAATCCGACTGCGAAAAAACCTAAGAAAACTGAAAGAAGAGTAAAGGAACGCATCGTGAAAATCCTTTCATTATTTTTCAATGGGGAATAAGTGAAATGGTCATTTCTTTATCGTATTCAGTCTGGCTTCGGGTCGGATTTTGAGCACCGTGCGTCTTGCGCTTCACTTGCTCTTCGACGTACTGCATCAACTCATTGATGGTCACGGTGTAGTCGTTATTGTAATCCGCCTTGCCTTCCAAGCCTTTTAAGAGATAGTAGGTGAACACGCCATGAGAAAATTCCGGATACTCCTGCGAAACTTCTCCTGCAGCGCTCGCGGTGAACACTGCAATACCTTCTTTCGTTTTCGACAGGTCTTCGAGATATTGATTGACCAGATTTGGTTCAGATTTTCCTAAGCCGCGTGTGGTAAAGTTGACACTGATACCTCCGCTATGGCAGGCATCGGTGAACACAAGAACGCGTTTCGCATTGATATATCTCGCGAGCACCGTTTGAATTTCCCACATCGGAAATGCTGTAGTGCCAAGCGAAGCCGGATCGCTGTCATGCATCAACAAGTACATATTCTGAGGACGTGCCGGTTCCGGTGCACCATGACCGGCAAAGTAAATCACAACAAGATCCATATCTATTGCCTGATTGAGAAAATTGATCAATGCATCTTTCACATTTGCAAGCGTGGCATCTTTATTGAACAGCACATGCATGTGATCAGAATCGTAACCGCCGCCTTCCGGCTGGCGCAGAAAATTTGCAAATGCTTCCGCATCCTTGTCGGCATATTTTAAACTTGGAATTCCGGAGTTCATGTATTCCGAAACACCGACAACGACCGCCCACTGCTGCGGACCGTAGCCGGCAGCACGTGCTTTTTTCGCGCCGGATGCACTGAATGGCATCGCTCCACCAACAGATGTTTTTCTCGTCATGCCTATCGTTTTGGAAAATTTTTCACCGTTGGTACCTGTAATGGAAATTTGAATCTGGTTGTATCCGGCTGCAATCAGTGGCACGGTATCGGCAATGACATCACCCGTTCGCTTCCCTTCCGGCACCTGACTATTGACAAAGTCTACCATGTTCACTGAAATTGAGTATGAAGCAACATCAAACCATGTCCGGAATTTTACCGGAATAGACATCGATCCTGTTTCTGAATTCATAAACGGATATTCAACTTCTACTGCCTGATCATGAGAAAGGCGCTGAATAAATCCGCTCTTTCTGATGGAATGGTTCGCATTGTCTGTAACTTTGATTTCAAATGGAATCAGTCCAATCGAATCCAAATGTACAGTCATACTGAATCGCTTGACATCTTTCACTCCTGCCGGGAGAGTGACAGTGTCTTTTGAAGTGAGCGTTGACAAGAGAAGCGGCTTTCCATTGAATGTTGCTTCTTTCAACTCGGAATCGTCAAACACCACACCGCAGACTTCATACTCTCTGCCAAATACTTTCGCAATCGTTGTACTATCGGCCGCATGATCGATAACAATTCCCGGATTTGCAGTATCAGCTGGGGCAGACGTAACTTTCCAACTTTTCAATTTACCCCTGCTTGTGCCGGTGAAGAGTGTTTCATCATTCAAAAAAGCCGCAGAGGTAATATTTCCTTCACATTCAGTCATTGTTTTAACTGATGATAGTGCGGTAATATCGTAGAACTTGAGTGTGCTATCTGCTGTAGAAATAAGCCAGCGCGATTTTGGATCGAATAACACGGAGCCAATAAAACCTCTTTGATTATATTTCAATTTTAAAACGCCTGTTTGTGTATCCCAAAGATAGACATTCCCATCAACCGCACCGGCGGCAAGAAATTTTCCATCTGCACTATAATTGATGGAAGAAATTTTATCCTGACTGTCGATAAACGTTGATTGCAACGCTAATCTCGCAACGGCATAAACCTGAATCCTGCCCGTAGATAATCCAATTGCAAAATATTTCGCGTTTGGATGAACAGCCAGGGCCGTTACGTCTTCCTGAAAATCCGGTAATGATCCCATCGCCACATTGTTCACCGCATCCGTAAAAATCACTTTTTTATCAATACCGGCAGTGAAGATCCAGTTTTCTCCTTGAAATGCCATCGATGTGATTCCAAGCGAATGAAGGGATAATTTTTTCATTTCGTTCGGAGAATTTATATCGAACATGTATATCTTTCCATCCGCAGCTCCAAGTGCCATTGTTTGTCCCGATGCGGAAAACGACAACACGTTCACCCCTCCAGGTATTGAGGCAAGTATTATTTTCTCTTTGAGCGCAGGTATGTCGTAGACTTTCACTCCCCCATCCGATGAAAGAATTCCGAGCAAGTTCGCTTTCAATGAGACGGCACAGGCGTCAATAGCATTCTTGCCGGCGTCGATGGATTGAAGCTGCTCAATATTTAATTCCTGCTGCGAGGAGGAAATAGATGCGGCGATGATGACTGCAAGCCATACGCAGAGAACAATTCTTCGTTCCATGACAAACTCCTTCGTAATAAACTTACAACGGCTCTATGACCAGTCACAATGAAAATAATATTTCATGTTAAAAGATGCTGAGGTACTTTGCTGGTATAGTATAAAGAGCCGTTTTTCTTTATAAGAATAAATACTGATACTGCTGAATTTTCTATGGGATTTATCCTATAGGTTTTTTTCGATTCATGAGCATCAGATGAAGGTCACTTCATAAATAGATTGAACAAATGATCGTGGATGATTTGATCTTGCAGAGTTACCGCTGCGTCGGATTCATATCTATAAACTATTCTGTCGATTATTGATAAGATTGGAGTTTACAATTGTCTATTTGACGAAGTAAGTTTTCGGCCGAGTGAAAAATAGATTTTTTTCGACAGGTAGTGTTATCTCTGTTTTTTCTTCCACCACCTATTCAACCGTTCGCGAATGTCTTTCTCTCTGCCAAGATCCGTCGGCTTGTAATAGAGTTTATCCTTTAAATTATCCGGAAGGAATTGCTGTTCTATAAAATGGCCGGGAAAGTCATGGCTGTACTTATATTCTTTTCCATAACCAAGTTCTTCCATCAGTTTTGTTGGAGCGTTGCGGATGGGAATCGGTACGGGAAGATTGGGAAGATTCCGCACATCTGCCAAAGCCTGGTCAATAGCAAGATAGGACGCGTTGCTCTTTGGTGCTGAAGCAAGATATGCTGCTGTTTGCGCCAGAACAATACGGGCTTCCGGCATACCGATATAATCGATGGCGGTAAAGCACGATGCTGCCATCGTGATGGCGTATGGATCGGCGTTGCCGATGTCTTCCGAGGCAAGCACGATCATGCGGCGGGCAATAAATTTTGGATCCTCCCCTCCGTCGAGCATTCGTGCCATCCAGTATATTGCAGCATCAGGGTCGCTGCCGCGCACACTTTTGATAAATGCCGAAATAATATCGTAGTGCTGCTCGCCCTCTTTATCGTAGAGCGTAAATTTTCGCTGGAATGCGTCCTCAATTTTTTGTTTGGGAATGGTGACTGAACCGTCGGAGTTCGGTTTTGTTAGACGGATTGAATTTTCCAGTCCATTCAACAGTTTTCGTGCATCGCCCCCAGAAAGGAGCATGAGAAATTCGCGGTCGATAATTTCAATTTTCCGCTTTGACAGTACCGTATCATCTGCCAATGCATGATCGATAATTTTATTCAGAGCTTCCCTGCCGAGCGGTTCCAGCACATACACCTGGCAGCGGGAAAGCAGCGGAGAGATCACTTCGAATGACGGATTCTCCGTTGTCGCGCCAATGAGGGTGATCGTTCCATCTTCCACGGAATGCAGCAGCGCATCCTGCTGTGCCTTATTGAAACGGTGAATCTCGTCAATAAAGAGAATTGTGCGTTTGTTGAGGCGGCCGAGATTTTTTTCAGCGCGGGCAATAATTTCACGAACGTCTTTCACGCCGGCGGCAACAGCATTGAGCTGATGAAATTCAGCTTCTATATGATTCGCAACAAGCCGCGCCAGCGTCGTTTTGCCGACTCCAGGCGGGCCCCAAAAAATCATCGAACTGATTTCGCCGTGCTCCAGCATTAACCGAAGAGGTTTGCCTGATTGGGTCAAGTGATCCTGCCCGACATATTCTTCCAGGGTTTTTGGACGAATACGTTCCGCTAAGGGCGCTGACGGCGGCCTTGTAGCATAAGGTTCTTCTTTGGAAAATAAATCAGGCATTTTGGAGATTTATAATTTTATATTGATGAAATTAGATTTAATAATTGAGCAACTGGGTAATGGATTTATTGGTTCATTTTTAATTATTCACCACGGACAATTGATTGCTGACATCTATTTATCTTTCTTGACCTGATACACAGTTTCACCCTCGCGTGCCATACCGTACTTTTCACGGGCGGTTTTTTCTATCGTTTTTTTGTCACCTTCTAACGCCTTGATCTGTTCCTGCAATCGCTTCGTCTCTATGCTATCCGATTTTAGCCTTTCAATCCACTCGCGATGCTGTGATTCGAGTCTGAGACGGGTAATGATGCCTTTATTGTCGAAGAGGAGATAGAGAAAAAGCAGGAATAAAAAGATGAGGATTATCGTTCGTTTCTTGTTCTTCCTGGCGCTCTTGGCAACCTTTTTAAGGAACCGTTCGGGCCGGAGATTTCTATAAAATTGATCTTCCATCGAATCAATACTTATTTATACCAGTCATTTTTGGGTTGGTAGGCCGTCTTGAGTTTCGACTTTGCTTTGTGACGTTCTATGGCAAGCTGAATCAATGTATCCAACAGCGCAGAATAGGATACTCCGGATGCCTGCCAGAGTTTTGGGTACATACTGATGGAAGTAAAGCCGGGAATCGTGTTAATCTCGTTCAAATAAATCCTGTTTGTTTTTTTTGTCAACAAAAAATCCACGCGCGCCATACCCGCACAATCTAATGCACGAAATGCCCTCAGTGCATATTGTTGTATCTTTTTCACAACAGTATTTGGTAGCTTTGCCGGAATGATGGCATTCGATTTTTCATCCACATACTTGGCATTGTAATCATAGAATTCATTGCAGGGAACAATTTCGCCGGGTACAGAAGCAGCAGGCTGGTCGTTGCCGAGAATACCGCATTCGATTTCTCGTGCATGGTTAATTCCCTGTTCCACTAAAATCCTTCGATCAAATTGTCCGGCGGTATCTATAGATTCAAGCAGCTCTTTGCGATTATGAGCTTTGGTAATACCAATGCTCGAACCGGAATTGGACGGTTTAACAAAAAGCGGATACCTTAACATTCGTTCAACGTCTGTAATTATTTTTTTATGTCTTGTTTCATACTCTTCAAGAGTAAACCAAATACTTGGTACAGTTGGAATATGTGCCCGAACCAGTAATTCCTTCTGCATCACTTTATCCATTCCTACAGCAGAGCCGAGCACTCCAGGGCCAACGTAAGGAATATCTGCAAGTTCTAATAAACCCTGCAGAGATCCGTCTTCGCCGAATTTGCCATGAATGACTGGAAATATAACGTCGAGCGCTTTGCCGACTCCGCCGCCGTCGTTAATGGCAACTAAAGACTGTTTGCGCGGGTCTGGAGTGAGCAATTGTTCCTGTTCAAGCTCAATCGACCGTTTTTCTTTCAGCAGGCGAAGCGTCTCGTTTGAGCTGAGCCACTGTCCGTTTGAAGCAATACCGATCGGAACAACATCGTACTTTTCTTTATCAAGAGCATTAATAACGGATGCGGCAGAAACAAGTGAAACCTCATGTTCTACTGATCGCCCGCCGAAAATAACACCGATACGGATTCGATTGGGAATTTGTGATTGATGATGAGTGTTTGACATCTTGTGAACAGTCATTTGTAATTTGTTATGTGAGTTCGGAGAAGTTCTTCATGTTCTTTATGGAATATGATATGGAAAAGAGTGGAGAGGTGCAATGAACGCACATTTACTCATGATCTGGTTTTATTATTGCGTTTCGGAGGAAAAGTGAGTAGGTTTTCTGCAATTATATTTTCATTTCCAAGCCGTTAGAATTGCAATCTATCTGTTAAATCAATAATGGAGCGGAGAACAATTTCATGAGCAGTTCTTTTTTCGCCAAAAAACCATTATCACTCTTACTCGAAGAGATGAAAGGAGAAAATCGACTGCGCCGCGTGCTTGGTTCGGTAACTCTGACGAGTCTCGGTGTTGGAGCTATTATCGGCACAGGCATTTTTGTTCTGACAGGTGTGGGCGCTCATGATAAAGCCGGCCCCGCACTGATACTGTCATTTGCGGCATCAGGAGTGGCGTGTGTTTTTGCCGCACTGTGTTATGCGGAATTTGCTTCCATGGCTCCCGTTGCCGGTTCAGCTTATACGTACGCCTACGCGACGCTTGGCGAATTGTTTGCATGGATCATCGGCTGGGATCTTGTGCTGGAATATGCGGTCGCTTCGGCTGCCGTTGCTCATGGCTGGTCTGCTCATTTTCAGGATCTTCTTAAAAGTTTCGGCGTGTATATCCCGCATGCTTTCTCCAGTGCACCGATCGATTTTGATTTGCAAGCCGGTCACTTTTTTTCCACCGGATCGTTCCTCGATCTTCCTGCTATCATCATTACTGCAATTATCACGTTCATTTTAGTAAAAGGGATCAGAGAAAGCGCTGTCTTCAATACAACCATGGTGGCGGTGAAACTGGTCATTGTCTTGTTTGTGATTGTCGTTGGGGTGTTCTACATCGATCCGAATAATTGGAAACCGTTTGCCCCATTCGGTTTTACCGGTATCAGTTTCTTTGGACATACGTTGTTCGGACAAACCAGTGCGGACGGCGTTCCGCTCGGGATGCTTGCCGGTGCAGCAATTATTTTTTTTGCGTATATCGGATTCGATTCGGTTTCCACCCATGCTGAAGAAGCACGCAACCCGCAGCGCGATGTTCCCATAGGTATAATCGCCTCTCTGCTTATTTGCACTGTTTTATATATCGCTGTTTGTGCGGTACTCACCGGAATGGTTCCTTACGATAAAATTGACATCAATGCACCGGTCTCTAACGCATTCGCGCAAAATGGATTGCCTTGGGCACAGCGCCTGATCGATGTCGGAGCTATTACAGGCATTACTTCCGTTCTACTGGTGATGATGTTAAGCCAGCCGCGGGTCTTGTTAGCTATGGCACGTGACGGCATGGTACCGGAGAGTTTTTTTGGTGCTATCCATTCGAAATTTCGGACGCCATGGAAATCGACTATTCTCACCGGAGTTTTTGTCGCTGCGATGGCAACCCTCCTTCCACTTCGCATACTTGCTGAATTGACCAACATTGGAACGCTGCTTGCATTTGTTATCGTCTGCGCCGCTGTCCTCATTATGCGCAAGACGAACCCCAGGGCAGAACGTCCATTCCGCGCACCGTTTGTTCCTTTCACACCGATTGCCGGTATTGTATGTTGTTCAATACTCATGTTTTCACTGCCGGTAGAAAATTGGTGGAGATTATTTATATGGCTGGGAATAGGGTTCATCATTTATTTTAGTTATGGCCGGCGGCATTGCGTGACAGCTCGAATCCGGCGGGGCGAAGTTACTGTGCCTGGATCAACTGAAACAAATAGATAGAATATGAAATGATCCGGCCCGCAACTCTGAGCGATACACAAGCATTTAAAGAATTATTTCAAGAGTTAATTGGACGTCCTCTTTCGGATGAAGATGTTATCAATCGAATGAGGCATGTTCAGAAGAGTCCGATAGATTCATTATTTGTGTACGATTTCGATAATAAAATTACCGGTTTGCTGGCATTTAGAATTCGTGAGAACATAGAAGAGAATAGCCGGTTTGGCGAAATATCGGTCATTGTTGTAAAATCCGAATCGAGAAAAAAGGGAATCGGTAAAAAACTTATGAAGTATGCCGAACAGGTAGCTCACGAAAAAGGATGTATCGGCACATGGCTTGTCAGCGGCTTCGGGAGAGAAGAACAGGCGCATCCTTTCAATAAGGAACTTGGGTATAAAATCACCGGCTGCCGATTTGTAAAAATTTTTAGATAGAAACTATGGCCTCGTTGGAATTGGAACCTGTATTCAAGTGCCATTACTCTACGAGTGTTCGTCAGATGAGAAAGTAATCCGGAGTTTTATTCTATGCGTACAATTTGCTGGGGCATCATAGGCTGTGGTGATGTGACTGAAGTCAAAAGCGGCCCGGGGTTTCAGAAGGCAAACAATTCCAAGCTTGTTGCCGTCATGCGACGTAAGGGAGATCTGGCGAAAGATTATGCGCAACGGCACAATGTTCCAAAATGGTACGATAATGCCGAAGCATTGATCCATGATTCAGAAGTCAATGCTTTGTATATCGCGACTCCCCCGGATTCCCATAAAGAATACACACTTCTTGCAGCTCAAGCAGGCAAACCCGTGTATGTCGAAAAACCAATGGCGTTAAATTCGGAGGAATGCCGCACGATGATTGATGCTTGTAAAATTGCCGGTATTCCTCTCTTTGTCGCGTATTATCGCAGAGCATTAGAACGATTTTTGAAAATCAAAGAATTACTCGACTCTGGAATAATAGGTGAAATCCGATTTGTCAACATCTTGTTCTATCAACTAAATTCGATTGACCCGGAAAAAGAACTTCCTTGGAGATTACACCCGGAAAGCGCCGGCGGCGGATTATTTATTGATCTTGCCTCGCATTTATTGGATTTCCTTGATTACATCTTAGGTCCGATTACATCCGTTCAAGGTTTTGCCTCGAACCAATTAGGGCTTTATCGTGCTGAGGATATTGTCAGTGGAGCGTTCGTGTTTCAATCGGGGGTTCAGGGAATCGGGACATGGTGTTTTTCCGGATTCCAAAAATTTGATTGTACAGAAATCGTTGGAGATCGCGGCAAAATATCTTTCTCGACATTCGATGCACAACCGATTCGGCTTACGACACAAAACAAAACTGCAGAGTTCTCTATCGAGTATCCTCCACATATACAACAGCCACTCATTCAGATCGTCGTTGATGAATTGAACGGTGTCGGAAAAAGTCCAAGCACGGGCGAAACTGCTTTACGAACGACATGGGTTATGGAACAAATGTTAAAAAATTACTACCACTCGTAATTGAATTATAAGTATGGAAAGAAAAAATACACAACTCGAATTCAAGCGTGGACTCGGACTGCTCGATTCGACTATGATTGTCATCGGATCGATGATTGGCTCCGGGATCTTTATTGTCAGCGCTGACATAGGGCGCATCGTTGGAGCGCCCGGGTACCTCCTGCTGGTCTGGATAATCACAGGCGTGATGACACTCATCGCAGCGCTCAGTTACGGTGAGCTTGCCGGCATGATGCCTCATGTTGGCGGGCAGTATGCCTATCTTCGCGAGGCGTACAACCCTTTCATCGCATTTCTCTACGGATGGACGCTGTTCCTCGTCATTCAAACAGGTACGATTGCAGCTGTAGCGGTTGCATTCGCAAAATTCACCGGCGTTCTTATTCCGTGGTTCAGTGAACAACACATTCTTCTTTCCATCGGTACGTTCCATATTACCGCCGCTCAAATACTCGCGGTTGCAAGTGTTGCCTTGCTGACATATTTAAATATGCGCGGTTTGCAGGAAGGTAAGATTGTGCAGAACATTTTTACGACCGTAAAAATTGTAGCTCTTCTTGGATTTGTTCTCCTCGCTCTCTTCGTAGGAAGAAACTCTTCAGCAATAACGGCAAACATCAGCAACTTCTGGAATGCAGCATGGACACAATCTATAAACGGAAAATTACTTTTCATAACACCGCTTTCCAGTTGGATGCTGCTCTCCGCGATCGGTGTTGCGATGGTCGGTTCGCTTTTCTCTGCTGATGCATGGAATAATATTACATTTACCGCTGGTGAAGTTTCCAATCCGAAACGAAACATTCCGCTCAGCCTTGCGCTAGGGACGGGAATAGTGATTCTCATCTATCTTCTTGCCAATATCGGATACCTGCTGGTCTTACCGCTCACGGGTTCGCCACAAGCAGCTGACGCAACCGGCAGGGGAATTCAATTTGCTATGAGTGATCGGGTCGGAACAGCAGCCGCATCGGTTGTCTTTGGGGAAAGTGCTGCAGTGATTATGGCAATGATGATTATGATTTCAACGTTCGGATGCAACAACGGATTGATACTAGCCGGAGCGCGTGTGTATTATGCAATGGCAATAGACGGATTATTTTTTAAAAAAGCAGGAGTACTCAAC
>Ga0182011_10000747_pt1 | contig 28351 bp, 22 predicted proteins | sample 711E1DmetaG_FD_120481 | JGI IMG/M metagenome (GOLD analysis project Ga0182011, IMG submission 120481) | Permafrost microbial communities from Stordalen Mire, Sweden - 711E1D metaG | ecosystem: Environmental > Terrestrial > Soil > Wetlands > Permafrost | place: Sweden: Stordalen | collected...
GGCGGCCTTCGCGCCGCTGGTCGGAGCCGTTGCGACGCTCTGGCTCGTCATCCCCACGCTCGCCCCCGGCCTGTTCCCCGGCGCCGCCGGTGGGGACACGGCCGAGTTCCAGACGGTCGCGCCGGTGCTTGGGACGGCCCATCCGACAGGCTATCCGGCGTACGTGATCCTGGGCTTCATCGCGTCGCACGTGCTGCCCTTCGCCGACGCGGCATACCGGATGAACTTGCTCCAGGCCCTTCTCGCCGCCGGGGCCATCGCCGGCACGATCGCCGTCGTCCAGTTCCTGACGGGGATGCGCTGGATCGCCCTGGCCACCGGTCTCCTGCTCCTGATCATGCCCGGGTTCTCGCCGGTGGGGATCTCGTTCCCCGCCTCCGGATTCACGACGACACCGGTCTTCTGGCGGCTGTCGACCTATGCCGACCCGCACATGTTCCATCTCGCCCTGGTGACGCTGCTCTTCCTGCTGCTTCTCGTCTGGGAGCGGCGGCGGACGGAGGAGGACCCGCAGAAACGCCGGCGGGCCGATCGCCTGCTCGTTGCTGCGGCCCTCGTGTACGGCGTCGCCTTTGCCAACCATTCGCTGACGGTGATGCTCGCCCCGGCCGTCGGCCTGTTCGTCCTGGCGGTGGCGCCGTTCATCATCCGGCAGTGGCGCCTGGTCCTGGCCTGCGCGGCCGTGCTGGTCGCAACGGTCGTGATCCTCTTCCTCGAATTACCGATCCGCGCGGCCATGCACGCGCCGGTGGTCTACGCCCACCCGGACACCTGGAGCGGCTTCCTGTACGTGGTTCTGGGCCAGCAGTTCGGGGGCATCCCATCGACCATCGGCGACGACCTCGGGGCCAAGTACGCGCTCGTGATGAACATGATCTCGAGCTGGCTCGGGCCGCTCGGCTATGTCGCCGCCCTCGGCCTGGGCACGAGCCTGGTGCGACGGCCACGCTACGTTCTCCTGGGCCTGGTAGCCGCGGCGATGACCTGCGCCTTCTCGGCCGCATACGCCAACTCGGACCTGGAGCGGTACTTCCTCGTCCCGGTCTTCGTGGCCTTCACGTTCGTGGGCCTGGGGCTGGCGGACGCCCTCTCACTGGGCATGTGGCTAGTCGGGAGCGCCGCCGAGCGATTCGCAGCCCCCACTTCCCCGCCGGCCCTGTCCGCCACGGCGCCGCCTGACGCAGCCACGGTCACGCCGGCCGCAGCCACGGCGCCGCCTGACGCGCCTGGCCGGGGCAACGCGGACTGGAGCACGCGGACACTGCTGCTGGTCGAGATCGTCGCGGCGGTGGCGCTCGTCGCCGCGAGCGCGGCCCTGGTCCCGGCGCGCCAGCACGCGCAGGACGCAGATCATCTCGGAGGGGTCAGCCAGACGAACCAGAACGCGGACGAGACGTGGATGCGGGCCATGCTCGCCCCGCCGGATCAAGGCGGCCTGCCGGCGGACGCGGTGATCGTGAGCTGGTGGGGCTCGTCGAATGCGCTGTGGTACGGCCAGAAAGTCGAGGGCCTCCGCCCGGACGTTTACGTGGTCGACGATCGGACGCGCCTGGACCAGAACCTGGGCCAGGTGTGGGACGTCATCGATAGTTATCTGGGCACGCGGCCCGTCTTCCTGGAGCGCCTCTACGGGGGCCCTGACGGGATGCAGGTGTTGAGCGTCATGTACGAGCTCAAGGACTTCACCCTGACCGATGGGGAAACGGTTTCGCAAGTCATCAGCAAGAAGGGCACGCCGTGAACGCAGGTGAGGACGCTCAGGGAGCGGGCACGACGGTCCCGGCCTCGAAAGTCGCCGAGCTGTCGTTCTTCTTCCCCGCCCACAACGAGGAAGCGAACCTCGAGGCACTCGTCGCCGAGGCGCTGGCGACACTGCCCTCGTTGGCGCAGAAGTTCGAGGTGATCGCCGTCGATGACGGCTCGAAGGACGGGACTCCGGCCATCGCCGACGAGCTGGCGAAACTCCATCCGAACGTCTTCCGCGTCGTCCATCACGCCACCAACCTGGGCTACGGGGCGGCGCTCCGATCCGGCTTCCGAGCGGCGCGATACGATCTGATCGCCTTCATCGACGGCGACCGCCAGTTCCGGGTGATCGATGTCGGCCGCCTGACGGAGCGGATTGCCGCGCCCGACTCTCCGGACGTCGTCGTAGGCTTCCGCCTCAAGCGCGCCGACCCCCCGATCCGGCGCTGGTACGCCCGCGTCTATCGCCTGTCCAACCGCATCTTCTTCGGCGTCCGAGTTCGCGACATCGACTGCGCCTGCAAGCTCTTCAAGCGCGGGGCGCTCGAGCCGATCAGGGTCGCGTCCGGGGGCGCCTTCTTCACCGCCGAGCTGCTGATCAAGCTCCGCTTCGAAGGGCGCCGCATCGCTGAGGTCGGCGTGCCGCACTACCCGCGCACGGCCGGCTCGCCCACCGGCGCGAAGCCCAGCGTGGTCTTCCGGGCGGTACGCGACTTCTGGTCGCTGCGGCTCCGCCTCTGGCTGGGCCGCTCGAAGGGGATGGGCCGCGGCGAGGCGATGCTCGGCTAGATACGGCCAAATCGGCCGGCGGCGCGGGCGGCGACGCCCGCCGGAGAGCTACTCCGCGGCTCCGGGGCCCTCGCGGTGGCCCTCTTCGAGGTCCACGTCCAGCGAGTTGACGAACTCCCGGAAGACCTCGAGCTTCTCGTCGACGTGCGTGTCCGGTTCGACGCCGGCCTTCTCCAGGACAGCCTCCGAGGCGAAGATCCGGACCCCGGTCCGAACCGCGAGGGCGAGCGAATCCGACGGTCGAGCGTCCACCTCGAAGGTCTGGCCGTCCAGCTCCAACTCGAGCGTGGCGTGGTACGTCTCCTCCGACAGACTGGAGATGATCACCCGCCGGAGCTTCGCGCCCAAGGCGGTCAGGGTGGACACGAAGAGGTCGTGGGTGAGCGGCCGCTCAGGGGAAACGCCCTGCAACCGTGTGGCGATGGCGTTGGCCTCCCAGGGGCCGATCCAGATCGGCAGATAGCGATCCCGCTCCGTCTCCTTGAGGAGGACGACGTGCTGGCTGGAGAGCATGTGGACTCGGACGCTCTCTACGACGACCTCGACCAGCGAGTCTGCCATGGCCGGATTATCCCACTCCCCGTCGGCCCTCGCGCCCGAGGCGAAGGTCTTACACGCGAAGCGGTCCGGCCGCTCAGGTCTTCTTGGGCGAGGGCGTGGGTTTGGCGGTCGGCGACGGCTTGGCGCTCGGCGCCGGTTTTACGCTCGGTGACAGCGAGGCCTTGACGCTCGGCGAGGGGCTGGCCGTCGATGGAGTCCCAAGCGGGGCACTCATGAGATTGCTGCTCTCGATCCAGAAGAGCGTCGGGTTCGAACCGTTCGGACCGGTCCGAACGAACATCCCCGCCAGAGCGGAGAAATACGCGGAGTTGCTCGGAAGGACGAATTCCTGCACGTACTTGCCGTTGATCTTGGTGAACGAGACGACCCGCCGACCGACGCCGTCGTAGGCGTAGAGGTTGCCCTGATCGACCTTGTCGGCGTCGGCGGAGATCTTTGTGAAGAAGGGGGGCGCGGGTCGCATTACGGTGTCGCCGGGCGGGTCGGCCGTCCAGCCTCGAATCTCCTGGCCGGAGTCGAACCTCCTGACCACTCCGTTGTCGGCCAGGTAGACGCTGCCATCGATATACATGTCATCCACCTGGGACACGGTCAGGTTCTGGCCGTTCAAATAGTCCGACCGCGCCGAGGCGTAGTAGCCGCTGCCGTCGCTCGACTCCAGATACTTCAGGACCTGTCCGGCCGACGGAACCACGGCGTAGAGAGAGTACTGGCTGAGGTTGTAATCGGTCAGGAAGGTCCCGATGACCTTGACGTTGGAGCCCCACGTCCCGGAGTCCTGAACGTTGATCTGGAGCAGTGTGCCATCCCCGGCCGCGGCCGCGGCCGCGGGCCGCCAGCGCCACAGGTTGTTGGCGCTGTCGAGGATGAGCACGTCCTGGAGGCCGCCCGTGGTCAGCAACATGGGCGTGGCCACGGTACCGCCGCCATTCGGCTGCTCGCCCTTGACCGCGACCTGACGCTTGGCTCGCGTGACCAGATCGACCCGGTAGACGGAGTCGTCCGTCTGGTCGACGACGTAGGCGGCCCCGTCGGGACCGAGCACCACCGCGCCCAGTTCGTCGGTCCCGAACGAGAGAACGACCTGCGGCACGATCACGTTGACGTGGTAGTAGATGTCGAGATCGCCGAGGACCTTCGAGGAGAGGTCGGCCACGTCACTGCTGGGGTAACCGTTGGTCCTGGCGACCTGCAGGTTCCTGTACGCATCTTCGAGGTACGTCCTGGCCGTCGGGGGATCGCTCAAGAGAAGGTCGCGGCCGTTGCCGTGGACCGCGAACCAATCGCTCTGGGCCGACAAGTAGGCAGCCTGGGCGCGACTCATCTGGTCTACGTCCACCTCTCGACGAGTCCCGGCCAGGTAGAAGAGCGAGGCGCCCACGACCGTGAGAACGAGAAGCAGACCCACGACCGCGCTCGCGACGCGGCGCTGGCGCTCGCGCTGGACGGCGATCGGGGTGACTCGAACGCGCCGGACCGGTCGCCGCGGCATCCGGTCGAAGATGCCGTAGACGCTGTGGCGGAGCATGCCGTCCGCCGTGCGCTGGACCTGCTTGGCCGAGTGCTGGACATTGGAGACGCCGTCGACGACCGTCTCGGCCAGCGGGATCGGCGAGTGCTCCGGCACGCCGGCCAGCGAGTCGCTCGGCCAGACCGGCTTCAGGGGCTGGCTTTTCTGGGTGACCGACACCTCGTCCGCCTCGAGGGCGATCATGCCATCACCACCTGCCACACCGAGACCGCCGCCGGCCAGCTGGCGGTAGATCTGGTCGATGGCGACCTGAGGGTGGAGCTGGATCACGGCGTCCTGGATCGGCGCCAGGCCGATCCGGCGAGTGGCGTTGGGAGAGATGAGGATGATGCTGTCGCCGCAGAGGAGGTCGCCGTGCCAGACCTCGGGATCGGCGCCGTCTTCGGACGGCAGTCCACTGGCCGGGTCGGGCTCGGGCAGGGTCAGCAGCCTGGCCTCGCGAACGAGGTAGGCCTCGGCCGGTCCGACGGTCGCGACGTACAGCTCGTTGCTCCGGACCACGGCTACGGCGATCCCGATGGGGCCGCCCTCGCCCTGCCTGGGGACCAGCCGCTCAGTGACGCGTAACTCGCGGTTCGCCGCCTTGATGGCCTTCTTGAGGCAAACGCTGATGCCGGCCGACTCGTCGTAGTAATACTCGTGCCGGACGCGCTCGGCGACCATGTTCGTCGCAGACCGAAGCTCACCCCCGCCCTCGCCCGTCACGACCAGGTAGAGGTTGCCCTTGGTTCGGATCGTCGATCCGATGCTGGGCTCCACGACCAGAACCGTGTCTGGTGAGTCGGGCGGTCTCTGCGACTCGGCTACGAGGCCGAGCTTCATGTGAAGGCGGACGGTCATGACGACTGCTAGCAGCGGCTGTGGATCTGTCCCGGGATCGGCAGGTGGCGATTATACGTGCCTTGCCGTGATGCGAAGCTGGCGCACGGGGCTGCGCACGGCCGACCGCAGCGCGGCCACCAGCTCCGGGGCCCGGAGTCGCAGCTCCTGAGCCACGATCGGCTCGTCCGCTTCGACCTGGACCACTCCCTGCGAAAGGGCCACGACCCGGCAGGCTCCGACGGCGGGCGGGACTCGTTCGGCCACGATCCTCTGCCAGGCAGTCATGGCCGCCGCCAGCTCGAGCTCGTCTTCGAGGCCGAGCTGGCGAGCCGCGTCGGGAAGCAGATCGCCCAGCCGCTCCATGCCCCGCCGACCGGACCCGCCGCTCTCTCCCCGATCGCCTTCCCGCCCCGGGCCGCCAGGGCCCACGCCGCCGCGCTGCCCGCTCACGCCCCGCCCTCCTCGACCCGCGTTCCCTCGGCATCCGCGACCACCCGCCAGGCGCGCGCCTGCCGCCGCAGATCCGGGTCCAGATCGTCGGGCACAGTCGTCGTGATAAGCGCCTGGGGCAGCCCGGCAATACGGCGGACCAGGTGGCCGCGGCGCAGTGGATCGAGCTCGCTGAAGACGTCATCGAGCAGGAGCAGCGGGGGGCGGCCGTCGAGGGCGGTGAGGAGGTCCATCTCGGCCAGCTTGAGAGCGAGGATGGCCGTCCGTTGCTGGCCGCGCGACGCGAACGTCGTGAGGTCGCGGCCGCCGAGGCGAAAGACCAGGTCGTCGCGGTGCGGGCCCACGAGCGTGGTTCCGTTCCACGCCTCTTTCTCGGCCGTCTCGCGCAGCCTGCGGGCCAGCGCGTCCCGCGGCGACTCACCGGGAAGCGGCGGCGTGGTCGTGGCGTAGTCCAGCGCCAGCGGCTCCTCCGCCGGGGCGATCTCGCGGTGAGCGGCCGCCAGAGGCGCTGAGAGCAACTCCAGGAGCCGCAAACGGGCCGCCACTACCGCTGCGCCCGAGGCCAGGAACGGCTCGTCCCAGTAGCGCAGCTGGGCATGGTCCGCCTCGCCGTCGCGGATCTGCCGGAGCAGGCTGTTGCGCTGGGACAGGGCACGCGTGTAGGTGGAGAGATGCGACCCGTACATCGGATCGTGCGGCCCGGCGAGCTGGTCGAGCGCCGTCCGCCGCAGGGTCGGCGGGCCGACGACGAGGAGCATCTCCTCGGGCGCGAAGAGGACGGTCCGCAGATGCTCAGCCAGGGCCGCGGGACGGCGAGGGACGCCATTCACCAGGATCCGCTTGCGCCCGCCGGCCTGGAGGGAAACGTTCAGCGCGATGCCAGGCGGCGGCACACCGTCGAGCGCGGCCCCGAGCACCCCGGGTTCGTCCTCAGGCGCCGATGGTGCCTCCTCGGTCCTCATCACACCCACGACCCCCTCGACCCGCAGGAAGTCGGCGCCCCAGCGGATAAGCTCGGCATCGACGGCAGTTCGATGCGAACGGCCCAACGCCAGCAGCACGATGCCCTCGAGCAGAGTCGTCTTCCCGGCTGCGTTCGGACCCCAGATGAGCTGCGGCCCGGGACCCAGCGTGAGGTCCAGTGAAGCGTAGCCCCGGAGATTCCGGAGAGCTAGAGAGCGAAGCAGCGTCGGCGGCCTTGAGCCGGGCCCGACCGGGCTTTCCTTCGAGATCTGCCGCTCCTAGGAGGTCGTCTTGACCGGCATGACGACATGGACGTAATCAGCGTCGTCGACCGGCCGGAAGACACCTGGGGAAAGGGGGCCGTTCAGCTCGATCGAGAACTGCTCGGTCGGAACGTTCGCCAGAACGTCGACCAGGTACTTGGCGTTGAAGGCGATCGTGGTGCCGTCGCCCTCGACCTGAGCCTCGACCTCGCTGTGGTTGTCGCCGATGTCGGCCGCGGCGCTCACGGTCAAGCCCGTCGCGGATTCCTTGCCGATGTGGAGCTTGACGATGTTGGCGGACGAGAAGGCGATGAAGCCGGCCAGGCGGACCGCCTTGAGCAGTTGATCGCGGTCGACGGTCGCCGTGGTGGTGTGGCTCTTCGGCAGCACCTGCTGATAGTTGGGGAATTGCCCGTCGATCAGACGGCTCACCAGGTCGATGCCTTCGACGTGGAACAGGATCTGATTGCGACTCGGTGCGAGAACGACACTGACCGGGTCGTCGGTCTCCGAGAGAACCCGGCCCAGGGCGTCGAGCGAGCGGGCCGGGATGACGATGCTCGTCTCCTCCACGGGGTCGAGGATGGTGATCGTCTTGACCGCGATTCGGTAGTTGTCGGCCGCCGCGAATGTCAGCCGCGTGCCTTCGAAACGAGCCAGGACGCCGGTCAGGATCGGTCTGGCCTCATCGGACGCCGCGGCGAAGGTTACCTCGGCGAGGGCTTTGCGCAGGACATTCTGGGCGATCCTGGTCGTAGGCTTATCGCCGGCGGTCGGGATCGCCGGGAACTCCTCGGCATCGATCCCTTTGACGCGCGTCTCGAACCGACCAGCCTGGATGTGCAACGTTTCCTGGGCCTGGAGCTCGAGGTCGACTCGCTCGTTGGCCGGCAATCCGGCGACGATGTCGGTGAGAAGCCTGGCCGGCGTGGTCGTGGCCCCACCAACCTCGATCTTGCCGGGCACCCAGTAGGTCATTCCGATCTCGAGGTTGGTGGCGGTCAGCTTGAGACCACCGTCCTCGGTTCGAAGAAGGACATTGTTCAGGACCGGCAGGGTGCTCCGTGTTGGGACGGCGCGGCTGACGACCTGCAGACCTCGAGCCAGGTTCTCCTGCATGACCGAGAGTTTCACTTCGGCTTCACTCCCCTGAGGACGGACGTGGCGGGCAGACTGGGTTGCTGGGTGACGGGCAGCGATCCTACTCTTCGTTGATTGTCCATCTATCTTCTCATCCCGTCATCACCATCATCATGATGTGGAGACTGTGTGTTCGCTGCGTGGCCACGCTCAGGACGGCGGTGGAGAGATGATCCGGGACGGTGGACGGGCGACGCTGAATTGAGGATGACCGCGCCCCAGTGTTGTGGAGAGATCGGCCTCTCGGTCGGTGGCCACCTTCCGGAGCGGCGATTCGACCACTTCCCCGTCCGCAACGAAGGGCGGGCTTCTCCACACGCGACCATGGTTATCCACGGTTTCGACCCGTTTATCCACGGCGCGAGCCCGCCGGACCGCCCAATGCGGCAGTCGCCGCTCGCCGTCGAGCCACAGGCGCCAACGTAACAGCCGCCCGCCCGCCCGAGCAACCGAGCCGCCGTTCAGGCGAGGCGAGACCTAGGCGCTGCCGCGGAGCGGAGCGAGCGCGCTTAGATGCGCGTGAGCGAGCACCACAGGGAGCAACAACGGGATCGCCCGCCGGAACGGCGGCTCCTATTCGGCGTAGATGAGCTCTCGAACTGCGGCCAGCTCGCGGCGCAGCTCATCGTTGATGCCCATTTCGCGATTGATCTTGTCGCAGGCGTGCAGGACCGTGGAGTGGTCCCGGCCGCCCAGCTCGGCTCCGATGCGCAGCAGCGAGACGTCCGTCTCCTCGCGCATCAGGAACATCGCGATCTGGCGCGGCACCACGATCGCCTTATCTCTCTTCTGTCCCTTCAGGGCCTCGATCTGGACGCCGTAGTAGTCCGACACCGCGCGAGTGATGCGCTCGGGCGTGACCTGGCGCTTCTTGGGGTTGTAGAGGACGTTCGAAAGGACCGCTTGGGCCAGCTCGATCGTGATCGGCACCGCGCCCATGCTGGCGTACGCGACGATCCGATTGAGGGCACCTTCGAGCTCGCGGATGTTGCTGACGACCTTGCGGGCAATGAACTCGAGCACGTCCGAACTGACCGGTACGGCCTGCTCTTCCGCCTTGGCGCGAAGGATGGCGATCCGGGTCTCAAGGTCCGGCGCGGTCAGGTCCGCGATGAGGCCCCATTCGAAGCGACTGCGGAGCCGCTCTTCGAGCGTCAGGATCGCCTTGGGCGGACGATCCGACGAGAGCACGATCTGTTTGCCGTCCTCGTGGATGGCATTGAACGTGTGGAAGAACTCCTCCTGGGTCCGCTCCTTGTCCGCGATGAACTGGATGTCGTCGATGAGGAGGAGGTCGATCCGGCGGTAGCGGGCCCGGAACTCGTCGATCTTGCCCTGCTGGATGCTGGTGATGAACTCGTTGGTGAACTTCTCGCTGGTGGCGTACACAACGCGCTTGCGCGGGTAGCGGGCAATCACCGCATTCCCGATGGCATGCATCAGATGGGTCTTGCCCAGGCCCACGCCGCCGTACAGGAAGAGCGGGTTGTAGGCATGACCGGGCCGTTCCGCGACCGAGAGGCTGGCCGCGTGGGCCAGGCGGTTCGCCGACCCGACGATGAAGTTGGAAAAGGTATAGCGCGCGTTGATGTTGGTGGAGGCCCCATCGGGCGCGCCAACGCGCGTGGCCTCGACCCGTACAGGCTGCGACAAAGCCGGCGCCGCGCCGTTGGCCGCGGACGAACCGCTCGAGCCATTGGCGGCGGCCACGCGGGGTGTTTCGCCGGCTGGGCGAACGACGAACTCGACCTGGACGCTGTAGCCGACGATGCGGGCGAGCGTTTGGGAGATCAAGGAGCGGTAGCGCGTCTCGAGCCAGTCCTTGGCGAAACCGTTGGGGACCGCGATCTTGAAGCGGCTGTCGTCGACGTCGACGAGCACCGTGTCGCGGAGCCAGGTTTCGAAATTGGCAGGAGACAGGGAGACCTGAAGCTCTCCCAGTGCCGCACGCCAGACTTGTTTAGCGTCCATCGAGGCAGGCTTAGTCCCAAGAGACGGAGATGGATAGCCAGAATCATGACGGACGCCCGCTTCCGCTTTCACCTTCCGGCGCCGTGAGGTCGACCGATCAGGCTCTCCTCCGGAGCAGTCTGGCGGTCCTCACGGTCCCTCCGGGCCGTGGCCCTGGGGTTGTCTGGCGCCGCGGGCCGCCGAAGAATAGCACCGCCCCGGCGGCTCCGGCAAGGCTTGGACCGCATCCGAATCGTATACTCCTGGGGAGTATCGGGTGACCGACCCGTTCCGGCGGTCCGGCCGGTGCCGCCATGGCCCCGTCGTTTGACACTGTGTGGATCACGTTCATATAATCCGCCGGCAGACGCGCTGAAGCGCTCGTGTGGCGCCAGGCGCGTTCGCGTGCCTTTCGGGGTATCCTGACCCCGAGGCCGAATGGAGAGATACCCGCCGTCCGATGAAGCAGACCTATCAGCCCAAGAAGCGGCATCGCGCAAAAGAGCACGGCTTCCGCGCCCGGATGAAGACCACCGGGGGACGTCGCGTGCTGTCTGCACGCCGCGCCCACGGCCGCAAGAAGCTCACGGTCTGACGGCGGACCGCGGCCACAACTCGCCGCGGCTGGTGATGCTCTCCAGCCCGGAGGACTTCGCCGCGTTGCAGGGTCAAGGATCGGTGAGGTCCAACCCCCTGCTCGTCGTCCGAATCCGCCGGAATGACCTCGAGGAGACGCGATTCGGGCTCTCGACTGGACGTAAGCTCGGCGGAGCGGTCGTCCGGAACCGGATCCGCCGGCGACTCCGTGAGGCGTTAAGGGTGATGGCGCCCTCGTTCCGGCCCGGCTGGGACGTTCTAATCATCGCCCGACAGCCCGTCATCGCAGCAAACTACCAAGCGTTGACGGAAGCCCTGCACAGTCTCCTCCGCCGGGGAGGCGTTCTCGGAGGGCGGACCGTCACGTGAAAACGGTCGGCATCGGGCTCATCAGGCTCTACCGCCGCCTTTTCGCCTGGCGCCCGTCGGTCTGTCGCTATGAGCCGACCTGTTCGGTCTACACCGAGCAGGCGATCGCCAAATACGGTTTGTTCCGAGGGAGCTGGATGGGAATGCGTCGAATCGCTCGCTGCCACCCATGGAGTCGCGGTGGCTACGACCCAGTTCGCTAGCGTGAGCTCTCAGAAGCGCACGTCTATGTCCCGGGTGCGCTGGCTCGCGCTCGGGCTCCTCGTCGTGCTTGTCGCGCTCGCCGTCATGGCGTGCGCCGACGCGGGCACGGCCAGTTCCAGCTCGGGGCCGTCGGCCGGCGTTGCCGCCTCGGCGATCGCTTCGCCTGGATCCAGTGGCTTGCCGGCGACCTCGCCGTCGCCCACGCCCACGCCCACGCCGGCGCCGCTGGCAGCGAGCTCCCCCACCGACCCATTCAGCTTCCTCAGCTGGCTGTTCACGCCGATCTTCCAGGCGCTCTTCATCCTGCTGACCTGGCTGTACGTTCTCACCGGCAATGTTCTGGTCGCGATCGTGCTCCTGACGCTGATCATCCGGTTCGCGACGATCAAGCTATCGGCCCGCCAGCTCGCCTCACAGCAGCGCATGCAGCGTCTTCAGCCCGAGCTCAAGATCCTGACAAAGGAACTCCAGCGTCGCTATAAAGGCGATCGCCAGGCCGTCTACGCCGCCACGCAGGAGTTCTACAAGGAACGCGGAGTCAGCCCGACATCCGGCTGCCTCCCGAGCCTGCTGCAGATGGGGATGCTCATCCCCATGTATTCCGTCATCCGCATCGGGCTGACCAACTTCGACCCGACCTCGATGCTGAAAGTTTTCGGCGAGAAGGTCGTGCCGCTAACCTGCCCGAACCCCGCTCACATCGTGAACGGCGTCGTGGACAAGGCCCTGCCGTGTATCAACACCGTCATCGCCGGCGTAGACATGGGCAAGGAGCAGGTCCTGTTCAGCCTGCCGCTCGGAATCAACGGCTGGGCCCTCGGAGTGAGCCTCCTGGCTCTCGCCGCCGCCGGGCTGCAGATGGTTCAGAGCCGGATGATGATGCCGCCCAACGCCGAGAACGATCCCTCGGCAAGCACCCAGCGCAGCATGATGATTTTCATGCCGCTGATCTCGATCCTCTACGGCGGGATCCTCCCCGCGGGCCTGTTCATCTACTGGATCGTCACTTCGCTGTTCTCGGTCGTACAGCAGTTCCTGATCGTCGGTTGGGGCGCGATGTTCCCGCTCTTTGGTCGGACCCCGGGCTTCGCGCGAAACTACACACCAAGGTTCCCAGTCACCATGCCTGAGCCGGCGAACGCGGGCAAGTCGCTGGCCGCAACCCGGTACAAGCCGGAGGAGCGGCAGGCATCGGCGGCCTCAACGGTTCGGCCCAATACGCACCGGCGATCGAGCCGGCGAGGGAGACGACGCTGACATGAGTAGCTTCCGCGACGCATACCGCGAGTTCACCGGCAAGACTCCGGAGGAGGCCCTCCGCGCCGCACGCGACGAATTCGGTGTGGACCTCAACGAACTCGACTTCGAGATCCTGACGCCCGGCAGCCGCGGCGTGCTCGGCATGGGCGCTGAGCCGGCCCGCGTCCTGGCGGCGCCCCGATCCGCGCTTGGCGGCTCTACGCCCAAGCGCGAGGCCGCGGCCCAGGTTCCGCTGCCGCCCCCGCCCGCCCGCGACCGCGAGGATCGCCCGCGTCCGGACCGTGGCTTCGACCGTGGCTCTCGTCCCGCGTGGGGTGACCGTGGCGCCGATCGTGGCGCCGAACGTGCCCCGGGTGGCTTCGACCGCGATCGTGGCGCCGAACGTGCCCCGGGTGGCTTCGACCGCGACCGCGGCCCGCGGCCGCCTCGCCCCGAAGGCGCCCCGATGCGCAGTGGATCACCCCGTCCCGCGGCCGGCGGTCGCCCCGATCGTGGGCCCGGCGGTGGGCAATTCGACCGCGACCGCGGCCGTCCCGACAGCGGCGCGCGTGGCCCGCGCTCCGATGGCAGGCCCGCACCGCAAGCCGCGCTGACGGCCAAAGAGCTCGAAGAGGTCGCCGCCGCGCGCGTCGCCCCGCCCGTCGAGCGCCCCGAGTCGGCCGAGGTCACGCCCGAGGCGATGGCCGCGGCCAAGGAAATCCTCGAGCACCTCATGGCCCAACTCGACTTCCACGTCCGCGTCGAGATCAAGGCCGGCGAGACGAACCGCCTCAACGTTGTGGGCGAGGGCAGCGAGAAGGAATCGCTCGGCGCGCTCATCGGGCGCAAGGGCGAGCGACTCTCGGCCCTGCAGCACCTCGTGAACCTGCTGCTCTCCAAGAAGGTCGGCGAGTGGACCCGAATTCTCGTCGACGTGGAGGACTACCGCGGCCGCCGCGAGCGCCAGCTCCGCGACCTGGCCAATCGCGCCGCCGAGCGCGTAGTGGAAACGGGCAAGATGCTCCAGCTCGAGCCGATGCCGGCTCTCGAAAGGCGCTGGATCCATCTCGCCCTGCGCGACCACGAGAAGGTGGCGACGCAGTCAATCGGCGAAGAGCCAAACCGTCGCGTGGTGGTGCTTCCGCGAGAGCTGTAGCCGATCCCGCCAGGAACCGGTGGGCGGTCGTCGTTGGGCAAGGCCCAGAGCGCTTCGTTCCCATTTGGGAGCGGCAAACGATATCGGCGTACTCAACTATCATGTAAAAAGACGGCGTCACGGTGACGCCAGGTCGTGCGTCTACCGCCCGGCCGGGCGTGACCGCCCGGCTCCACCAGCCCTGCCGTCCAGCGCCGCCCCCACCACGAACCGATCGGCGCTACAGAAGGAACGATTATGACCTGGGACCCCCGCGAGCCAAGGAACCAAGCCAAGCCCATTACCTCGCAGCCTCAGGGCTGGGACGGCCCGGGCTGGTGGGACGAATCGGGAGCGCCGGTCCGCAAGACGGCGTCGGCGGTTCGCTCCATTCCGGCCGGACAGTCGGTCCGCGGTACCGCCAGCAAGCTGCCGATCTCGAACGGGTCGGGCAATGGGTCGGGCAACGGCTCGCATGGCTCCAACGGCTCGGGCAACGGCTCGAACGGGTCGGCCGCGACCGACAAGGCCGGGGTTATGGCGGCCAAGCGCGTCAAGTCGCGATCGGCGTCTCGTCCGCGTTCGGAGAACACCATGGTTACGGTCCGGTTCGTGGCCGGCTTCGCCATCGGGGTGTTCGGCGCTCTCATCCTCGCGACCGTCGCCATCCTCGGGCTCGCGGGGACCTACGACGGCAAGATAATGCCCGGCGTTCACGCCGGAACGGTGGATGTCTCGGGACTCACACGTGACGAGGCGATCAGCGCGATCGACTCCGCGTATGCGTCTCTCGGACAGGGTCAGGTCAACCTCACCACGCCGATCGGGACCGGCTCGATCACCTACCAGGAAGCCGGACGAGCACCCGATTCGGCCGCCATGGCGGATGCGGCTCTGTCGATTGGCCACGGCGACAATCCTGTTTCGAGCGTCACGTCGGCGATTCACACCTTCGCAGGCGGCGTCCAAATCCCGGTGATCGTCAAGCTGGATCCTTTGGCCCTCGAAACGAGGCTCCACCAGATCACGGGCTCGACCCAGGATCCGCCAAAGGATGCCAACGTCGCCGTCAGCGGCACGAACTTCACGGTAGTGCCGGGCGTCACCGGGCGCGGCATCGACGAGACCACCATCGCCACCGGGCTGATCGACCAGCTGGCCAACGCCGATACGCCAAGCCAGGTCCAGGTCGGCGGCAAGTTCGTCACCGTCCAGCCAAACGTGACCGACGCGGATGCCCAGGCGGCCATCGACAGTGCTAACAAGATGTCGGCCGACGTCACCCTGACGTACAACGACAAGACCTGGACGATCGCCGCGGCCACCATCCGTAGCTGGATCATCTTCGGCGACCGAACTGACGGAACCTTCGGCCCCGTCATAAATCCGGCGCTGGTCAAGACCTACGTCAGCACGCTGACCAAGGACGTCAACGTCGCTGCCGTCGAGCCCAAGCTGATCAACACGTCGGACACGACAGGTATCAGCGCAGGCAAGCCCGGCCTCGATCTCGACGTGGACGGCACTTCACAGGCCATCGAGGCCTATCTGGACAATCTCGGCTCGGGCGGCACGAACACCGGCACCGCCGTGGCGCTCGTTGTGAACGTGACCCAGCCGTCGCTCGCCCTCGACCCGACGCTCACCGGCTTCGTGGACATCGGTTCGTGGCGCACGAAGTTCATCCTGGATCCGTCCAACGGCAACGGCGTGAACATCGAGCTCCCGGCCAAGCTTCTGAACCTCCAGGTGGTGGCCCCCGGAGAGCAGTTCAACTTCCTGAACGCGGTCGGTCCGATCAGCCTGGCCGCCGGCTGGCAGATGGGCGGCGTCATCCTGAACGGGGCGAGCAACCACACCGGCGCCGTGGGCGGCGGCATCTGTTCCGCCTCCACGACCATGTTCAACGCGGCGGCCCGGGCGGGACTCGAGATCAACGAGCGGCACCCGCACTTCTACTACATCACTCGCTACCCCGTCGGTCTGGACGCAACGGTCTACTCCAACGGCAGCACGACCTGGAACCTGCGCTGGACGAACGACACTCCCTACCCGATCGTGATCAAGGCCTCGATCAGCGGCACCGGAAAAACCAGATGGATCTACGTCCAGCTGTGGAGCAAGCCGAACGGGCGCGTTACCACCTTCTACCCGATCGTGCCCGTCAAGACCAACATAGTGAAGGCCACGGACAGCACGGAGTACGTTTCGTCCCTGCCGGCCGGCGACAAGAGCCCCTATCGCTTCGAATACCCAGACCCCGGTTTCAACACCGTCGTGACGCGGACCGTCAAGGACTCGACCGGTGCGGTCATCCACTCCGACACTTGGTACTCCAAGTACGGGGTGGTCAACGGACTGCTGGCGATCAAGGGAACGCCTCCGCCGAAGGCGACGCCCACGCCGAAGGCGACGGCAGCGCCCACGAAACCGCCCACTCCCACTCCCGGTCCCACCGCCGTGTCCACGGGTCTCATCCCGCTGACCTTCATCCCGCTGGCGGCCCTGCTGGTGCCGATCTCGCGGCGCAGGCGGCTCCTCCGCAGGTAAGCGGCCCTCACCCAGACCCTTCTATTCGGGCGGCGCCCCGGTGAAGCTGGAGCCGGTCGCGGTCGGGACCCGATCGGTTCGCCCCACCTCGTAGCCGAGCAGCTGCGGGAAGAGCCGCAGCACCGCGGCCAGGCCCACCAGGCAGAGCACTCCGCCGGAGACCACCGAGAACTGCGGCCCGGCGATGGCGGCGACGACCGCCGCCTCGGCATCGCCCAGGCGCGGCCCGCTCGTGACCACCAATGTGTGGATCGACATGAGGCGGCCGCGCAGGTGGTCCGGCGTCTCGAGCTGGACGATCGAGGCGCGCAGCACGGCGCTGATGACGTCGGCGCCGCCCGCGACGGCCAGGCACAGCAGCGCCAGCGGGAAGCTCGCCGCCAGGAGGCCGAAGGCGGCGATCGCGGCGCCCCAGCCCGCCACGGACACCGCCACTCCCCGCCCGGGGCGTCGAACGTGGCTGGTCCAGCCGGTCAGGGCCGCGCCGACGAGCGCGCCCAACGCCGGCGCCGCGGTCAGCAGCCCATACCCGGCCGTGCCGACGTTGAATACCGTCAGGGCGAGCTGCGGGAAGAGCGAGCCGGGCATGCCGAAGACCATCGCGTCGAGGTCGATGACGAAGGTGGCCAGCACGATCTTGCGGGACCGAGCGAAGCTGAGCCCCTCGGCCACGGAACGGAGACTCGGGCGAGGCGCTTCGGGGTGGGGCGGGATCGGAGCGATCATCAGGACGGTCACGATCGAGGCCATGAACGTCGCCACGTCGAAGGAGAAGGCCCACGCCGCTCCGGCCAGCGCGACGAGGATGCCGCCAAAGACCGGCCCCACGACGGAGACGGTCTGGGAGCTGAGCGAGTTGACGGCGATCGCGGCCTGGAGCCGTTCTCTGGGGACGAGCCGCGGCACCGCGGACGAGCGCGTCGGCTGGTCCACGGCCGCGATCCCGGCCGCGAAGAACGCGACAACATAGAAGCCCCACAGCGGCGGGGCGGGCATGAACGCCAGGAAGGCCAGCATGGCGCTCGTCGCGGCCAGGCACGTTTGAGTGACGAGCAGCAGCTTGCGCCGATCGACCGCGTCGGCGACCGCGCCGCCGCCCAGGGCGAAGATGAGTATTGGGAAGAGCTGCACTATCGCCAGCAGGCCGATCGACAGTGGGTTCTTCGTCAGATTCCACAGCTCGAGCGGCAGGACGACGATGGTGACCTGCCGGCCGACGCCGCTCACGAGCTGGCCCAGCCAGACCAACCGGAAGTCGCGGTCTCGCTTGACTGGCTCCAGATCGACCAGCAGGCCGCGCAGTTGCGCGCGTCGGGTCGGACGCTTCAGGGACATGGCGCGAAGGATAGGCGAGGTCCGCCGAGCCGACACGGGTGCCCCCCGCCGAGTCGACCGCCCGCCGCCCGCCGCCCGCCGCCGCGTGGCTCCACTGGGCGTCGCCGCTAATCGGTCCTCTGCCGCACCAGCACGAGCGAGACGCAGACTAACCACAGCAGCAGGCTCAGCAGCGACGCCCATTCGAGCAACGGCACGATCCAGATCGCGCTGCGCTCGACGATGTGGGCGTCCGGGTCGATCGGTCGGCAGGTCGAATAGACGGCCAGGAAGACGAGGAAGATCGCCCCCGAAACGGCACCTCAACCAGAGGCGGCAGGATGGCGCGTAATGACAACCCGAACTTAACAAACAATGGGTTTGATCCCCGCGCGGACCGGACCATACTCGCCCTCACGCCGGTAACTGCCCAAACCAGCCCCGGCCAGGGGATGGGCCGCATCGCCGGCGGGGGAGGTGCACCAAATGGCAGGTCCCGCACCCGCCACGGGCCGCTCCACCACCACCCGTGGCCCGCGACGACGAAGCGCCGCCGCCAGCGCTCCCGCCGCCGCTCCCACCGTGCCCGTGGCTCCCGCAGTCGCTCCGGCGGCCGCGCCCGCCATCCCAGGCACCTCGGTCATGATCCCGGCCACGGTCGTCGCCACTCCGGCGGCCCCGGTTGTGCACGCCCCTCGCGAATACATGGCGGTCGTGTACGGCCTGATCGTCGTGGTCGCCGGCTTCGTGGCGATCCTGATCGCGCTGTGGCTGATCGTGATCAACGCCGACACGAGCAACACCGGCGGCACCAGGGGTCTGTCCGACCCGGCAGCCTTCATGGGCATGGTCGCCATCGCGATCGCCGGACTGGGTGGCGCGTTCTTCGGCGTGGCCCTTGGCCTCCAGGGCGTCGTCAACGCCAACAAGGAACGGGCGGCCGCGGAAGCGGCCAAGGATGTCGTCCAGCTGCGCGCCGAGCGCTATCTCGCCTATCTCGAGCCGGAGATCGCCAAAACTCTCTTCAAGTAGCGTTGGGGCGAGCCCCTCGCGCCGAGCATTCGGCTTCGCAACGCAACCGACGCCAGGTCCCGGTCCCGTCCGTGGCCTGGCGTTTCGGTGTCCGGCGGTTCGCTGGACACCCGGGACCGGTGGCCACAGCTTGCACTTCGCCAGCGATACATGGGAAATCGGGCGAACCCAAACAACGGCCGCCCCGCCGGCAGCCCGGTCATCGTAGATTGGACTGAGGCGGCTGACGTCATTCGTAGGCGGGGCGCGTCCCTGAGGGCCGCCGGTGCCAAATGGGAACGCTTATCGAGTTGCCCGCGCCAACATTTGATCGATGCCGAGGCGAGTCATCGTGGCCAGTCGCCCGCTCTCGATGCGCTCGATCCACCAGTCGATCGCCTTCCGATCGAAGTCTGCCGGGAGCTCGAGTTCGGGGACCTTGCGAGGCCTGCCCGAATGGACCGCGCTCACGTAGGCAAGGTCGAAAAGTGCCTTCTCTGGCGTTGCCACCGAACCGCGCTCAGTTTCCTGCCAAGCGCCGAAGAGTCCGGGCGGCAGATGATGGACTGAGAAGGTGCCGAGGCTCGTCCTGATCACCTGAGCTCGACCGAGCGACGCGACGGAGATCTCCCGTGGGATCTGATCGATCATGCCGTGATGATTCAGCGCCGAAAGAAACGATACATAAGCTGGATGGGGACGGGTCAGCTCACCTGCAATCGTGAAGGGGTCGGGTTGATTCGGCCCTATGACCCACAGGCCCGCGCGAACATGATGGGCACTGTCCGCCCCCTCGAGACCACGCAGCAGCCTGCTCGCCGAACTTGTAGTCCGACGAAGAGCAGCCGCCGCCTCAGCCGTGCTCACAACCGGGCCGAGTCGATCCAGCGTTGAGTAAGTGGACAGGAGGCTCATCGAAGAGCCTCCAGACGCTCAACGACGCCGAGCGCCATGTCCGACCAGACCTCCGGTCGCCCATAGATCTCAATGAACTCGTCCTCGATGAACTCGAGGACGAGTTGCTCGTATGCCTCGTAGGGGATTCCCAGCGCGGCTTCCATGGCAGTCTTCACGAGATCGGGGTTGACGTCGCCCGACTTGATGGCGTCCGGGTATGTGCTCAACAGTAGATCGAGGTCGAATACGTCTCGGGGTTCGGTCTCGGAGCGCTGCGCGAGCGCCCCGATCTTCTGGCGAATCGCGGCCGGCGGGAGATAGTGCTCGGCCTTCACGACGCGAAGGCCGATCCCACGTCCGAGATCGTCTCGTGCGGCCTCGAAGGCCCGCTCGGGGTCGACTCCGCCTCGCGCGGAGAACTCGATCTTTGTGTTCAGGTAGCCGCTGGCGCCCTTGACCGTGAACTTCCAGCGACGGGTCGTGTCGGTCTGCTTGGGCTTGGTGGGCTCAGTCATCGTTACGCCAGCGACTCGGAGAAGGTCGCTGAACGCATGGGAAGCAAGCGCATTGTCGACCCTGGTTTCGACATCGTAGAAACCAGGTCCCAGGTAGTCGAGGTCGATATCCTGGGAGCGCCGGCGACTCTGGTAGAAGAGCCGAAGGTTGGCTCCTCCCTTTACGGCGTAGTCTCGGACTGGAAGGTGCGAGGGAAGAACCTGGAGGAAAGCCAGGTGAAGCAACTCGACCAGCTTTGCGCCTTCGCGCTCGTCGTTCATGGGGCTAAGACTACACCACTAATACGCTATGGGTCAATGTCGCGTAGTCTTGGTCGCCTCTCCGGCGTGTGATTGGCCGGACAGGCCTTGGCCAGATCGATGAAGGCGGCGCCCGGAAACATTTGGCCGATGGTGGCAGCCAGTACGCCCCACGGTCGCGGGCAAAGAAATGGTGGAGATGGGGGAGAGTCGAACTCCCCGTCCAGAAACCTTCGCCGGAGACCACTACGAGCGTGTTCGATGATTTGTCGTCGATCGCCCGGCCGACCATCGACAGCCTGCCGAGCGCTCCAGTCACGTCCCCTTTCGGGCTTTGATTCCGGCTACGCGACGCTACTCGGAATCGCACCTCCGCTGAATGACGCTTCCACAGCCCACGGAGGTGAGGCTGCTTCCACGTTCACCTTACTGCCTAAGCAGCGAGGGCGAAAGCAGACTGGTTGTTGCCAGTTACTTCGTTTGGGCTCCTTTTTACGAGGCCTGGAGACCAACCTCGGCTCGCGTTCTCCGGTAACCGGCCCCTGTCGAAACCACGCATCCCCACGGGTGCCGCTGCTACCAGCGCCCGCGGATTGTACCGCGGCGGCGGCGGCGGTCAACTTGGAGCCGGGAGGCGTCGCGCCGGGACGCTGGCTGCAATGACGAGGTCGTGACGGGTGGCCATCTCGGGGATGATGACGCAGCCGGAGGCGCGCCGTTCCCCTCAGGCGGACGGTGGGCGAAACTCCCCTCGGGGTCAGCCCCGTCCACGCTTTGTGCTGGACGCGACCAGCTGTCGGAACGCCTCGAGCTCGTTTGGGTCGAATGCTCTCTTGGGGATGATGTAGACCCTGGCCTGGCTGGCCATGACGAAGAAGCTGGACCGGTTCTCGCGCAGCCGATCGATCTCCGCCCACGGGATGTCCAGGTCGACGACGCCGTGGGTGAAATGGAGGCCGGCATCGTCGGCGAAGACCTCGACCGGCTGCTCCACCATTTGCCTCCTGGACCGCAGGGTCAGCCAGGCGAAAGGCACGGACGCATAACCCGACAAGAGAGCGACGGCCAGCGCGAGCTCGAGGGCGACGGGAACCAGGTAGGGCAGACTCAGAATGGCGAGCAGCACGGCCAGCCCGCCGAACACGACGGAGAACCGGGTCCCGCGGTTGAGCGCCGGGACGTTGCCCAGGTACTCGCGCGTCGACGTCTGGTATTTGCCCGCGATGTGCGGCGTCTCTGTCTGCATCGATTCTCCTGTGGCGTGGCGAGCCGCTCGCGCTCTTAGCGCCGGTCGCGGCCGCGGTCCGCGTCGGCCATGGCCCGCTCCACTTCCCGGCGGGAGTCGCGCTCGGCGATGTCGCGACGGCGGTCGTGGAGCTGCTTGCCGCGGGCCAGGCCGATCTCCAGCTTGGCCCGACCCCGACCGGTGATGTACATCTTGAGCGGGACGAGGGTCAGTCCTTTCGACTTCGTCTTGAAGAGCAGGGCCGCGATCTGGTCGCGGTGAACCAGCAGTTTGCGTGGGCGCTTGGGCTCGTGGTTGTAGCGGTTGCCGGTGTCCCAGGGCTGAATGGTCGCGCTAATGAGCCAGGCCTCGCCGTTCTCGATGCGCGCGTACGACTCGGCCAGGCTCACCTTCCCCGCCCGAACCGACTTGATCTCCGTCCCGGTCAGGGCGATGCCGGCCTCGAACGAATCTTCGATCGAGTACTCGTGGCGGGCTCTTCGGTTCTGGGCGACGGTTTTCTCTTCGCCCACGTGGGGCTCCTCGGGGTTGACGACCGGTCGGCCGGACATTCGGAGGGTAGCGGAAGGGGCGATCTCGGGGGTGGATGAAATGGTCATCTGGAGCAGGACGCACGAATGCCGGCCCCGAAGGACCGGCATTCGGTTTGCTTACTTCACCACCCGCGAGGGGCCGTCCCTAGAGTCCGGCTCCTAGCGAGGTGGTGCAGCGCGTCGGCAAGTCCTTTGACACTGCACATCACCTCCTTTCGTTCTCGGGCATGGTATCGGGGCCGGCCGAAAGGCGCAACAGGGGGTCGCCAGGCGCACGCGAGGCGAGCCAAGGCGAGTCGAAGCGGCCGCGTCGAAACCTCGATGGGCGTCGGCGATCAGCTCGGGCTCGGCGCGGGACTGCCGCTCGGCGCGGGACTGCCGCTCGGCGCGGGACTGCCGCTCGGCGCGGGACTGCCGCTCGGCGCGGGGCTGGGCGAAGCCGCCGTTTCGGGCGGGTAGCCCAGGGCGACCAGACCCGCATCGAGCACGGGATCGGTGCCCGCCCGGGCCCCGTCGGTCGTGGCGGCCACGTCCGGCACGAGTCCCTTGCCCTGGATCCAGACCTTGTCGGGCGTCAGCCAGCGGGCGACGGTCAGGTGGACGCCGCCGTCGTTGTTGGAGAGAGGCAACCACTCCTGCGCCACGCCCTTGCCGTAGGTCTTCGTGCCGACCAGGGGCGCGCGCCCGCGGGCCTGCAGCGCTCCGGCGAGGATCTCCGCGGCCGAGGCGGTGTTGCCATCCACCAGCACGACCAGCTTGATCGAAGGGTCGGTGGCGCGGCCGCCCGGATTGGCCGCGATCTCGGTCTCCGTCCCGCTCGCATCCTGCTGGTAGACGATCGCGCCGGACGAAATGAACTCGCTGGCGATCTCCACCGCGTCCGGCACATAGCCGCCGCCGTTGCCGCGGAGGTCGAGGATGAAGTTGCGCCGTCCGGTCGCGAGAGCATTCTTGAGCGCCAGATCGAACTGCGAGGCGGCGGGATCGTTGATGCCGCTTACCGAGATGTAGGACACGGCGCCGTTGGCGAGTGTCTTGGAGGCCACCTCACACTGGTTGTAGATCGTGCGCACGATCGACCGCTGGATCGAAGTGCTGCCGCGGAGCAGGGTGAGCGTCACCGTCGTGCCGCTCGTCCCTTTGATGAGCGCCGTTGCCTGGTCGATCGTGAGACCGTCCAGGGAAGTGCCGCCGACCGACGCGATCACGTCGCCGGCCTGAATGCCGGCCGCCGCAGCGGGCGATCCGCAGACCGGCGCAACCACGGCCAGCTCGCAGCCGTTGCCGATCGCCGAGCAGCTGGTGCCGGAGTTGGGGTCGATCGGCTGGAGCTGGACCTCGACTCCGATTCCCTGGGCCTGGCCTCCAACGCTCAGCAGCGAGTTCTCGAAGTCGGACGGGGCCTGATAGTACGACCACGGGTCGTTGAGGCTCTCCATCATGCCCTTTATCGCGGCCTGGACGAGCTGATCCCCAGAGGGCCTGGGGGACCCGGCATAGTCCTTCTGGATCAGCGAGTAGACGTCCCAGAACGGGTCGAATTGGGCTTCCTGCGACGCGGGCGTTCCCGGTGTCGTCGCCACCCGCGCGCCGAGTGTGTAGCCACCGATGAACAGGGCGCTTCCGACGAGGATGGCCACGATGAGCAGGCTCAGGTGCGACGGTTCGAACGTCCGCGGTCTGCGAGCTTCGTGGCCGGCCGGACCGTCGGCCTCCGGGATAAATGCGCGATCGGATTCCGGAGCGGCCGGCTGCTCCAGTGCCGGGCCGGACGCCGGGCCTGTCGACGGCCGATCGGCTGGATCGGGTTGGTGCCGATGGAGGGGGTTCTTCGGCGCGGGCATGGAATCGAACCTCGAGAGCTGGATGCGGGCCGGACGCGATGCCGGGTCAGCGCTTCAGGTAGCTGCGTACGGACACGTAGGAACCGACGAAGCCGATCCCGACGCCCGTTCCAAGCACCATGAGGGCCACATTCTGGCCGACCATGGCGGTGGCCTGAACCGGCAGGACGTTGAAGAAGTCTGACAGCATGCTCGCCAGGGGAGCCTGAACCACAAGCAATAGGCCGATCGTGATGATCGCCCCCAAGAGTCCTACGAACGCCCCCTCGAGGACGAACGGCCAGCGTATGAATGCGTCGGATGCGCCAACCAGGCGCATGATCTCGATCTCCTCGGCGCGCGCCACGACGGCCAGACGGATCGTGTTGACGATGATGAACAGCACCGTCAGGCCGACGATCACCACGACGACGATCCCGCCGGTACTCACGACGCTGATGACCGAGGTCATCTGGCTGACCGTCTTGGCGATGTCCTGGACGCTATCCACGGCTGTCTGGCCGCGCAGGTAGGTGGCCACGTCGATGTAGTCACTGGGGTCCCGCAAGCTGATTTCGAACGAGGCCGGCAGTGGGTTTTCGGGCAAAGACTCGACCAGAGTCGCCACACCGGGTTCGCGCTTCTGGAAGTCCTTGAGGGCCTGGTCCTTGGAGATGTACGAGACGGTCTTGACCTGGGGCATGGCCTGCAGGTCCGATGTGAGCCGCGTGACGTCCTGAGTGGTCGCCGAATCGCTGAGGTAGGCCACGACCTGGACTTCGCCCTGGACGTAGGTGAGCGTGGCGTTGAGGCCGAGGTACAGGATGACCACGCCACTCAGCAGCGTGAGCATCAGTACCATCGAGGCGGTTGCGGCGAGGCTCATCAGGGAGTTGCGCCAGAACCCCTGCCAGGCCCGTTTGAGGCTGAACGCAACGAAGGCGATCACTCAGTCCTCCCGGTGGTAGGCGGCGCCGGTCTCGTCGCGAACGACGCGGCCGTCCTCGAGGCCGACCACTCTCTTGCGGAGGGCGGTGACCACCTCGGCGTTGTGGGTCGCCATCATGACCGTGACGCCCATCTCGTTGATGCGCAGCAGCAGCTGAATGATCTCCCAGCTGATGAGCGGGTCGAGGTTCCCGGTCGGTTCGTCGGCGATGAAGAGGTGCGGGTCGTGGACGAGGGCGCGCGCTATCGCGGTCCGCTGTTGCTCGCCGCCGGAGAGCTCCGCGGGCCGCTGATCCGCCTGCGCTGAGAGGCCCACGACGCGCAGGACGCGCTCCACCGCGGGCTTGATGCGTGCCCGAGGCGTGCCCGTGACCTCCAGGGCGAAGGCAACGTTGTCGCGCACGGACTTGTTGGGCAGAAGCTTGAAATCCTGGAAGACGATCCCAATCCGGCGGCGCATCCTGGGCACCTCTCGGCGACCGAGTCGGGCCAGGTCGCGACCGTCGACCAGGACCTTGCCCCTGGTCGGCAGCTCCTCTCGGATGAGGAGGCGGATCAGGGTGGACTTGCCGGCGCCCGAAGGGCCGACGAGGAAGACGAAGTCGCCCTCCGGAACGGAGAGGTTGACGTCACGAAGCGCGGACTTGCCGTTGGCGTAGGTCTTGGTGACGCCGCGAAGGGCGATGACGGGGGTGCCGTCCGCGACGGGGTCTGTCGGCCGCGGCCTGGCCACAACTGGCCGGCGAGGCATGCCGTTTGCGGATCCGGATGGTACCGAGCTCACATTGCGAGGCTAGCACCGATGGCGTCGTCCGGCAGATCGCCGACGCGCGGCGATCGCGGCCCAGCGGAGCGATCGCGGCCTAGCGGAGGCTACAGCAGCGCCAGGCTAGCCGGCATGTAGCGTTCGAAGGCGGCGAAGGGGCGGGTCCAGCAGAACATTGCCGGGAAGCCCTCGATTCGGAGGCCGGCTCTGAGCATCGCGACCATGGCCCGGTCGTTGGCGCCGGGGACCCACACGCTGGTCGCGCCTCGCGGCTCGATGGACCTCATGAGGTGCCCGATGACGGGCGCCATCAAGGTTTCGTCCAACAGCGCCACCGGCCCGAACCGCCCCACCTGGGACGAGTACCCGTAGCCCAGAGGCTCGCCGGTGCTGGTCCGGTAGAGGAAACCGGTTCGGCCCTGGACCCGCAGGAAGTCGTGGTCGGACTGGTGCGCGTAGCCGAGCACGTCGCGGTCGATGGCATCGATCGTCTGGCGGAGCTCGGCCTTGCCGGGCGCGGCAGGGTTCCGGTGCGAAACCAGCTCGGGCGGCTCGAGCGCGATGGCTTCGATCCCCTCAGGCAGAGTCGGCAGCACCGACGGCGAGCTGGGCCGGCCGACGAGGTTGAAGACCGGCAGCCGGGCGACGATCCCCAGCTTTCCGTAAAGAGCATTGGAGATCGGCTGGGCGCTGTCGGTACAGGTCGCCAGCACGCCCGGCCGTCGGGCGATCTTCGTTCCGTCAGCCATGTCGTCGGCCGCCCCGTCCGCGCCCGCCTCAGGCGCGGACGGCAGAACGAGCGACAGGAGCGCCCGCCCGATGCCCCGATGCTGCTCTTCCGGCAGCACGTACAACTGCGAAAGGAACCAGACGTGCTCGCGCTGCAGGCCGATGCCGAAACCCACGATCCGTTCGCGCCGTCCGCCCGGAGCGGATTTCAGCGCGACCCGAAAGTGGCCTGGGTCCGTCGCCAGGAGGTGCTCGCCCAGGCGCATGGCAGGCTCGAGAACCGGTGGCGGCAGTGGATGGCCGAGGCGCGCCATGTAGTCGTTCACGGACGCGTGCCAGACCAGTGCGCAATCGGCCAGCTCTTCAGGTCGTGGCGGACGGTAGGTGATTCCTTGCGTCATCGGTCGTCGGGCCCGGGGCGGCTGCCGGCGACGACGGCTCCGGTGGCTTCGCGTTCGAGCTCAGCCTGCATGAACGTGTCCAGATCGCCGTCGAGGACCGCCGCCGTGTTGCCGGTCTCGACCTCCGTGCGGTGGTCCTTCACCATCTGATATGGGTGGAGGACGTAGCTGCGGATCTGGTTGCCCCAGCCAGCCTCGACGTGTTCGCCGCGAAGCTTGCGGATCTCGGCCTCGTGCTCCTCGACCGCGCGCTCCAGGAGGCGAGCCTGGAGGATCTTCGCCGCGGTCTCCTTGTTCTGCGTCTGCGAGCGCTCGTTCTGGCTCTGGGACACGATGCCCGTGGGTATGTGCGTCAGACGCACGGCCGAGTCCGTCTTGTTGACGTGCTGACCGCCGGCGCCGGTGGCGCGGAAGGTGTCCATGCGGATCTCGTCCCAATTGAGCTCCACCTCGAGCTCGCTCTCGACTTCGGGCAGCACCTCGACCAGGGCGAAAGTCGTGTGCCGCCGCTTCTGTGAGTCGAATGGGCTGATCCGAACCAGGCGGTGGACGCCGCGCTCTGCCTTGAGATAGCCGTAGGCGGCCCGCCCGTCAACGGCGACGGTGACGCTCTTGATCCCGGTCTCCTCGCCCTCGGTCTGGTCGAGGATCTCGGTGGCGAAGCGATGGCGCTCGGCCCAGCGCAGATACATACGCAGCAGCATCTCGGCCCAGTCGGTGGCCTCCGTGCCGCCGGCGCCCGCGCTGATCGTCAACAGGGCGTTGCGCTGATCGTATTCGCCGCCGAAGAGAAGCTCGCGACGGGCCCGCCCGTATTCCGCGGCCAGTTGCTGGGCCTCCGTGTCGACGTCCGTGAGGACGCTCTGGTCGTTCTCTTCCTGGGCCAGCTCGAGCAGCTCGGCCGTTGAGCGGGCGCGGGATTCCAGGTTTCGCCAGAGCTCGAGTTCCTCGCGAAGACCCTCCGCTTCGCGCAGCACCTTCTTGGCCGCGCGCTGATCTTCCCAGAACGCGGGCTCGCCAACGGCAGCATCCAGCTCGGCTAGACGGCCTTCCTTGGTTGAAAGGTCAAAGACGCCCCGAGGTCGCCTGGATCCTCTGGACCAGGTCGCGGATCTCGGCGGGCTCCACTAATCCCGGCCTCGAACGTCCTGGAGAAGGATCGGACGGAGCTCGATGAGACGCAGCGCGCTCTTGCTCCGGGCGACGACGGGGTTCACGCAGGGGCAGTAGATGTTGTGAGGGCAGACGCCGCAATTCCCATCGCAGTCAAGCGCAGCCGCGTAACTACAGTTACGGCAGTCACGCTCGCAGGCGATCAGGTCGATGAACGCCGCTTCCTCTGCCTGCTTCAACTCTCTCCTCGTTGTGTGGCGGCACAACCCCTCAATCTGCCCGCAACGACCTGACGGGGACCGCGGCGGGTTGTCTCGCGGCGAGTATACGGGCTCAATTCGGCGTAGCCAAGGGGTCAATTCATCAGATTGGCGGGAAATCACCGCATAGTGCGGGTTGCCGCCCGGATTGGCCCGAAGCGCCACCCAAAAGGGCGGCAACTGCCGCGGCGCCGGGACCGCCGCTAGCCTGCGTCCGGCGCCTCGAAGAGCTCCGGCTAGCTCGGA
>Ga0182011_10000748_pt1 | contig 28336 bp, 19 predicted proteins | sample 711E1DmetaG_FD_120481 | JGI IMG/M metagenome (GOLD analysis project Ga0182011, IMG submission 120481) | Permafrost microbial communities from Stordalen Mire, Sweden - 711E1D metaG | ecosystem: Environmental > Terrestrial > Soil > Wetlands > Permafrost | place: Sweden: Stordalen | collected...
GCCGCGCTGCCGCCCCTACTCACCAACCTAGTCATCTTCCCGGCCGAGAAGAAATTCACCACCGTCTACTGTGCCAAGACCAGGGGATGCAGGCGTGTCTTCATTCCCGGCATTCACAAGAACATCCCCATCGCCGCTCGCATCAACCGCGACACCCCGATTCGCTACCAGTCGCCGCCGACTATTCACGATCGGCTGCTCGCTGCTGGGGCTGCCTCAGATGGGAGCAGCAGCTAGCGCCGGCGCCAACCGAGGCTCTTGCCATGTCGTCAACCCATTCCAAACACGAACCACTGGTTGCCGGAACCGCGACAAGCGAAACCACTTCCTTGCCCGAAGGCAAGGCGTCTGTCTTCGACGATCTGCTCGCCACCGCGCCCAAGCCGGCGTGGCCCGATGGTCACGTGGTCGCCACCTGCACCGAGGAACGGCACCCCACCCTGACCGGGCGGATCCACGTGCGTTGCGAAGATGTGCGCGGATGCGTGCATGAAAGCTGGGTCGCCAGTTTGAGCGGCCTGCGCGTGCGGATTTCGGACTGCGTGCTAGTATTGAAACTGCCCAACCAGCTCGACCCCATCGTGATTGGCGTGGTCGACGGCTTCAGCCGGCGCCCCGAGGCGCCCAAGCAGATCGCGCAGATCCTTGAGGTGAAGCCCGACGAAACCCTGCAGGTCAATGCCGAGAATGGCCAGCCCCTGTTGCACATCACTCGCAATGAACAAGGCCCGGTTATTCGGCTGTTGCAAGTCGACACCCAGGTCGAGCTTCCTGGCAAGCTCCGCATCTCGGCGGGTGCGATTGAGCTGTGTGCCCGCAAAGGGGCCGTGCGCATCGACGCATCCGACGACGTCGAGATCGTTGGGGAGGCCATTCACCTAAACTGACCGCGACCATTCACAAGCCGGAAGGCTAGCTTCTTCACCACAGAGAGCACAGAGGCCACAGAGATCGGATAGAAAGAAGGGATTCGGATCGCGTAGAACCCCACCCTGCCCTTTCCTCTCCGGCTCTGTGACCTCTGTGGTAAGAAAGCTAACTACCTTCGACAGTGGTAGTCTTCGGTAGTGTCGTCAGAGAATCAGATCCTAGCCGCCGGCGCCGCCACCAGCGCGAATGGTGGCGATGCCCTGCTTTCACACAGCCTGTTGCTGGGCGAGCGGCTCTATTTCTTTTCCCGGTTGCGCTTCCTGGCGGCAGCCGGCATCCTGACCGGCGTTCTCTTCGCCATCCACGTGGTGGGCATCGAGGGGCTCAACCTCGGCGCTCTGGCTGGCACCGCCGTCTTTCTCGCCCTGTGCAATTCAGTGGTTTTCTTTGCGGTTCGGCCCTATCGCCGGCCCGAGCGTGCCGCCACCGCGACCCGTCCCCTGATCTGGACCGCCAGCGCCACCATCCTGCTCGACTACCTGGTGCTGACCTTCACCATCTGGCAGGTGGGCGGCAGCCAGTCGCCCTTTCTGGCCTTCTACATCCTGCACGCCATTTTTGCCTCGGTGATGCTGTCGCGACGGGCAGCGTTTGCGCACGCGGCGGCTGGATACCTCATGCTGGCCGCCCTGGTGCTCGGGGAATGGTTCGGCTGGCTACCCCGGCATCGTCCCCTGGGCGCGGTGTTTGGCGGGCCCGAGGACGATTTCCGCGTGGTGTGGACGCTGCTCTTCCTCTACGGCTTGCTGATGGCCGCGACCACGTACCTGGCTACCGGCCTCGCCGCTCGACTGCGCGAGAGCGAGCGTCGTTTACGCGACGCCGTTCTACGAACGGAGCGTCTGGCTGACCTGCGTCGTTCATTCTTGCATGTGGTGCTGCACGATTTGCGCGGCCCGGTCGGGGCAGTGACTACCTTGCTCGACAATTTGTCGAGCGAGCTGGGCGGCCCGCTCACGGCCCAACAGCGCCAGTGGGTCGAGCGTGCGGACCACCGCTTGCGCGGGGCGCTCGACCTTCTGCGCGGGCTGCAGGTCATGGCCGATCTCGAAACCGAGCCCCTTGCGAGTTTGATGGTGCCCGTAGATCTTCCGGCCGTCGTGCGGGAGGTGGTGGAGGAGTACGCCGATTTGGCACAACAGCGCCATCAGTCTCTCACCGCCGAGCTGCCTGACGACCTGCCGGCGGTACGCGGTATCGCGCGCCTTCTGCGCGAAGCGCTGGTCAACTACGTTACCAACGCCATCAAGTATTCCGGTGACGGCCGTACCATCGTAGTTCGGGTGCGCTCCCAAGCCGCCACCTTGCGGGTCGAGGTCCAGGACGATGGACCTGGGATCCCGCTCGAAGCCCAGACGCGCTTGTTCCAGGAATTTGTGCGTTTGTCCAACCACAAAGGCTCGGAGGCCGGCACCGGCCTCGGCCTTTCCATCGTCCGCCGCATAGCCGAGGCCCACGGTGGTCAGGTAGGGGTGCAGAGCACGCCCGGCCAAGGGACCTGTTTCTTCTTGACCCTGCCCATCTCCAAGTCGGCGGGACAAGACGAGACGTAGGGTTATCAATGGATTGTGTAGAAGTCGCGGTCATCGGTGCAGGTGTGGTGGGCCTGGCCGCAGCGCGGGTCCTGGCCCGGTCGGGCCGGGAAGTCGTGGTGATCGAAAAAGAGCTTGGCATCGGCCGCCACACCAGTTCACGCAACTCTGAGGTGATCCACGCCGGGATCTACTACACGCCTGGGTCGAGCAAGGCGCGGCTATGCGTGGCAGGACGACACGCGCTTTACCAATACTGCGAGGCGAACAAGATCGCGCACCGGCGCGTGGGCAAGCTCTTGGTGGCCACGCGGGACGAAGAAGTTCCGTTGCTGGTCAAGCTGCGCGCTCAGGCCGAGCTGAACGGGGTCGACGACCTGAGCTGGGTTGACGCCGCCGAGCTGCACGTGCTGGAACCCGCGCTCGCGGCCGTGCGCGCGCTCCATTCACCCTCCACCGGCATCCTGAGCAGTGACGAGCTGATGCGGGCCCTGCGCCGGGACGCAGAGGCCGCGGGCGCGCAGTTTGCCCTGGGCACGGCGCTGCTCGGCGGACGCGTGGCCGAGCACGGTATCGTTCTTTCCACGAGCGGCAGTGGCGCTGCGACGCTGCTCGCATCCATGGTGGTGAATGCGGCTGGCCCATGGGCACCTTCAGTCGCGCGCTCAATCCAAGGCGTGCCCGCCGCGGCCATTCCCACTGCCCATTTCGCCAAGGGCCACTACGCTTCTTTGCGCGGCCGCGCCCCTTTCTCCCGCTTGGTCTACCCGGTGCCCGTTCCTGGAGGCCTGGGTGTGCACTACACGCTGGATCTGGGCGGCCAGGCCCGTTTCGGGCCTGACGTGACCTGGGTGGACAGCGTGGACTACAGCTTCGACGAAAGCCGCGTCGATGCGTTCTATCGCACCATCCGCCGCTACTATCCGGCGCTGGCTGACGGCGACTTGAGCCCCGGTTACACTGGTGTTCGGCCCAAGATCGTCCCGGCCGGCGCCCCTGATGCAGATTTCGTCATCCAAGGTCAGGCGGTTCACGGCGTCCCTGGTTTGGTCAACCTCTTCGGCATAGAGTCCCCCGGGCTCACTGCCAGTTTGGCTTTGGCGGACGAGGTACGACTCCTGCTGGGTCTGTCGTAGGAGAATGCTATTTCACCACAGTCTCGCCCCCGGGCCGCTGGCCCGGAGGCGAGACTGTGGTGAAATAGCTAACTTCGATCCACGGTCAACGGATGCTGGCTAGATCACCCAGTCTGGCCCAACTTCGCCCGGATCGTCTTCAACATGGCGTCGAAGTTGACCGGCTTCTGGAAAACCGCGTCCAGTCCCAACTCGCGCGTGCTGGCCGATATGCTCAACGAATCGCCGAGCGAGCTGAGCAGGAGCACGGGCGCGCGGTTGCCCGCCAGCTTCAGCTCCTTGACCAGGCCGGTGCCCGAATCGATCTCCTCCATCATGAGGTCGGCGATGATCAGGTCAGGCTGGGTTTCCTTGAATTTCTTCAGCCCCTCCTCTGCCGAGAGCGCCGTCTCGGTCAGATAGCCGGCCTTGTTCAGCCGAAGGCGCAGGGCCTCAAGGATGTCATTGTCGTCGTCGACACAAAGGATCAGGTACTTTCCGTTTTTCATCGCTCAGGCCTCTGGCTGGGGATCGCAGACACAGCCGCGACCAGAATCGGCACCGAACTGCCTCGTGTATTCATCGAAATGCTGCTCGCACACCGCTCGCCGGGCGAAGGCCAGCGCAAGCGCCAGGTTCGCGCGAGCCGGCTCGGACAGTGAATCGCCCAGCTCGCCGAAGCGGTAGCCCCGGATGCCCAAGGCGTAGGCTTTCACCTGCGCACCGAACATCTCGCGCGCCAGGCCCACCACTTGGCCGGGCGTGGCGCTGTGGCTGGAAAAGCTCAGCTCACGACTGGCTTGCACGTGGTCGAACCAGAACGGCGCCGGCCCACTGGCGGCGGCGTCGACAAAGACCACCACGTCATACTCGGCCAAAGTAGCCGCGTCCTCGACCGCAAGCTGATAGTCCGACTCGCAGGTCAATCCCGCCGCGGCAAGCGGCTCCAGCGCAGCCACCAGCGCCGGTCCCAGTCCATCATCGCCGCGGCCAGGGTTGCCGTAGCCGTAGACCAGGATGTGTGGCCCGACGTGGTTCATCCCCGACTCTTCTGAGCGAGCATCTTGCCCTCGACGTCCACCACGCTCACGTCCAGCGCCATCTGCCCGAGAGCATGGGTCGCGCAGGAGAGGCAGGGATCGTAGGCCCGGATGGCCACCTCGATACGATTGAGCAGTCCCTCAGTGATCTCCACGCCCGACAGGTGATCCTGCGCCACCTTGCTCACAGCGCGGTTCATCGGCTCGTTGTTGTGGGTCGTGGAGACAATCAGGTTGCCCATGACCACCTGGTCGTTCTTGTCGACGCGGTAGTGGTGGAAGAGGGTCCCGCGCGGGGCCTCGATGACCCCCACACCCTCCTCGCGGCGTTCGCCCTTGACCACCAGATCGCTTCCCTGCAAGTCCTTGTCATTGAGCAGGGCCTGGATCTTCTCGATAGAGTGCAGCAGCTCGACCATGCGCGCCCAGTGATAGGCCATGGTGACGTTGTTGGTCTTGCCGCCAGTGACCGCGCGAAATTCCTTGCGCGCCGTTTCGGCGGCCGGGGTGTCGATGAAATCCGCCGTGTTCAGACGGGCGAGCGGGCCCACCCGGTACCAGCCCGACTCTGGCCCCAGCTTCTTGATGAAGGGGAACTTCATGTACGACCAGTCGCGCACGTCCTCGGCGATGAAGTCCACGTATTTCCGATAATCGATCTGGTCGAAGATCTTCTTGCCCTGGGCGTCCACCGCGCGCAGGTTGCCGTGATACAAGTCCATGGCACCGTCGGCGCGCACCAGGGAAAGGTGGTTGGATTCGAACGAGCCAAAGGGCAGCAATTCCTTCAGGTGTGCGGTGGTGTACTCGCGCGCGATCTTCACCGCGGACTTGGCCCAGGTCATCTGCTGGTCCACGTCCTTGAGCAGGACATCGCGCTCGGCCGGGCTCAGATTCTTGTTCACCCCGCCCGGGATGGCGCCAGTTCCGTGGATCTTCTTGCCCGCCGTGGCCTTGATGATCTCCTGGCCGTACTTGCGCATCATCACGGCTTGCACGGCCAGCTCGGGATACTTGGCCGCCACGCCGATGACGTTGCGGATGGCGGGATCGGCGTCGAACCCGAAAAGCAGGTCGGGCGACGCCAAATGGAAGAAATGCAACGCGTGCGACTGGTACATCTGCCCGTAGTGCATCAGGCGGCGCAGCTTTTCCGCGGTGGGCGTCAGCTTCTCGCCGCCCACTATGATGTCCATGGCCTTGGCCGCAGCCAGGTGGTGGCTGACCGGACAGATGCCACACAGGCGTTGCACGAGAACCGGGACTTCCCAGAAGAGCCGGCCCTGGATGAACCGCTCGAAGCCGCGAAACTCCACCACGTGCAGGCGGGCCTGCACGACCTTGCCGCTCTCATCGAGCAGGATGGTGACTTTCCCATGACCCTCGACGCGGGTAACCGGCTCGATGACCACTCGTTTGATGACGCTCACGTCACACTCCTTGGTACGGTTCAATCGTACTTGATGAGCCCGTAGGGCAATTTCACCGGCTTGCCGGTCAGCAAGGCCACCAACGATTCCCACAGGGTGTCCGCCGAGGGCGGGCAGCCGGGCAGGAAGTAGTCGATCTTCACCACCTCGTGACAGGGATACACCTTGTCGAGCAGCAGAGGAATCTCAGGATCGTTGGGGATCTTCTGGCTGGGATTGTGGACCGTGGGCCCGTGCAGATACGCCTCGGCCAGGCACTCCTGCAACGGGATGCCGTTGCGCATGGCCGGCAGGCCGCCCATGGTCGCGCACTCGCCGATGACCAGCAAGGTGTCGCAATGCTGCCGGTACTTCTGCAGCACGTGCACGTTCTCTTCGTTGCAGCAGCCACCCTCGATGATTCCCACAGCGCAGCGGCCAGTGAATTCCTTGATGTCGTTGATTGGCGACTTGTCGAAGTCCACCAACTCGATCAGCTTCAAGATGCGCTCATCGATGTCGAGCAAAGACATGTGGCAGCCGAAGCAGCCCGCCAGGGAAATCGTGGCAATCTTGGGCTTGGCGGTCATCGCGCGCCTCCTGCCTGCGCCGACGCGGCGCCGCTCTCGACGTCTGACCCGATGGGCTTGCTGTCGTACGCACGCTGTCCAATCGGAATGGCGTAACCCACCCGCTTCTTCATCAGAGAGCCCACCGGACATGCCTCGCTGGCCATGTCAGTGACCGCCGCGTTGGTGCCAGCTAGGCCGTTGGCTGCGTTGGCAGCCACGCGCTTGTCCGCGCCACGACCCACGAAGCCGTACACATTCTTTCCGTCCAGCTCTTGCGAAGCCCGCACGCAGCGGGCGCACAGGATGCAGCGGTTGCGATCCAAGAACAGGTCAGGGTGGCTGGCATCCACGTCGCGCACCGGGAAGAAGTAGGGGTACTGCGGCGCCAGCATGCCCAGGCGGTAGCCCATGGCTTGCAGCTCACAGTTGCCGCTCTTCTCGCAGAAGGGACAGAAATGGTTGCCCTCGACGAACAGCATCTCGACCAGCTCGCGCCGCATGGCGCGCAGGCCCTCGGTGTCGTTCTCGACGATAATGCCCTCTGCGATGGGCTGAATGCACGCCGCCTGCGGCCGGCCGCTGACCAGAACGGTACACACGCGGCAGCTTCCCCAAGGAGTCAAGCCGCGTTTGGCGCACAGGTGAGGAATGTAAATACTCGCCATTGCCGCGGCCTGCAGGATGCTCTGGCCGGCCTGGCCGCGCACTTGCACGCCGTCGATGGTGAAGGTGATTTCGCCGCTCATGGTGTCCCTTTCACTTCCCGAAATAAATCGACCGGCGCTGCGCCAGCGACTCGGCCACCGCCACCGCAGCGGCGCCGTCGAAGGTGGGCAACAGATCTGCTGGGCGTGTTTGCACCCGTCGCTCGTACTCGGACCGGAAGGATCGCAGGGTGGTCAGCACCGGCTGGGGCGAGGTTTGCCCCAGGCCGCAACGGCTGGTGGCCTTCACGGTCTCGCCCAGTTTCTGCAGATACGCGAGATCCTCGGGACTTCCCTTGCCGTCAGCCACCTGCCCGAGGCGCTCGCGCAGCAGGCGATTGCCCACCCGGCAGGGCGTGCAATAGCCGCAGCTTTCTTCGACGAAGAAGTCCATGAAGGCCTCGGCCACCCGCAGAACGTCGCGCTGCCGATTGAAGATCATCACCGCACCTCCGGTGGCCAGGTCATCGAAACGCAGGGTGCGCCCGAAGTCCTTCGGGCCGATCATCTGCCCCGAGGCGCCGCCCACCTGCACCGCCGCCGTGTCTTGTGCCCCCGCCATGTTGAGCAGGTCGATGACCTTGACACCAAAGGGCAGCTCGTATACGCCCGGCCGGTCACAGTCGCCAGAGACGCTGTACAGCTTGGTGCCCGTGCTATCGTTGGTGCCGATCGAGCTGAACCAGCCCGGCCCGTTTTCCAGGATGCGGGCCACGCAGCAGAAAGTTTCCACGTTGTTGATGACCGTGGGCCAACCCCGATAGCCAGACTGGGCCGGGAACGGCGGCCGGTTCTTGGGATCGCCACGCTTGCCTTCGCATGAGGTGAGCAGCGCGGTCTCCTCGCCGCAGATGTAAGCGCCCGCGCCCAACTGGATGCGGATGTCGAAATCGAACCCATGCTTGCCCAGGATGTTGCGACCGAGCAGGCCCGCCTCGCGGCGTTCTTTGAGCAGGCTTTCCAAGAAGGCGAGCAGATAGGCATATTCGCCGCGCAAGTAGACGATCCCGCTGGCCGCGCCCACGCCGTAGCCGGCGATGGTCATGCCTTCGAAGACCAGGTCGGCGGCCTCGGTAAGGATCACACGATCCTTGAAAGTGCCGGGCTCGCCCTCGTCGGCGTTGCACACCACGATCTTGTTCTCGCCCGCCGCCGCGCGCGCGAACTCCCACTTCATGCCGGTGGGAAAGCCCGCGCCCCCGCGCCCGCGCAGGCGCGAAACCTTGACGCTCTTGATGACCTCGGTGGCGCTTTCCGCCAGGGCCTTGCGCAAGGCCACCCCGCGGGCCAAGGGTGCGAAGATCACCGGGCCGCGCTCGCGCAGGTTGTTCCTGACCACGGCACGCACCAAGGGATGACTGTTGTTGCCGTTGCCCAAGGTGAGCTTCAGGTGCTCGACGTCGCCGCTCGCACGCAGCCCCTCGACCAACTCGCGCGCCCGGTCGCTCGACAGATTGGTGACAACCTTGTCGTTGATCAGCGCAGCCGGGGCCTGGTCGCACATACCGATGCAAGGCGTGTGTTCAAGGGTGAAGAGGCCGTCGGCGGTACTCTGGCCGAAATCGATCCCCAACTCCTCGCGAAAGGCCCGTCCCACGCGCTCCGCTCCGTGCATCTGGTCGATGATGTCGTTGCACAGACGGATGACGAACCTTCCGCGCGGCTTGGGCGAGAAGAACGCGTAGAACGAGAGCGTGCTCTCGACTTCCACCCGCGGCAGCGACACCGCCTGCGCGATGGCATCCACCCCTTCGCCCGACACACTGCCCAGCCGTCGATGCGCATCGAGCAGGATGTCCATCAGTCGCGTCCGGTCGTTGCCGAACCGTCCGCAGATCTCCCGGATGACGCTTTCCTGAGTCTCGGCCATGTTGTCCTTCATCTTCGCTTGTCTGTGCCTGATCGGTCGCCGCCCCGGCGTGAAAGAGTCCTGCCGCACCCGCGTTCCCGCTCGGCCTCCTATATAGAAAGATCGCTCCCATTTCAAGCCCTAACGCCAACCAAGCTCCACCGCAAGAAAGCGAGGCTAGAATGAAGCCATGGCAAGCCCCGCTCCAGCCGCGCCCTGCCCCGCTGACTTCGTCGTCGTTTTGATGACCGCACCTGACACGGACGTGGCAGGCCGCATCGCAAACACATTGGTCGACGAGAAATTGGTCGCCTGCGCAAACATCCTGCCTGGCCTGCGCTCCATCTATCGATGGGAAGGCAAGCGGTGCGACGAAGCCGAGGTGTTGTGTCTGATGAAAACCCGGCTCGACCTATTCCCTGCGCTCCGCGACCGCATCGCCACCCTTCATCCCTACCAGGTCCCCGAGATCATCGCCCTGCCCCTGGCCGCCGGGAGCGCGCCGTACCTCGACTGGATCCGCCAGTCCACAGAGTAGAGCAACGCCGGGCTAGCTCGCGCAGATGCGAGTCGGGGGGGCCGGACGCTCAAAGACCCCTGCGTTTTGCCCATGCTCCCAAGGGTCGCAACGACCAACCGGCGATCCCGACGATGGCGCATCCGTGAAACACAGGTTCGAATCACGGGCAGGTGTAGATGTGGTCACCCAGTGCGACGAGTTTCGTGCCGTCAGCCGACGACGCCACGTCCCCCCAGTACCCCCAGGTGCCAGTCTGTATCCAGGTGGCCCCGGAGTCCCCTGATGTGTAGATGTAGCCGTCGAGAACCGCGGCGACGAGCTTCGTACCATCAGCCGACGAGGCCACGGACTCCCAGCCTTGCTCTAGACCAGTCGGCGTCCAGGTCGACCCTGAGTCCTTTGACGTATAGATGTCTCCGCCAACAGCGCCGCTGGCTGCGGCGACAAGCTTCGCGCCGTCGGCCGAAGACGCCACCGATATCCAGCCCCGCTTGGTACCTGTCTGTGTCCAGGTCGCTCCCGAGTCCACCGACGTGTAGATGTAGTCGCCAACCAGGAGGTTGCTGCCGGAGCCGGTAGACACGGCGACCAGCTTCGTGCCGTCGGCCGAAGACGCCACCGATGTCCAGCCCGGCTTGGCAACAGTCTGCGTCCAGGTCGCACCCGAGTCTGCTGACGTGCAGATGTAGCCGTCGCGATCCAAGACGACCAGCTTCGCGCCGTCAGCCGACGACGCCACCGATGACCAGGAGTGCTGGGAACCAGTCTGCGTCCAGGTCGCCCCGGAGTCCTTTGACACGTAGATGTATCCGCCGAAGGAGCTGTCTCTGTCGGCCACAGCCACCAACTTCGTGCCGTCAGCCGACGACGCCACGGATGTCCAGGAGTGCTGGGAACCAGTCTGCGTCCAGGTCGCCCCGGAGTCCCCTGACGTGTAGACGTAGCCGCCGAAAACCACGCCGACCAGCTTCGCGCCGTCAGCCGACGACGCCACGGATGACAAGTACGGAGGGAAACCTCGCTGTGTCCACACGCACCCCATGTTACCGACCCCGCTGTCCATCTCGCCAGTTCCGCTGTCAGCTCGGCCCGTAATGCCTGCAGCGCCACCGGAGTCCGCACCGCCGTCGGCAGTCCCCAAACCCTCCACAGAGGCATCATGGGCGCTGTCCAGACGGCCAGCTCCGCCGTCGGCTCCTTCCGTACTGCCCTTGGAGTAGGTGTAGACGTAGCCGGGGTTGGCCACAGCTACCAGCTTCGTGCCATCCGATGACGACGCCACCGATGACCAGTTCTGTGGAGTACCTGTCAGCGTCCAGGTCACCCCGGAGTCCGCGGACACGTAGACGTAGCCGGGGTTGGCCACGGCGACTAACTGCGAGCCATCCGATGACGACGCCACGGATGTCCAGCTCTGTGAGGGACCTGTCGGCGTCCAGGTCAGCCCGGAGTCCACCGACACGTAGATGGTGCCGGGGTTGGTCACCGCGACGAGCTTGGTGCCATCTGATGACGATGCGACGGATGTCATCCAGGTCTGCGAGGCACCTGTCTGCGTCCAGGTCGCCCCCGAGTCCCCTGACGTGTAGATGTTGCCGAGCCAGGCCACGGCGACCAGCTTCGCGCCGTCGGCCGACGACGCCACGGATGTCCAGTTCTGCTGGGTACCTGTCTGCGTCCAGGTCGCCCCCCAGTCCACCGACGTGTAGATGTAGTCACCACTGGCCGCAGCGACCAGCTTCATGCCGTCAGCCGACGACGCCACGGACTTCCAGTACTGCTGGGAACCAGTCTGCGTCCAGGTCGCCCCCCAGTCCTTTGACACGTAGATGTAGTCGTAGCTGGTCGCGGCGACGAGCTTCGTTCCATCCGATGACGACGCCACGGATGCCCAGTTCTGCCAGGTACCTGTCTGCGCCCAGGTTACCCCGGAGTCCACGGACGTGTAGATGAAACCACAATCTGCGACGGCGACGAGCTTCGTGCCGTCTGACGACGACGCCACGGACGTCCAGTATGACGGCCAAGTGCCTGTCTGCGTCCAGTTTGCACCGAAGTCCGCGGAGACGTAGATGCCGCCGCCAGTGGCGACGAGCTTCGTGCCGTCTGACGACGACGCCACGGACTGCCAGTCCTGTTGGGTACCTGTCTGCGTCCACGTGGCCCCCGAGTCCACGGACACGCAGATATGGCCAGAGAAGGTGTTGGGGTAGACCCCACCGGCGACGGCGACGAGCTTCGTGCCGTCTGACGATGACGCCACGGATGCCCAGTACTGCTGGGTACCGGTCTGCGTCCAGGTCGCCCCCGCGTCCGCCGAAGTGTAGATGTAGCCGCCGAAATCACCACCAGCTACGGCGACAAGCTTGGCGCCATCAGCAGACGATGCCACGGATGTCCAGTTCTGCGCGGTGCCTGTCCGCGTCCAGGTAGCCCCGAAATCCACCGACATGTAGATGCAGCCACTTCCCGCGGCGACAAGCTTCGTGCCGTCTGATGACGACGCCACGGATGTCCAGTTCTGTTGGGGGCCTGTCTGCCTCCAGGTAGCCCCTGAGTCCGCGGACACGTAGATGAAGCCGCCCTCGGTCGAATAATGGCCGCCGACCACGGCGACAAGCTTCGTGCCGTCTGATGACGACGCCACGGATGTCCAGTACTCCTCGGGACCAGTCGGCGTCCAGTTCGCCCCGGAATCCGCTGAAATGTAGATTCCGCCGCCGACTGTCCCCGTCACGGTCGTTCCGGTGGAGAGTGTGTACGTTTCGACGTGGTGGTTGGCAACGGCGACGAGCTTCGCGCCGTCAGCCGAGGACGCCACGGATGACCAATAGGCCTGGTGGCCAGTCTGCGTCCAACTCGCCCCGGAGTCCGCTGACGTGTAGATGTACGACATTTCGGAATCAAGCAGGCCGAACCCAACCGCGACGAGCTTCGTGCCGTCGGCTGATGACGCCACCGATGACCAGCCATGTGGCGATGCCACGCGGGACCGAGTCCACCCGACACCCATCTCCCCAACCTCGCTGTTCATTCCGCTGGTACCGCTGTCGGCGCCGCCCGAGTCTGCGGCGGCGGCGCGCGCCCACTCAACCGAGGCATCCTTGGATTGCCTTGAACTCTCACCTGCCGCGCCGTCCAGTCCGCGGGCACCACTGTCAGCGCCGGCCGCACCGCCCACATCGGCGCTGGAATCTGCACTGTCACTGCCTGTCCCCAACCCGTCGACCGCGGCGTCCTTGGCTCGGCTGGAACTCCCCGCACAACCGAAAAACGCAAATGTGATCACCGCTACAATCGCCAATTTGGTGCCAAGCGCCGATGAAACATTCCTCATCGTGACTCTCCTTTGGCGGACCGAGCAATCTGCACGATATCCTCCTGCAAGACGACACTGGCAAGAGATTGTGCGATTGTACTAACGCAATCGGAATTCCACAACCCATCTCCGCCGAACGGTCACCGCATGACCGGCGCGCCGGGCCGGCGAAAATCGATAGGCCAACACCCCCTGCGCTGCCGCCTGTTCAAGACCGTAGCCCGCGTGGGAAAGTGCGCGCGCAGCCAGAACCCGTCCGTCCTTCTCGACAATGTGACCAACGCCAAATGGGCGCCTAGCGAGATACCCGCGGCCACAGCCGGAGCTCCGGCCTCCGCGGCCAGGCCGAGGCCCGGCGGCGCCGGATGCCACCGAAATCGTGGGATGACCTTTCCGAGCAATCACGAAATTCGTAGCACGCTTTTGGTATTCATGCTATCGCATCCCGGTGCCACGCTGGTTGTCCAGCCTGCCAATCCTGCTGACCGCGCTGGTGCTCACCCCGTGCTGGGCACGAGCCGCCAGCGACGTGGACGGCGGTCTTGCCCCACCTGCCCCGGCCGAGGTTCTGTCCCCGCCTGCACTCAAGAATCGAACCAAGGCGGTCTATCCGCCCGAGGCGCTGGCGCGCCGGCAAGAAGGAACCGTGGGCTTGGAACTGCAGCTGGACGCCGATGGGCGCGTGCTCGACGCCAGGGTCACATCGCCAGCCGGGCAAGGTTTCGACCAAGCGGCGCTCGAAGCAGTCCGCCAGTTCCGGTTCGAACCGGCCAAGCGGGACGGCGTCGCCATTGCCTCCACGGTCAACTTTTCCTACGAATTCCACCTCTCGCCTGTCCCCGCGCCAATCGTGCCCGCCGTGCCCCTTGCAACGCCGCCCCGCGGGGTGGTTGAAGAGTCTTCCCCAGATTACACGACGGTGGTGGTTGCTCCCCGACCCATCAGCGCCGCCTCCTCTTTTGCCGTGCAGGAACGCGCCTTCAACTTGCGTCCCATCGCCAGCGTACAGGACATTCTGCGGGTCACGCCCGGTCTGCTGATGGTCCAGCACTCGGGCGGCGGCAAGGCCAACCAGTATTTTCTGCGTGGATTCGACGCAGATCACGGCACGGATCTGGCGCTGTCCATCGACGGCATGCCGATCAACCTGGTCACCCACGCCCATGGCCAGGGCTACGCCGACACCAATTTCATCATTCCAGAGATCGTCGAACGAGTGGAGATCACCAAAGGCCCATACTTTGCTGGCCAGGGCGACTTTGCCACAGCCGGCGCGGTGAACATGGTGTCACGTGACGATTTCGAACATAGTTCCGCCGGTGCGGGATTCGTGGACTCGCCCGGGCATGGTGAAGCCGGGTACCGCGCCCTGGCCATCGCCAGCCCCAAGTTCGATCGGGCCAAGGCGACCTTTGCGGCCGAGATCGGACGCACCAATGGCCCCTTCGACCACCCGGACTCATGGGACAGGTACAAGCTGTGGAACAAGGTCACCGTGCCATTCGGTGCGGCGTCGTCCGTGACGGTGGGCGAGATGAGCTACGCAGGGAACTGGAACGGATCCGGCCAGATTCCTGCCCGGGCGGTCGAGGAGGGACTCATCGATCGCTTCGGCTCCATTGACCCAAGCGAGGGCGGCAACACCGCCCGCCACCAGGTCTTCGCGGCTTTGCGGCTGCGCCCCACAGAATCGAGCGAGCTGCGCGCTCTAGCCTACGCCGCAACCTACCGTTTCAATCTGTTCTCGAATTTCACACTTTGGCTCGACGATGCAACCAACGGAGATGAGATCGAGCAGATCGATCGCCGGCTTATCTACGGTGGTAGGGTCAGCTATCGCGTGCTGCGCCACCTAGGTCCGGTGTTGCTCGACACCACCATCGGCGGCGAGGTCCGCAACGATGACATCCACCTGGAGCTGTGGCACACCAACCAACGTCAGCAAATCCAACCGGCTTTCCGCAACGACGATGTCCATGAGAGTTTTCTGGCCGCCTTCGTCAACGAAGAGATCACGCCCGCCAAATGGCTGAGACTGGATCTCGGTGGTCGAGTTGACCTGCTGTCGTTCGCGGTCGACAGCCACGTGGATAGCAGCAACAGCGGCGTCGGGGCTGCCCACCAGTGGAGCCCCAAGACCAGCCTGGTGGTGAGCCCAATCGAGTCCCGGAGCGCCACGCTGGATCTATATGTCAATTACGGTCACGGCTTCCATTCCAACGACGTGCGCGGGGTTTTCCCGCCATCCTCGCAATCCCCGGTCACTCCTCTCACCCGCGCGAAGGGCGAAGAGATCGGCACGCGCGCGCACCTGTGGGGTCGCTGGGATCTCGCGGCAGCGCTGTGGCAGCTCGATCTCGAAAACGAAACCGTGTGGGACGGCGATAACGGCACCACCGCGGTCGGCGGCGCCACCACTCGCAGGGGCGTCGAGTTCGAGACCCGCTACGAATTCACATCCTGGCTGGCCGCGGACCTGGACCTCACCTACACCCATTCACAGTTCAGCAAGGACAACGAAAACGGCGGCGGACTGGCTTTGGCCCCGAAAACCACCTGGGCCGGCGGCTTGTCGGCCCGTCATGCGCTGGGACCGGGCGTGGCACGCGCCGGCCTGCGCTTTTTCGGCATCGGCGATCGGCCCGCCACCGATGACGGCGCATTGGTTGCGCCCGGATTCACCGAAGTGGATCTGCACCTCGGCTACCGCCACCGCTGGTTCGACGTCGCCTTCGACGTGGAGAACCTGCTCGACCAGGCGTTTCGCTCGGCCCAATTCGCCACCACCAGCCGCCTGCCCAGCGAGCCAGCCGTGGGCACGCAAATCCCGGCTGGCTTTTCCTGCGGCCGCAGCGGGCGCCTGGCCCCGAATCCGTCCGGGGCCACCGCGACCGGGATCTTCTACGGCTGCCAGGATGTTGACTACACGCCCGCCTATCCGCTCACTCTCCGGCTATTCGTCACACTCTTTCTCGACTGATTCCTGGAATAGCGAGACGGCGATGAGGTATGAAGGAGTGAGCAAGCAAGGCATGCCTCATTGGCGCAGCTAACCATGAAGCAAAACCGTCGTGAAATCGGGTAGCCGTCTGGAAAAGATACTGGAGAGCGGTCAGTTCGCCGTGACAGCCGAAGCCGGCCCTCCCAAAGGGAGCCTGCCGGATGCCATGCGCAAGAAGGGAGAGCTGCTCAAATCGTCGTGCGACGCCATCAACGTGACCGACAACCAGGCCGCGGTGGTGCGCATGTCGAGCTTGGCCGGATGTATCCTGCTCATGCAGGCAGGTGCAGAGCCCGTGCTGCAAATGGTAGTCCGAGACCGAAACCGCCTGGCTCTGCAGAGCGACATTCTGGGAGCCGCTGCGCTCGGAATTCGCAACGTCCTCTACATGGCCGGTGACCACCAGCGCCTGGGCAACCATCCGGCTGCCGCAGGTGCCTACGACATCGACCCGATCCAACTGATTCAGATGATCAAGACGCTGCGGGACGATCACCGGGTCGAAAGTGGCGAGACGATCTCGGGGGACGTGCCGCTTTACATCGGCACTGTGGCCCACCCGTTCGCTGAGCCGTTGGAACTCCATATGATCACCTTGGCCAAGAAGATCCGCGCCGGTGCCGACTTCATCCAGACCCAGGCGATCTTCGAACTGCCGCGGTTCCTTGCCTGGATGGACAAGGTCAGGGAGCAGGGGCTGCATGGCAAGGCGCACATCCTGGCCAGCGTGCTGCCGATCAAGTCAGTCGAGATGGCGCGACGGATGCGCAGCGGGGTTCCGGGTGTGCGCGTTCCGGACGAGCTAGTAGAACGGATCGAACGGGCCGCGGACGCCAAAGCGGCGGGCATCAGCATCTGCATCGAGATGATCGAGCAGCTCAAACATGTGCCGGGGGTGCACGGCATTCACATCATGGCTGTGGCGGGGGAAGACGCAGTTCCGGGCATCGTGAAGGCGGCCGGCCTTTCGCCTCGGCCGGAGCAGCCGGCCGGCCATGACTGATCTTGACGCGCTTGCCCGATAGCGGGACGCGAAGTACGGTGCGATCTGATTGAGGAGAACTCATGCTCGAACGCGTCGGAATCTCGCTCGAAGACTCGCTGCTGGCCCAATTCGATCGCCTCATCAAACGGCGCGGCTATGCCAACCGTTCTGAAGCCATCCGCGACCTGATTCGCGAACAGATGGTGCAACAAGAGTGGACCGAGCACGGTAAGGACAGAGCGGAACGGGTCGCGGTGGTGATGCTGGTGTACGACCACGATTCGTCCAGCCTGGCGCAGAAACTCACCCATATTCAGCACGAGCACCACGGCACTGTGGTCTCGGCGCTGCACGTGCACCTCGACGCGCACAATTGCCTGGAAGTCCTGATTCTGCGCGGTGGGGCCAGCGAAATCCTGTCCATGGGCGAAAACCTGGTCAGCACTAAGGGCGTGAAATTCGGCAAGGTCATGCCCGCCACTACCGGCCGCCATCTGCGCTAGCGAAACCCTAATCCCGCGGCAAGCGCAGCGACGCCGCGGGGCGCTTGGCAGAAGGCTATGGGCCCAGGGCGAAGTCGCGCGCCCAGCCAGCCAATGAAGGGTGGTATCGGGTAGCCTGGGGCAGTCTTCTCCGGGTGCCCTTCGGAAGGCCGCCTCGGCGGCAGGACGAGGGCAAGGGGCCTGGGATTTTCGACTTTCTGGGTTTCACTGGCCAGCGTGAGCTTCGGGCCGAAGGCGGCCCCCACCGCCTCCCGCAAGCCCAGGTCTAGGTCCCTGGCAGCGACGGTCAGCCCCTCTTCCACCCCATGCCTCACCTCAAGTCCGACGAGGTCGCCGACGTGCTTCAGATCGCCAAGACCCGCATCCCCAACGCCCTTGAACGCCTGGGGTATTCCAGCACGCGCATCAGAATTGGTCCTACGATCGATAGGCGGGCGCGAACACTTCCTTGGCGAAGGTCTCGAAAGTCGTCGGCATGGGCACCACCGAACCGCCAGCCTCGGGGGCGACCAGTCCTTGGCCCGCGCCCCGGTACATTTCCATGAACGCCGCGACCAGCGAGGGATTGAAGCCGGCTTGCCTGAGCCCCTGTTCGACATCTCCCAACGACACCTGCACGTAGCGAACCGGCTTGCCGATGGCTTGTCCGAGAATGTCGACGAGTTCGGTCTGCGTGATGGCCTTGGGGCCAATCAGGTGGACGACGCTCTTGCCGGAAAAGTCTAGGCGTTCGATCCTACCGCCGGCGTAGCTGCCAATGTCGGCGGGGGCGATCATCGGCACCGCGGCCTCGGCCGGCATGAGGCCGCCGTAGATCCCTTGCGCCTTGACGGAGCCCAAGCCCATGAGCACGTTCTCCATGAAAAAGCCCGCACGCAGGAAGAGCGCGTTGAGCCCGGCGATCTTCTTCAGCCGTTCCTCGAAGTCGTGGAGCGCAACGATGGGGCCGGTGCCCTTGGTGTGGTGAGCGCCTAGGCTGCTCAGGAGCACCACGTGGCGTACCCCAGCCGCTTCGATGCCGCCCGCCAGGGCATCGATCACGCGATCTTGATACGCGCGGAAATCGTTGGTCGCCATGTTTGGCGGAACCAGGAGGTAGGCGGCTTCGGCTCCCGAAAGGGCCTCGCGAACGAAACCCGCATTCTCGATATCGCCGACGCAGCTCTCCGCACCAGCCTTGGCCAAGGGGGCCAGTTTCTCTCGCTGCCGGCCGACTACGCGAATCTGCTTTCCACTTTTGAGCAAAAAGGCTGCGGCGGCCCCACCGGTATTTCCTGAAGCTCCAAAAATGCAAATCATGGGCATTGCTCCCTTCCAGCGAACGACCCGAACCCCGCTTTCTGAATTGGATGCTAGGAGGATGCCAATCGTGACCGCATCCTCAAGGCCCTTGGCAACCCTTGCCGCTGCCATCTCGCCTAACAACACCTCTGCGATCAGCGATCCCCCGAAGCAGGAGTCCATTGGCAACCGAGAGCTTGGCATCACCATCGGCTACGGAGTTCCCACGGACGAGCGACTCTATGTAAATCCCTATGGACCAAGCTTTTCGGCCCCGGCCACCTAGCGCCGTCGGCGCTTTCGTCGCGCGGGCGAATCCTCATGCGGCGGTCGAGATGATTGCTCGACAGCCGGCGCGAAAGCCGGGGCCGCCATGGGGAGATTCGCTATTCTGCCGCTGTCGGCTCCTGCCAGCGCGGGCACCGCGGTCGGCTGGCGCGCCAGCATCAATTCGCGCGCGATGAGCGCGAAGACGATGAGGGTGCCGACCGAGATCCAGGTGCACTGCTCGTCGAGTCCATTGGGCATACTGAAATTGGTGATGAAAGAGCTTTGTCGCACTGAACTTGGCAGCAGGCTCTGCAGCCAATTGGGGAAGTGCTTGATGGGCGCCCAGCTCAAGAACTGGGTCAGCGCCGTCAGCCACAGCAGCCACTCGCCGGCACGCGGAACCACCGCGTAGAGCAAGGCCGGAATTATGATAAAGGCGTAGTAGTAGCCAGTCAGTTCAGAGCCAAACGAAATCACAGTCGCCGATAGGAGCACTGTGACCCAGGGCTCGACCTTGCGGATGGCCAGGCCAATCAAGACCAGGTAGCAGAACACCAGCGACACATAGAGCGGCAGCGCCTCGTGGAAGGCCTTGAGGCGCGCCTGCTTCCAGCGCAGCCAGGGATCCACCATGGCCGGGGTGTTCATACGATTGGCCGCCTCGGCCGGCCGGAAATTCAGTACCGTGCGCAGGCCCATGAGGTTGGTCAGCGGCGTCTCCGAGTGCTTGGCGGTGTTGCGCAGGAATTCTGGATAGATACTGGGACCGCCCGATGTGGCGAAACTTACCGGGACCAGCACCGCCACCGCCACCGCGGCACCCATGATCATATGCAAAAAGCGGCGATCCAACTGCCGGGTCTTCACATAGTGGTAGCCGAGCGCAATCAGCGGCGCCACAAAGAGGAACCCCGGGAAAATACGCAGGAGCGCGGCGTAGGCCAGGGCGGCCCCGGCCCAAAACGGCCGTTCCTTCTTCATCAGACACACGCCCACGCCCATCCAAAACAGCCAGTCGTAGCGCAGAAACGAGCCGCCGATCCAGTCCCAACGGGACGGAAAATTGGTGGCAAATACGATAAGTGCAACTGACACCGCCTGCCAGCCAAAGGCCCACCACATCATGAGCGCCATGATGGTGATCATCACCACGTCGATGGCGTCGAGCACCAGCACGTCGAGCCGACTGGCCGGCGCCAAATTGGCCAGGGCGCTACCCAGGATGGCCCACACCGGCGTGCCGTTGAACCCGTGATCGGTCTGGGCATCGTCCCAGCGGCGCGGGCCCTCCAGGGTGCGGAAGTAGCGCAAGTCGTTGCTGAACGACTCCCAGCGCGCTTCGGTGAAGTGCTGCTTGCAGCGCTCGGGATGGGCCAGAATGTCGTCGGTCTTCTCCACCACATTGGTGCGCAGGTTGGTCATCTTGCGCAGCTCGACCCGGCGGCGCAGCCCCGGCTCCTCGGAATCGGCCGTGGCCACACACTCGTACAGGCGCTCGTAGTGGATCTCTTTGAAGTACTTCGCCCCGATGTAGTAGTGGAAGGTGTCCCAGCCGTGCACGAAACCGGGGAAGTGCCAGAAGCCGAAATTGAAGAAGCTGAGAAAGCCCAGCACCCCCATTGTCCCGAGGAGAATCCGGCGCAGGCGCAGCTTGAACGCGGCCATGCCCAGGCCGGTGAGGCGGCGCTCCCACCACAGCAGGATCGCGGCTAGCATGGCGAGAATCATCTCCCAGCGGGCGCTGGTATCGCCGTTCCAGTAGTCGAGGTAGGTCTTGGGCGCCGTAGCCGCCGGCGCGTCCAGAACCTTGAATTGTGGCGGAAAGGGCGTGGGCGTCTGGCAGTACGCCGCGACCTCAGAGACCGAGTAGGAGCCGTCGCCCTTGCCCTCGCCCACCCGCAGAAAGCGCGCGGCCATGCCTCCCACATCGAGGGTGCGCATGCGCAACCCGTGTCCGGTGACCGGGTCGATCTGACCCATCAGCTTGTATTCCTTGCCGTCGAGCGATCCCCAGATGCTGTAGGTGTCGTTGGCGTCGGCCTGGATGGCTAGCAAGCGCACTCTCACCACCTCGCCCAGATCCCAGGTTACGGTGGAGGCGCCGGTTTCGAACAGAACGGCCAGGGCTGCGTCCCACACCGCGCCCTCGGGCGCCACGGTCTCGTCGGTGAGCAGGGCACGATCGCGCGCGATCTCTTGCCAAGCTACGGGCATTTTGCCGGCCAGCAGATTGCCCGCCGGACAGGCCGGTCCCACCGAGGAGTTTGCTTGCGCGCGAGCCTGAGGCTGCGCGAACGCGAAAAAGAACAGGAGCAGGGTCAGGGGACGGGCGATGCGTGACATGGCCAAGCAGTCTAGCCCTATCTGGAACGAGACAGGACCTGCAGAAAACCGGGCCGGCCTCCCGGTGTGCGCTCGGTCACACGGAGAGCGGTCGCTCGACGCTGGGCACGTCACCCATTTCACTTTCGCGGCCATCGACGTCGACAAGACCCTGGATCTGGGCATCGACGTCAGTTGTGAGAGATGCCTACCCCGTCGAGTTTGGAAAGCCACTGCGGTACAGAAGTCTACGAGACCTAACCCCTCGTCCATCTGCGAATCGCGATCTTTGAGACTTGTCGTCGGTCAACTCCAACACCGACTCTTGCATCCGTAGCTGAACGAATGTATAGTACAAGAAAACAAGGGCACCTCGCCGTTCAACATGAACAAGTCGGCACGGGAACAAATCCGCACCTGGGCTTCTTCGCTGAGGAGCACCGGCCTGCTTTCATGAAAACTGGCACGGCCGACTTGCCCCTCCATCACGGTCACGTTCCGGCGTGGTTGGCGGTGCGCATGGCGCGGCTGGGCCGCGTGGTGGTGGAGGCGTTGGTGCTGGAGTACGGGCGCGATGAGGTGTTGCGGCGGCTGGCCAACCCATTCTGGTTCCAGTCGCTCGGTTGCGTGATGGGGATGGACTGGCATTCCTCGGGCATCACGACCAGCGTTCTCGGTGCGCTCAAGCGGGGATTGGCCCCGGTACAGTGGGAGCTGGGTCTGCACGTGTGCGGGGGACGGGGTCGCCACTCGCGCCGCACGCCGGAGGAACTGCTCGCGCTTGGCGAGCGCGTGTCGGTCGACGCGCTGGCGCTGGTGCGAGCCAGCCGCTTGGTTGCGAAAGTGGACAGCGCGGCAGTGCAGGACGGATTCGCGCTGTACCTGCACGGTTTCGTGGTGACGGACGACGGCAACTGGACCGTGGTGCAACAGGGGATGAACCCGGACCGGCGCCAGGCGCGGCGCTACCACTGGCTGTGGGAACGGGCGGGCTCATTTGTCGAGGCGCCTCACACTGCCATCGAGGGCATTCCCCAGGGAAGCATCGTCAACTTCACCGATCGCCAGGCCGGGGCCGCGCGGGCCGCAACCGTGGCGTTGGCCAACCGCCGACCCGAGACCGTGGTGATTGAGGTGGAACGCGCGCAAAGGCTCGTGCTGCCCGACCATCACGACGTGCGCGAAAAGGATGTGGACCTGCGCCGACTGGCCACCGCCTTGACTGTGGCGGCCGAGCGCGGGCCGGCGGATTTTCCTGAGCTGTTGCTCACGCCTGGCATCGGCGGTCGCACGCTCTTCGCCTTGTCCATGGTGGCCGAGGTGGTGTATGGGGCGCCCAGCCGATTCTCTGATCCGGCGCGCTTCTCGTTTGCCCATGGGGGCAAGGACGGACACCCCTTCCCGGTTCCGCTGACAATATACGATGAGACGCTGCGGGTGCTTCGGCGCGCGGTGGACCGGGCCAAGTTGGGGCAGGACGAAAAACTGGCGGCGCTGCGCCGATTGGACGACCAGTGCCGCACGCTGGAGGCGGCAGCGGCACGGCGTCCCCAGCGTGCGCCGTCGCTGTCACTCCATGCAATTGTCAGCGACCAGCGCAAGCACGCCCCGGCTTGGGACGGCCGAACCTGCTTCGACTCCGTCGCGCGACGGCCACGCCAACTCCACCTCCCATTTGGCTACGCCACTCCGCGAAAACTTGGGATGGAGGGCAGAACCCACCGGTCGCCGCGGCAAACATACACCCTTCTGGCCCCGGAATCCAAAATGCGCTAGCGGTCATCGAGGCTGCTGGAGCATAATCGCTCGTCTGCTGCATTCTCGGCTTCACCCGCATTCTCACAGGAGCAATCGTCATGGAGATGAAGAAGGACGCGCGCACTGATCTTCCACCTCGGCGCATCCAGGAAGTGGCAAAGGAGCTCGGTCTTGATCCCGAGACGATCTACCCAAGCGGTCACTACATCGCCAAAGTGCCGATTGACGAGCTGGAAGCGCGGAAAAACCAGCCTTCGGGAAAGCTCATACTCGTCTCAGCCATGTCGCCCACGCCCCAGGGCGAAGGCAAGACCACCACGACTATTGGTCTGGCAGACGGCCTGCGCTACCTGGGCAAGCGCTCGTGCATCTGCATACGCGAGCCTTCTTTGGGCCCCTACTTCGGTATCAAAGGCGGCGGCACCGGGGCGGGACGTTCACAGGTATGCCCGTCGGAGGCCATCAATCTACATTTTGTCGGCGACATGTACTCCGTGGAAAAGGCGAACAACCTGCTCGCCGCCATGCTCGACAACCACTTGCAACATGGCAATGTCCTGCAGATCGATCCGCGCCGTATCGTGCTACGCCGGGTGATTGACCTCAACGACCGAGCGCTGCGCGAGATATTCATCGGTCTAGGCGGCGTCATGCATGGCATTCCGCGAAAGGATGGCTTTGACATCACGCCCGCGTCGGAGGTGATGGCCATACTCTGCCTCGCATCGGATTATCACGATCTTGGCCGCAGGCTTTCCGAAATGGTGATCGCCTATACCTTCAAGGGGGAGCCGATCCGGCCGCGTGACATCGAGGCCGTGGGCGCCATGCAGGTACTCCTGCGCGACGCCATCAACCCCAACATCGTGCAATCGCTTGAGGGCACCCCGGCGTTTGTCCATGCGGGTCCATTCGCCAATATCGCCCAGGGGACCAATAGCGCGATCGCCACCCGCATGGCATTGAAGCTCTCCGACTATGTCGTGACCGAAGCGGGGTTTGGGACCGACCTTGGCGCTGAGAAATTCTTTCATATCAAGTGCCGCAGTGCCGGCCTCACTCCCAGTGCAGCCGTGATAGTGGCGACGGCCAAAGCAATTGCCTATCATGGTGGATTCTCGGCCAGTGGCGGTCTTGGCAACCTAGCAAAGCACATTGAGAACATCAGTCTTTTCGGCATCGAACCCGTGGTCGCGATCAACCGTTTCGACAACGACAAGACCAGCGACCTGGACGCCATGGTGCGGTTCTGCGAAAAACAGGGGGTAAAGGCCGTGGTTGCCGAAAACTTCCGTGACGGCGGACAAGGAGCCGCCGCTTTGGCTGCAGTTGTGCTTGAGGTCGTCGAAAGAAACCGGAAGAAGAAACTGAGATTCCTCTATTCGTTGACTGATTCGATAGAGAAGAAGGTCGCCACCATCGCCACGAGGATCTACGGGGCGCAAGGGGTGGATTTTGACGCCCAGGCAAGAAGCGAGCTTGCAACCATCGAGAAGGGCGGCTACGGGAACCTCCCGATCTGCATCGCCAAGACGCCGCTTTCCCTTTCCGACAATCCCAAGCTCACCGGCCGTCCAAAGGACTTCCGCATTACGGTGAACCAGCTCCGGCTTTCCGCAGGGGCGGGGTTCGTTGTAGCCGTTTGCGGCAATATCGTGACCATGCCCGGGCTGCCCAAGGTGCCAGCGGCGGCGCGGATCAAGATCTTGCCTGATGGGCGCGCAGTCGGATTGAGTTGATTGTGTCGCGTCTACAGGGGCTGCCTATCACCGCCACACGTTCTAAGGCAGTTTGATGATCCGGCCCGCGAGATCAGCTTCAGCGCGCTTGCTTCAGCCTCTCTTGGCGGTCGCGATCGCGACTCTCGCAGCGACGATTCTGCTCGTGCTCGGCTGGATAGCGCGTATGCAGAGGCCGACATCTGAATGGCCTGCGGCCGAGTCGAGGCTTTTCAGCAGACAATGGCTTCGATCTCCAATCGAACGGAATCGTTTCTTGCGGCTGCCTGGGATGGGCTTTGACCTCGACGGCCTCACCTTCACCAGCGATGGACGGCGCGGCTGGGCCGTCGGCGGCGATGGTACGATCCTGAGCACCCGTGACCAAGGCAACTCTTGGCAGGCCCAGCCAAGCGGCACCGAAAGACCGCTCTACGCCGTGACCTTCACTAGCGATGGACAGCGCGGCTGGGCGGTCGGTTACGATGGCGCCATCCTGAGCACGCGCGACCAAGGCAACTCTTGGCACGCCCAGTCCAGCGGAACCACCATCCGGCTTCACGGCGGGATCTTCACCAGCGATGGACAGCGCGGCTGGGTTGTCGGCCACGATGGTGTGATCCTGAGCACGCGCGACCAAGGCAACTCTTGGCACGCCCAGTCCAGCGGAACCACCAGGTGGCTCTCCGCCGTGACCTTCACCAGCGATGGACAGCGTGGCTGGGCGGTGGGCGACGATGGTACGATCCTGAGCACGCGCGATGGAGGCGACTCTTGGCAGGCCCAGAGAAGCGGCACTACTAGGTGGCTCTCCAACCTGACCTTCACCAGTGATGGCCAGCGCGGCTGGGCGGTCGGCGACCATGGGACCATCCTGAGCACGCGCGACCAAGGCAACTCTTGGCAGGCCCAGCCAAGCGGCACTACCTGGTGGCTCTCCGCCGTGACCTTCACCAACGATGGCCAGCGCGGCTGGGCGGTTGGCCGTGAAGGCACCATGCTGAATACGCGCGACGGAGGCAACTCCTGGCAGGTCCAGCCAAGCGGCACTACCAGGTGGCTTTCCGCCGTGACCTTCACCAGCGATGGGCAGCGCGGCTGGGTCGTCGGCTTCAAGGGCACCATCCTGAACACGCGCGACGGAGGCAACTCTTGGCAGGTCCAGCCAAGCGGCACCGCCAGGTGGCTCTCCGCCGTGAGCTTTGCCAGCGATGGGCAGCGCGGCTGGGCCGTCGGATTCAAGGGCACCATCCTGAGCACCCGCGATGCTGGCAACTCCTGGCAGACCCAGAGAAGCGGGACCCAGAGCTGGCTTCCTGCGCTGACTTTCACCAGCGACGGGCAGCGCGGCTGGGCCGTCGGCCGTGAAGGAACCATCCTGAGCACCCGCGATGCTGGCAACTCCTGGGAGACCCAGGCCTGCGGCACCAGCATATGGCAGCACCTTTCTGCCCTGACCTTCACCAGCGACGGGCAGCACGGCTGGGCGGTCGGTGACCATGGTACCATCCTGAGCACCCACGACGGTGGCAATCTCTGGCAGGCCCAATCCAGCGGAACCGCCAAGTCACTCTCCGCCGTGACCTTCACCAGCGATGGGCAGCGTGGCTGGGTGGTCGGCGGAGATGGTACGATCCTGGGCACCCGCGACCAAGGCAATTCCTGGCAGGCCCAATCCAGCGGAACCGCCAAGTCACTCTCCGCCGTGACCTTCACCAGCGATGGGCAGCGTGGCTGGGCGGTTGGCGGCGATGGCACGATCCTGAGCACCCGCGACCAAGGCAACTCTTGGCAGGCCCAATCCAGCGGAACCGCCAAGTCGCTCTCCGCCGTGACCTTCACCAGCGATGGGCAGCGTGGCTGGGCGGTTGGCGGCGATGGCACGATCCTGAGCACCCGCGACCGAGGCAACTCTTGGCAGGCCCAATCCAGCGGAACCGCCAGGTCGCTCTCCGCCGTGACCTTCACCAGCGATGGGCAGCGTGGCTTGGCGGTTGGCCGTGATAGTACGATCTTGAGAACGCGGGACGGTGGTGGCACGTGGGTCACGGTGACCTATGCCCGATATCCAGCGCCTTGGTTCTATGCAGCCGCTTTTCTCGTTCTCGCTGCTGCCATGTACGCCGGATGGCGGCTACGCAGGTTGTAGCGTACCTTCAGCATTTTCGCGGCGGTTGCTTTTGTGCGCGCCGAACTCCAAGATGACGGTTTATCGTTAGGATGTCCCCAGAGGAGAGTCACTTGAAGCACATTCGATCGGCATCTATCACCACACTGGCGATTGCGCTTGTCGGCTGTGGAGATTTTCCCAGCCTGCCCAAGGACGCCTCAGTCGACCGATCGGGTGGCAGGGACTCCAGCGCTGTGGGCGACGCGCGCGGCTTAGACGGCGGCGCCAGTAACCAGGACAGCGGGGCGGTGGATAGGGTCCTCGCCGAAAGTGGCGTACGCGACGGTGCCGGGGAGAGTTCAATCTCGCTGGAGGTTGGCCCCGACGGTGCTCTCGACTTGCGCCCCTGGGATTCTCTCGCCGCGCCCGATTCCCCCTCCGACGCCGGGGGAGAAACTGGCGGCGCCGACGCGGCCAATTCAGGCGACGCCGCGGGCGCAGCGTGCATGGCTGGTTACCACGACGGCGGAAACGGAGTCTGCGTTGCCAATGGGAGCTGTTCCGCTGGCTTCCACAACGACGGCACCGGAGTCTGCGTCCAGGCTGGCTGTGCCAGCGGATATCACGCTGGCGGGAGCGGAACCTGTGTGGCGAACGGAAGTGGGGGCGCGGATTCCGGCGGCGACGGCACAAGCACCGACGGCCAGGACGGCTCCGTCACCAGCCTGGACAGCGGGACGTTGGATGCGGCCATCACCGGGAGTGGCGTTGACGCTGGCGACGGTGCCGTGGACACGCAGGCCACGGCAGAGGTTGGTCCCGACGGCGATCTCGACGTAGCCGCCCAGGATCTTCTCGGCACACCGGATTCTCCCTCCGACATGCCCGAGGATGGAGGCTCGACCGGCACAACCGGAGGGACGGGCGGCAATGGTGGTGCAACCGGAGGCTCGGGCGGCAATGGTGGTGCAACCGGAGGCGCCAGCGGCAATGGTGGTGCAACCGGAGGCTCGGGCGGCAATGGTGGTGCGACCGGAGGCGCCGGCGGCAATGGTGGTGCAACCGGAGGCTCAGGCGGCAATGGTGGTGCAACCGGAGGCTCGGGCGGCAATGGTGGTGCGACCGGAGGCGCCGGCGGAACTACGGCCGCAGGCGGCGCTTCGTCTTCCGGGGGCAGCATGGGGGGCGCCATCACTGGTGGCGCGTCGTCATTGGGTGGCACCCCTACCGGGGGAATTTCGACTGGCACCGGAGGATCAACGGGTGGAAATCCTACCCTGGCTCCAACCGATCTCAACATTGCCGACCGAGCAGCGCCACTCAATGTGGAAGGAACTCCGCTGTTCGGCTGGGTGCCGAACGACCCAGATGGGAATGAGATTCAGTCAGCCTATCAGA
>Ga0182011_10000751_pt1 | contig 28279 bp, 22 predicted proteins | sample 711E1DmetaG_FD_120481 | JGI IMG/M metagenome (GOLD analysis project Ga0182011, IMG submission 120481) | Permafrost microbial communities from Stordalen Mire, Sweden - 711E1D metaG | ecosystem: Environmental > Terrestrial > Soil > Wetlands > Permafrost | place: Sweden: Stordalen | collected...
GTGTTGCCTTCGGAAACCTTGATCTCCTGAAGGATTCCGCTGGCGGGGGCGGGGATTTCAGCGTCGACCTTGTCGGTGGAAATCTCGAACAGGGGTTCGTCGCGTTGGACCTTGTCACCCGGCTTTTTCAGCCACTTGGTGATGGTTCCCTCGAAAATTGATTCGCCCATCTGGGGCATGACAACGTCAGTCGGCATAGTTCCCTTTCCATGAAACCCGCGAAGTTGCGGGGGAAGAGCAAACAAACATTATAGCGAAGACGGGAAAGCCAGCACCTCGCGCTTCGCGAGGGCATGGGCTTCAGGCTTCCGGCAGGACGCAATCTCGCCCTTACGCAGCCCCTTACCCGAGGGCAGTGCCGGAATCACCTCGCATTGACGGAGCAAAGAGCGATGAAGAACTTGTTGGCAATCGTACTATTTTGCCTTCCTGCCTTCGGGCAAGCGGCTTACTCGGGTTCTGCAATGTACCAGAGGACGGCCACCTATGGCGCAGCGGCCTGCGGACCTCCGACTTACTCTTGTCTCAACATGAGCACTGCCGCAGTGCCACTCCCAGCGCAGATTCCTGTCTGGGGGACGACGAATACTCCCGCGAACAACACGAACTGCACGTCCAGTAATCCGTATGTGTTTCAGCAGTGCGGGAACCTGGTTGGCGCGGGCATTGTGCAAACGCCTTCAGACTTCGAGATGCCGATCATTCGCTGCACGGATGCGAACACGCTGGGATATGCTTCGTTCTGGGGAACGAGAGACAACGGAGAGCCGAACATCTTCGCCTCCGACGATTCTTGGATAAGTCTCAATTACGGCAACGGCGACTATATCCTGTCCTTCAATGGCAACTCGTGCGCCTACACCGGGATCAGCTATGGCGATCAACCGGTGCAAGCCAGCCACACGAATCCCAATGTGGCCTACATTCTCGAAGGAGTGAACAATTCACAACTCTACCAAGACACTTATACGAAGACAGGCGGATTCGGCGGGACGTGGACAGTCGCGAGCCACGCGGAGTTATTCGACTTCATCAATTCCTATAACTCCAGCACATCAACTTACAACTGTCTCCAGAATTCCTACAACGGCTATCCCGGATGGACCGCAAGCGGCGCAAATTGGACAGGAGTGTTTACGACCTCGCAAGACGACACCTTGTTTGTGGAGTCGTACGGGAACAATAACATCTCCAATTCCGTCGGAGTCTATCTCGCCGTCTGGAAACCTTCCTATGGCCTGAACGGCGGCTGCGACATCTGGAACACTGTAACCGGCACACTTTGGAAGCACGACGGGTCATGCAACATCACTACCCCCTGCCCGATGACTTACCAGAGTTACTCAACTACTCCGGCATTTTCGGTCATGCCTGGAAATGCTTCGGGTGGAACGACAGTTTATACGGGCACCACGGGCGGCGGCAGCAACGCGTATGTCAACTACAGCTTCGCGGTGACAGGATGCTCGATCTCCGCCGACAACGGAACCTTCACGGCGTCGGCCTCGGCGGCCGGGTCGGTGACGTTAAGTAACTCCGCGGGCGTGAGCGGCGCGACTGGATGCAGCGCCCAAGGCACCCAGGTGGGACCGGACATGTTCAAGCAGCACGAGGGGTTTGCCTCAGCGGGCGACTCGTATATTCCTGGCCGACGCGTCGGCCCAAAACTACATGCTCAATGGCGTGTACTCCGAGGGGCCGTGGGTGTGGGTGGAAGGCACGACCACCATCGCCGGAAAATGCGGGCTGTACCCGACAACTTACTGCACTGGGCACTTTGGGGAAGGCTACAGTGGCCTCGCGGTCGGCCAGAAATGGCACGCTCCATTCACGTCTCTCAACAATGCCGCGAACATCTTTGCGGCTGGCATCGACATCTGCGACGACGACCACTTCTCCTGGAACCATGTGGACACTATTACCCAGGCCGACGATTACCCGGTAATGATTGGCTGGCAGGACGTAGGTGGAACTTACAGCTTACTGGGCGGATCGACTCCTCCGTGTCCTTACTACGACGAGATCGACCTCACACAGACGAGCGGGACGCTTCCTGGGACTACCTGGCGTGCGGCGCACAACTTCAACAGCGGCTGGTCCTGGAATTTTGAAGTGCAAAATGCAATTACCCTCGAGTCCTATACGGGGAAATACGCTGTATGGGTCACGGACGGCGAGGGTCAGTTCGGATCGACTAGCGGCACGACGTCCTGCAATGTGGGGGGACCGGACTGGCAGAGGTCCGACAACACTGATTTCACAGCTTACTCGGGTTCCGGGCCCGGCATATTCAGCAATTACATCATGCCGCAGAACGGTGGAAACAGAGGCAATTTTATCTATCAAGTGCAATCGTGTTCAGGCACCCCTTGCGCGACTGGCCCAACGGAACCAACCTTTCCGCAAGGCGCATCGGCGACCGTCACCGAAACACCTCCCGGGAACATTACCTGGGTCAATACCAACAACGCATCGAACTGCCGCTCCGACATTCTTATTGTAAAACTCTACGGCAACTAGGAGAGTTGAGCTGCCTTGGGACGTCGGCCTCAGCCGCGTATTTGGCGGGTTTCCAGTGGCACGGCCGAAGCCGTGCCCTACCCAAGGCTACCCGAGAACGAACCTAATCAGAGATTCCCTACGGCCAGAACCCCATGAAAATCTCAGAGCATTTCACGTTGGAAGAATTGTCTTTCTCCGAAGCGGGGGCGCGGCTTGGGCTGGACAACACTCCGACCGCGAGCGTCATTAAGAACCTGGTCCTGGTGGCGGCGGTCATGGAAAAAGTTAGAACGTTGCTCGGGAGCAAGCCCATCGTCGTGCACAGCGGCTACCGCGCCCCGGACGTCAATAAGGCGGTCCGCGGAGTGGCGACGAGCGCTCACTGTTTCGGACGGGCTTGTGATTTTGTTTGTTCCGCGTTTGGCGCGCCAGGGGAAGTGGCGCTGGCTATCTTGAAGTCCGATATTGAGTACGACCAACTAATCCTCGAGTACGGATGGGTTCACGTTGGACTGGCACTGGAGGGATTGCCATCCCGACGGGAGGCTCTGACGAAGCGTTCGTCGAGGGCCGCGTATGAGGCCGGCATCAGGGCCTGACCGATTTGTTTTCATTACCACGAGCGACGTAGGTGTAACGCCTTTATTAAGGAGATACTATCTTGAAAAAATACGCTGCTTATCTGCCCACCGTTGTGCTGCTACTTACCACGCTCGCGAGCACTGCCACGCCGGCGATTGCCGCATTTTGGATGAACCATGCCGCCGCGGCGGCGATCTTTGCGCCGCTGGCGCTCGTTGTGGCGCATTGGCTGCCTTCGCCGTATGCCGGCGTCAACTCGAAGAACTGAGCGGTTGAATGGACCGCGAAACCGTAATGGTACTAACGCAGATCACTCCCACTTTCTGGAACGACTACGGCGCGGCCACGATTGCGTTCGTCGGCTTCCTGATCAATGGCGTCCTGGCATTTGGGGCAGCGCAGAAACTGGCCGGCCAGCGCGAGGAGCAGAGAATCGCGGATCAGACGTGGAAAAAGGAACACACGGCGCAGGCCAATGTACGCGACATTGCGATCGCCGCGCTTCAGGCCATGGGAAACAGCAATGAGGCCACGGTAAAAGGCATTCAGGGGCAGCAGCTGCTCATTCAGACGGAACTGCAGGAACTCCGTAATCGGGCCGCCTGCGGCACCTGCGCGCCCTCGCCGCGAAAGTAAGTAACTCAATTCTCAAAAATCAAAAGGAGAGCCATCTTATGAGGAAAGTTGTCGTTGCGCTGTGTCTTGCCATGTTCTCGACCGCATGTTCGACCGCTTGGGTGTCGACGCTCGATTCCATTCTGTCCGCAGCCGCGCCGGCGCTGATCGACATTCTGCAAATCGTCGCCGTGGCCAACGGCCAACCAGTGAACGGCAACCTTGCCGCGAAGATTGGCGCGGACGCGACGGTCATCAAGACGCTGGCCGCCGATTTCGCCAAGGCCTCGTCGGGATCCGCGCCGGGCGTTTGCCAGCAGTTGCAGGCGGCTGTGAGCGCATACCAAGCCGATCAGCAGCTGGTGCTTCAGGTGGCGCAGGTCAGCGATGCGAACACGCAGACGAAAATTACCCTGCTTACGGATTTGGTGGCAGGGACGGTGAGTGCAATCACAGCGGTGATTCCATCGTGCCAGAACGCGGCTGCGATCCGAAGCGTGAAGATCGCGGCGCCTTACAGCGTCTCCACTTTTGCGGCTCATTACAACAGCATTCTGGTGGCCCCAACGGGCAACGCGGCTGTCGACGCGGCAACCCAGAAACTAAGACTCCACCAACACTCTAGGTTTGAGCGGGCGGTAGCGTTCGGACGGCTGCAGTGACGAACCGCAAGTTCGGCGCGTTGCGTGACGTTCACGATGTGCGGGATCGGATGTACCGGGCTTCACCGCGCGCGGAGCCGGTCCCGCAACAGGTGGATCTACGGGAGTTCGGCGGACCGATCAAGGACCAGGGCGAGGAAGGCAGTTGCACCGGGCATGCTTTTTCGTCGGCGCGCGAGTGGATCGCGCGGAAGTACGAGAAGACATCGCCGATCCTGAGCCCACAGTTCCTCTATGTCGAGGAACTGATTGCGGATGGTTCCTTCCCGAGTGACGATGGTGCGATGCCGCGCACCGGTTGCCAGGTGCTCACCGCGAAAGGCTGCTGCGAAACGTCACTCTGTCCTTACGTCGCGGGCAAGTTCACGGCCCCGACCGCGGAGCAGGCGCAGAACGCGTTCAGGTACAAGACGGGTGCCTATCATCGGATTGGAACCTTGTCGGACTTTCTACGTTGCCTGGCCGATGCAACGCCGTGGCCGGTTACAGTCGGATTCACGGTCTACGAGTCATTCATGTCGCAGCAGGTAGCGGACACCGGCATTATGCCGATTCCGAAACCGGGTGAACAGCAACAGGGCGGACACGAAGTGCTCTGTCTCGGCTATGACTTATCGAAGCAACTGGCGCTTATCCAGAATAGCTGGGGCGACGGTTGGGGCAGCGAGGTTACTTCTGGATGCCGTTTGGCGTGATCAGCGCGCCGGGCACCGATCTGTGGATGGTGCACACGGGTGGACCGTGGAAGTGATTGTCTAACACCATGAAGTGCGCGGCGATTTCCGCATGATGTACGTTAATGCCCTATTGTTCATCGGTCCCGAATCTCTTGGCGGGCTCCAACATCTAAAGAGCTAAATCAACTGCGAGAGGATCGATGACACAAATAGTGGATGCCGCCGCGCACTCAACCAAAATCTCCAGCGATGCCCTAGACCAGCTGTTCCGCCAAGCCCGTACGCATTCCGCGTGGCTGCCCACGCGCGTCCCCGTCGAAACGCTGCGCGAGGTGTATGAGCTGGCGCGGCTGGGTCCGACGAGCGCGAACTCTACTCCCGCACGTTTCCTGTTTCTTGAAAGCGAAGCGGCGAAGGAGCGACTTCTGCCTGCTCTCGCACCGAGCAATGTCGAAAAAACAAAGGCGGCGCCAGTCACCGTGATTGTCGCCTGGGACACCGAGTTTCACGAGAAGCTGCCCAAGTTGTTTCCACACGCCGACATGCGCTCTTATTTCGTAGGGAACCAGCCGTTGATCGACGAATCGGCCTTGCGCAATAGTTCGCTGCAGGGGGGCTACTTCATACTCGCCGCTCGAGCCGTGGGGCTTGATTGCGGCCCGATGTCCGGCTTCGACGCGGCGAAAGTGAACGCCGAATTCTTTCCTGACGGCAAATGGAAAGTCAACTTTCTCTGCAATCTCGGTTACGGCGACGGCAGCAAGCTGTTTCCGCGCAACCCGCGGCTGGAATTTGACGAGGCGTGCCGGGTGCTGTGAGACGCGACAAGCCGCGTCCCTTCAAGTAACGTCAAGACTCGAAAATCTACGATCCCGATTTTTTCTCGATCTTTTTCTCGATCTTCGCCCAGGCGTCTTTCAGCGCCACGGTGCGGTTGAATACGAGATGTCCGGGTCTGGAATCCGGGTCTACGCAAAAATACCCGAGGCGTTCGAACTGATAGCGGCCTTCGATTGGCGCATTTGCCAGCGAGGGCTCCAACTTCGCTTGCGCAATCACTTCCAGGGAGTTCGGATTCAAATTCGCTGTGAACTCCTGGCCTTCTTCAACCTGATTTGGATCTTCCTTGGTGAAGAGCTTGTCGTAGATGCGCACCTCAGCGTCGATGGCGTGCGCGGCTGACACCCAGTGGATGGTCGACTTCACCTTGCGTCCATCCGGAGCATTGCCGCCACGCGTGGCCGGGTCATACGTACAGTGCACCTCGACCACTTCTCCCCTGTCGTTTTTCACCACCGTCTTCGCGGTAATGAAGTAGCCATAGCGTAGCCGCACCTCGCGTCCGGGCGACAGGCGGTAATACTTCTTGGGCGGATCTTCGCGGAAATCGTCCTGCTCGATGTAGAGCACTTTGGAGAATGGTACTTTGCGCTTCCCGGCGCTTTCGTCCTCGGGATTATTGACCGCATCGACTTCGTCAACCTGACCTTCCGGGTAGTTATCGATCACAACCTTCAATGGCCGCAGCACGGCCATCACGCGGGGCGCGCGCTTGTTCAGATCTTCGCGGACGAAGTGTTCGAGCATGGCAAATTCCAACGTGCCATTCGTCTTGGAAACTCCGATAGCCGCGCAGAAATGGCGGATTGCCTCCGGCGTATAGCCGCGCCGGCGGATGCCAGACAGCGTCGGCATGCGCGGATCGTCCCACCCGGTGACGTGTTGTTCCTGCACCAGGGTCAGCAGTTTGCGCTTGCTGAGCAGCGTGTAAGTCAGGCTGAGGCGGTCAAACTCCATTTGTTGCGACGGAAAAATTCCCAGCTGCTGGATAAACCAGTTGTAGAGCGGGCGATGATCCTCGAATTCGAGTGTGCAGACGGAGTGGGTCACGTGCTCGATGGAATCGGACTGTCCGTGCGCGTAGTCGTACATAGGATAGATGCACCACTTGCCGCCGGTGCGGTTATGCTCGGCGTGCAGAATGCGGTACATGACCGGATCGCGCATATTGAGGTTCGGCGACGCCATGTCGATCTTGGCGCGCAGGACGCGGGATCCGTCGGGAAACTCGCCTTTGTGCATGCGCTCAAAAAGGTCGAGGTTCTCTTTTACTTCGCGGTTGCGATGCGGACTCTCATTGCCGGGCTCGGTGAGAGTGCCGCGATACTGGCGAATTTCTTCCGCGCTTAGGTCATCAACGTACGCTTTGCCTTCGTTGATGAGCTTGATCGCCCACTCGTAGAGTTGATCGAAGTAATCGGAGGCATAGTAGAGGCCATCCCACTCGAAGCCCAGCCAGCGGACGTCTTTCATGATCGAGTCAACGTACTCCTGCTCTTCCTTCTCGGGGTTGGTATCGTCGAAGCGCAGGTTGGTTTTGCCGCCGAACTCATCGGCTAATCCGAAGTTTAGGCAGATGGATTTGGCATGGCCGATGTGCAGGTAGCCGTTGGGCTCGGGAGGAAAGCGGGTTTGGATGACGGCGTCGCTGTACTTTTTGGTTTTGATGTCTTCGATGACTTGGTCGCGGATGAAGTTCGAGGGGCGAGGCTCGGAAGGCGAGTTCGTGGCGGCTTCAATAGTGGATGAATTTGCGTCAGTCATGACTCTTTATATTATAGGGAAGAGTGGTTTCGCGGCGGAGCGGCGGGGACGATCCATGATACGGGACGATCCATAATCACGGACGTCTTGATCGCCGACAGCGCGGTGGCCGGGCGGGGACGCCCGGCGCTCCATGAGCTGAGATCAACGTGATAATCTGCGTCGAGAGGCCTTCGGGCTTCAATCTCTCATGGCAAATTGTGTTCAATGCGGCCGTCAGCTTCCGGCCCTCACCTTCGGCCGGAAGATTTGCCAGTGGTGCGTGCAGCATAAAGCGGCGCAGCGCGGCGAAGATATCCCCATTCAGCGAGTCGAGCCGGCGCCCTGGTTGCGGCAGCAGTCCGGTTCGATGATGGTCACTCAGGCCATTTTCGGTATCAACGTTGCGGTGTTCGTCGCCATGGCGCTGGCTGGCGTTTCGATGCTGGATAATCCGTCTGGCCAGGATCTCGTGCGCTGGGGAGCCAATTACGGGCCGTATACCGTCAGTGGCCAGTGGTGGCGCCTGCTGACTTGCGTCTTCGTTCACGGCGGCTTGCTGCACATTGGCTTCAATATGTGGTGCCTGTGGAGCCTCGGCAGACTCGCGGAGTCGGTATATGGCCATTGGACATTTGCCACGGCGTACCTGATCTGCGGGCTGTCGGCGAGCCTCGCGAGTCTGATTTGGAATCCCGTCGTTTTGAGCGTCGGCGCTTCTGGAGCGATCTTTGGGATGGCTGGCGCTCTGATCGCATCCTTTTATCTCGGCGAGTTTTCGCTGCCCCGCGCCGCCCTGGCTGGAACGCTGCGCAGCGTGGTCGTGTTTGTAGGCTACAACCTCTTCTTTGGAGCGGTGATGGCTGGCACCGATAACGCGGCGCATGTCGGCGGCCTGCTCATGGGCCTGCTTCTCGGAGCGCTCATCGCTAAGGTCGCTCCACAACCCGATGATGCTTTTCGCCGGATCGCGGTGCTGCTCGTCGGGGTTCTGGTCGTGGCAGGCGGAGTGATGTGGTTGCAGCACTCGCGCGCCTATCTGCTTCATGCGCAACACGGAGTACGACTTCTCGACGAGGGGAACCCGGACGGAGCCATCGCGGAATTTCAGAAGTCCTTAAGCCAGCGCCCCGACTTCGCCGCCGCCCACGAAGCTTTGGCGCGTGCCTATACCACAGAGCACGACTTCGAAAATGCGAGCGCGGAAATGAAGCGCACGATCGCACTGAATCCGCGGAGTGAAGAAGCGTATTACAGGCTCGGGCTGATTTATCTCGAACAGAAGTTACCCGCCAAAGCCCAAGACGCTTTTGCTCAATTGTTGAAAATCGATCCCAGCAGCTCCGACGGCCATGCCGGATTGGCGGACGCTCTCGCGGATCAGCATCGCGACCCCGAAGCGCTCGCGGAGTACAAACGAGTCGCGGCACTCGACTCCGGCTATCAGGGGGTGTACCACAACATGGGAGTCATGGAGGCCCGGCTCAAGCTCTACGATGACGCCATCGCATCATTGTTGAAGCAGCAGCAATCCGGCGACGATCCCGACAACGAAAATCTGCTCGCCTCCGTCTATGAAGCCAAGGGAATGAAGAAGGAAGCCGCGGATGCCCGGCAGAAAGCGCAGCAGTTCCGGGCTTCTCACTAGGACTCCCGCGCTGCACTACTGCAGCTCTTCGACCGCCTGCTCGATTCTCTTCACGGTGGTTTCACGCCCCAGCACTTCCAACGTCTCGAATAACGGCGGGGCATTCTTGCGTCCGCAGACAGCTACGCGGATCGGCTGGAACATCTGTCCGGCCTTTACGCCCATCTCCTGGGCGGCGGCGCGGAGAGTTTGATCCAAGGGGTCGTGTTTGAATTCAGTTTTCGCCAGGACCTCTTGAGCGCGGGTCAGAACTTTGAGCGCCATGGCGGCATCGCCCTTCTGCGGGATAAGTTCGGCTGGGTCGTAGGGCGGGAGTTGGTCGACGAAGAAAAAGTCGGCAGCGGTGAGAACGTCGCGCAGAAGTTTGATGCGCTCACGAATGAGGGGGGTGATGGCGTGCATCTTCTCCGGCGTGATTGCGACTCCGGCCGCGTGGACAACCGGGAGCAGGCGGGCGCTGAGATCGTCAATCGAAAGCCCGCGGATGTGCTCGGCATTCAGCCAGACGGCTTTGGGATCAAAAGTCCCTTCTGGGTAGAACCTCGGAAGATGTTCTCCAACCGGAGGGCCGACTACGCTTGGGGACGACGGCTCTCCTTGGAAGTTCACTACCGCGTTCGAACGATTGATGCCTTCGAGGGAAAACGCATCGGTCAGTTCCTGGCGGGTCATGTTCTCGCGATCGTCTTTTGGCGACCATCCCAGCAGACATAGAAAGTTGATGAAGGCTTCGGGAAGGAATCCAGCGTCGCGATAAGTTGTGACGCTGACCACCGGACCGTGGCGGCGCTTGGAAAGCTTCGATCCGTCGGGCGCGACGAGCAGCGGAAGATGCGCGAACTGCGGCGGTTGGGCGCCGGCGCCTTCGAAGATGAGCACGTGCTTGTAGGTGTTCGAGAGATGGTCCTGCCCGCGGATGATGTGGCTGATGCGAAGGTCGATGTCGTCGGCACACGAGGCGAGGTGGTAAGTGGGCATGCCGTCGGACCGTAGGAGCGCGAAGTCTTCGATGTCATCGGCGGACTTGATTTGCTCGCCGTAGACCGCGTCATTGAATCGGACTGGTTCACCGGCGCCGCGGGGAACGCGGAAGCGGAGCGCGAAGGATTCTCCGGCCGAGGCTCGGCGGTCGCTCTCGGCGCGGGAAAGTTCGCGCATGCCGGGGTTGAAGAGCCAGGTCTGATTGGCGCCGGACTTTTCGCTCTCGCCAGTGTGGGCAGGCGTGAAATCGCGGTACGCCAGTCCCTTCTGAAAGATGGCGTCGGCGATCTGGCGATGCAGAGCCAGGCGTTCGGATTGTTTGTATTCCTCGTCCCAGCCGAGGTCGAGCCAGCGCAGACCGTCGAAGATGGAGTTGACGGAGGCGTCGGTATTGCGCTCGACGTCGGTGTCATCGAGCCGTAGGACCATGGTTCCGCGGTTGTGGCGGGCGTAGAGCCAGTTGAAGATGAAGGTCCGGGCACTGCCGACGTGTAGAAAACCTGTGGGAGACGGTGCAAATCGAACGCGAAGCATAACTTTTGAGTATAGCGGGATTAAGCTCTTGGCTCTAGCAGCTCTGCCTGGTAAAGACGGGGAATCAGGCCGGTTACCAACAGGTTACGAAGGTAACTTCTCTGTAGAAAATGGCTATGGCGGCGCCGCATCTCATAAGAAGATACTTGAAACCCGTGCCCAGTGCGGAACCTGCCAGAAGACAGCTGTTGTTTCGATCTGTCTGGTGTGACAGGATTAGGCTGCGCGAGTTTCATCCGGGCCCAACAATTACGCGTGACGAGGAAACGTTGATCGATGCATAGCGCTGCCACAGGGCTGGTGCTGATTCCCGGGGCCGTGGCCCTGCTGGTCTTTCTCGTCTTCTCGTACCTGTACGAGCAGAACCGTCACAGCTATTTTCGCGCGTGGCAACTGGCCTGGGCAGCCTACACGCTGCACTATGCGCTAAAGGCAGGGGAGTATTTTCAGGGCCCTTCCGCGGTATTGTTTTTTCTGAGTTCGCTGCTGCTGGTGGCGATGGCGATCTGCATCTTCGTCTCGACCCGCCTGATGAAGGAACCATTCCAGCTGAAGTGGTACGACGTTGCGTTGACGGCGGCCGGGGTTCTGTTGACGTATGTGAGCTTGCGGGCGCAAATGGCGAGCGGAGTGTTCAGCGAGAAGGCGACTCCAGTGCCTATCTATCTGCGGCTGGAAGTGGGACTGGCGGCGATGCTGTTCTACTGTTCGTTCCATTTTTACCGCTATGCCTTTCGCCGGAATTCCGTCGCCTTCCGCACCCTCGCGTTCGCCCTGGCGCTATGGGCGGCTCTGATGTACGCGGGCCAACTCCACCAACCATTTCTCGACATTGTCGGGCAACTAGGAGGTTTCCTGGGCCCGATTCCGCAGATGCTGCTGGCCATCGCCATGGTGATGGTGCTGTTCGAAAACGAGCGCAATGCAGTCCAGGAGAACGCGTTGGCGTTCTCGACCCTGGGCGTCGATCCGCGCCGGCTTTTCTCCGCATCGGACCTGGTCCCCAGCTTGCAGACCTTTGTGGACAGGTTAGTGGCGCCTCTGCCTTCGCGCCGCGCTGTCTTTTTTGTTACGCAGCAGTGGCGCGGCACCGTGCCCTCGGTACAAAAAGGCTTTTCAGCGGAGTTTCTGGAAAAGTTGCAAAAGACGCACGCGGGCGATTACATCGCCGAGCTTGCCTACCGGCGTGGTGGAGTGGTGACCTTCCGGAATCTCGCGGACCTCGAAGAGCCTTTGCCGGCGCTGTCGGAAGGAAAGTTTGAGATCTGCAAACAGACCCTGCTGGCGGAGGGAATGACCGACCTGATGGCGGTGAGCCTGCAGACCCGGGAGCACAATTTCGGGGTCCTTTTGTTTCCCCACGCGGAACGGCGGATGTTCGGATCTTCGAACTTGCGCTTGCTGATCGGCCTGGCGCTACAGATCGCGCTGACCCTCGAAAACTATGTCGTGATGCACGAAGCGCAGCGGCGAACCAAGGAATACGAGTTGCTCACCGAGATCGGGCAGGCCATCAGTTCTCATCTCGACCAGGACGAAGTGCTGCGCACGGTACAAGTCGAACTGGGCCAGATTTTCGACGCCAGCACTTTCTACATCGCATTTCAGGAAGAAGATGAGATTCATTTCGAGCTGGAGATCGAAGGCGGCATCATTCTTCCCAAGCGCTCGCGCCGGGTTGGCAATGGACTGACCGAACACATCATCAGGACGGGAGAGCCGCTGCTAATCGAGTCCGACCTGGAACAGACGCGGGCAAAACTCGGAGTCGATTTCGTGCCTCCGCAGCCGGCCCGGTCGTTCTGCGCCGTCCCGATTTTTCTCGGCGGCAAATCGGTGGGAGTGATGGCCGCGCTGAGTACGGAGCGGGAATCGCAGTTCATGGCCAGGGATCTCGAGGTCATGCAAACCGTCGCCCGTCAACTGGGAGTGGCGATCGAGAATGCGCGCCTGTTTACCGAGGAGCAACGCCGCGCCCGGCATCTTGCGTTTCTCAACAACATCTCGAAGATGGCCATCTCCAGCGAAGACGCCGAACAGATGATGGCCGACATCGTGCGCGAGATCCAGAAGAACTTCCACTACGATCACATCGGCATCGGCATCATGGACTATGCCGCCAAGGATATCGAGATCAAAGCCGAGGCGGGAACGACATCGCAAACACTGGGCCGCCGCATCGCAGTGGGCAGCGGCGTTCTGGGAAAGGTCGCGCGCACCCAAGTGAGCGCACTGGTGCAAAACGCCGGCCCGGGGCAACTCGCCGGCGTGTTGCCGGAATCGCGCGCCGTGCTCTGCCTGCCGATCACCTATGGCGAGTCGCTGCTGGGCGTGCTCAATGTGGAGAGCCGGGATGAGAATGCGTTCGCCCCCCAGGATGTTCTGATCCTGAATACGCTGGCCGATCTCCTGGCGACGGCGTTGCACAACTCCTTCGTCTTCCAGAGGCTACAGCAGCAATCGATCACTGATGGCTTGACCGGCATCAAGACGAGGCGTTTTTTCTGGGAGGCGCTGAGCTCGGAGTGGAAGCGCGCTTCCCGTTCGGGACGGCCGTTCTCGGTGGTGCTGATCGATTTGGATAAATTCAAAGAAGTCAACGATTCGCTTGGCCATCTGGAAGGTGATCTCGTGCTGGCTCGCGTTGGCCGGCTGCTCGAACAAAAGTGCCGCCAATCCAACGTGGTTGCCCGCTACGGCGGAGACGAATTCATCATCCTCATGCCCGAGACCGGCATCGAGCAGGCACAAGTTCTGGCCGAGAGACTGCGGCTCTGGCTCGCCACCGATCCCATGCTCGAAGAGCACCAAATCACCGGCAGTTTCGGCGTCGCCAGTTTCCCCGTACATGGATTTTCCATGGAGGACCTGATCCGCGTGGCCGATGCCGGCATGTACGTGGCCAAGCACGCGGGTGGCAACCAGGTTTCCACCTCCGATGCTTTCGGCGACGGTGCCGACGTGCGGCGGCATCTGGTCTCCGGTTATATCGACGGATTTCTGCAGCGCGAGCATAACGGACCGGAGGATTTGGAAGAACTGGTCAGCACGCTCCGCAAGCTATGCGGAGGCCAGGATGATGCGGATCGGAAGGCGATGAAGGAAGGCGTCGAAGCCTTGGCGCGCGCGGCCGAACTCCGGGAGCACAACGCTACTGGACATGGCGAGCAATGTGCCCACTATGCTGGGATGATCGCGCGCGGACTTAACCTCTCGGCTGAGGAGGTGGAGAGCGTCGCCTTCGCGGGACGGGTGCATGACGTGGGCAGGCTCTTCATCCCCGAGCAAATTTTGAACAATCCAGGCGTACGTACGGAGGAGGAACTCGCGCAGATCAGGACCCACCCGCACGTGGGTGCGGAGGTGTTGCGGGCGATTCCTGAATTCGAGGGCGTGGCCCAGGCTGTCGAATCGCATCATGAAGCCTTCGACGGCAGCGGCTATCCCTTCGGACTGAAAGGCGAGAATATATCGCTGCATGGCCGCATCGTCGCCGTAGCTGACTCCTACGTGAACATGACGAGCGATCGCTTCGTCGCTCCTCCCAAAACCGACGAGCAAGCGATGGCGGAACTGACAAGGCTGAGTGGCACCCGCTTCGATGGCATGATCGTCCGCTTACTTGCCCGCCTGCTCAAGCTGGAAAGAGCCTCCAGTCTGGGCGGCTCAGCCTAGCAGCCTTCGGGATCGCAGCTTCTAAGTCAGGGTCAGTACCAGCCGCGCAGCTTTGGGCAGATAGCTCTTCCGGCGAAACCAGTCTTCCATTGCATCCCGAAGTTGATCGACTGGGACGTGCGTCCCAATTTCCAGCCACCCGTCCGCAACCGGCAGCGTGTCGTCGAAAACGGACGCGTTGGTGAAGTTGCGCATGCTGAAATTGTCAAGCCATTTCAATGGACAAGGTTGAAGCTGCCCCTCGTGCTCGTATTCCACGCGGATTTTTCGGGCGAACATGCTTTGATTTACCGATTACCGATTGCCAGTTGCCAGTTGCCAGTTGCCAGCGACCAGTTGCCAGTAGAAAGTAAGTTGGCGCAGGGTTGACGGCAAATGACCACTGGCAACTGGTAAGTGGTAACTGGTCTTCGATCTACTTCTTTGCCTTCCGGAGCCGGTCTTCCAGTTCATCGACTTCCCGGTTCAGGATTTCGGGAAGATGCCTGCCGAACCTGGCAAAGTGCTTGCGTATCAATGGCACCTCGGCAAGCCAGCCATCCACGTCCACACTGAGCAACCTGGCAACATCCGCGGCAGGGAGGTCAAGCCCTCTGGTATCTAGATCCGCGAACTCGGGAAGCTTGCCAATCGGCGTATCCACGGCATGGACTTTGCCGTCGCAGCGGTCGAAGATCCACTTCAGAACCCGGCTGTTCTCGCCGAATCCAGGCCAGAGGAATTTGCCTTGGTCGTCGGTGCGGAACCAGTTAACGTAGAAAATCCTGGGCAGCTTTGCGCCCGGCCGGTCGCCGATGCTCAAAAAGTGAGCGAAGTAATCGCCCATGTTGTAGCCGAGGAAGGGAAGCATGGCCATCGGGTCACGGCGAAGCTCTCCGACCTTGCCAGCGGCGGCTGCGGTGGTTTCGCTGCTGCTCGTCGCGCCCATAAACGTTCCGTGCTGCCAACTGAACGACTCGGTCACCAGCGGCACAATGCCGGCGCGGCGTCCACCGAAAAGGATCGCGTCGATCGGCACGCCTTTCGGATCGTCCCACTCCGAGGCAATCACCGGGCACTGGCTTGCCGGAACGGTGAAACGTGCATTGGGATGAGCCGCCCTCCGGGAAGAAGCCGGAGTCCACGGGCGGCGCAACCAGTCGATCAACTCGGAGGGCTTTTCGCTGGTCATCTGCTCCCACCATATGTCGCCATCGAGAGTGCTTGCGCAATTGGTGAAGATGGCGTTCCTGGTCGCGGTGAGCATGGCGTTCGGGTTCGTCCTCATGCTCGTTCCGGGAGCCACACCGAAGAACCCGCGCTCGGGATTGATGGCGTAAAGGCGGCCATCGGCGCCGAACTTCATCCAGGCAATATCGTCGCCGATGGCTTCGACTTTCCACCCTGGTATCGTCGGGATCATCATGGCAAGGTTCGTCTTGCCGCAGGCCGAGGGAAACGCGCCCGTGAAGTACTTGACCTCGCCGGAGGGGTTGATCATCTTGAGGATGAGCATGTGCTCCGCCATCCAGCCTTCGTCACGGGCCTGCACCGAAGCAATGCGCAGCGCGTGACACTTCTTGCCAAGTAGCGCGTTTCCGCCATAGCCGGACCCGTAGGACCAGACCTCACGCGTCTCCGGAAAGTGGCAAATGTATTTTTCCTCGGCATTGTTGGGCCAAGCCAAATCCGCCTGGTTCGCCGCCAGCGGAGAGCCGACCGAGTGCAGGCCGCGCACAAAGTTACCTTCGCTTCCCAGAACCTCAAGCACGCGAGTTCCCACGCGGGCCATGATGTGCATGCTGGCCACGACGTAAGGAGAGTCGGTAAGCTCAACTCCGATATTCGCAATCGGCGAGCCTATGGGGCCCATGCTGTACGGGATGACATACATGATGCGGCCGGACATCGCTCCCGCGAACAGCCCGCGCAGCTTCTGCTTCATTTCCGCCGGATCTTCCCAATTATTGGTGGGGCCAGCTTCCTCCTGGGTCCGGGAACAGATGAAAGTGCGGTCTTCGACGCGAGCCACGTCGCCCGGGCTCGACCGAACCAGGATGCTGTTCGGCCGCTTGTCGTCGGCCAGCCAGATGGCGGTGCCGGTCAGCACCATCAACCGCAACATTGCCTCGTATTCCTCGTGCGAACCGTCGCACCAGTGCACTCGATCCGGCTGGCAAAGCTGGGCGACTTCTTCCACCCACGCGATCAGCCGCTGATGCTTCGTGTCGCTCCTGTTTTCGGTCATCGTTTCCATACTTGGAGATTAGGCTGGATACAAGACGCTCTCCTCGAACCGCAAACTTCACGATCCCATGCCGCACCATGGAAATGGCTTCCGCGGGCAGGAAGGCGAGGCTACGCGAGGAGCGTCTGCCCGTGCCACGAGGTACAAGGCTAACATTGTCCCTCATTTCGAGGGCGCTTTCCAGCTATCGGGTTACAGCAACCGGAGGCTCGACCTCCGCCACCACGCCTTCCAGATGCTTGAGAGTCTCATCGATGGTGAGCGAATACATTTCCCGGCCCAGGCCTTCCCCGGATTCCAGCGCCGTTTTCAGAAAATGGCCGGCGATCTCCTTCGCCAGGGGATCGGTGATCAGCTTTCCGGTACGCTTCTTGTATTCGACCCAGGCCGGATGTGGCAGGGCGACCCAGACCGGGCGCCCGTCCACCAAAAACTTGATATCCACGGCGTCGGCGTGGCGGGTGGCGATAGCCACTATCAGGACCTGATAGCGGCAGTGGACTGGCTTCTTGGTCCAGCGGTCGGTGGCGGTGAAGTCGGTGAACATAAGAAATTCAAAACTGAGGTACGATGCAAATCATATCGCCCCGCGGGGCCGGGGAGCAAACGGTTGGAGATCGCTGTTGAAAACAACTTTACAAAGGAGTGAAATGCTCTGCTAGCCTATCCTCATGCCGCAGTCCGTCAAAGAACGCGTGGGAAAGTTGCGACAAGAAATCGCGGAAATCAGCGAAGCCAACCGCCAGTACCTTCACGGTGGCAAGAAAGCGATCGGTGCGTCCGATCAGGAACGCCGATTGCAGAGATTGCAGGAAATCATGGACGAATTGATGTCCCTGACTGACTGGAAAAAAACCTGACCCGGGTGGCTGCGTGCGCAGAATCCAGCCCCGATTGGCAAACCTGGAGGGACGGCCCAGCTCTCGCGTTCAGTCTGACGCTTGCACTTGCATGCTCTCGGTGATCCAGAGCTGCGCCGGAGCGCCTTTCGTGGTGCGAGTCGCAGTGGCCCGAAAGCTGCCAGAAGTGACTTCGACATCATAAGTGTAGGGCGGGCGATCGCCCTTGGTGGTGATGTAGTTTCCGGAAGTCAGCTCATCCAGCGAAGCATACTTCCCTTGCAGCGCCAGGTATCCGCGCTCGGCATTGGCGATGCTGATCAGGTCGTTCTTCACCCCTGTGATGGTGGCAGCTTCTTCAGGATTGCCACTCCCCGCGCCCGGGGTCAATGTCTTCACCTGCAGTGAGTAGATGTACATCCCGATCGCCAGAGTAACGATTGTGCCCACAAAGCCGAAAACACGTCCCATAATTCGCTCCGCAACCTCCATTGCACCGCGAAACCGCACGGGCGGCAAGTAACCAGAGTGCAGGTTCTGGAGAAGATCGGAAGCTGTCGTTAGCTGGGGCCCAAGCAGGAATGTGAGCAGGAGCGCCAGCCGGCATGTCCGCAGCAATGCCAAGCCGGCTTTTCGAATGGCGACCCCGGAGGGAGTCGAACCCCCAACCCTCAGCTCCGAAGGCTGATGCTCTATCCAGTTGAGCTACGGGGCCGTCCGCCGGAAGCCGCGCCGCGGTGAACCGGCGGAGTTGATTCTACACTGCAACCCGCCGCGAATCACCATGGCCCGCGGAAATTCACGCTGCGATGTAACATAAAAACGCATGACGTTCGTGCCCAATCCCGTCACCCACACCAGTTCGCGCCTGCTCGAGTTCGAGGCCTTGCGCGACTTGCTCTCCGGCTACGCCTCGTCGCCCCTGGGAAAACGCCGCATCGCGGAGCTTCTGTCTTCGCTCGACCACGCCTGGATTGAAACCCAGCAGGGGCTCACGACAGAAATCCGAGAGTATCGCCGCGTCGGCGGACGGTTCGATTTCGCCGCCCTGCCCGAAATCCAGAAGCTCATCGAAAAATCTCGCATCACCGGAGCCGCGCTCGAAACCATCGAGATCCGCGACGTCGTCCTCGTCGCCGACCGCGCCTCCGAGTGGCGCGAAATCGTCCGTCAACCGCCCGCCGCGATGCGCTCCGACTGGACCGCCGTAGCCGAGCTTTCCGCCGGCATCCAGGAATTCACCACCTTCCTGCGAGCGTTCCGCAACAAGATTCTCCCCGACGGCACGCTCGATGATCGCGCGTCGCCCGAACTGAGCCGCGTTCGCCGCGAGATCGAAAAGCAGAAGCGTCAGATCCAGGAATCGCTGCGCGGCTACCTGCGAAAACTGGCCGAAGGCGGCACTGTGCAGGACGAACTCATCACCATCCGGGGCGAGCGTTTCGTGATCCCGGTGAAAGTCGAGCAGAAACGCCGCGTGCAGGGTGTAGTGCACGGAGCCAGTTCCAGCGGACAGACCGTCTTCGTAGAGCCGCTGGAAACCATCGAGCAGAACAACGAACTCGTCCGCCTGCTGGATGAAGAACAAGCCGAGGTTCATCGCGTCCTACTGGAGATGACGCGCCAAATCGGAGAGAACGCCGACGCCATCCTGACCGCCGCCGACATCCTGGCCGAACTGGAACTGCAGTTTGCCAAAGCCCGCTTTGCCGAAGACTACAACTGCGTAGCCGTAACTCTGACCACCTCACTCGAATCCATTCGTACAGACGGGGCTAGCCCCATCCCCGGCAACATCCCCGGCTCCGCTCGCCTGCTTCTCCACCGCGCCCGCCATCCGCTGCTAGAGCGCAATCTCAAACTGAAGAACGTGAAGATCGTCCCCGTCACCTTCGAACTGGAAGGCGACCACCGCCAGCTGGTCATCACCGGCCCCAACACCGGCGGCAAAACCGTGTCCCTGAAAACGCTGGGTCTGCTGGCCCTGATGGCGCAATCCGGCATCCCGGTTCCCGCGGACCGCGCCGACATGCCTGTCTTCGACGCCGTTCTAGCCGACATCGGCGACTATCAATCCATCGAACAGAATCTCTCGACATTCTCCGCCCACGTCACCAACATCGATTTCATCTCGCGCACTGCCACTGCGAATTCGCTGGTGCTGCTCGACGAACTAGGCTCCGCCACCGATCCCGAGGAAGGCGCCGCGCTCGCGGTAGCGATTGCCGAGCACTTCCGCCGAGTCGGATGCATGATCGTGATCTCGACCCACCACACCTCGCTAAAGGTCTATGGCGCAAACACTGCGGGAGTGATCAATGCCTCAGTAGGCTTCGACGAGGCCACGCTGCAGCCCACCTACGAACTGAAAATCGGCGTCCCCGGAGCCTCGGCCGGTATTAACATCGCGCAACGCCTGGGACTGAATCCCGCCATCATCGCGTCCGCCCGCTCGCGTCTAGGCTCGCAAACGCAAGACGTGGGCCGATTCCTCGATCGCCTGCACGCCGACCTGCGCGAACTGGAAAACGAGCGCATGCGAATGCAAGCCCGCGAGCAGAAACTGGAGCGCGAGAAATCTCAGTTAGCTACGGAAGGCCGCAAAGAACAGCAAGCCAAAATTCGCGAGATGGAAAACAAGCTGGAAGCTCTCTTCCGCGACTTCGAGTACCACGCGCGCGAGGCGGTGAACGCTGTGCAGGACCGAGCCGCCGCGCAGAAGCTGTCGAAAGACGCCGAACGCCGCATCGCCAAAATGCGCCGCGAGTTTCGCGAGCAGTTCGATGCGACGGTCGTGGCCCACGCCACCGGAGCCGACCGCGGAGACCCCAACGCCCAGCCCAGCTTGGTCAAGCACGTCAGCGAAGGCGACACCGTGAAACTCAAGTCCATGGGCCAAGCCGCCGTAATAAAAAAGAAGATTGGCGACAATCATTTCGACGTGCAGATCGGCTCCATGAAAATGCGCATAGCCCGCGAAGACATCGCCGAAGTGCTGATGACCGCGCAGGGTAAAGCGGGAGCGCAAGCCACGCCCGTCGAAGCCGCCCGAGCGCGAGGCATCACCGTCTCCCTGCAAAACGAAGGGAGCGCCGGAACCACTCCCACCGAAATCAACGTAATCGGCCGCACCGTCGACGAAGCCACCAGCGAAGTGGAAAAATTCGTGGACCGAGCCTTCCTGGCCGGAATGCCGCGCGTGAGGATAGTCCACGGCAGCGGCATGGGCATTCTCCGCAAGGCGCTGCGGCAATATCTGCAGAAGCACCCGCATGTGGAGTCTGTGACCGAACCGCCATCCAACGAAGGAGGCGGCGGGGCTACTGTGGTCGAATTGAGGGTATAGCTGTTAAGTTGTTTTATATTAGTATGTTACATTATTGTATTGTTATACGATGTGGTATCAGATAAAATGTCTCTAAATAAGGGGACAGTTCATGAGCACAGTTGCAAGATTAGCGCGTCAGAAAATCTCGACTACCATTTCCCCAGCGACGCTGACCTATCTTCAGCAACTGATCGACGAGGGAAAAGTCCAGAATCTCGCCGAAGCGATTGACCTGGCGATCGAACGGCTCCTTGTTTTTGAGAATCGCGAGCGCCTCGAACGAGACACCGCCGCATATTTCGATAACATGTCGCCCGAGCAAAGCGCCGAAGAAGAGCGCTTGGCGGCGGCGCTGTCACAATCTGCGCGAGGTGTGGACTTTGACCGCGAACCCTAATCCTCGGCGCGGGGAGATATGGACGGCATATCTCGAGGATCTTTCACAGCGGCATTGGGTGGTGGTGGTTTCGCTTGACAGCCGCAACCTGAGTGATCGTGCTTCTTCGGTGCTGATCGTTCCCTTCGGTAGCTATGGAATGCCCGGGCCAACGGTCGCGGAGTTTCCGCCCGGCGAATCTGGCCTGCCGGGTGTTTCTTACCTCAAAGCGCACTTTGTTCAGGTTCTTCCAAAAGCCAAGTTGATTGAGCGCCAGAGACGCACCCTGTCATCCACACGCATGAAGGAACTTGTGCAAATGATCAATCGAGCGGTTGATCCGGACGCAGCTTGGCCGCAGCGATCACTTGCCAAGTGACGGCAGCGGAGGTGTGCGTGTGAGCGAAGGCATCAAGTGCACAACCTGTGGGAAGGTTCACCAAAATCTTCCTCGTAGCTTTGCGGCCGACTTTCCCGCTTAGTCTTCAACCGATTATTCCCGTATTCCACACCTTTCCCACAGCAATCCTGCCCCATTTCATTTCCGTTAGCCCCATCCAACCCTCATAATCACTAAGGGACCAGTGTGCGCCCTCGATGACTTCGATTTCTTCCGACAATTTCAAAGAGACGCTTAAGCAGCAGGCGGACATCGTCCGCATCGTTGGCGATTACGTCAAGCTGAAGAAGGCTGGGGCGCAGAACTTCTCTGGGCTGTGTCCATTCCACGCCGAGAAAACGCCGTCGTTCTCAGTCCATGCCACGCGCCAGTTTTTTCACTGCTTTGGTTGCGGAGAGTCGGGAGATGTCTTCACCTTTATCCAGAAAGTCGAAAACATAACCTTCCCGGAAGCGGTTCGGCTGATCGCGCAGAAGCTGGGCGTGCCCATGCCGAAGGTCAGCTTCTCCAGTCCGGCGGAGGCTCGAGACGCGCAGGTTCGCATGGCGCTGCTCGATGTGCATGTCCGCGCCACCGCGTTTTTTCAGGAGTGTCTGCGCCGTCCCGAAGGAGCGAATGCCCGCGAGTACCTCAAGGGCCGAGGGCTCGATAGCGAGACGATCGCGCGCTTTCGCATCGGCTACGCTCCCGACTCCGGCTTCCTGCTGCGAGATGCCCTGCGGCGCGAGTTCGATGAAGACTTGTTGCGCGAGAGCGGGCTGTTTTCGTGGAAGGAGAGCACTCAGCCGTCGGCGGTCAGCACTCAGCAAAAGCAGGGCCTTCGCTCCGCTCAGGATGACAATGCTGTTGAGGTTTCAGACGCGAACGACGAGCAGCGAACGACGAACAGCGATCCCTCGCAGCCCGTAGCTCGCAGCTCGCAGCCCGCAGCGATTTATTCCAAATTCCGCAATCGCGTGATGTTCCCCATCTGCAATGACCAGGGAAAGGTAATCGCCTTTACCGGGCGCACACTCTCCACGGATGAGAAGGCTGGCCCAAAGTATCTGAATTCTCCGGAGACGCCGATTTACTCGAAGTCGCGCGTGCTGTTCAATCTGGACAACGCGAAGGAAGCGATTCGCAAGCTCGAATACTCCATCCTCGTCGAAGGCCAGATGGATTGCATTTCGGTGTACGCCGCCGGTTTTCACAATGTGATTGCCAGTTCGGGCACGGCGTTCACCGAGCTGCAGGCGAAATTGCTGGGGCGATTCTCCAAAAATGTGGTGGTTAATTTCGATCCCGACACCGCCGGGGCCCGCGCCACCGAGCGCACCCTCGGCTTGCTCGTCGAAGAGGAATTCGCCATCAGGGTTCTCACGCTCGAGACGGGATTCGATCCCGATCTCTTCATCCGCCGCAAAGGCAAGGACGCCTATGGCGCGGCGCTCAAGAACTCGCAGAAATATTTTGACTACTTGATCGATCGCGCGCGTGCGTTGTTCCCGGCGCGCAACTCGGAGAACAAGGTCAAGGCGGTCAACCATCTTCTTCCGCACATTCAGCGGGTGCCCAATCGCATCGTCCGCGATGAACTGGCGCTGGAAATTTCACAGAAGCTGGGAATCGATTCCGCCGTGCTGCGCCAGGAGTTGAAGCACGCGGCTACCAATCGCTCCACAACCCAAGTCAAAGCCACGGCTGAGGCGCAGATCACCGGAGCGGAACGCGTCCTGATCCGGGCGCTGGCGTCGGCGACCGAAATGCAGTCGAGCGGGGCCCGGAGTTCCGCTCGCGAAGGAGCCGACGAAGAATTCGATCCCGCCCGCCAAGCGCAATTCGCGCTGCAATCGGAGCATCTCTATGAAGGGCTCGCCTCGCAGTCATTGCTGGAGGCGCTGCTGGAAGCCGGGGCCGAGACGGCGGACGTCATGGCACTCCCCAAGACGGATGAAGACCGGCGGCTGCTCGCCTCAATCCTGATGCACGAGGAGGAAGACCTGACGCCAGAGACCGTGGAGGGCGCGGTGCGGGCCCTAAGGAGGATTTATCTGCGGCGGCGGCTGGAGGAGGTGCAGCGCGAATTGCAGCGTCCAGGGCTGTCGATGGAGGAAAAACAGGCGCTCCTGCAGGAAAAGGTGCGCCTAAAGCGCGCCCTTATGGATCCTGTACTGGGGCAAAAGGCCAGCTAGCTTGTCCGATGTCACACCGAAAGCTTGGAACGAAACCACCCCGAGCGCCATCTAAAGAACTAGCGGGAAACGAGATACGGGCGGCGGATGGCAATCGCTAAACTGGCGCGGGCTTAACCCTGCGCTAACTAGAACAGCATTTGGCGTGCTATACTTCTGAAGTCTGTGCGCCTCGCGCACGACTCCGTAACGACTCCCACCGCTGAATAGTTTGGCGTCCGCAGACCAGCGAACGTCTTGAGGATAATCTGGCTTGGCACTTGATGACAAGTACGACGACATAAAAAAGCTGATCGACGCAGGCAAAGAGAAGGGATATCTGACCTATGATCAGGTCAACGACCTTATCCCGCACGATGTGCACTCTCCTGAAGACCTGGAAGATCTGCTAACCACGATCGGGACCCAAGGAATCGATGTACTCGAAAGCTCGAAAGGGCCGACGACCGATCTGGAAAAAAAATTCGAGGAAGTAGAAGAAGGCTCCGACGACGTCGAACTCGACTTAACCCCCGGCGCCCTGGAAAAAACCAATGACCCTGTCCGCATGTATCTGCGCGAGATGGGGACGGTTCCTTTGCTCACCCGCGAAGGCGAAGTTGAAATCGCTAAGCGGATTGAGCGTGGCCAAAACCGCGTGCTGAAGGCGCTTTCGCGCTCGCCGATTGTAATTCGTGAACTGCTCGCCCTGGGCGAGGACCTGGAGAAGGGCGTCCGCTCCATCAAAGAGCTGGTTACGTTCGACGAAGAGGAAATCACGGAAGAGATCGTCGACAAGCGTCTGAAGGAATTTCTCGCCAAGATCAACGCGCTCGAAAAGCTTTACAAGAAAGTCATGCCGTTCGTCGAAAAGATGGCGGCGGTGAACCAGAAGAAGCGTCCGCGCGACTATCGGCGGTACCGCATCAATCTGGCGCGCGCCGTGGTGCGCACGTCGATCGCGGTTCGGAAACTCGGCTTCACCAACAACGAACGCAAACGCCTCATTGACCGCGTCAATCGCACGGTCGATGGCATGCGCTCGCTTGACCGGCAGATCCAGAATTTGGAGAAGCGGGCCGAGGCAACGCGAAGCGAAGAACAGCGCAAGGAATATAAGAAGCAGTCGCGCGCGGTCCGCGGAGAGCTGGAAAAGCTCGAAGTGGAAGCGGGCCTGTTGTTCCAGGAACTCAAGCGCACGCAGCGCGAGATCATCCAGGGCGACATGGACGCCGAGCACGCCAAGCGCGAACTGATCGAAGCCAACTTGCGCCTGGTGGTCTCGATTGCGAAGAAGTACACCAATCGTGGCCTGCAGTTTCTCGACCTGATTCAGGAAGGCAACATCGGCCTGATGAAGGCGGTCGACAAGTTCGAATATCGCCGCGGGTATAAGTTTTCGACTTATGCCACGTGGTGGATTCGGCAGGCGATTACCCGTGCTATCGCGGATCAGGCCCGCACCATCCGCATCCCGGTGCACATGATCGAAACCATCAACAAGCTGATCCGCACTTCGCGGCAACTGGTGCAGGAACTGGGGCGCGAACCCACGTCGGAAGAAATCGCCAAGCGGATGGACATTCCGGTGGCAAAAGTCCGGAAAGTCCTGAAGATCGCACAAGAGCCGATCTCCCTCGAAACGCCGATTGGCGAAGAGGAAGATTCGCACCTGGGCGACTTCATCGAAGATCGCGCGGTAGTTTCACCGGCCGAGGCAGTGATCAACGTCAACCTCAAAGACCAGACTTCGCAGGTGCTGCGCACGCTGACACCACGCGAAGAAAAAGTCATCAAGATGCGCTTCGGGCTGGAAGACGGCAGCGAGCACACCCTCGAAGAAGTAGGCCAGTCGTTCGCAGTAACCCGGGAACGCATCCGCCAAATCGAGGCCAAGGCGCTAAGAAAGCTGCGCCATCCATCGCGCTCGCGAAAGCTGCGGGCGTTTATGGATGGGGTAAGGGACTAGCGTAGAAAGCAAAATTGCAGGGATGGGGCGCGAGTGATCGCGCCCCTTTTGCTTGGGGTTCTCGCACATTGTCATCTTATCATGACGCTCGTGGGCGAGGGCGCCCGCGCCACACATGATCCTGAAATCGTCACAATTCCATTGTTTGGCCGTCACAGCGTGATGACATGGAATTGCACCACAATTGGTGCATGGGCGTTGGAGTGGGGTTGGTTCAGGATGTGGGGTCGGAGTACGTTGCTTCGGTGATTGAGCAGCATGCGGTTCGGGAGGAGGCAATTCGGTCCGCTTCGGAAATGTTTCCGCTGCTTCGAGAGTGGGCGGGGCCGTCTCTGTTAGATATCAGCTTGTCGGGATCGTATGCAAAGGGGACGGCGATTTCTTTGGGGACCAGCGTGGATGTGTTTGTCTCGTTGGACGACCTCGGAGGGCAAAGCATAAAGGATATTTACTGGGAGCTGTTTCATTGGCTGGCGCATCGCAGGCTGCGTCCGCAGGCTCGGAATGTTTCGCTTCGGATCGAGAGCAGCGGGGTGGAGAAAAAGCAGATCGCGGTGGACGTGGTTCCGGGGCGTCTTCGTAGCCGGAGCGTTTTGGAATCGCAGCTGTCGAAAACCGCGAGACCTGGAGCGGGCTCGGAAATCGGCACGGGCGATCACGCGCTGTATTGGCGGAAGAAAGACAGCTGGGTGCTGACCAACGTCGCCGAGCACTTGCGGGTGGTGACGGGATCGGGGCGGGCTCAGGAGATTCGCGCCCTGAAGATCTGGCGCGAGAGACAGCGCTTGGATTTTTCTTCTTTCTATCTGGAGCTCACGGTGATCGATGCGCTGCGGGGGCGGCGAAGTCAGGAGTTGGCGGAAAATGTGCGGCGGGTGCTGCAGTATCTGGTGGATGATTTTCCGCGGGCGCGCGTCGTGGATCCGGCAAATCCTCATAATGTGATCTCGGATGGTTATGGTCCGGAGGAGAAGCGCGCGATTGCCATGGCGGCGCGGAAGGCGCTGGGGATGCGCCGATGGCAACAGGTTCTTTGGTAAAGCGCGAGCACAGCATTGATGGGTGCGGCAACTGCGCGGTGTTCAGACATTGATCCTTGAAACGAGGGTCCCTGCCACACCCTGTTAAAATCGACCTATCTTCATGGAAGCCGCCCGCATACGCAATTTTGCGATTATTGCGCATATCGATCACGGGAAATCCACGCTGGCCGACCGGCTGCTGGAATTGACCGGCTCACTCGCCATGCGCGAAATGCAGGAGCAGGTTCTGGACTCGATGGACCTGGAGCGCGAGCGCGGCATTACCATCAAGGCCCATGCCGTACGCATGTTGTACCCCGCGCAGGATGGCCAAATCTATCAGCTCAACCTGATCGATACTCCCGGCCACGTCGATTTTTCCTACGAGGTCTCGCGATCGCTGGCTGCCTGCGAAGGCGCGCTGCTAGTGGTCGACGCATCGCAAGGAGTTGAAGCGCAGACGCTCGCGAACTCGTACCTGGCCATCAATCATGGCCTCGAAATTATTCCGGTCATCAACAAGATCGATTTGCAGAGCGCCGACATTGAGCGTACGAAGGAGATGATTGAGAGCGCGGTCGGCCTCGATGCGTCCGATGCGTTGCTGATCAGCGCCAAAACCGGGCAGGGCGTGCCCGATGTGCTGGAGGCCATTGTGAAGCGCGTTCCGCCGCCAAAAGGCGCGCCGGAGCGGCATCTGCAGGCATTGCTCTTTGATTCATGGTTCGATCCCTATCGCGGAGTGGTAGTGCTGGCGCGCGTCTTCGAGGGCAGGTTGCGCAAGGGGCAAAAGATCCGTCTATGGTCGAACGGGCACGTATTTCAGGTGGAGACTTTGGGCGTGCTTACTCCAAAGCCGGTGGAGATCGACGAACTGGTGGCGGGCGAAGTGGGATTCATCATCGCGAATATCAAGAACGTCGTGGATACGAAGATCGGCGACACCATTACTGACGATGACCGGCCTTCGCTGCAAGCATTGCCGGGGTTTGAAGAAATCAAGCCCATGGTTTTCGCGGGATTGTACACGGTGGACGCGCACGAACATACGGCGTTGCGTGAGGCGCTCGAAAAATTGAAGCTGAACGACTCATCGTTTTTCTTTGAGCCGGAAAGTTCAGTGGCGCTCGGATTCGGCTTCCGCTGTGGCTTTCTCGGCCTGCTGCACATGGAGATCATCCAGGAACGCCTGGAGCGCGAGTACAATCTCGACCTGATCACGACGGCGCCGGGAGTGCGCTATCAGATCACCAAGACGGACGGCCAAGTGATCGAGGTGGATAATCCCTCGCGCTGGCCCGATGTAAGCGAGATCGCCAAAGTGGAAGAGCCGGTGATTCTCGCCGTGATTTTGACCAACGAGGAGTATGTTGGCGGCATTCTGAAGCTGGTCGAGGAAAAGCGCGGCAAGCAGAAAAGCTTTGAATATGTCAGTTCCTCGCGCGTGATGCTGCAGTACGAGCTGCCGCTGAATGAGATCGTGCTCGATTTTTACGATCGCCTGAA
>Ga0182011_10000753_pt1 | contig 28251 bp, 25 predicted proteins | sample 711E1DmetaG_FD_120481 | JGI IMG/M metagenome (GOLD analysis project Ga0182011, IMG submission 120481) | Permafrost microbial communities from Stordalen Mire, Sweden - 711E1D metaG | ecosystem: Environmental > Terrestrial > Soil > Wetlands > Permafrost | place: Sweden: Stordalen | collected...
ACGATCGCCGCCACTGCCGCGCCCTGGTCGGGCGTCAGGCGAGCCCGTTCAGCCGCACCAGTTCGAGCGCGGACCTGCTCGGTCAACGCCGCCTCCACGGCCTCGGTGGCCTCTCGGACGCGCGCCGGTGAGACGGCCACAGGCTCGCCGACCGCCACGCGGCGCTGGCGGTCCCGGGCGACCATGCCGATCTGCAGCGCCAGGAGCTCATCGAAGCCCAGACGGTGCAGGGCGGCATCGCGCCGCCCGAAGTCATCCGGATAGTGGGCGCTCTCCAGGGCAGCCGAGATCGGCATCGCTGCCGCGGCGCCGGCCGTGCCCGCGCCGGTCGCTCCCGCGGCGCCCGCGGTGGCGGTCGCCCCTGCCGTCGCCAGCGCCTCGGCCGGCAGATACTCCGGGTAGGTCGCCCCGACCGTGTCGAGCGCCTGCCTGATCGCGCGCCGGAGAGTGGCTGCCGTCAGCCCCGCGGTGAGCCTGTACACGGGCACGATGCGGCCGGCGTGCAGGAGCGCCGAGCCGTCGTCGGGCTGGAACTCGGGGTTGTCGAAGCTGTTGTTGAAACCACGGCGGCGGATCTTGCCGCTGATCACGATCCACTGCCCCTCGCGCAGGCGGTTGGCGATGAAGCGCCGGCCAAACCACGTGGCCTCGGCCTCGCCCGTTTCGTCGCCCAGATAGACCGTCGTCCGCTCGACGTGGCGGCGAAAGGTCGGCGCCACGCGAATGCCGCGGACCTGCAGCCTGGCGCTGGCCGGCTCGCCGTCGGGAACCCTGGCCAGCTCACGCGCGGTGCTCAGGGCCCGCAGATCGTCATAGCGGCGGGGCAGGTGGAAGAGCAGGTCGCGGACCGCGAAGATCCCCAGCCGCGGGCCGACCCGGCGCAGCGCCGTGGCACCGGCGAAGCCGCTCTCCCCGATCTTCGTGGCGGGGCCGACGGGAGCGCGCGGTACTACGACCTTCGGTGCACCGCCACGCGACGTCGCACGGCCCGGCACCCGCGTCGCCATCCGCTACTCCGCCGCGATCAGGTACCGGTAGTGGGGCTGCCCACCGTGGATCACCTCCACCTCCACGCCTGGAAGCGACTCCCCGATCCGCGCCGCCACGGCCTCGGCCTCGGCAAGGTCGGCGCCTTCGCCGTAGTAGATCGTCACCAGCTCGAAGCCGGGATCAAGAGCCTTCAGGGCCGCGAGGACTGCCTTCATTCGATCGCTGTTCACGGCCAGAAGCCCGTCGTCGGGGTCGAGCACGATCGTCTGGCCCAGGCGCACTCGCCGGCCGCCGATCATGGCGTCCCGAACCGCTTCGGTGACCTGGAGCGTCTGGACCGCCCGGCCGGCCAGGGTCATGACCTCGGCGTTGGTCGTGGCGTCGCGATCCGGATCGAGCGCAAGAAGCGCCGCGAAACCTTCGGCGGCGTTTCGGGTGGGCACGACGCGCACCCTGCGTTTGGTCATCTCGGAGGCCTGGCGGGCCGCGAGAACGACGTTCGGGTTGTTCGGCAGCAGCAGGATCTCATCTGCGGTGATCTTCTCGACCGCATCGAGCAACTCGCCCGTTGACGGGTTATTGGTCTGGCCGCCGTGCACGACCGCGGCGACGCCGTACGAGTCGAAGATGCGCGCCAGCCCCTCGCCGGCAGCGACGGCCACAACGGCCAGCGGGACGGTCCCGACAGCGAGTCCACCGTGACCGGTCCCATTGGACCCGTCCGTTCCGCCCGGGGCCCCCGCCATCTCCGCGCCGTATGTCTCGAGATCGACATGTGGACGCGCTTCGTGATGGCCGCCCCGCGCGTGACCGGAACCGCCGGTCCCATGGGGGCCGGGCCCGTCCGACGCCCCGACCGGCGCCACGAGCGGACCGACGCTCAGCTCGGCCTCGCGCTTGTCGCGGGCTTCCTGGCTCTGCGAGTCGAGATTCTCGATGGCGACGCGCGTCAGCGACCCCTTCGATAGCCCGAGGGCGATGACATGGTCGGGTCGGTCGTTGTGGACGTGCACCTTCACCGCCCGAGAGTCGCCAGCCACCAGGACAGAGTCGCCCAGTCGTTCGAACTCCACCCGCAGGCGTTCCGGGTCCAGCGGCTCTTCCCGGCTGTGGAGCAGGAACATCGTCTCGTAGCCGAATTCCCCGCTGGTCGCGGCGACCTGCCTGGCAGGCCTCTTGTGCGTCGCCGACCTCTCTGCCGCCGGAGCCAGAGCCGGGGCCGGGTTGCGAGCCACCATGTATTTGAGCGCGCCCTCGAGCAGCCGGAAGAGGCCCTGCCCACCGGCATCGACAACGCCGGCATCCCGCAGAATCGCCAGCATCGAAGGCGTTCTGGCCACGGACTCCTCGGCCCCGCGGACTGCCGCGATCAGCACCGACTGGAGATCGCCACCCGCCTCGGCCGCGACCACGGCAGCCGCCGAGGCTTCCCGGACGACGGTCAGGATCGTCCCTTCGACGGGCTTGCCGACCGCCTTGTAGGCGGTGGCCGTTCCCTGTGTCAGCGATCGGGCGAGGTCCGCGCCATCGAACCTCGCCTTGCCGCCCAGGCCCTCGGCCATGCCCCGAAAGATCTGCGAGGCGATGACCCCGGAGTTGCCGCGTGCGCCCATGAGGGCTCCGAAGCTGATGGCCGTGGCCACGCGATCGGCCGACTGGTCGGCCACTCCTTCCGCCTCAGCCAGGGCGGCTCGGACGGTTGCCAGCATGTTGCTGCCGGTGTCGCCGTCGGGAACAGGGAAGACATTGAGCGCGTTGACCTCTTCGACGTGGTCGGCGAGGTTGTCGACGGCGGCCCGGAAGGCGGCCAGGAGACCGGCTCCGTCACCGGCGCGGCGCGTCATCTAGCAGCTCGATAGGTCATCTGGTTCCGCGTCGTCTCGGAGCCGTCTTCCCCTCGGCCGGTGTCTTGTGGGCCTGGTCCAGGCCGGGCACTTCGACCGCGACATCCCGAACGGGCTCGTCCAGTTCGCTCGACTCCCGTCCGATCGCGTGGGCACGCTCCACGGCGGTGGGCTGGTATCCCAGGCCGTTGACGTGGATTGTGATGCTGGCGACGTCCACCCCGACCATGCTTCGAAGCGAGTAGCGGACGGCCGAATCGACCTGACGCGCCACCTCCGCGACGGGCATTCCGAAGGCAACCTTGACGAACAGGTTCAGGCGCAGACCCCCTTCGGTCGTGAGCTCGATCCCGGGTCGATCGAAGCCGATCCAGCGGGAGAGCCGGCGCGCGAACGACGGGTCGCTGAAGCCGGTCACGCCATAGCTGCTCTGAACGGCGGTTCGGACGATGTCGACGATGGCGCGACGCGTTACGATCGATCTGCCGGCCACCGGGCGCTCGGGCATATGGATGCGACTCCCAGCCTGGGGGGTGGAGACGGTGTGCTATCATACCGCCCCGGTCGGCCCCAGTCGGGGTCGCTCTTTGATCCACGAACCCTAGAGGACCTAATGGCTCGCTCCTGTGCCGTCTGCGGGAAGGTCTCCATGGACGGCTTCAACCCGCAGTCGTCCGGAATGAACCGGGTCCGCGCCCACCGGCGCTTCCGCCCAAACCTCCAGCAGACGACGATCGAGCAGAATGGCAAGCCGGTGAAGGCCCTCGTCTGCACCCGCTGCCAGCGCACCCTTTCGCGCGGCGCTCGATAAGCCCACGCCGGTCCGTCCCGGCGGCCATACGTGACTCACATCGGCGTCGAGCCCAGGGCTCGGCGCCGATCTTGTTGAGCCGCGCCCGGCAGCATGAGGCGCGTGCGGTCGAAGCCTCCGGGGAACTCGCCTCGCTCCGTCGCTGCGTCACGTTGCCCGAGGCGGCATTCCTATCCCCGACCGCCTGGCTGCCGGCCTACGTCGTCTTCGGAGCGATCCCGAGCTCGTCGGAGTCCAGCCAGATCGTGAATGGCCCGTCGTTCACCAGCTCCACGGCCATGTCCGCGCCGAAACGGCCCTGCGCCACGGGCACGCCGGTGCTGGCCAGAATCTCGCAGAAGACCTCGTACAACCGCTCGCCGACGATCGGACCGGCGGCGCGGATGAACGACGGCCGCCGTCCCCGGCGTGCATCCGCGAACAACGTGAACTGGCTAACCACCAGGGCCGAGCCGCCCACTTCAGACAGCGAGAGGTTCGTCAAGCCCTCGGCGTCGGCGAAGACGCGCAGGCCGGCGACCTTCGCCGCCAGGCCGGAGGCTACCCAATCGTCGTCCGCAGGTCCCACGCCCAGCAGCACCAGCAGCCCCGACCCGATCGAGGCGACGGACTCACCCTCGATCCGGACGTCCGCCCTGGAGACTCGCTGCAGCAGCGCACGCATCGGTGCCGTCCCGGCTCAGCGGTCTAGCGGCTGACCAGGCCGACGGCGCCCCGCCACAGCCCGCCCAACATCGCCAGCCATGGGACCATGTAGAACCCGCTCTGCGAACCGCCGAACCAGCCATGCGCGTCCATGCCGTAGGCGACAGTCAGGCCCAGCACCGCCACCACCGCTCCCTGGACCACCAGCGCCCAACGAACCCGCCGGCCTATCCGCCGCAGGGCGCCAACGTCGCCGGCATCTTCCGCCTCCACGCCGGCTTCGATCTCCTCGTCGGCCATCTGCTTGAGGAATCGCCGTCCCCACGCCGGCCCCCGCAGGACGACCAGGTACGCCACCGATGCGTAGACCACGCCGCCGATGATGTCCACGACCCAGTGTTCGCCCAGGTAGACGATGGAGAACCAGACGCAAGCCGTATAGGCCGCCATCAGCCAGCCTGCCCGTCCGAACGCCCGCCTGGCGAACAGGAACGCCAGGAACGGATAGGCAGCGTGGAGCGAGGGGAATGCCGCGACGTCGTTGGAACTGATGCTGTACAGCGAATATGAGTACAAGTAGTTGTTCTTGCCGAAGCCGAAGAGACTGACCAATCCGTTGAAACCGGTATCGCGCAGGTGCAAAACTCCAGTTACGTAGCCGTTCTGCGCGGCCCACCACGGCGGCGCCACCGGCAGCAGCAGGAACGTCACGTAGGCCGCCATCGACAGCAGGATCAACGCCGCCACGTAGTCGTAGTAGGAACGGCGGTGGTGGATCCAGAGCAGGAAGCCGACGGCCAGCGGCAGCGGAAAATGCAGGAAGTAGAAAACGACCGAGAGCGTCGCCACGTTGTCGTACACCGGGTTGGCCTGGGTCCAGACCGGGCCCGAGTGGAAGATCCCCTGCAGCCACGTCGTCGGCAGTCCGCCGAGGCCGATGATCCGCTCGATCGAGACCACGTCGGTGACGTGGATCGGCAGCCCGAACTTGTCGGCATACCCGCGCATCAGCTCGTAGGCGAAGAACAGCGCCAGGAACGGTATCCAGTCGCGCACGAAGAGCTTGCCGCGACCGAGCAGCAGCGCGGCCAGGCCAAAGGCGATGACGATCAGCTCGGGCGTGACCGAGATGCCGCGCGCGATCATCAGGACGGAGAGGATCACGGCGTAGGATGCCACCGCTGCCAGCAGCAGCCGATCGTTGCGACGTCCCAGGTGGCCGTGCGGTACCAACGCCCCGACCTCGGCCGGCGCGCCGTCCGTGCCTTCGGCGCGCGCCGGCAACGGCTCCGTCGCAGGCAACTCTCGGCCCGCGGCCGGTTCTTCGCTCACGCAGTCTCTCCTCGCTCAGTTCGTGCCCCGGCAACGGCCCCACGCCCGGCCTCCGCCGCCGCCAGCGCTTGCTCGCGGGCCCGGCCGAAACGCTCGATCGCGGCGACCTCCCAGCTGGCGGGGATCAGCAGCTCGTACTCTCGCGGCCCGGCGGATCCCGCGGCGCGGTCGGCGCGCAGCTGGATCATGGGGATGCCTCCGGCCTCCATGGCGTCCAGCAGGCACTTGCCGATCGACCGGGGAAGGGTAGCGAAGGTCACCCATTCACTGTGCGGGACGGCGGCCCTGCCCCTGGCCGGACCGTTCTCGTAGCCCTCGTCGGCGAGGGCCTTGATCAACCGCATCTCCCGGGCGATGTCGACGCCTTCCTTCCACAGCGTGGAGCCCACCACGAGCACCTCGGCGCCAAGCCCACCGCACATCTCAGCGGACTGGCGACTGACGCCGCCGTCCACGTGAACCTGTCCCGCGGACAGCTCCGGCGCGCGGTCGCGGAATAGCTCGTGGGCGGGCAGGATCTTGGCGGCGGCGTCCTTCATGAACGATTGCCCGCCGAATCCCGGTTCGACGGTCATGACCATGACGATATCCAGGAGCTCGCGATACGGCTCCAGCGCCGCCAGCGGCGTTGCCGGCCTCAGCGCCAGGCCCGCCTGCCGGCCGGCCATTCGAATCTTGAGGAGCGTCGGCTCGATCGGCTCTTCGACCTCGACGTGGAAGGTGATCGAGTCGCAGCCGGCATCGATGAACTGATCCATGTAGCGGCCGGGCTCGGAGATCATCAGATGGGCATCGAACGGCTGCCTGCCGATGCGCCGCAGGCGCTTGATAACCGTCGGTCCGAAGCTGATGTTCGGGACGAAGTGACCGTCCATGACGTCGAGATGGAGGCGATCGGAGCCGGCTCTGAACGCCCGCAGCGACTCTCGGGCCAGATCCGAGAGGTCGCAATCGAGAATGCTCGTGCTGACCAGGGTGCGGCGGCGGGCCATCAGCGGTCTCCCGCCCGGCCCGCGACTGCCGCCTCGAGATCAGCCGGCAGGCGCTCGACGCTGCGGTCGCCCCGGAGGGCCGCCTCACTCTGGCGGACGATGACCTCGCGCCGGTGCGCCACCACGAGAGCCGGCGGCTCTCCGGCCCGATCGGCGGCCAGCTGGCCGCACGCCGCGCCGGCATCCTGGCCGCGATTGCGGCGGACCGTGGCGCCGACGCCGCCCTGCTGCAGCCGCGCCGCGAATTGCGTGACGCGCTGTGGGCCGCTGGCCTGCCAGGGCGTGTGGGCAACGGGGTTCATCGGGATCAGGTTGACGTGCGCCAGGTCGCCGCGCAACAGGCCGGCCAGAGCGTCAGCGTCAACGTCGGTGTCGTTCACACCGGAAATCATCACGTACTCGTAGCTCACGCGCCGGCCGGTTACGCGGGCATGGTCGCGAGCGGCTGCCACCACCTCGGCAACCGGCCAGCGGCGGTTTATCGGGACGAGGACGTCGCGCAGGGGATCGCGAGCGGCGTGCAGGCTGATCGCCAGCGTGAACTGCGGGTTGAGAGCCGTCAGGCGGCGGATCCCCGGCACGACCCCGGAGGTCGAGACCACGACGTGGCGAGCGCCCAGGCCGAACCGCCTCGGATCGGAAAGGGCGGCCACTGCCTCAAGAACGCGGTCGAGGTTGAGGAGCGGCTCGCCCATGCCCATGAAGACGACGTTGGTCAGACGGGCGCCGCGTTCGGCCAGTCGGCGGGCGGCATGGCGCACCTGGTCCAGAATCTCGGCCGTCTCGAGGTCGCGGCCGAAGCCAAGCTCGCCGGTGGCGCAGAACGGGCAACCGACGGCACAGCCGGCCTGGCTCGAGATGCAAAGCGTGTGACGCTCCCGATGCTCGGGCCGGCCGTCCTCGCCGAGGCCGCGCGCGGGGTAGTGCATCAGCACCGACTCGATGAGCGCCCCATCCGAGAGCAGGTGCAGCGTCTTCTCGGTCAACCCTTTGTCCGAGACCGAGACCTCGTCCGTGGCGATCGTGTCGACGCGGAAGTCCCGTTCAAGGCCCTCTCGTAGGCGGGCCGGGACAGTGCGGAGCTCATCCACGGCGACGATGTTCTGGCGCCAGACGCCATCGCGTATCTGCTTTGCCCGGTACGCGGGCTGCCCCTCGGCCGCGAGCCACGCCTCGAGCGCGCCGTCTGGCAGGCCACTCAGGCCGGGGCGCGAGTCGGGGGCAGGTTTGGACGGGCGCGGTACGCGCGCCGCCGTCGATGGCTCAATCACAGGGCCGCGATTATCGCATGCCGGGCGGGCCGGCCGACGTGCCCGCGCCGTCGCGCTGGGCCGCCGGACGATCAGCCGATCAGCCTCGGGCGACCGCGAAGCAGCTCCGCGGAGGTGACGCGGCGGCCGCCTGCCAGTTGAATCTCGTCAAGCACGAGCCGACCGCCGCCTGCCGTCAGCACCAGGCCTCCGCCGGCCTCCACGAGCCGGCCTGGCCCATCGCCGGGCTCCGATGGCTCCACGTGAGCCTTCCACACGATCAGCCGCCCGACCGGCGTCTCGAGGAAGCTCCCTGGCCAGGGCTGATAGGCGCGGACCTGCCGCTCGAGCTCCGCGGCCGAGCGCTCCGGATCCAGGAACCCATCCTCGCGACTCAGTGGCTGAGTCAGCGTCACGCCGTCCGCAGGCTGCGGTCGAGCCTCCAGCCGCCCGGCCAGCCACTCCGGCAGAGCTCTGACCAGCAGACGAGCGGCCGCAGCCGACGCCCGCCCCTCAAGGCTCACGGCGGTGTCTTCGGCCCGCACCTCGAGGGGCTCCTGCGCCACGATCGGGCCGGCGTCCATCTCCTCGGTCAGGACCATGAGCGTCACGGCCGACTCCACGTCCCCCGCCAGAATCGTGGCCGGGATCGGCGCCGCTCCACGCCACCGCGGCAGCGCGGACGGATGCAGGTTCAGGAAGCCGCGCGGCGGGAGATCGAGCAACAGCCGCGGTATGAGCTGGCCGTAGTCGGCCAGAACGGCCAGGTCGGGCGCCACGGCCGCCAGGGCGTCAACGGCCGCGGGCTTTCGGACTCGGACCGGTTGCAGCAGCGGCAGCCCGAGCCCCCGGGCGCGGGCAGCGACGGGCGTCGGCGTCACGATCGCCTTTCGGCCGACCGGTCGATCGGGCGTCGAAACGACGGCCTCGACTCGAATGCCCGGCAGCGTTACCAGCGCATCGAGAATCGGGACGGCGAACGAGCCGCTGCCGAAGAAGACGGCGCGGACGACGATCGAGGGTTTCGCCGCCTGGTCGCTCACCCTACGGCGGTGCGGGCGGCTGCCGGTAGACCGTCCTCGTCCTCGCCGTCGTGCTCGGTCGAGATCAGGTCGTCGAGCGAGCCGAGGTAGTCGACGTACAGCTTGCCGTCCAGGTGGTCGATCTCGTGCTGCATTCCGCGCGACAGGAGGCCGCTGCCGGCCACCTTGATCTTCTTCCCGCGCCGGTTCTGGGCCACGACCCAGACCTTCTCGCGACGCGTCACGTAGGCCACGTAACCAGGGATCGAGAGGCATCCCTCGAGGTCGCGGTTGTCGCCATCGGCGCGGACGATGCGCGGGTTCACGAGTTCGTGCAGCTGGCCCGCGACCTCGACCACGCAAACGCGTTTGGCCTCACCGATTTGCGGCGCGGCAAGCCCGACGCCCGGGGCATGGCGCATGGAATCGGTCAGATCGTCGAGCAGCTGGTGCAGGTACTTGCCGAAGCTGTCGACGGGCTCGCCTTTCAGGCGCAGCCGCGAGTCACCGAGGAGAACGATGGGTCGGACGCTCATGGCCGCAGAGTATACCGAGCGGCGCGACGGAGGCATCCACCCCGTCTCGGCCCAGACGCGCTCCTCTTGAGGTCGCAGTGCGGTATGGTCCCCGTGACCGCGCCGATCCCGGCCGGACCAGTCAGGAGCTGCGCCAGAAATGCCGGTTTCCGGGAGTGCACCAGCGCAGAAGAGCAGATATGTCGCCCAGGAGACCTGGGATCGCGCTTCTTTGGCGCGCCGATTGTCCGCCTGGCTGATCGACTTTGCCTTGCTCGTGGCCGTTGTGCTCGTGGTTGCCAGCCTGCTCGGGCTGGCGCAGCCGAGACAGGGCAGCTGGACCGACATAGACGGAAGCACGGTCACGGCCAGCGGCTCCTACCTGCCGACCCAATGGCTCCAGCTGCTGCTGGCGGTCGCGTCCGCGCTCTACACCATTCCGCTCTGGCGGCTGACCCGTGCCACGCTCGGACAGCGGCTCCTGGGGCTGCGCGTCTTCGATCTCGAGGTGCCGAAGGCCTTGTCCTGGCGGCAGGCGGCGATCCGCTGGCTGTTCCTGTACGGATGGACCATTCCCGGAATGTTGTCCACCATCCCGGCCCTGACGTGGATCTGCACGCTGGTGTTCCTGGCATGGTTCGCCGAACTGATCGTCAGCACCCGTCGCGGCGGCCATGGGATAGGGATCCACGATCGGTTCGCTAGAAGCCAGGTCCGCCGGCAGCAGTGGTACAAGGTGGTGGCTCCCCGCGCGGCCAAGGAATCGGCCGCCCCGCCGGCGCAGGCCGCCCTGCCGGCCGAGGACGCCGCGCCCGCCCTGCCGCCGGAAACGCCTCCGCAAACGCCTACAGAAGCGAGTCGGGATCGACGTCGATCGACCAAGGGACGCCCGGCAAAGGATTGAGCAGCTCCAACGGCCTGTCGCCGCGAAGCACGACGTTCCACCGCCAGCGCCCTGAGCGGCGGGCGATGTAGGCCGGTGCCGGCCCCAGAACCGCGACCGGAAGACCTCGCGTCGCTGCCGCGGCCCGCAGGCGATCAGCCATTGCGGCGGCCTCCTGCTCGGCGGCCACGTGGTCGGTCAAGCCGACGGTCAGCTTGACCAGGCGGCCGAACGGCGGCGAGCCGAACCGGCGACGAACCTCGAGCTCGGCGTCGTAGAACGCGGCGGCATTGCCGGTTGCGACGGCCTGTATCGCGGCGTGATCGGGTTGGTATGTCTGGATGATCGCCCGCCCGGGCCGCTCGCCACGCCCGGCCCGCCCGACGGCCTGGGTCAGCAGCTGGTAGGTCCGCTCGGCGGCTCGCTCGTCGGGCAGGTTGAGGGCGACGTCGGCCGACACGACGCCGACCAATGTCACCTCGGCGACGTCCATGCCCTTGGCCACCAGGCTCGTGCCGACCAGGACGTCCAGGCGACCTTCGGCGAAGGCGTCGAGGACCCGCTCAACGGCGCCCTTGTGTTCGGCCACGTCGCGGTCCAGGCGGCCGACCCGAAGACGCGGGAACGCGACCTTGACCTCCTCTTCCACTCGTTGAGTTCCGCCGCCCAGGTAGCGTATGCGCGGCGAGCGGCAGACGGGACAGCGGGTCGCCAGTGGCGTCGCCGTTCCGCAGTGGTGGCAGCGCAGGGTCACCCCGGCCTGGTGGAAGACGAGGGTTCGCTCGCACTCGGGGCAGCGCTGAACGTGACCGCAGTCGCGGCAAACTACGACGGAAGCCGTGCCGCGGCGGTTGATGACGAGGATGGCACGCTCGCCCTCCGGCAGGGTTGCCAGGGCGGCGCTCAAGGCGCCGGAGAGAAGCCCGCGATTGCCGGAGGCCAGCTCGGCACGAAGGTCCACGACTTCCACACGCGGCGGTGCGCCGCTGGCGCGCTCCGCCAGCACGGCGTGGCGATAGCGACCCTCTCTGGCTCGGCCGACGCTCTCCACCGACGGGGTCGCGCTTCCGAGGACCACCGCCGCGCCGGCCAGGCGGCCCAGCGCGACAGCGGCGTCGCGAGCCTGCAGCCTCGGCGTCCGGTCGCTCTTGTACGCGGCCTCATGTTCCTCGTCGACGACGATCAGGCCGATGTCGGCGAGAGGCGCGGTCAGGGCGATCCGCGTTCCCACGACGACGTCCGCGCCGCCGGCTCGGATTCGGCGCCACTCGTCGGCGCGCTCACCCTCTCCCAGGCCCGAATGCAGGATCGCGATCTCCGCGTCGAGGTCGGCTCGAAGCCGGTCGACGAGCGGCATCGCCAGCGCGATCTCCGGCACCAGGATCAGCGCCGGCCGGCCGGCGGTCAGGGTCTCGGCAATCGCCTCGGCGTAGACGGTTGTCTTGCCCGCGCCCGTGACTCCCTCGAGAAGCAGCGGAGTCGCGTCGCGGCTCGCGAGCGCCGCCAGGATCCCGTCCAGCGCCGCTCGCTGCGCCGCCGTGAGAGCCTCACCCTCGGGCCGCGTCCCGCGCCGCCCCGGCTTCCTCTGGTCGAGCGGCCGGCGCGGCCTCTCGCGCAGCTCTGCCATGACCAGGCCGCGCCGTTCCAGGCTCGTCGCCGTCCCCGTCCCGTGGCGCTCCGCCGCTACCGCGCCGGCCAGGCCGGCCTCGCCGGCTGCCTCGAGGTCCGCCAGCAGGGCCCGTTGCCGTGGCCCGAGCCGAGGCCCAGCTCCGGCGTCGGCTCGGGCCGCTCCCCTACCCTCGTCGGTCAGTGCCAGCCAGCGCTCATATCGCGGCCCCGCCGTCGCAGCCGCAAGCGTCCAGTCGAGACGGACCAGAGCCCGGGCCGCCATCGCCCGCAGCCGCCTCAGGGTCGCCGCACGCCCATCGTCGCCCTCGAGATCTCGGACGGCGCGCGGCCCCTTCTCCAGCGTCGCCAGCAGTTCCGCCTCCGCCCGATCGACCGCACCGGCACCCGGCGTCTCCTCGGCGAGCGCGCCTGGCGGTGGCGGGAGCCGCTCCGCCACCAGGTCCAGGTGCTCAAGCATCCCGGGCGGCAACATCGACCGCAGGACGGCGGCGGGCGGCGCGAGGTATTCATCCGATATCCACTTCGCGAAAGCCAGCGACAGTGCAGGCAGCAGCGGCCCGTCGGCCCTGACGCGCGCCAGCACGGGCTTGGCCTCGCCTACCAGCTCGCCGACAGCCGGCCCGAGCACCACCCCCAGAGCCTGCCGCCCCCGGCCGAACTCGACCAGCACCGCCTCGCCGGCCGCGACGTCGGCCAGCCGTTCGGGCAGCAGGTAGGTGTATGTCCGGGAGGCGCCGGGCGCGTCGACCGCGACCTCCACCGGCCTGGCTCCAGCTCCGCGGCGTCGGCCGGCCCCGGTCTCGGCCTCGACTCCAACTCCGCCGTCGAGGTCTTCGGCGCCATCGTCGACGGATGCTCCAATGCCCGCGCCCGGCTCCGGCTGCGGAGCCTGTCCCTCGTCTTCGTTGCCGCCCTGGTCGAGCGTGCCCCAGACCGAATCCAATGTCGGTCTCCTCAGACGGTCACCTGGCGCGGCCCACGCCGCTCTTCCTGGGTGATGATCTGCTCGATGTTCTCCGCCGTCGCGTCCACGCAATTCTCTTGATTGACCACCACGAAGTCGTAGTCGTCCTTCCGGGCAAGCTCGAGCGCCGCGTTGCGCTGGCGAATCTCGAGTTGCTCGGCAGACTCGGTGCGCCGAGCCTTGAGGTGCTCGACGAGGGTTTCCAGCGACGGTGGCAGGACGAAGATCAGGAGCGCCGCGGGAACTTTGCGCTTCACGACTTCGGCCCCCTGGACGTCGATCTTGAGAATCGCATGCTGGCCGCGCGCGAGCGCGTCTCGGACGCCGGCCCGCGGGGTGCCGTACCAGTTGCCGTGGACCTCGTTCGCCTCCAGCAGCTCGCCGGCGTCGCGCATGGCCAGGAACTCCGGCACTCTGAGGAAGTTGTAGCTGACGCCGTCGATCTCGTTGCCGCGCGGGGAACGTGTGGTGCACGTCACGACGTAGTGGTATGCCGGAAGGTGGCCGCGCCGCTGGAGGGCCTCGATGATGGTGTCCTTGCCCACGCCGGACGGCCCCGAGATGATGACGAGCATGGGGTTCGGCGGATCAGATTCCTCGAACGCCCGGCCGCCGGTGCGGTCGAGAGGAGTCGCGGTCATGCTGGCTCCCCTTCGTCGGGCGGCGCGGGGCCGATCGACCCCGACGCCCGCACCCGCAGCGCATCGAGAACGCCCTGGAGCTCCGGCGGCAGCGGCGCCGTGGCACGGATGAGATGCCCATCCGTGGGCGACTGCAGCTCGATCCGCCAGCTGTGGAGGAAAAGGCGCGTCGAGCCTTCCGGACCCCGCCGCGACGTGCCATTTCCGTACACGAGATCCCCCGCCAGGGGATGGCCGATCGCCGCCAGGTGGACACGAATCTGGTGGGTTCGGCCGGTCACGAGATCCAGCTCTAGAAGCGTCCAGGCGCCGAGTCGCTCGCGCACCCGGTAGCCGGTGACCGACTCGCGCCCGTCTGGTACGACGGCCATTCGGGTGCGGTGGCTCGGATCGCGCCCTATCGGGGCCTCGATCCGGCCCGTCGTGGCCGCAACCGCCCCCAGGACCAGGCCCAGGTAGGTCTTCTTGACGCCGCGGGCCTTCAGCTGAGCCATCAGGCTGGCCTGCGACTTGTCGTTCTTGGCGACCATCAGCAAGCCGCTCGTGTCCCGGTCGAGGCGATGGACGATGCCCGGTCGCTGGACGCCGGCTATGCCGCCGTATTCCGTGTCGCGCGCCAGCAGCGCATTGACAAGCGTCCCGGACCAATGGCCCGCCGCCGGATGGACGACCAGGCCAGCGGCTTTGTCGACGATCAGGAGGTCGTCATCCTCGTACACGATGGAGAGCGGGATCGGTTCGGCTTCCATCGCGAGGGGTATGGGATCGGGCACGTCGAGATCGAGGACCCAGCCCGGAATGATCGCGTCGTTGGCCTTGACGGCGGAACCGGAAGCCGTCACGTGCCCCTCGGAGATGAGCTTCTGGACGTAGCTGCGGGACAGGCCGGAGACATCGGCCACAAAACGATCGACACGACCCTGAGCGGTTTCGGGCACGACGATCGTTTGCCGCTTCATTCCGCTGCCGGCCCCTGGGCGTCGCTCGATGCCACGCCGCCGATCGGAGCCGCGGCAGCTTCATCGCCGCCACCTCCGCTCGACAGCAGCCTGGGCGCGAGAAGCCAGATCCCGATCAGCAGCAGGAAGAAGCAGGTCACCGCCATGTCGGCGATGTTGAAGACATACCAGCGCCACGTGCCCACGCCTATATCCGCGAAGTCGACCACGTAGCCGAACCGGATGCGGTCGATGAAGTTCCCGATCGCGCCACCGAGAAGGAGACCCAGAGCCAGCGTGATCAGCCAGCTGTGCCACCCCCATCGGAGCTGCAGCCAGACAATCAGCCCCACGACGCCGATCGTCACGGCGGCGAAAGCCGGAGCCGTGTTCTGGAAGAGACCGAAGAGCCCGCCGGCGTTGTGGATGAGGTCAATGCGCAGCCAGTCGCCCACGACCGGATATTTCGTGTCGGGCCTGTAGCTGGCCACGATCCATTGCTTGAGCAGCTGATCGCTGACGACGATCGCCGTCGCGAGGACGGCGAAGAGCGTCCAGGCCACGTAGCGGCGCCGATCCGGCCGCGGGCCGGTGGCGGGTCCGTTCGTGGATGGCTCAGGGTGCGTTTCGATAGGGTCCAGTTACGTGGCCTCCGTGAATGTTCCGCTAAGCCTAAGGTGCGACGGCTTTCCCCGCCAACCCGATCGTGACCGAACCGGAGTCCAGCTCCACGGCGATGGTGTCGGCGGATGGCGGGACCACACCGAAAGCGATCGCGCTGCGCGTCTCAACCTCGACCGAGCGGATGTACGGCGCAAGGGTGGCGCGAATGGCGGCCGGTGCGTCGACCCTGATCTTGACCTCGTCGTCGAGCTCTACCGCGGCCTCTTTGCGGGCATCCTGGATGGCGCGCTGGAGCTCGCGGGCATCGCCTTCGGCTCTGAGCTCGGGTGTCAGCTCGGTGTCTATGACGACGACCAGGCCCTCATCGTGGGCTACCACCGTCCCCGGCCGCGGCACGGCGAGGATCTCGACCTCGTCGGCGGCGAGAGTTACGCCGCCCATTCGGACGGAGCCGTCGGCCAGGATCTCGAAGCGATTCTCGCGAGCGGCCGCCATCACGGCCGGGATCGCCGGCCCGAGCTTCTTGCCGATCTTGGGCAGCAGCGGCTTGACCCGCCGATCGACCAGTTCCGACTCGTCTCCGATCAGCTCGATCGACTTGACGTTCACCTCGTCGGACGCGAGCGCCAGCAGCGTCTCTTGCTCAACCATCTTGCGGCCCGGCAAGGCGATCCACATTCGGGCGAGCGGTTGGCGGACCTTGATCCCGGCCTGACCGCGGAGGGTCCGCACCAGGTCGACCACTCGCATCACGACCGCCATCGAAGCCTGGAGCTGGCGGTCGTTGAGACCCTTCAGCTCCTCGGTCGGCCAATGCGTCAGGTGGACGCTGTCGGGAACGTCGGTGGCGCCAGGGGTGACGGCGATGTTCTGGTAGATCGCCTCCGAAAGGAAGGGCAGGATCGGCGCCATGATGCGTGTCAGCGCGACCAGGGTCGCATGCATCGTGGCGAAAGCGGCCGCGCGGTCGGTGGCTTCGGCCCCGCGAGCGAAGCGCTTGCGCGAACGGCGCAGGTACCAGGTCGACAGCTCCTCTATGAAGCCGTCGATCGCCCTGGCCGCGTCGAGGGCGTCGTAACCGCGCAGGTCGATCTCGACCTCGTTCGCGAGTCGGGCGACGCGGGCCAGGATCCATCTGTCCAGCGGCCCGCGCTTTGCCACCGCCGGCGCCTTGGCGCCGGGCTCCCAACCGCCAAGTCGGGCGTAGGTGACGAAGAAGGAATACACGTTCCACAGAACCAGGAGCCGCCGGCGCGCCTCGTCCGCGGCGTGCCAGCCGAAGTTGATGTTGTCCTCGGGCCGGGCATTGGCGAACATCCACCGCATCACGTCCACGCCCATCCGCTCGGCCGCCTCGTCGAACTCGATGGCGTTGCCCCAGCTCTTGTGCATCTGGCGGCCATCCTCGCCAAAGACGAGGGCATAGCCGAAGAGGGTCTTGAATGGGGGCTCGCGGCGCAGGACGGTGCTCATCGCCAGCAGCGAGTAGAACCAGTTGCGGAACTGGCCCGGGAAGCTTTCCGTGACGAAGTCGGCCGGGAACCACTGCCTCCAGAAGTCCGGCTCGGAGCGGTAGTGCATAGTCGAGAAGGGCACGATGCCGGCGTCCAGCCAGGGATTGCCGACGTCGGCGATGCGGCCGACCGGCTCGCCGCAGCCCGAGCAACGAATCTTCACTGCGTCCACATACGGCCGATGCGGGGTATGCCCTTCGAACTCGTCCCAACCCTCGACGGCGCGTTCCGCCAGCTCCTCGCGGGTGCCGACGACGTTGATCACTCCGCAGGCGCAGTCGTAGATCGGCAGCGCCAGCCCCCAGTAGCGCTTCTTGCTGATCATCCAGTCGTGCATGTTCAGGAGCCAGTCCAGCTCCCGCTCGTAGCCGAAGCCCGGGATCCACTTGATCTTGTCGACCTGCTCCATGATCTGGTAGCGCAGGCTGGCGTCGACCTGCTCGGGCGTCAGCTGGTCGCGAGGGACCTCGTAGACCGGACCCATGCTGATGTACCACTCGTCGACGAGCCGGAAGACGAGCGGCGTGCCGCAGCGCCAGCAGTGCGGGTAGCGGTGGGTGATCGTCTCCAGGCGGTAGAAGCGGTCCTTGTGCTTCAGCGAGTCGATGATGGGCTCGGCCACGTCCCGAACGTCCCGGCCCGAGTACGGCCCGAAGCCCGGGATGACGATGCCGTTCTCGTCGAGGGGGGCGATCATCGGCAGGCCGAGCGACTTGCCCAGGGCGAAGTCCTCGGCCCCGCAACCGGGGGCAATGTGGACGATGCCGGTGCCTTCTTCTTCGCCGACCTCGTCCCAGACGACGACGCGGTGCTCGTAGGCGGGCTTGTCGTCCGGCCCGGCGAACGCGGCCTCGACCGCGGGTAGCTCGTCGAACGGGCCGGCATAGCGCCAGCCTGCCAGCTCCCGGCCGGGCCGCTCTTCCAGGACCTGGAACGGCCCTTCCAGGGCCTGCTTCAGCGTTCCGCGGCCAAGCCAGAAGACCTCGTCGCCCTGGCGGACCTTGACGTAGCGAAGCTCCTCGCCGACGGCGGCGGCCACGTTGGAGGTAAGCGTCCACGGCGTGGTCGTCCAGACCAGCAGCGACTCGCCGGGCCGTTCGGTAAGCGGGAACTTCACGGTCAGGCCGGGGTCCTGCCGATCGGCATAGCCCTCGGTCATCTCGTGCTGGCTGATGCCGGTACCGCATCGGGCGCACCAGGGCATCGTGTCGTGGCCCTTGTACAGCCAGCCGCGGCTGTGACATTCGGCCAGGAACGACCAGATCAGGAAGTTGTTCTCGTTGGAGAACGTGAAGTAGCTGCCGCCCAGCTCGGGCATTCCCAGCCGCCCCACCAGCATCTCGGCCGTGTCGGTGACCTGGCTGCCGTCGGTGCTGCGAATCGTGACCTGCTGGCTCGGGTCCTCGGCCAGGCGATCGCGCAACCGGCGCAGCTCGTGCGGGTCGTTCCAGTCCATCCACATCCCGAGCCGGATCGACTGCTCCGTCTGGCGCGCGGCGAAAGTGAGGACGCGCTGCTTGCACAGACTGACGAAGTCGGCAATGCCGTAGGCCTCGATATCTCGCTTGTTTGTGAAGCCCAGGTCCTTCTCGACGTTCACCTCGACCCAGAGGCCCTGGCAGTCGAAGCCGTTCTGGTAGCGCTGGTCGCGGCCCTGCATCGCCCAGAACCGCTGAAACAGGTCCTTGTAGGCGCGACCCCAGGCGTGATGAACGCCCATTGGGTTGTTGGCCGTGATCGGTCCGTCCAGAAAGCTCCACCGCTCGCGCCCGGCGTTCTGAGCTCGCAGGCGAGCGAAGGTCCGGCGGTCGCGCCAGAGATCAAGGATCTCGTGCTCCTGGTTGACGAGGTCGGGCTTGGAGCTAACTGGTCGAAACATCGTCCTCGGTGCTCTGAGTGCTCGTGGGCTGTGGACTGTCTGCTGACGACCTCGCCCGGGCCGACCGAAAGGTCGAACGCGGCGGTGCGTCACCTCCGCGCATCAACTCCATGACGAAGCAAGGCGTTCGCGGCTATCCTAACGAACCAGTGACCACTTCAGTCCGTTCGCCGTCTCGTCGTTCAGCATTCAGCGCCGGCTTCCTGTCCTTTATCTTTCCGGGATTGGGCCAGGCCTACGCCGGCGCGTACGTCCGGGCGCTTGTGCTGGCCGCTCCGCTCCTGATCGCCATCGTTGCCGCGATCGCGTACGTCCTCACGAGCGGCATCGTCAACTTCGGCCTGTGGCTCAGCCAGAGCTCGGTCCTCGGACCGCTGGCGATCGCGAATGTCGTGATCCTGGCCTATCGGGCCCTCGCCTCGCTTGACGCCTACCGGCTCGCCATCGAACCGGCGACAGCCGAGACAACCGGCTTCCATCGATTCGGCCGCAAGCACGGACAGATCAATCCGATGTCTCTTGCCGGGCTCGGCTTGATCCTGATCATTCTCATCTCGGGCCATTTGATCGTCGGCTACTGGGACCTCAAGTTCTACAACCTCGCCGTCGACATCCACGCACCTCTCGTCATCCCGACGAACTCACCCGAGCCGTCGTCGACCCCGGAGCCGACGCCCACGTTCCCGCCCCAGGAGACACTGGCACCGGCGGCGACGATCCAGCCCTGGACCGGGACCAGCCGCCTCAACATCCTGCTCGTGGGCATGGACATCGCCGGCAGCCACACAGACTCGATGATCGTCGTGAGCATCGACCCGGTGAGCCATCAGGTCGCCCTGTTCAGCGTCCTGCGTGACGCGCTCGACGTTCCCATGCCGCCCAAGTCTCGGCTGTCGCAGCTGTTTGGACCGACGTTCACTCTTGGCCCTCTCACCAACCTCTGGAAAGACGCCGACCCGTACAGGAAGCTGTTCCCCGGCGGCGGGGCCGACGCGCTCAAGCAGGCTCTCGGCTACACCTTCTTCGGCAATCAGAACGCCATCCAGTACTACGCCGAGGTCGGCTTCTCAGGGTTCGAGAAGGTCGTGGACACGCTGGGCGGCGTGACGATCGACTCCCCCGCCCCCGTCCTGGATGACGGGTACCCGTCGAACACGAGCTACGCCATGCACCTGCACATCTACTTCCCCGCCGGCATCCAGCACCTCGATGGCTACGACGCGCTCACCTACGCCCGCATCGGCCACAGTCCGGGCTCCAGCAACTTCTTTCGGGCCATTCGGCAGCAACAGGTCGTGGTCGCCCTCGAGCAGCAGGCCAACTTCAACGACATCTCAGCCCACCTCAGCGACCTGGTGGATGAACTGGGCCAGTCCGTTCACACCGATATCCCGGAGGGTCCGGACGTGCTCGGGCCGATGCTCCAGCTGGCCAAGACAATCAAGCCGACCGACATCAAGAGCTACGTCTGGGGCACGTCCCATCCCAGCTACTCGGCTATCCGCACAGTCGTGAAGTCCGCCATCGCTCCCGCGGCCGCCCCCGACGAGCTTCAGGCGGCCATCAACGAGGCCGCCGCTATCGTCGTCGAGAACGGCACCGGGATCTCCGGCCAGGACACGACGGTAGCGAACTACCTCCAGGACCTGGGGCTCAACGCCCAGGCGAGCACCGACCAGCCAGCCGTCCTGGGCGGTACGACGAAGCTTCTCTGCGTCAACGGTGCCGACACGCAATTCCCCGCCACGCTGGCGGAGCTGGAACAGACGCTGGGCCTTACGGGCACGCCTTCGGCCAGCCCTTCTGCCCCCGTCCAGATCGTCACCGATACCAACGAGGGGACCCAGTTCGTGATCGTGACAGGCACCGACACGCCCACGCTTACGGCGGCCCCGAACTAATCACGCGCCGCGCCCTCGGAGCCGCCAGGGCGGCCCCTTGCGGGCCGCTCAGGGTGGCCCATAAACCCCCGGGCCGGGGGCGGCCGTTCGCGGCCCGAGTCCTCGTCGAAGCCATCACGCCCCGGCGCCGCATGCCCCGCGGGGGCCGACCAAAGGTGTGCTCGAGCGGGCGGCCCACGCCGCAGCGCCGGGCCCCCGCGCGCCGCAGGCGTCAGGTCTTCTCGGTGACCCGGTATTCCAGGTAACGCCCGGTCAACAGCCGTGTCTGCGCGTCAAGCGCCGGCAGGTTCGTGAAGATGACCCCGACCGCAGGCAGGCACAACCACTGCAGCCAGGACACGAGCTTCATCCTGATCCCCCACTCTTTGGGCCGCGGTGGGGCAAGCTGATCCTCGATGAAAACGAGCACGATCAGCGACGCCAGAGCCCCGGTCAGCAACCATGCTGCGTAGACGGGCAGCTGTTGGCCAAGTGTGGTTGGCCGGAACGAGTCGTTCAGAAGTAGCGGCAGGGTGGGCCCGAACATCAGGACGAACGGGGCCACCGCCCAGTTGATGTGGTCTGACCAGAGGGCCAGCAGCCTGGTGATCCGCTGAAAGAGCGGGATCTCGGAGTGGTCGATGGCGTTGTCAATGTAGTACGGGATGTCCGTGATCCCCCACGCCCAGCGCCTGATCTGCGTGTACTGCTGGACCAGGCTGCGCGGATACGAGCGAGCCCGCACCGCGTCGCCGTAGACGGGCATGAAGAGCGGGACCGACTGGAACTTGCCGCCATAACGGAAGAAGCTCTTCCAGTAGAAGCGGCTGTCCTCCGGAATGGCGTCCGTCGCCCAGTAGTCGACGTCGTGGATGGTCGCCAGCGAGACCGCGTATGAGCTGAAGCTGACCAATCGCTCCGGAGTCAGGTGTCGCCACATCTGGACGTGGGTCGTGCTCACGGCGATCAGCCGGACGGGCAACGGGCACTGCCACAGGTTGTTGTGGAACATCGGGATCGGCTGGTACAGCCGGTGGTAGCGGTCGGGATCGGTCACGAACGTATACGTCAGGTAGCCGAAGTACTGCCGGTGGACACGGTAGTCCGAGTCCAGATCCGTGACGATCACCTTGTCGGGATCGAAGCCCAGCCCGGTAAGCTCCCGGTACAGCCACCGTCCGCCATAGGCCATCGCGCTCGACTTGCCAACCACGACCCCCGGCTCGAGCGGATCGAGGATGTGGAAGAAGTGGCGGAAACTCGACCCGAAGATCTCCCGCAGCCTGACCACGTTCTCGCGGCCCTCGAGGTCGGTCTCGCGGGTGATGATCGCGACCATCTTGAGGTCGCGCGGAAAGTCGGACTCGGCCAGTGCCTTGACGGTCTGGTACAGCTTTTCATAGGGCTCGGTGTATGTAGGAATCAGGGCGACGTGCCAGATCTCGCGTGGGTCAGGCAGCGCCTCTCCCGGGGCGGTCAGCCGCAGCACGCGGCCCAGGTCGCGTCTTTCGGCGATGAGCCGCCGCTGCTCCCGCTGCCCGCCTCGCGCGGCCAGCTCGTTGCCCGATCGGCGCAGCTCCGCGACACGCCGATCGATGAGCTCGATCAGGCCTGGCAGCTCGTCGTAACGGGCCTGTGGATCCGCCAGCGCGAAAGCGCGCTCCCGCCAATCGACCGCCATGACCCTGCGCACCCGGCGGAACGAGATGCACACGCTGACAGCCAGCTCAGCCGCGCGGTACAGCCAGTAGCAGTCGAAGCACAGGACGAACCAGCCCACGACCTGCGGATAGCGCAGCGACAAAGGAATGGGGCCCAGGATCAACATCCAGGTGACGAGGCCGGGAATGACCTCCAGGACCCGATATCGGCGCGCAGCCCTCTTCTCGACCTGTCCCTCCGCCGGGACGGCGGAGGCGTCTGGTCGAACGGCCGATGAGTCGCGCGCGGCTACCTCACTCACCCGTGTAGATAGGCGTGACCCAATGCCGGAAGGCGTCGAGTCGACCGCGCACAGCGTCGAAGTAGGTCCGACTGATCTTCTTCGCGATCGGCCCGACGTGCCCGTCGCCAACCGGTCGGTGGTCAACCGAGGCCACCGGCGAGACCTGGGCGCCGGTGCCGCAAAGGAAGACCTCGTCGGCAATGTAGAGCTCGGTCCGGTCGATCTGGCGCTCCTTCACCGGAATGTCCAGGTGCGCGGCGATCTCGATGATCCCGGCCCGGGTTATCCCTTCCAGGATGTCGTCGCTGACCGCGGGCGTGATGAGCACGCCGTCGCGGACCATGAAGAGGTTCTCGGCCGAGCCCTCGGCGACGTGGCCCTCCTGGGTCAAGACGATTGCCTCGTCGAAGCCGTTCAGCATCGCCTCGGTCTTGGAGAAGGCCGGATTCACGTAGCTGCCGGTGATCTTGCTGCGCGACGGGATCGAGGTGTCGCTGGTGCGCCGCCATGACACCGTACCAGTTGAGATTCCCTTCTCCGTGTCGATGTAGTCGCCCATGGGAACGGCCAGAACGTAGAAATCGTGGGTCAGGCCGTGCAGCTTCACGCCGATGGCCTCAGTGCTCTTGTAGACCGAGGGGCGACAGTAGGCGTCTTCGCGGAAGCTGTTGCGCCGCAGAACCTGCTTCACGATCTCGGTGAATTCGTCGACCGTGGGCACCTCGGCCATGAGCATGATCTTGCTGGAGTTCCGCAGGCGGACGATGTGCTCTTTGATCCGGAGCGCGTAAAGCTGCTTCTCCTCCGGGTTCCAATACGCCCGGATCCCCTCGAAAACGCCGGTCCCATACATGAAAGCGTGGGTCATGAGCGGAATCTTTGCGTCGCCCAGCCTTACGTATCCGCCCTGGAAGTAGCAGACGAGGTTGGACTGGTCGGGCGCGGTCGCCGCGCCAGCGGCGGGTGCTTGGGCGTGCTCAGTGACCATCGATTCGGCGCTCCTGGTGCTGACCGCCGGCGTGGGCCAGCGTGCCTGTGAGTATACCGCTCGACCCTTCTCACGAGGACGTCGACCGGCCGCCGACGACGACCTCTCGGGCGTCAGACGTGGCCGCCGGCCAGCACCGCCAGCACGACCGCCACATAGACGAGGTAGAACAGGCCGCCGACGAGCAGCGCCCGCCCGTCGAGCCTGCGCCCAGTGAGCATCGGCACGAAGATCGCAACCAACGACAAGAAAGTGATGCCGGCGGAGGCGAAGGCGAGGCCGGCGCCCGAAACCGACCATATCTGCGGGGCGAGGACAAGCCCGATGGAAGTTGGGATGGCGCTCTGGAAGACCATCGCTCCGGTGATGTTGCCCATCGCCAGCGTGTCCTTGCCGCGGCGCACCCACAGGACGCTGTTGAGCGTCTCCGGCAGCTCCGTGGCGATGGGGGCGATGATCAGCGCCAGCAGCGTCCCGTTGACGCCCGGCCCGGACGCCAGGTCTTTCACGGCCTCAACGAAGACCCATGCGCCGCCGATGATGCAGGCTAGGGCGAAGACGACCTGGACCGAGACGATCAGCAGCCGCGGCGGCTCCGGGTGTTGCGGCGCGCGGCGGTCCAGCTTGTGGAAGCGCAGCGGTTCGAGACCCTCGTGCTCAGCGGCCTCTGCTTGCAGATGCCCCCACACGTGGCGGCCGTAGATGGCGATGAGAGCCACGGCCACTAGCCGGCGAGGCCACTCGAGCTCCACGGGAAGGAAGGCCGCGCCGATCGCGATGCTGTAGGCCAGCCCGAAATAGGCTATGTCGTGGCTGACCACCCCGCTGTCCAGGGCTAAGGTGATCCCCGCAGCCCGGCGCCGGCGCATCAAGCAGACGGCTGCTCCGGTTACGAACATGGCCAGAGTCGCCAGCATGAACGGGGCGCCAAGAATGGCCCCGACACCGATCTCGCTCGCGGAGACACCGCCGCCGAACACGATGGCGATCAGCGGAACCATCGTCTCCGGCAGGGCCGTACCGATGGCCGCAAGCACGGAACCGATAGCCCCCTCACCCAGCTCGAGCTTGTGGCCGAACCATTCGATGCCGTTTGTGAAGAGCTCGGCTCCGGCGAGAATGACTGCGAACGCCACGGCCAGAAAGACGACGTCCAAGCTCAGCCTCCAGCCCCCAGCGCGGCGCTCAGGCATATGGCCGCCAGCACGACCACGGCTACCGCGACCATCCGTCGCTCGCCCGCCGCGGCGAAGCCGAACAGCGATGCGATCACTCGGATCGACGGCGTAAGTATCACAGCAAGGAGCCCGAGCCACAGAAAGCCGGCCGGCTTCAGCGACGCCAGATCAACCGTCAGTCTCTGGAGGTCGAATGGCGGAAACGGCCGATCCAGCGGGCCGATGTGCGCGGCGATCATGCCGGCTATGCCGATAGCCAGCAGCGCAACGCTGACGATCGCGCCCGCCCCCAGCACGAGCCCCACGGTCCGCTCCAGACGCCCGGCCTTCATCCGAAGCCTCGCAGCGCCATCTGGGCGGCAGTGATTACCAGGACGGCAACGAACAGCAGCCGCAGAATACCCAGGTCGACACGGTCAGACAGGCGCGATGCCAGGCTCGCCCCGGCGAAGACGCCCAGTGCCGTTGGCGCCGCCACGTAGGGGTCGATGCCTCCGCGGAACAAGTAGATCAGAGCGCCGGCCGACGCGGTCACGCCGATCATGAGGTTGCTGGTGGCAGTCGCCACGCGAATCGGCACGCCCATGATCAGGTTCATGACGGGCACCTTGACGATGCCGCCTCCGACGCCGAACAGGGCGCTCACGACCCCGGCCAGCAAGCTACCAAGCACGCCGCGACCGAGGTTGCGAACGCGATATCCGGGACCCGACAGGGACGCCATCAGTCCGCCGCTGCCGGCAGGTTCCGCGCCTCCAGACGGCCGCTCGGCCCGTTCGGCCGCTTCCGGGGAAACTTCGCCTGATGAGTCGCCGTTGGGTCGGCCGCTGGTGTGACCGGAGTCGCGGCCGTTCGGCGCGCCGCCGGCGTCGCGGTTGTCGCGGGCGTCCCTGGCCCGGACCATCGTGAGCGCGACATACATGAGCAGGGCCGCGAACATCACGGCCAGCAGGCGATCGGGCACCAGGAACGCCACCAGCCCGCCGGCCATGGCTGCGATCGCCGTGAACATCTCCAGCGTCATGCCGAGCCGTAAGTTCGCGACGTCGCGCTGGAGATAGACGGAGGCGGCCGCGCTGCTGGTCACGATGACGCAGACCAGGCTGGCGCCGACGGCCTCTCGAAGTGGCAGCCCAAAGCCCAGCGTCAGCAGCGGGACGATCAAGACTCCGCCGCCCAGACCGAGCAGCGCGCCGAAGGCGCCCGCAACCACGCCGCCGCAGATGAGCAGCAGCAGCTCAGCCACAGCCGCGGATCAGGCAGGACCCGGCGCCACCGATCCGTGCCGGCGCGTCGGGCTCCATCGGCTTACGGTCGGACGTGCTGGGGCGCGTACGGAAGCAGGGCGACGATGCGGGCCCGCTTCAGCGCTACAGCCAGCTGGCGCTGGTGGTTGGCGCAGGTCCCGGTCTTGCGTCGCGGCTCGATCTTTGCGCGCTCGGAGAGGTAGCGTCGCAACCGATTGACTTCCTTGTAGTCGATCATCACGGTCTTGTCCGCGCAGAACGTGCACACCTTGCGGCGACGACGATCGCGGTACATGTCGTCGCGCTTGCCCCTGGGCTTCTCTCGAGTGTATGCGGGCATCTCAGCCTTTCCTTTTGTCGACAGCGCCACGCTCGGGGCGCGGCGCTCGGGTTCGTGTAGACCGGCATCAGCCGGCGAGTTTCAGAATGGCAGCTCGTCCAGATCGCTCGAACCGAGCTCCTCGGACGGTCCGGCCGGGGCGTCGCCGCGGGCGGGTCGCGCTCCTGCGGGCTCACTGGAACCGTCCTCCCGCGGCCGCGGGTCCAGACCGGTCACGGTGTTGGCGACCAACTCCGTGGTGTAGTGCTTCTGCCCGTCCTGGCCTTCCCAGTTTCGTGTCTGGAGTCGACCTTCGACGTACACCTTGCGGCCCTTGCGGAGGTACTCCGCAGTCCGTTCGGCGAGCGGGCCCCAGGCAACCACCCGGAACCACTCGGTCTCTTCCTTCCACTCCCCGTTGGCGTCCTTGTAGTTTCGGTTGACGGCAACCGTGAACTGGGTGACCGCCTGGCCGTTGGGCGTGTACCGCATCTCCGGGTCGCGGCCGAGATTGCCGATGATCATCGCCTTGTTCAGCGACATCGAGCGTGCCTCCAGCTCCGCGTTGCGCGGGCTTCAGTCGATCGCGGCGGGCGCCGCTTCGCTCTCCGACTCATCGATCAACGCCTCATCCTCGAGCTCCTCTTCGTCACTCGGCAGCTCGACGTCCACGTCCACGTCGCCGTCGGCCTCCTGTCCGCGAGCGGCCCGAACAGGGCGCTCGACGCGGGTGACGAGGTGGCGCAGGACTTCCTCGCTGATCAGAAGGCCGCGCTCGAGCTCGGAGATCGCCGTCGGCGGCGCCTCGAAGAGCACGACGTAGTACGACCCTTCGCGATGGTGGTCGATGGGATAGGCCAGCCGCCTGCGGCCCCAGGGGGCCTGCTTGACGATCTGACCGCCGCCGGCCGCGATGGCTCGGGTGGTTCGCTCGAGTGAGGCCTGGACCTTGTCATCGGCAAGATCCGGGCGCAGCACGAGCATGAGTTCGTAACGGCGCATGCGCCAAAGACTCCTTCCCATGGGAAATGCTCCGATGCGCGTATGGCAACGCCATTCGGTCGGAGCCGAAAGGACCGCCGAATTCTAGCAGCCCGATCGCCGTCGCGCCGCGCCCGTCCTTGCCGCCGAGCGACTCGGTCAGCTACTCCCGCAACCCTCGCCCGGATCTAGTCAGTAACGCAAACGCCGACCCTCGCCCCACCTTATGGGCCATTGCTGGCGGCTGGTCCTCCGCCCTACGCTTGCGGACGCCATTCGGCCCCATCAGTCATTTGTCGGGCCGTTATTCGGAGACATCACATGTCCTCCATCGCGCTCGGGGTCCGTCAGCCAGGACAGGGCCTGGCGGAGTACGCACTCATCCTTTCTTTGATCGCAATTCTCGCCGTTGCCGCGCTCCTATTCCTGAGCGGCCGCATCGACACCATCCTCAGCGTCATCGGTCACGACCTCTAGAGCAGGCCCCGAGCCACAGAGTGGCCGGCGAGGCCATCCGCTCGTCCCCCAATGGGGTAAACGATGGTAATCCTACCCACGCCCGGCCTTCCTGAGTAATCTTCGGATGGGCATCCACGCCACCGACGACCCGCAAGTCGCCTGACAAGCCCGGGTTCCACCCAGCCAGGGTCCGGAGTCGCCAGGCAGTTCTGGTGAAAGGAGGCCGTTCTTGTTCTTGTTCCTTCACCGCGAGGAAGGCCAGGGTCTCGCGGAGTACGCACTCATCCTTTCTTTGATCGCAATTCTCGCCGTTGCCGCACTCCTGTATTTCGGCGGCAATCTGAATTCCGAGATCAGTCACATCGGGGCCAAGATCTAGGGACGTCAAGAGGCTGGACTGAGGCGGGTCGCGCAAGCGGCCCGCCTTTTCGTTTCATCGGGCGGCCGCTGGGAAGTCGGCACTACCTGGGCCGGGTGCCCGGATGCCGGGTTCAGGCCGCTCGCCGCCCGGCCGACCATGGGAACGGCGCGGATACCGACCGTCACGCCCGCAACCGGATGACAACACTCGTTGCCTGGAACAGGGCAAACCTGCCGGGCCGCGAGGTCCTGCTGCGAGCGTCCCCTCGCGGTTCTGATCCGCGAGTTCGTCGCGGCCGCAACGGCGGCGGCCCACAACGTCCCGTTCGGGGCGCCTCCCCTACCCGCTGCCCCTGACCGGGGCATGCGTTCGAGGTCGACTCGCGAAGGGCTGGTGCCGGAGCAGGGATTCGAACCCTGA
>Ga0182011_10000754_pt1 | contig 28247 bp, 21 predicted proteins | sample 711E1DmetaG_FD_120481 | JGI IMG/M metagenome (GOLD analysis project Ga0182011, IMG submission 120481) | Permafrost microbial communities from Stordalen Mire, Sweden - 711E1D metaG | ecosystem: Environmental > Terrestrial > Soil > Wetlands > Permafrost | place: Sweden: Stordalen | collected...
GGCCGCATTATTGTGACGGTGGAAGCGCGGGTTGGTGACATGCCCAAGCCCATGCTTTCCATCAGAATTTCGGATAACGGCTGCGGGATCGATCCGGCCCTCGTGCGCCGCGTCTTTGAGCCGTTCACCACCACCAAGTCGACCGGTGACCACCGCGGCACCCGCGGAATGGGATTGGGACTCGCCATCGTCCGCCGCATCATCCAATCCCATCAGGGAGCGATTGAGGTGACCAGCGAACTCGGGAAAGGCACCACGTTCCAAGTTTACCTTCCGGTCCACGAATAATTTCCATGATTCCCCGGGACGCCAGCACCCTGCAAGTCCAAGGAATGTCCGGGCCTCGGACGCTGTCTGGTCCGGCCGCGCTGCGGGCGCTGACCATGGCCTTCGCCCACCTGCAGGACTTCAACGGATTTGTCGCCGGCCTGCAGGCCGCGCTCGGCAAGGCAGAGTGGTTTGGCCGCGTGAGACTTGAATTGGAGGATCAGCCCGGAGCGGGAGAGGCGAGATTTCTTCTCGGCGAGATGGCCCTTCCGATCCAGGGCGCGGTGGGTTCGCATGGCGTGTTGCGCGCGACCGGCCAAGATGGATCCCGCACCTTCAGGTCCGAGGATCTGCATCTTTTATCGGGTTTGGCCGACTTTCTCGCCGTCGTGCTCGACTGTGCCCAGGAGTGGCGCGAGGTGGAGCATCACCGCCAGTTGCTGGACCTGTTGCTCAACCAGGCGCCGGTCGGCATTCTCGCGTTCGACCGGCAGCACCGGGTGGCCGCCGGCAATGATCTGGCCCGGCGGTGGCTCGGCGGAGGCGATGATCTCTGGGCCGCTTTGCAGGCGGCATTGCCTGCCGAAGTGCGGGCCGGTGATCATGGGCCGCGGGCCTTTTTCCACCGGTGCATCGAGGGGCGACTGGTATTTTGCGAATTGAGGAATCCCGTCGGGAGCGACGGCGCGGGGGGGTGGGTCGTGGTCATGACGGATCTTACGGCGGACCAGGCCCGCCTGCTTGATGCCCTGCACCGGGAGACCTACCGGTGCCAGTGGTTGCGACGGCGGCTGGGTTTCGTCCTGTTGGAATCACCCCTCGGCGCCGGGGGCATTCTGCAGCTCTTGCCCGAACTGCGAGCCAGCCTGCCGGCGGCAGCAGCGGTCGGACCCTATGATGCGAACCGTGTGGGTCTGGTGTTTCCAGAATTGGGACGTGCGGCCATCGTGGCACATTTGCGGCGGCTCAAGCCGTTGCTGGCCGACGCCTCGATCCGCGCCGGCTTGGCCGAACTGGGCCGGGAGGGCGGCGAGCCGGAGAAATTGCTGCAGACGGCGCTGGTCCGACTGCGGCCGTTGGACGAGCTGCTGCGGCCGGCGTTGCTGCTGCATGACGACAATTCGGCGGTGAACGACACCCTGGCCTACGTGCTGGGCGGCGATTTCGAGCTGGTGAAGAGCTCGAGCGAGGAACGCACCCGGCAATTGCTGCGGACGCGGGACTTCGATGCGCTCATTACCGAGGTGGACCTGCGCGGCGCGAGCGGACTGGAACTGGCCCGTCTGGCGGGCGACCTGCAGCCCGGCATCCACACTTTCTTTACGGCCATCTCGGAACTGGCGGCGGAGGCGGTCGGTGCCCAGGAACCGGTGGATGCCGTGGTTTTCCGAAAGCCCTTCGACGCGCGCCTGCTGGGGAGAACCGTGCGGGAGAAGCTGGGCTTGTGACCGGCCGGGGAGCTCAGCCGGACTCATGCAGTCGGACTTGCTTATCGAATGATCGGGCCGACATCGAATGGCTGTAGGGCGGGGTCGCCTGACCCGGCCTCGTCTTCGGAGGAATGGCGGGGTCAAGCGACCCCGCCCTATAGAATCAACAGCATGATCCCGGCTCATGCGTAATTGGTATTTGAATACCAACGCCGTTTACTGGGCGCCTCCCATCACCGGCAGCGCCGGATCGCTCCTGGACTACAGCATGGTCATGACCAGCGAGTAGGTGGCAGTGGCGGCGACCCCCAGGGTGATATACCAGAGCTATTTCTTTTTGGACAACAGGCAGAGGCCGCCGACGGCGAGGCCGATCTGGAAAGTTTGGGCGGATTTGCCGAACTTTGCCGCCCGCGCCGCCATTTTCTCGGCATCGGCCCGGAAGGTATTGCGGAGGCCTTCGAATTTCTCCGCTCCCGCGTTGCTGTCAGCCTTCTCTTTGTCGTACCGGGAGATTTTCTTTTTCAGATCATCCAGGCTGGCATTGTCGGTGTTGGAAACGGTGCGCAGATTGACCTCGAGTTCGGTGAGGAGCTGTTTCTGGGCTTTGGACTGATAAAAGCTCCACTGGTCCGAGGCCTGGGTTTGATTGTAGGTGGCCTCGCTCAAATCTTTTGTCATGCGGCTGGCGCAGTCCCCGCTCTTGGACATGGTGTAACCCGCAATCAAGGCAATGAACGCCATCGATAAGGCGGCGTATCTGGTCCAACGGTCCTGTCGGGCCTGGGCTTCGGCCTTGGTTCTTTCCTCCGTCTGATGCTGGATAAATGCACGAACTTCCAAAATCGCTTCGTGCATGGTCTGGTCATTGTTGATCGGTTGATGCGCAATGGATTCGCTCATGGGAAAGGAAGCGATTTTCCTAACCGGGGTTTCTGCAGTCAACGGTTTTGAGTTTTTCCAGCCATGAGTTGAAATTTCGCCGGGGTCGCGACTTAATCCCCGGGATGACTTCGGCGGAAGCCCAACAACGCATCGCCCAACTCCGCGCCCAAGTGGGCCGGCATGACGACCTGTATTATCGGCAGGCCAAGCCCGAGATTGCGGATTTTGATTATGACCGGCTGAAACGCGAATTGGCTGACCTCGAAGCCCAATTCCCGGAGTCGATGGAAGCAGATTCGCCCACCACGAGAGTGGGGGACGATCGGTTGGAGGGTTTTGTCACGTTCCGCCACCGCCAGCCGATGCAGAGCCTCGACAACACCTATTCCGAAGCCGAGTTGCGGGCCTTCCACCAACGGTTGGTGAAGCTCTTCGGTCGGGAGGACCTCGCCTATGTCGTCGAACCGAAGATCGACGGGATCGCGGTGAGCCTCACCTATGAAAAGGGCCGGTTCGTGCGCGCCGTCACCCGGGGAAGCGGAATCGAGGGTGACGACATCACGGCGAACGCCCAGACGATCTACGCGCTTCCCCGGGAGCTGAAAGGCGCGAGCTCACGAGCGGCGAAAGGAGTCCCTGTTCCTGGCTCCGTTGAGATCCGCGGGGAGATCTTCATGACGTTGGCGGAGTTCGAGCGGATTAACCGTGAACGCGAGGAAGCGGGCGAAGTCCTTTTTGCGAATCCGCGCAATCTCGCCGCTGGCACGATCAAACAGCTCGACGCGCGGGAAGTCGCCCGCCGCAAACTCGAGGTCGTCCTCTATGGGCTCGGTTTCTGCGAACCGACGCCGGAGCAGTCAGCGCGGGATGGCGCGGACTTGCTGGGCACGCAGAGCGGGTTGCATGGCTTGCTCAAAGCCTGGGGGCTCCCCACGGTCGAGCGGTTCTGGACGGCGCGCGGAATCGACGAAACGTGGCGGGTGGTTCAGGAGCTCGATCAGCTGCGGCACAGCTTTGCCTACGCCACCGACGGGGCGGTGATCAAACTCGATTCGTTCGCGCAGCAACGGGAGGCCGGCAGCACTGCGAAAGCGCCGCGCTGGGCCATCGCCTACAAGTTCACGGCGGAGCGGGCGGAAACCCGTCTCAAGGCGATCACCGTGCAGGTCGGGCGCACCGGGGTGCTCACCCCGGTCGCCGAACTCGAACCGGTGCAGCTCGCCGGCACAACCGTGTCGCGCGCCACCCTCCACAATCGCGACGAGATCGGCCGCAAGGACATCCGGGTCGGCGATTTCGTGCAGGTGGAAAAAGCCGGCGAAGTCATTCCCGCGGTCGTCGGGGTCAATCTTGCCCGGCGCCTGCCGGACTGCGTCGCTTATGTTTTTCCGAGTCAATGTCCGGTCTGTGGCACGCGCGTCGTGCAATACGACGGCGAAGTGGCGGTGCGCTGCCCCAATGTCGGCTGTCCGGCGCAGGTCCGGCGGCGCGTCCTGCATTTCGCCTCGAAAGCGGGCGTGGACATCGAGGGGCTAGGGGAGGCCATGGTCGGCACCCTGGTTGAAAAGGGCTGGGTCAAGGGCATTGCCGACATTTATCGGCTGCGGCGCGACGACCTGCTGACGCTGGGCAAGAGCGTGGAGAAATCGACGGACAATCTCCTGGCCGCCGTCGAGGCGAGCAAGCGCGCCGAACTCTGGCGCGTTGTCAACGGGCTCGGCATCACGCACGTTGGGGCGGCGGCGGCGAAGGAATTGGCGGCGAGATTCGGCAGTCTGGAGGCCCTGGCCGAGGCGCCGCGCGATGACCTGCTGAGCATCGGGGGCATCGGCGACACCATGGCCGACGCGATCATCGCCCACTTTAACGAGCCGCGAAATCGCGACCTGGTGAGTCAGCTGCTGAATCTCGGCGTGGCTCCGACCACGCCGATGCGCCCGGCCGCGGTGGCCGCGGCGGCGTTGGCCGGGAAGACGTTTGTCCTCACCGGCACCCTGCCTTCGCTGTCGCGCGAGACGGCCACCGCGAAGATCGAGGTCGCGGGCGGCCGGGTGAGCGGCAGCGTCAGCCGGAAGACGAGCTATGTGCTCGCGGGCGAGGACGCCGGATCAAAGCTGGAGAAAGCCCGGTCGCTCGGCGTGCCGGTCATCGACGAAACGGAGTTCCGGCAGCTGCTCGGCGAGTGATCCAGCGCAGGATTGCGCGCGGTGCGATTGCCTGCATGCTCCGGGGAATTGGCCGAAAAACCGATCAGCGTCGCCTATCTTTTCACCACGTTCCCGAAGACATCCGAGGCATTTCTGCAGCGCGATGTCGCGGCGATGCAGGCGCGTGGGATCAGGGTGCGGCTCTATTCATTGTGGGGCGGAGGCGGCGAATTTCGGGGCACGAAGGTTGAGGCCCTGCCGCGCTGGTGGTTCTTCGTGACGCTGCTGTGGTGGATCCCCTACGAATCGGCGCGCTATCCCGCGATGCTGTGGGAACTCATCGTCAACGTCTGGGGGCGCCGGCCGCCGTCCGGGCTGAATTTTTGGGAGAACATGCTCGGGGCGGGGTTCACGACCTGTTTTGTCCACCGATTCCGACGGGACCCGCCGGACGTGGTTTATGCGGCCTGGACGGGGGCGCCGGCCACGGCGGCCTGGTTGATCTGGCGGGTGCTGGGCATTCCGTACGGCACCGGAGCTCACGCCTACGATCTCTACGAACATGGCGGGGATTGGTGGCTGATGGAGAAGGTGGCGCTGGCGCGCTTCGCCCATACCTCGACGGAGCTGGGGCGCCGGACGCTGCTGGAGCGCGGGGCGGACGCGACGAAGCTGGTGGTCGTCCGCCGCGGACTGGACGTGTTTCCAGAATTCAAGCCGCTGCGCACGCCACGCCGGCCGCTGCGCCTTGTCTGCGTGGCCCGGCTGGTGCCAAAAAAGGGGTTGGCGGACCAGCTCCGGATTTATGCGGCGCTGCGGGACGCGGGGCTGGAATTCTCGGCGCGGATCGTGGGGCAGGGTGAATTGCGGGCGAAATTGGAGGACGAAATGGCGAGGCTCGGCCTCGGCGAGCAGGTGATCTTCACGGGCGAAGTCGCGCCCGCCGAAGTGTGGGCGCATCTGGGCTGGGCCGATGTGCTGTTGCACACCGGCGTTGTTTCCCCGTCCGGTGACCGCGACGGATTGCCCAATGTCATTCCCGAGGCGATGGCGGCGGGCACCCTGGTGCTGACCTCACCGGCGGCGGCGACCACGGAGGCGATCCAGCACGAAACGACGGGTTTGGTCGCCGAGGTCGCGCGACCGGGAGAGTGGGTGGCGGCGCTGCGGCGTCTGGCCGGCGATGACGCGCTGGCCGACCGCTTGCGCGCGGCCGCGCGGCGCTGGACCGAGGAGAACTATGATGCGCACCGGAATGCCGCGCGATTGCAGACCTGCCTGGAACACGCGGCGGAGAAAAGTAGAGAACCATGATCTATTTCGACGTGACCAAGTCCGGGCCGGCCCGCCACCAGTCGGGCTTGATGCGCGTCAACGACCGGTTGCGCGAAGAACTCGGCCCGCGCGCAACCCCGGTGCGGTGGGATTCGCGCCGAGGCGCGTGGCGGGCGGTGGGAGCCAGGGAACGGGTGACGTTTTCGGCAAACGACTGGCTGTTCACCGCGGAGCTTTTTTGTGAGCGGGAGCGCCCGGGCTTCTGGCGTTTTCTACATGCGCGACCGTGCCGGCTGGCGGCGATGTTCGGTGACGCCATTCCGCTGCGGCATCCGCAAATCACCTGGCCGCAGAGCGTGGCGCGCCATCCCGAGTACCTGAAGATGCTCGCGGCTTTCGACCGCGTCTGGGCGATCTCCGAGGCGAGCCGGAGCGATCTAGTAAGCTTCTGGCGCTGGCAGGGCGGGGCGGTGCGGGCGGCTGTGGATACGATCGTGCTGGGGGCGGATTTTGACCGACAGCCACGGTCAGTCCCGCCGCCGGATCCACCCGCGGCGCAGTTGCTGTGCGTGGGGATACTGGAGCCGCGCAAGAACCAGTGGTTCCTGCTCGACGTGTGCGAGGCGCTCTGGGCCGCGGGCGTCGAATACGAACTCCATCTCGTCGGGCGGGTGAATCCGCATTTCGGCCGACCGATTAGCGCCCGCCTGACGGCCATGCGGAAAACGCATCCCCGCGCGCATTACCACGAGGCGCTGTCCGATGCGCTGTTGCCGCAGCTCTACGCGGCGGCCCGGGTCACCGCGTTTCCCACGCTGGCCGAGGGTTGCGGTTTGCCCGTGCTGGAGTCGTTGTGGAAGGGGCGCCCCTGTGTGTGCAGCGATCTGCCGGTTTTGCGCGAAATCACCGACCTCGGCGGTTGCTTGGTCGCGGCGCCGAACGACCGGGAGGCATGGATCAGCGCGTTGCGCACGGCCCTCACCGACGATGGCGAATGGCGGCGACTGGCTGCGGCAGCGGGAGCGCGGCCGCTGCCAGTCTGGGCAGACACTGCCCGTGTCTTGCTGGCGGGATTGATCTGAGCCAAAAGCTGCAATTGCTGGCAATTCTCCTCGTGCACTCGCGAACCGATTGGTCTGCGGGTGTAGGAAGCCCGCTTGCGGGCGATCATCGGTGCGTAGGGCCGGCGCTTGTCGCCGGGCCAATGGTCCATGGCAGAACGGTCCGCCGACGAGCGGCGACCCTACGTCAACGGCATGATGCCGGGTATGTCGTGGCGGTTGTCGGGATCAGCGGTAGAGCCAGACGATGTCCTGCTGCCGGACCCAGCCAGTCTGACCGTTATCGAACACCAGGCGCACCCATCCAAGAAATTCCCGGTCGACCACCCCAAGCGAACCAGCGGGAAGCGAGGAGGTCTTTTGTTGGGTGTCAGCCTCGGTGGGAATCGACCGGAGCAGTACCTGATGCCACGCGATCGCGGCGCGTGAATCGACCGTCTCGCCATAGAAATGGAGCGAGATCACCGCACTGAGGGCGAGCACGAGCGCTACCGCCGCGGCCCCAACCGCGGTGGGGCGTACCCATTCGCCGGAGACGCTGCGATAGGCGCGCAGCAAGAGAATCAGAAGTCCAGCGGCGAACACCAGGCCTGCTCCGACCAGCAACCATTGCCATTCGGCCGGCGAAGCGAGACGCGCCAACAAATGCGGACCGGAGGCGATGGCAAACTCGCCGAGACCGGGCGGCGTGTAATCGGCGCGCTCGTAACCCAGGCCGAGATGCCAGCGGACGGATTCGGGACGCGGATTAAGCAGAAAGGCGGACGTCCATTGCGCAGCGGCCTCGGGCCAGTGACCCTGCTGCGCGAGCGCAAGGCCGAGATTGTGCCGGGCTACCCAATCGGTCGGGTCGCGAGCGATGGCGGCGCGCCAGCCCTGTTCCGCAGTCGAAAAATCACCCGCGTCATAGGCGTTGCGCGGGCTGGCGAAGCTATCCGCGGGCTTCGCGGCAGTCGGAGATTCAGCCTCGGTCCCGGCCCAGGCCTTGGGCCCGACGCAGACCAGGCAGAACAAGACGATGACGGCAGTGAGGATCTTGTGGTCGGGGCGTTTCCGAGCGCGGTCGTCGTTGCCGCCCAACCACGGCCAAAGGTTCTGCGGGTGGAAAAGGGATGACGCCTGCCAGCCAGGCACTCGCGTCGCTTCGAGCGCCGCTTCGGCCCGCCCCATCCAATCGTCAGGCAGGAGGTAGCCATTGCCATAGAGGGCCCGGTCTGATTCCGCCCAGAGTTTTTCCCAATGATTTTCCTCCGCCCCGCCCCGGGTCATGCCCTTCAGCCTCCGAGGCTGGCGGGCCAGGATGGCCGCGCTGGGGGCGGCATGGGCGATGGCGAGAAGAATGGCAGTCTCGTGCTGCCACGCGTGAAGCGCCGGAATCCGCGCCCGGGGGTTGGATGCTGCCGGCATGCCGGCGAGAATCTGGCCGAGACGCTCACGAGCCTCGCGCTGTGCCCGCAGCGGATCGGTCCGCCGGGAACGCAACGCCGCCAGAATGAGCCAGGCTGGAATCAGCCAGAGCACGGAGGCCAACAGCCAGAGCAACCAGGGATCCGTTCCAAGCGGAACCAGTCCAGTATCGGTGCCGACCAGTGGATCGCGCGGAATCCCGGCCGGCGCCGTCGGTGGCGCCGCCAGGTGCGGCGTGGCGGTGCCCGTCGTCGGCATGGTCGGCGCCGAGGTATTCGAAGACGGGGGCGTGAAGAGCAACTGGCTGTTTGCTTCAGTCGATCCGGGCGGCATGATCGTGACCGTTGCCCGGTCGGTCTGTACGGTCCGGTAGGTGCCCGAGCGGGGATCGAAGTAGGAGTAGCTGACCGGCCCGAGCGGGTACGTGCCGGGTTTGGTGGGAATGAGCACGGCATCTTCAGAGAGGGTGGCGTCGAAGAGTTTACCTTCGGACGGCGTGCGCTTGGCCTGAGGCTGCAGCACCTTGAAATCCTTCGAAACCTCCCGCGCAGGCAACCCATGCACATCGGGCCAATTGCCCGTGCCGCGCAGCTCTAGCGTCCACGTGATGGGTTCGCCGACGGCAACCGTGGCGGGCACGATTTTGGAGGTTAAAGTGAACTGGCCGACGGCCCCCCCGAAATCGACAGGTGCGCCATCGGGCAGCGGCTTGATGGTTAGGGAGGGCACATTGCTGGTGACCGTCGGCTGGATGATCCCGTTTTGGAACGAAAAGAACGTGTCCCCATTCGACGGCACCAGGAGGGCCGCCTGCTGGCTGGCGGGTTTCAGGGAGTAGGCACCAGGGGCGCTAAAACATCCGCGGGTCTTGTAGAGAATCTCGTCACGGGGCTCGCCACCGCGATCGGTTTCCGTCTGCTCCGGCCGCGCCCAGTCCTCGACCAGGAGCGGCGCATGATCCCATTGGAGCGCGCCGACACCGCGCAGGTGGAAGCGTTTGGCCACAGCCAGCGTGTAGGTGACTGGAAAGACTTCTCCCGCCCAGAATTCGCCGCCGGCCGGTGTCAGGCTGGCTTTGGCCGCGGTCTCGAGCGGGATGGAGGTTTGGCCGACCGTGACGTTGCCGACCGCGAATGTGGCAGCGGCGACATGCTGCACGCCTTTGTTGGTCTCGACGTCAAATGCCGAGATGCGCACCTCAGGGCGTTTCGTTGGCCGGGCGTCGAAGTTCAACACATGTTTTCGCGTCACGCTCATGTTTTCCATGGCAAAACTCGAAGCCGATCCGGTGAACTGGAGCTCCAATCCGTCGGGGGAGGGCAGCTTGGGGTCGCCGTCGGGTTCGCAGTTCTCGAAGACCAACTGGAGCGGACTGGCCTGCCCATAGGCGAGCGAGCCGGCATTGGGCTCCCAGTAGACGCGCTGCGCCGATGCCAGGGCGCACGGCAGCATCAACAGAAACAGACAAGCGGGAATGAGGCGGAACATGAAAAGCTTCACCAGTCGCGACCTTTCTGCGGGGGAGGTTTGTGGTCCCGGCTGTCGAGCATTTGGAAAAGCTCGGCCGGCGAATCTTGATTCCGAAGCTGGTCGAGCTTCTGGATGGGCAGCACGAGAGACGGGTCAGCCTTCGTTCCCGGCGGTTGGCGCGGCTGGCCGCCGACCTTCTGGGTTTCGCCCGTGTTGGCCTTGGCGGGTTCGGGGGGCGGCGGGGGCTTGGGCTGGAAATCTGGCTTGGTTTGTTGTTCGGGTGATTTCTCCGGCGGGGAATCCGCCGGGTTGCCGCTGGCATTCTGCTGCTGCGGTTGCTCCTGGTTTTTCTGCTGCGGCGGTTGTTTTTGCGGGGGTGGCTCGGGTGGTTTTTTGAGCAGATCCTCGAGCTCACTTCGGAGTTCAGGCCAGTCAGCCGCCGGTTTGGATAGCTTTTCACCCGCTTCGACTCCGGCCAAAGCGTCGTGCACCGCACCCGGCATCACCGGCTGACTCGCTTCCCGCAGTCGTTTTCCCCAGGTGACCGTTTCGCGGGCGAACGAGGCATAGTCCGCGGCGGAAAGGGCTGGCTGCCCGGACAGCTGTTCGACGAGCTTGCTGAGGGGCGCGGCGTAGGTCGAGGTGTCCTCGGCCGCGAAACTGGAAACCGGATACCGGATGCCGGAAAGAACAATCAATAGGATAACCGCAGCGGCCACCTTTCCGGCCGCCGGGCTTCGTTCTCCTCCGGCGGACTTTCCGCTTTCCGCTATCCGGTTGCCGGTATCCGAACTCCGCTTTCCGGCATCGGCAGCAAGCGGGAGATTGCGCACCCGCGGCCGGACCGGGAATTCGCGCCACAGGCTGAGCAGCAGGCACAAGAGCGCCGGCGCCAGCGCCCATTGAAAACGTTCAAGATGCCGAATCTCGGTCCGCTCCTTGAACTCCCCGCGGCGGCCCGAGGCGACGGTCTGCTTCAGAAGTGCGCCGAGATCCACCCATGCGCTGGCGTCGGTGTAGACGCCGTTGGTGGTGGTGGCGAGTTCCTGCAAGGTCGAGCTGTTGAGTTTCGAGAGCACGACGGCGCCGCGTTCGTCCTTCACGTAGCTGCCCCCTTCATCGGGAATGAACGCTCCTTGCGCGGTCCCGACACCCAGGCCGATCACCCGGATGTTTTTCTTCTTCAGATCGTCGACCAGGCCCTGCCAACCCTCGGTCGTGCTCTCCCCGTCGCTCAGCACGATCAGATAACGGTCGGCGGTGCCGCTGGCGCTGAAGGCTTCCAGCACGGCGTGCAGCATGGCCTCGTAATCGGTGCCGCCCACCGGCATGAAGGCAGGGTTCAGCGACGGCAGAAACTCGTTCAGCACCTCGTAGTCGGCGCTCAGCGGTACTTGCAGAAACGCGGTGCCGGCGAAAACCACCAGGCCGACGCGTTCGCCGCGCAGGCCGTCCAGCAGACCCTGGATCAGCAAACGGGCGCGTTCCAGGCGGGAGGGCCGGACATCGGGCGCCAGCATGCTGCGTGACAGATCGAGGGCGATGACGATCTCGCGGGATTGATCGAAAACCGGTTCCTCGACGCGGCCCCATTGCGGGCGGGCCAGGGCGACAATGCCGAAGGCCAGTCCGAACCAGAGGAAGAGCCGTCCGCGCGTGCTGTGGTGCCCCTCGCCGACGGCCGCCTGTCTCGCCCCCGCCCAGGCGCGCAGGATCTTCGGCCAGTGGCGGAACGATTCGTCTTTTCCGCGCCGGACCGAGTCCCCGAACGCCAGAAAGGCGACCGGAACGAGCAGCCAGAGCAGATGGGGCCAGAAGAAGATCATGGCCGGAAGGAAGGTCCGCTGGTGAGCGGCGAGCGGGCCGGAACGGAACGATTCCGCAGGGTGGGCCAGGCCAGGACGATCCCCGCCAGAAACACGCAGAGGAACCCGGGCACGGCGAACCACGGAAAGAGCTCCGTGGTGAGCAGGTACGACTTTGCCTCGAACTCGATTTTCTGGGCCTCGTCGATCGATTGGAAGGCCGACTTGATCGTCCCGGCATCCCTGGCTCGGTAGAAGCGGCCACCCGTTTGTTCCGAGATGCTGGCCAGCGCATTTTCGTCAAGATCCGCCATGATCTGAGTGTACGTGATCGTTTTTCCGTGTTCGTCCTGCACCGGCAGATAGCTATAGCCATCCGTGCCCGCTCCAATCGTGTACACGGGGATTCCCCGGGCGCGCGCGATCTCGGACGCTTGCGGCGGCGTCAGCACCCCGGCGTTGTTTGAGCCGTCCGTCAGGAGGATGACAAAGGCGCCTTTTCGGTGGTTCCCTTCCTCGCGGCCGGCCTGTTCGAGGCGCGTCAGCGCGACGCCGAGTCCGTCGCCGATGGCGGTATGGTCCGCGTCGATGACGCCGATCTCGATGCGATCGAGCTGGCGGGAGAGCCAGGCGTGGTCGAAAGTGAGCGGCGAAAGCGTGTAGGCCTGGGTCGCGAATACCACGATGCCGATCCGGTCGCTCGGCCGGTTCTGCACAAAGGCCTGGATGACAGGTTTGATGACCTGAAGGCGATTCGGACCTTCGCCCGGCCGGTGATTGTCTTCGGCCAGCATGCTGCCCGAAAGATCGATCGCCAGCATGATGTCATAACCTTGTTGATGAACCTGGCGCTTGTCGTCCACCCGCTGCGGGCGCGCCAACGCAAAAACCAGCAGGGCCAGCCCCGTCACGCCCACGCTCACCGGCAGCCGCGAAAACGTTGCCACCGACGGACGATACCAGGCCGCGGCAAACGGCACGACGAGGGCCGGGACGCCGCGCCGTCCCCGCAGCCATGTCACCAGCGGAATCACCGCCAGCGCCAGCAGCCACCAAGGATCATGCAGCGTATGGTTGTCGTAGGTCACTTCAGAAACTCCAAGGGACAAAAGCCAAACGCCAAAGCTCCAAATCCCAAACGCCAAATCCCAAGGAAGTCCGAACCGCCAATTCGCAGATTCCATGGGAACACCAGGGACACAACGGCGACAGTCTGCTGATGTTTATGCCGGGTTGGCATTGCTTTGGGATTTGGAGTTTGGAATTTGGAGTTTACCCCCGTGATCGGGTCTTCATGCGGGCGTGAAAGAACCGGACCAGCGCATCGAGCCGTGGTTCTTCCGTGCTCACGATCAGCCGGCTCAGCGTGTCGGGAAACAGATCGCGAAACGCCGCCGTCCGGCGTTGGACCCATTCCGTATGCGCCAGCCGCTGCGCAGCCGTCCCGTCCAGCGTGACCAAACGGCCGGCCAGGGGATCGTACGCCACCAGTGCGTCACCGGCGGGAAGGGCGCGCTCCCAGGGATCGTCGACGCGAAAGCCCATCGTGTTATACCGGCGGCGCAGCACGCCCCAACCTTCCGGCACCTCGCGCGGCGGGAAGTCGGAGAGCCAGATAACAATGCTATGCCGCGGTGCGGTTCGGGCGAGAAGCTGCCAGGGGATCTCGCAGGTCGGCGGCCGGATGGCGGCCGGCCGGCCGCGACGGGCCTCCCCCGTGACTCCGGGAGGCGGCGTGGTCGGTGCCACGATAAAGGGCGGGGTGGAGAGCGTCGGCGCGGATCCAGGCCGCGCCGGCTGGTCCTGCAAAGCGGGCGGGGGCATGCCCAGCAACGTGGAGGCGGCGTGCAGGATTGGCCCGCGGCCGCGCACGGGCTCCTTCAGGTGATATCCGCCGGGCGCGGCATAAACGTATCCGACCCGATCCCGATTCACCGCGCCGAGCAGCATCACCAGACTGGCGAGTTCCAGCAAAGCTTCGCGCTTTGAGAGATCGGAGGAACCGAACTGCAGGCTCGGCGAATCCTCAAAGACGAGCAGCAACGTGACCTCGCGTTCTTCGACGAATTTCTTGCGGTAGGGTTCGCCGAGGCGCGCCGTGACATTCCAGTCGATGTCGCGCACATCGTCGCCGAATTCATATTTGACCACCTGATCGAACTCCATGCCGCGTCCGCGGAAGGCCGAGCGGTATTCTCCGCTCAGCACATTCTCGACGGCATGCCGCACGCGCCATTCCAACCGACGCAGAAGAGCAAGGGCTGAATGACTGGAATGCTGAAAGCCTGACTCAGAGCCTCCCGCGATGGTGGTCCGCTTCATGGTTGGGTGAATCAGTCCTTCAGCCTTTCAGCTGTCAGCTTTTCACCACGGTCGGAACCGGTGTTCGTTCGATGATCTGCCCGATGATTTTGTCGGTGGTGATCTCCTCCGCCTCGGCTTCATACGTCAGACCGAGCCGGTGCCGCAGGATCTCGGGCGCCAGTTCCTGCAGCAGCGCCGGGGCGACGAAATCGTCCCCGCGCAGCCAGGCGAGCGCCCGGCCGGCCTGAAAGAGAGCGAGCGACGCGCGCGGTGAAGCGCCGAAATTGAGCTGCCGCTTGGCGTTGGGGTTGTCGGTGCGTTCGGCCAGCATTCTCGTCGACCGCACGAGGGAAAGAATGTACCGGTGCACTTCGGGAGCGACGTAAACGCGATCAACTTCCTGGCGCAGCGCCAACAATTCCTGGCCGCTGGAAACGGCGGCCAACACCGGCTGGCTGGTCACTTGACCCCAGCGTTGCATCATCGTGCTCTCTTCCTCGTTGGACGGGTAATCCACAATCAACTTGAACAGAAAGCGATCGGTCTGCGCCTCGGGCAGCGGGTACGTGCCTTCCTGCTCAATCGGGTTTTGCGTGGCCATCACGAAGAACGGCGTCGGGAGCGGCTGGGACAGACCGCCGATCGTCACCTGGCGCTCCTGCATCGCCTCGAGCAGCGCGCTTTGGACCTTGGCGGGGGCGCGGTTGATTTCATCCGCCAGCAGCAGGTTGGCGAAGATCGGTCCGCGATGGGGCACGAAGGTCCCTTCCTTGGGCTGAAAAACCATCGTGCCGACGACGTCGCTCGGCAGGAGGTCGGGAGTGAACTGGATCCGCTCAAATTGCACGCCCAGCGCCTGGCCCAGCGACTTGACGAGCAGCGTCTTGGCGAGGCCGGGCATGCCCTCCAGCAGCACGTGCCCGTTGGCGAGCAGCGCCACCAGCAGACGCTCGACGATGACGTCCTGACCAATGACCGCTTTGGCGATTTCTGTGCTGAGTTTTTTGGACCAGACGGGACCGTTGGGCATGGGAGAAGATTCGGGTTGGGATCTGACGAAAAGGCCGGGTTCGGGCATTCGACTCGGGAAACGTTTAAATTGCTGCGGTCGCGGACATTGGTTTGACTGCCCTGAGCTGCGTAAGTTTCACCGCAGAGATACTAAGCCATGGCGGGATTTCCACTGCAAATCGAGCAGGATGTGCGTCGGCGACTGGCCGCCCTCGGCGTGCCGCCGGCTGACGTCGAAGAGCGTTTTGTACGCGGCACGGGTCCCGGCGGGCAAAAAATCAACAAGACATCCTCCTGTGTCTGGCTCCGTCACGGCCCAACGGGTATTGAGACGCGTTGCCAGCGGGAGCGTTCACAGGTCGTCAACCGAGCACTGGCCTGGGCGGAGCTCTGTGCAAAGCTGGAGGAGCGAAAACGAGTCGCGGCAGCGGCGAGGCAGGATGAACAGGCGAAGAATCGTCGTCGTAACCGCCAGAAAAGTCGCGGCCAGAAGGCAAGGATGATTCAATCGAAGAAGCACCGCGCGGGCATAAAATCCAGCCGGGGACGGGTCGGCGCGGATTAAAGGGGCGGAAGTGCCTCAGCCTGCTCGGACAGCCCGGGCCTGCGCCGCCGCGCGATACCTCCGACGAACCTTGAGAACGTCTGGCCCGCCGGAAAGACGATCCGCTTGAGTGGCGCGGCGTCTGCGCCAGTCCCGGGCCATTCAAGCTGACGAGGGCCGGTCAGTGCCCGCTTTCCGCGGCCTGCGCCTTCAGATTAGCCATTTGGTCCTGATAGGTGTGAAGCTGTTTCTGAAGGTCCGCGACCTTCTTTTGGGCAGCGGCGATCTCGGAAGTAATGCCGCCGGGGGTGGAGGCGCGGGCAGGCTCTGAAGTGAGGGCGGCCGCAAATGGAGCAGTCAGAACGACTGTAGCCAGGACTACCGTCAACTGGAAGGCCGCAGGAAACGTGTCCGGCGGGGCCGAGATTCGGGAACGGGAACGTTGGGGAGATTCATAAAGCGGGGGATCGTTCAGATGTTTGCGAGTGTGGCTGAATTTTAAATCAGTTAAACAAATGGCCGCTGAAGCCGTCGCTGCTCGGAGGCGGCGCCTCGCCAGGGATGATTCCGCCCAAAATCTAGCTTTGCGTGGAACGGAATTCTGACAATGATCACAGCATGGACCAACTGGATCCAGCATTGGAGGAGGCGCGTCGGGCAGGCATCGATCTCGATCTGCTGGATTCCAACCTGGCGCTAACCTACGAGCAACGCGCCCTGCGACACGAGTCGGCTCTTGAACTGGTGTTGACGCTACGGGAGGCTCGGGCCGCCTATGAAAAGTCTCAACCTGCTGCTTCAGAGGCTCGCTGATGCCGGACCGGAATTTGTCGTGATCGGAGGCTATGCGGGTGTCCTGCATGGTTCCTCGTATGTGACAAATGATCTGGATATTTGCGTAGTTCTGACCCGCGAAAATGTCGCCAGGCTTCGGACGGCACTCGCTGATCTTAATCCTGTGCACCGGTTGACACACCAGAAACTGTCGTTCCTCAAGTTTCCGCCGGCCGACCAGGACCTGGCCAATGTCTATCTGGAAACGGATGGTGGTATCGTCGATGTGCTGGGCAGCGTTCTCGGTGTGGGCGATTACCCATGCCTGCGCCAGCACGCTATTGAGATTCCGTTCTTTGGGCGGCGTTGCTGGGTCATGTCGCTCGAAGATCTGATTAAGGCCAAAGAGGCTTTGGGACGGGAAAAAGATTTATTGACGGCGAAGGAACTCCGGGCCATCGCGGCCAAACGCCAAAAGGACAAACCGACCGCCTGAGTCGGATTCCTACAACAATTCCACGGCGTCGCCGACGGACACACGCCCGGTCTTGGTCTCGTGAATGAGGTTGCGGCCGAACATCATGGCGCCCTCCGCGTCGCGGCGGTAGGAAGCCAGCGTGCGGAGCGGTTCCTGGGCGCGTTCGGCGGTCAGTTGGTCGGTGGTGGTTACGACGCAGCGGCCGCAGCGGGTGGCGCCGTGGAAAACGACTTCGCCGATCCTGAAACGGCTCCAAGTGTCTTCAGCGTAGGGCGCGCCGCCGGCGACGACCAGATTGGGCCGAAAGCGGTCCATCGGCACGGGTGCATCGAGCCGAGCGTTGAGATCGGCGAGCGACTCCTCCGCAATCACCAGAAAAGGAAAGGCATCGGCGAAGGACACCTCGTGCGGCGAGCCGTCGGGCCCCTGCAACCCCGCGGGGATTTTTCGCCTGGGGATGGGCCGCGAATAGGCGAGGCCGGCGCGCACCAGCCGGCAGGAAAGACCAAGAAAATCGCCCAACCATTGCGCCGGCGCTTCTCCGCAATCATCGGCGGTCACCGAGTCTTTCCAGACGGAAACACTGTAAACCGGAGAGCGGAGGGCGGAGACCGGAGAGTCAATACCGGAAACCGGAGACCGGAAACCGGAAAGCGAAACAGAAACCGACCCGCGGCTGGGGTATGACAGGGTCAGGTTTTCGGCCGTCAGCGCAGTCTCGATCAGCGCCATCCGGGGATGAACGCGTTGTGTAAGGAACTGGCCTTGGGCGTCGACGACCATGTAGCGGCGATCGCCGGCGAACCCCCGCGCATCGACGAGGGCCGACTCCACGGCGAGCCCGCGGCAGGATTTCACCGGGTAAACGTACAGGGCGGTCACGCGGAGCATGGCGGGAACAGATAATTCCGGGCCGGCCGGCGCGGCAAGCGGACAAAATATCAGTTGACGGCAGAGGAGCCAAAACCATAGTCCGACATTCCTTTTCGCGGGCGTAGCTCAGTTGGTAGAGCGCCACCTTGCCAAGGTGGTTGTCGAGAGTTCGAGTCTCTTCGCCCGCTCCATTTCAAGACCCTCCCCGGCGGAGGGTCTTTTTTTGTTGGCCGAGGAAGGGGAGCCGCTATGGGTGAAGGAGTTGAAAGCCGCCGAATTCTTTGCGTTGCCGCCGTCGCTCGCCGCGTTCGCGGCATTTTTCCCGCCCGACGCCCCGCCGTGGGAATGGCTGAAGCAGATTGGTCCGGCGTTGGCGGGTTTCCGCAGTGACGTTCCGCGGCCCACACTGCCACCCGGGGTGCACGCCGAGGGAGCGCTGTGGATTCATCCGACCGTCAAGCTGCCGTCCTATGCCACCCTCATTGGCCCGCTCTATATCGGCGCGCGCTCGGAGATCCGGCCCGGCGCCTTCGTGCGAGGCAACCTGATCGCGGGCGAAGATTGCGTGATTGGCCACGGCGCCGAGATCAAGAACACGCTCATGATGGACCGCGTTCATGCGCCGCACCGACCGTACATCGGCGACTCGATCCTGGGGAACGGCGCGCACCTGGGCGCCGGCGTTGTGCTCTCAAATCTCCGGCTCGATCAAAAGAACGTCTTCGTGCGGCTCCCGGACGGATCGGTCGACAGCGGCCGGCGCAAGTTCGGCGCCATTCTGGGCGACGGAGCAGAGGTGGGCTGCAACTCGGTGCTCAACCCGGGGACCCTGCTCGGTCCGCGCGCGTTGGTCGCTCCGGCGATTGCGTTTGGCGGCTATCTGCCGGCCGGGCAGATCGGCCGGGTGCGCTACACCATCGTTTCCGAGCCGCGACGGGACTAGCCCCACTTGCGGGAACTCACGGCCATACGGACGGCGGGCGGGCGCTCATGGCTGAGCTGATCATGCAGTAGGAAGGTCGCTTGCGACCGATTATCGCCCGCAAGCGGGCTTCCTCCACCGGCATACCGAACGGTTCGCGAACGCCCGAGGAGAATTGCCAGCAATTGCAGTTTTTGGCTAAGGATCGCGCCTCGCACTGCGGTTTGTGGTTGGATTCTCTCTTGCCCAGTTTCCCAATCCCGCACTTGCTCGTAGCCCGTTGTCGCAGGCGACCGATGAACCAGGCCTGCGCCATCGAAACTGCAAATTCATGAGGATCCTTTCTGGCATCCAGCCCTCCGGGGCGCTGCATATCGGCAACTACTTCGGGATGATGAAACCTGCGATCGAACTCCAGTCGCAGGGCGAGTGCTATTATTTCATCGCCGACTATCATTCGATGACGTCGCTGTCCGACGCCGCCGAGCGCCGCCGGAATTCACGGGATGTGGCGCTGGACTTTCTCGCCTCCGGCCTCGATCCGCAGAAGAGCGTTTTTTTCCGACAGTCCGATCTGCCGGAGGTGACCGAGCTGACCTGGATCATCGGTACGCTCACGCCGATGGGCCTGCTGGAACGCGCCCATAGCTACAAGGACAAGCTGGCCAAGGGGGTCGCCGCCAACTTCGGGCTGTTTGCCTATCCGGTGCTGATGGCCTCCGACATTCTGCTCTACGATTCCAACCTCGTGCCGGTCGGCAAGGACCAGAAGCAGCATGTCGAAATGACGCGCGATATTGCCATCAAGTTCAATCAGACCTACGGCGAGACGTTCGTGATTCCCGAGCCGGCCATCCGCGAGGAGGTGGCGACCGTGCCCGGACTCGACGGCCAGAAGATGAGCAAGAGCTATGGCAACACGATCGAGCTTTTCGGCGAGGAGAAGGCGATGCGGAAACGGATCATGTCAATCGTCATGGACAGCCGAACGCCGCTGGAGCCGAAGCCCGATGCGGATCGGAACGTTGCGATCCAATTGCTAAAGCTCGTGGCGCCGAAAGAGGTGGCGGTCGACTATGAGAACCGCCTGCGCACCGGCGGACTGGGTTATGGCGACTTGAAGAAGACCCTGTTCGAGCACTACTGGAATCATTTTGCCGCGGCGCGAGCCCGCCGCGCCGAGCTCGTCGCCAACCGCGATTACGTCGACCAGGTGCTGCGCGACGGCGCCGAACGTGCCCGCGCGGTCGCGAGCAAAGTGCTGGAGCGCGCGCGCGTGGCCTGCGGGCTGGGGGATTGAGTCCCGATGCGGGCCGATGGCCCGGACGCGAGGTCCGGCGCTACGTTCTACGCAGCGTAGGGTCGGCGCTTGTCGCCGGACCGAAGTGAGCCCGTAGGGTAAAACCAGATCTTGCAGTCTGACGAAAATGTTCGAATCAGGCGGGAATGGGCACGATTCGCCGCCAAACAGCACGTTTGCGTTGGGCCAGAGTGTCGATCCCCGGGGCCCGATATTTCCTTAAAGTATGTACGCAAAATCGCACCCCTGTTTTCTCACTCCGAGAACACGCCTCGCGGTCGGTGGAGACTCTCTTTGCGTTGCACGATGCCGACGACATCGAGTTGCTTGCTGCCACGGTCATGCCAGACCATGTTCACATGGTATTTGTCCTCGGATCGCGCCTCACGGTCGGGCAGGTGATGGCGAAATTCAAAACGTTGGCCCGGGGCGGCGACGCATGGCGATGGCAGCAAGACGGGTTCGAACATAGACTGCGGGCCAACGAGGCGGCGGAGGATTACGGCTTCTATGTTTTCATGAATCCTTATCGTGCGCGGTTAGCACCGATCGCTCAGCCGTGGCCATGGTGGACGTGTCCGGATACGGAGCAATTCGGCTTCACGCAGAAACTCGATCGCAACGGCATTCCTCCTGAGGAATGGCTTGATCAGGTGGAGGAGACGAATAGCCGGATTGCGACAGGCGAATAACAGACAATGGCCCGGACGCGAGGTCCGGCCCTACGGATCCCAGCGACGCAGGGTCAGCGCCTGTCGCCGAACCGACCTTTCTCCCTCAAGAACGGGGCAAAGCCGGATGGCCCGGACGCGAGGTCCGGCCCTACCATGCATCGGGTTCGATGCTATTTCACCGGCGTCAGCCGGAACAGGACAACGTCATGTGATTCGACGTGGTCCGTGCGTGCCGTGCGCGTGGTGCCGAGGTCCTTCTTCGCCCAGACGTCGCGCACGGTGTATTCGCCCTTGAGGATCGACATCGCGGACCAGTCGGTGGTCAGGTCGGCAGCCGTCGCTCCGGTGTTGAGCACGCAGACGGCCCACGCGCCGCCTGAAAGTTCCCGGACCCAGATCTCCCGGCCGGTCTCCGCCCGAAACCGCCAGCCCTGCTTGCCGAGTGAATCCTGGTCGATCGCGATGACGTCCTTGTTGGTCAGGATGTCGTGCACTTCTTGCGACATGCTCCGGACGTCATTGCCCGCAATCAATGGCGCCGCAATGATGCACCACAGGCTGAAATGGGCCCGTGATTCGGGCAGCGTCAGACCCTTGTTGCCCACCTCAAGCATATCAGGATCGTTCCAATGTCCGGGTCCGGCATATTGGCCAATGCCATTTGGGCCTTCATTGGTGACGAGCGAGTATTGCAGATCGAGGATCAGCTTCCATCCGCTTTCCCATCGCTGCCTGCTGTCGTAGCCCGCCATGATATCACCCGTGGTGCGCCAGAGATGGCCCACGTCCTGAGCCCACTCCCAAGGCTTGTTCTGGCCCCATTCGCAGAGGCTGAATACCATCGGCCGTCCAGCAGCATGGATGGCGTCGCGCATGGTTTTGTAGGTCTCGCGGGCGTCGGCGGTGCCGTGACTGCACCAGTCATACTTCAAGAAATCGACGCCCCACACAGCGTATTTGAGCGCATCCTGAAACTCATGGCCTCGTCCTCCGGGGTAGCCGCCGCAAGTCAGGGTCCCTGCGCAATTATGGATGCCGAATTTAAAACCCTTGCTGTGCAGGTAGTCTCCGAGCGCCTTCATTCCGCTCGGGAATTTCTTCGGGTCTGCCACGATGTTCCCATTGGCATCGCGTTCCATGGCTTCCCAACAGTCGTCGACGACGATGTACACATAGCCGGCGTCGCGCATGCCGTTCGCGATCATGGTATCGGCGGTCCCCTTGATCAGCTGTTCGTCGATGTTCGCGGCGAACGTGTTCCAGGAGTTCCAGCCCATCGGCGGAGTCAGCGCCAAGCCTTCGAATTTCTGGGCGAAGGCCGTGGCCGTCAGGCCCAGGGTGGCAAGAAGGAGGATCTTTCTCATGGGAGCGATGGTTGGGGGAGGAGAACTTTCCGGTCAGGACGGGGAAGTAACGTTTTGACCGAATGGAGCAGATGCGGTCAATCAGATTGCGTCCGGAGCCTGGCGGACTTCGTCCTCCATGCTCCTGGTCAAATGGCGGCGGCCATTTGGTCAATGAGAGAGCGAAAAAAATCCTACCCAGAATGGCTAAACCCGGCCGGCGCGAACAAGGTTCTTCTTGGCATGTCTGCTCTCTGCATTAACTTCGTCGATCGCAGAATCATGAATGGAGGCATTGCCGCGCGCGTCGTTGCTGCGCGCCTCGCCGGCTATCGCCGCGCGGCGCTCGGCCTCCTTGTCGCGGGCGGGTTGCTGCTGTTGGGGTCGGGTTGTGTGACCACGTCCAAGAAGCGGCCACTGCCCCCGGCCATCGCGCCCCCGCGCGTTGTTCCACCGAGTGCGACAGGAGGGGAGCCTGTGCGGCCGGTGACGATCCCTCAGGCGCCGGCGATGCCGACCCTGCCGACACCGGCGCCGCCAGCGCCCGCGGCCGGCGTGCCGGCGGTGGGACCGGAAATGGGCGTCACCAAGCTGACCATGTTAGTCGAGTCTGAACCCGCCGGCGCGACGATCGTGGTGGACGGCCGGCCCGTGGGGAAGACGCCGCTGCGGCTGGGCGTACCTGCCACGGTCTTGGGTTTTTTCCGCGATTACGTCGAGATCCGCGCCCGGTTCATCGCAGAAAATGAAACAGAGGTGTCGCAGACTGCCACGGAAGAATTCTCCCCGCGGGAGAAGGTGCCGGCCGTCCTGCATTTCACGCCAGCGGGCGTGCGGCGCACGGTGCGGGAGTGATTGATCGGGATATTCTCTGCCGCGGAGGAAGCGGCCAGGTGTGGAAGCACGTGGGTCGGGTGGCGGGATCACCCGGCAAAGGCGAACTGCGGCACCATCTGACGCGCGCGCAGCAAGGCGAGGGCGCGGGCTTCGGCGGCGCGCATCCGTTTCTTGCTCGCGGGTTGCCGGTCGTCGTGCCCGGCGAGATGCAGCCAGCCATGCACGACATAGAGGGTCAGCTCCTCGGAGAAATCGCGCCGGTGGCCCGCGGCGAACGCGCGGGCCGTGTCGGCCGAGACGCAGATCTCGCCGGCCTGCCCGAACGCCGGCGTCCCGGCGAAGGTGATCACATCGGTGGGTGACAGATCGTCGAGGAACGACGCGTGCAGGCGCGCCAGCGCAGAATCCGTGAGGAACGCAATCGACAGCTCCCCCGGCGGCACGGGATGAAGCCCGGCAGCCGGTGTACCGGGGTGCAGAATTTCGGCAGCGTGGGCGTCGAGCTGGTGGATGACGGCGGTGACCGCGCGCCGGTCAAGTCGCAGGTGCAGATGCCCGTTGTGAATCCGCACCACCCTCCGGGAAAGCGGAGAGCGGAGTTCGGAAACCGGAGAGCCTTCCAGCGAAGGTGGGGAGACCGGAGAGTTTTTCACCGCAACGGCTGAAATCCGCGGCTGTGCTGACCGCGCTGACCGACTTTCCGGTATCCGGTATCCGCTTTTGGGTTTCGGAACTCCGGTATCATCAACCGGCGTTTTGCTCCGACTTCTTAGGGGCATGGGGCGCGTCCGGTTTTTCCGCGGCGGGCGAGTAGGCAACGCGCGCGTGGAGCATGTTGAGCAACGTGAAGGCAAAGCTGCTCTTGATCTGCGTGAGTTCGGCCAGGGTCACCGGCGCGTCAGCGAGTTGGTCGTCATCCAGCCGGCTGCTGAAGATCTGATCGATGAGTTCGCCGAGATGCTGGGGGGTGACGCGGCGGAGCGAGCGGGTGGCGGCTTCGACGCCGTCGGCGAGCATGATGATGGCGCTCTCCTTGAATTGCGGCTTCGGGCCGTCGTAGCGATAGGTGGTTTCGCAGACGCGCGACTCTGGTCCCCGCGGAAACGGATCGGCGGTGTTGGCAGCAGCGGCACCGGTTGCGGCGGCGGCCGGGCGGACTTCGTTGCTGCGGGCGCGCTGATAGAAGGACTGGATCAAGGTGGTGCCGTGGTGCTGCTGGATCACGTCGATGAGGGTCTTGGGCAATTTGTGCTTGAGCGCGAGGTCGACGCCGTCCTTGACATGGCTCTTGATGATGAGCGCGGAGAACGACGGGTTGCGGTCATTGTGCGGGTTCACGCCGTCCTGCTGATTCTCGGAGAAATACTCCGGCTTCGATATTTTGCCGATGTCGTGAAAGAGCGAGCAGACGCGGCAGAGCAGCGGATTGGCGCCGATCGCGTTCGCGGCGTTTTCCGCCAGGTTGGCCACGACCAGGCTGTGATGGTACGTTCCGGGGATTTCCATCTGCATCCGGTGCAGCAGGGGATGGTTATAGTCCGTCAGCTCCAGCAAGGTGATGTCGGTCGTCCGTTTGAACAGGGTCTCGAACACCGGGAGCAGTCCGGCCACCGCCACGCCGGTGAGCAGGCCCGTGGCCAGGCCGGCGATCATCTCGCGGGCGACCATCAGGGCGGGCAATTGATCGGCGATGCCAATGAGCAGGGCAAAACAAGCGACGCTAAAACCGCCCAGCCCGGCGGCGCGCACCACGCGGCTGCGCTGCCGGATGGCGCGGCAGGAAAAAATGCCGATCATCGAGGCGAGGAAGGTGATGACGAGGAGGTCGAGCCGGTTGCCATAGATGACTCCGGTGAAGATCGAGATCAGCAGCGCCATGAAGATCGCGGATCCGGCGTCGATGAGGATGGCAACCACGAGCGGCGCCAGGGCCGTCGGCGCGACGTAGGGCAGCAGCGATGCCGCCGCAGTGTTTTCCAAGAAATACGGCAGATCGCCGATCCAATAGGTGACGCGGACCAGCGCGAGATTCAGGATGACCACGAGGGCCAGGAGGGCCAGCCGCCCGTTGTTGTGCATGGTCTCGGGGTCCTCCAGCCGGATGTAGAACACCGACGCCATGACCATCGCGAGCACCAGCAGAATGCGGCCGAAAAGCTGCAATCCCTCGTTGCGGGCGACATCGCCGTTGTGCAGGAGGAATTCGCGGTGGGCGACCAGCATCTCATACTGCTCGGGGGTGACCCGCGTGCCGGGTTCAATGATGGTCTGGCCGCGCTCGACGGTGACCATCTCCGGCCGGAGGTCGGCCATCGCCTGCTGCTGCAGCTGCTCGGTGGCGGCCTGGTCGAAGATCAGATTAGGCGTCACGCCGTTGCGGAAAAGGCGGAAGAGCGCGAGCGTGGCTTCGCGGCTGACGCCCTCGGCGGCGAGGTTGATGCGCAGGAAGGTGAGGGCCTCCTCCATCGATTGCACACGCACCTGGGCGACCTCGCCGGTGGGGCGCCGGATGCGGAACAGCGCGACGCTGTCGGTCGTGCGCGGCGTGAAATTGCTGCCACTGTCATACACGCCTTCGCGGTAGATTTCGCGCAGCGCTGCCAGGCCGTTCTCGGTGACAGTGAATCGCGTCTTGGCATCGCCGAGTGCGAGCAGCGTGGCGACGTCATCCACGGCCACCCGGTAGGGGCCCTTGGCATTGAAGGATTCAACCATGCTCTCGAGCGCGGCAGCGCGCCGCGCGGAGGGCGAAAAAGCCCCCTGCAGGCCGGAGGTTTCTCCAGTGGGAAAATCGCGATCAAGTTTTTCCAGGGCGGCGAGCAGGTCGCGCAGATTGCCCTCAAACTGCCGCAGCGGGCCCGACTCCAGCTGAAAGACCGGCGGCACGCGGTTCCGGAGCTGCGCCCGGCCCAGCTCGGTCTTGAGCTTGCTCTCGAAACTGAACGGCGCGCCCGCGACGATGCGGACCATCGCGAGCTGATTGGGCAGCACGGGCAGGGTGGCCGACGAGACTCCAACGAAGCTGATGAGGACGATCGCCGCCACCGTGACCACAAAAATAAGGAAGCCCACCGACTGGCTTTGCCGCAGGTACGTTGCGGCAAAGGAGGTATGCACGGTCTTGCGTCGCTTCCGAAGAGGAGCGCCGCCGCGGAGCAACCGGAGTCTTTGGAAAAAGGGCATGGGGGAGATCGCTGGGAGGGGGGATGGTTGGTGAGTGCGGCAGCAACCCGGGCTAGCCCCGGTCCTCCTCGTCGTCGCTGTCGGCAGTGATGGGATGCCGGTAATGTTCGTAGGCCTCGATGATTTTCTGCACCAGGGGGTGGCGCACGACGTCGGCGCCCGTGAAAAAATGAAAATCGATCCCGCTGATCCCGCTCAGGATATGCCGGACCTGGAGCAGGCCGGACTGCTTGGACCGGGGAAGGTCGATCTGCGTGATGTCACCGGTCACGACCATCCGGGAATCGTCGCCCAGGCGCGTGAGGAACATCATCATCTGCTCGGGCGTCGTGTTTTGCGCCTCGTCGAGGATGATGAACGCGTTCGACAGCGTGCGGCCGCGCATGTAGGCGAGCGGAGCGATTTCAATCGTGCCCTTTTCGACGAGCCGGGCCACATCCTCAGATGCGAGCATGTCGTTCATGGCGTCATAGAGCGGCCGGAGGTAGGGCAGAATCTTCTCGCGCAGGTCCCCGGGGAGAAAACCCAACGCTTCGCCAGCTTCGACCGCAGGCCGAGTGAGGACAATGCGCTGCACCTGGTTCTTGAGCAGGGCAGAGATCGCCGCGGCCACCGCCAGGTAAGTCTTGCCGGTGCCGGCGGGTCCGATCCCGAAAACCACGGGGTTCTTCTGGATCGACTGCAGGTAGAGCTTCTGCCCCACCGTCTTCGGCACGATGCTCTTCCGGTTGGTGGCGATAACCAGAGGTTCCGAGAAAAGCTTGCGGATCTGCGGACCATCGCCGCGGGCGAAGCCCTCCAGGAGCTGGCCGAATTCCTGGCTCCGCACGGTCAATCCTTGCTGCCGCCCTTCGCTCAGAAAGGTGAAAAACCCCTCGACACGTGCAATATCCGCGTCGGGGCCGTCGATCTTCAGCCAGTCTTCGCGGGTTGCAAGTTTCACGTTGAAAGCCTGTTCAACCGCGAGCAGGTTCTCGTCGCGGCCACAATAGAGCTGATGCAGGTAACGGGGATTCTGATAGTAGAGGGTTTTGGAAGGCACGATGGAATACTCTGAGCGGCCGCCGATGGAAGCCGCGACGATTCAGCGGGTTTTCCGATCAAGTCGCTTCGATTTCGGATGGCGCCCCCGGGGCCGGCTTTTCCCAGCCAGGACCCCGGGCAGGGCAGCGACCAGCCGATCGTAGGTCGATTCGAGCGCCTGGGGCAAAACACGGGTCTCGCCGATGACGGGCATGAAATTCGTATCCCCGGTCCAGCGTGGTACGATATGGGCGTGCAGGTGAGCGATGCTCCCGCCGGCCGCGGAGCCGAGGTTAAATCCAATGTTGAATCCGTCGGGATTGACCGCCGCGCGCAGCACCTGCTGCCCGACCACGATGATCTCCATCAGGTCCGCGCGTTCTGCGGGCTCCAGATCGCCCGGTTCCGCCACAGCCCGGAACGGGACCGCCAGCAGATGGCCGGGATTATAGGGAAAGCGGTTTAGGACCAGGTATGACAGACGGGTGCGATGGAGGATGAGGGCGGCGCGGTCGTCCCCTTGATTTGGAAGTTCAGTGAAGAGCCGGCCGTTGTGGGACGGCTTCGGCGCTTCGATGTAAGTCATCCGCCAATACGCATGAAGCTGTTGCATTGCAGCAGCCGGGCACAGTAGGGGAGGGATCGGCGATGTCAAAACGCGATTGACGCGGCATGGCAGGGCACACGCTTGCTTTCATAACGTAACCTGGTAATAGAAAGAGTCTTAAGTTTTCATTCCTCAAAGGGATGCCATCCTGCTCGCCGCCCACATTTACGCATTCAAAACAAAGGTTTTTGGGCTAACGGGGGTTGCGCGTCTCGGCCAAAACGATGCAAAATGCAGGCGATTCCGAGGGTAGAATCACCTGCAAGCAGGCTCCTACATCGATCACCTGATGGCGTGATGTTTACGAGTGATGGCGGGGTTTTTTGAATAAATACGGCTTAGTTTATGCCACTAAGAAAAAGCGCTTTCCAAGGACAAATCAGCTTTGGCCCGCACTGCCCCTCGGCATGTTTCCTTTCGTCACCGGGCTGGGACTTGACATCAATTGTCGCCGGCAACACCCTTGACCCAATTCAAGTTTCACTTTGTAAGAAGTGGGCCTTTGGCCCGCTTTTTTTTTCCACAAATCAATCCATATGAGCAGCGAAATCCTTTCCGTCCTCGAATACATGGAGAAGGAAAAGGGGATCGGTCGCAACGACATGATCGCCGCGATTGTCAACGCCA
>Ga0182011_10000757_pt1 | contig 28199 bp, 25 predicted proteins | sample 711E1DmetaG_FD_120481 | JGI IMG/M metagenome (GOLD analysis project Ga0182011, IMG submission 120481) | Permafrost microbial communities from Stordalen Mire, Sweden - 711E1D metaG | ecosystem: Environmental > Terrestrial > Soil > Wetlands > Permafrost | place: Sweden: Stordalen | collected...
CCGAAATCTGTTGCTTTCTATGTTTTTGGCGTTGATAAATGTGTGGTTCGGTAAAACGAAGGTTTTCCCGAACCGTCTCCTTGGCCTTAAGCCGGTTGGCTGTTCCATTGCTCCCCAGACCCCAAGACAAACGGTGAGTGGGCCGGCCCCCCAGACGTCTTCAGCCGCGTCCACCCCCGCTACCGTACGCCAGCCTTCGCAACATGGGTCGCGGGCATTCTGGTCGCCATCCCTTCGGGCCTCTTCGACGTCGGAACCTTCGCCGAGATGTCGAACATCGGCACACTCTTCGCCTTCGCCCTGGTCTCTGCGGGAGTCCTCGTCCTGCGCTACAAAGAGCCCGACCGCACACGCGGATTCCGCGTTCCCTTCGGCCCCATCATCCCGGTCCTAAGCGTCATCTTTTGCGTACTCTTGATGGCAGGCCTCCCCGCCAAGACGTGGCTGCGCTTCTTCATCTGGCTCGCCATCGGCCTTGTCATCTACATCACCTACAGCCGCAAGCGCAGCGAGTTCTATAAGGTGAAGCCCACATCGAATTGAGGCCAAGAAGGATTTATATCAGGTTCGCTATACTGCTAATGTTTAGGTAGCGGGTTCGTCTCCACATATAATCTTGTGAATTGTTGTACTTGCGCGACAATACAGAAGAAGGTTAGGGGGCGTGCAGAATGAGCTTTAGCTATCTACCGTTCAAAAATGTGGATTTAGGAAACACTTTTTTCGACTCTCTTAAAACAGATTATTCTGAATTTGAGACATGGTTTGCTAAGAAGGCTGACAATATGGCCTATCTCTCCATGAATGATAGAGGGGAGATTGACGGGTTTCTATATCTAAAGCCGGAGAATGAGGGTGTCCCGGAGGCAGTTCCACCACTTTCTCCAAAAGCGAGGCTCAAAGTAGGCACATTTAAGATTGATGCCCACAAAACAAAATTAGGAGATCGTTTTGTCAAGAAGTTATTTGACCACGCCATGGCTGCTAATGTTGAGGAGGTTTATGCAACCATCTTTGAGAAGCACGTCGGATTGTGCAAGTTGCTTGCCAAGTATGGATTCAAGCAAGTGGCGACCAAGACAACGCACAATGGAACAGAACTCGTATTAACCCGTAAAATGTCGTGGCAGGGAGATCTGATAATAGAAAATTATCCCCTCATCCGTTTACATTTTGGAGATAAATACCTGCTAGCTCTTTATCCTAAATATCACACAAAACTCCTTCCTGACTCGAAACTGATTAACGAAGGCCCCGATATAATTTCAGATATTTCACCTTCTAACAGCATTCAAAAGATATATCTTGCCGGACTCAGCGGAGCTGAAAATCTAAAGTGCGGCGATGCGCTTGTAATCTACCGGACCACGGATAACAAGGGGCCGGCCCATTATCGTTCAGTCGCCACATCTGCGTGCGTTGTCGATAGCGTAAAGCAAATAAGTGATTATGCAACAGAGGAACTATTTCTGCAATACTGTATGCCTTTTTCTATTTTTACCGAGGCAGAACTAAAAGACTTATATAGGACAAGAAAATATCCGGTTATACTCACATTTACGTACAACATCTCATTCCCTAAACGCGTTACGCGTAAGATCCTGATCGAGGATGTGGGCTTAGATCCTGATATTCGCTGGACGTGTCTAAATATTACAGATAATCAATTTTTAGCTATACTCAAGAAGGGTTTGGTAAATGAGAATTTTGTTGTCAATTAAGCCTCAGTATGCGGAGCAGATTTTTGATGGCTCAAAGCGTTATGAATTTCGCAAGGTAGTGCATACAAATCCTGACGTAAAAACAGTTGTCGTTTATGCGACAAAACCCGTTAGCCGAATTATCGGAGAGTTCTCTGTTAGCGAAATTCATAGCGGTTCACCCGAACGGCTCTGGAGAAAAACAAGACAGTATTCAGGCATTACAAAGCTATTTTTTAATAAATATTTCGATGGGCACGATAAAGGCTTTGCTATAGAAGTTGGCTCGGCTGTACGGTATCAATCACCACTAAATTTGAGAGATCTACTCCCAAATGGATACCCTCCACAATCTTTCGTATACTTACCCCAATAAATTAGATACAGAAGGCCACACGCCATTCGGCTAAATCGCGGCCTTAAGCTCCAGCCGCTTGGCGGCTCGCATAACTACCAAGTTACGTCCATGTCCTGCGTTGGTGACGTACTTGGTCAACAGTAGCCCGTGTTCGCGCAGTTCACTGACGTCCCGACTGACGGCCCTCTTGTTTCGATTCAGTTGTGCAGCCAGCTCTGTAATCGGACTTTCTCCTACATCGCGCAGCAACTCCAGCAGCCGCATTCTCTCACCGGTAATCATGCGAAAGAAATCGGCAGAGTTCTCAAAGGCAATCACCGTCCGGGCGGGAATTTTCTCCCCCCGATCCAATGCTTGGGCATGGGCTCGCGCACGCTTGAAGAAGCCCTCCGCCCCGCTCTCATCAACGATCAGTGACACATTTCTAGTCATTGCCCCTCCTCAATTGCTCGACTTCCGCTTCAAATCGGTCTAAAACCTCGGCATATCCGCGAAACTCATACTCGCTCTCCACGCCCATGCGGTGGCAGTGATGTCGCCCATGTGCATTGTCATACCCCAGCACACGGCCATTGTCTCCAGCAAACAGCAGTGGATCAATATAGGCCAAGCTATATCGCGTTACCTTCCCGTCTGAATTCCGCCAGAGCTCTTCCTTCAGGATGGGCGGGTCTCGCTTACCGCCCAAATAGTATTGGACAAGCGAGTGCTCTTCGATCAACATACGCTTGCGAGTCACACTTAAAGTATAGCGCAGAAAAGACATTAAATATCACTTCTGCATATACCTCCTACCCTGCGCCTATCGATTTGGCACCCTGCATCCTGCCTATCCTTACTCCTCTGCACGCCCCAGAATCAGGTTTGGTACAAGATATCCACGACTTTTTGATGAAGAGAGCGTAAAAACCCTTGTTTACGGCGCGCGTCCATCGCATACTCGCAACAGAAGTAAGTGTACGGTTCTAATCGAGACCAAAAATCCGTGACCCGATACAGCCGTCAAGACGTTCTTCGAATCCTGCACCTGCGAGCCCGCCAGTTGACCGCGTGGGAGCAGGCTGGGCTCATTCCTGCCAGCGAGAACTACTCCTTCGAGGATCTCTCGCAGTTGCGCACCTTGCGCGCCCTGCGGGCCACGCGCATCACCGCCAAGAGCATTCGCGAGTCGGTCGAGGCCATGCGCAAGGCCGCCGGTATGGGCAATCCCTTCACCGAGTCCACCGCCGTCCGTCACGGCTCGCACCTCTCTTTCCGCCACAACGGGGCGCTGGTTGATCCCGTCACCCGCCAGCTCGCCTTCGACTTCGAGGCCGGCACCAAGCGCCAGCTCAGCATCGTCGGCTCGGACGCCTACATCGCCGAGTTGCCCGAACCCGACGTGCAAGAGATGTTCCAGCGCGCCGTGCGCCTGGAAGAAGACCCCGCCACCGTCCCCGATGCCGCCAAGCTCTACCACGAGATTCTCACCATTCACCCCACCTACGCGGCTGCAGCCATCAACCTAGGCACCATTCACTACAACCTGCGCGAGTTCACACAGGCCGAGCAGCTCTACCGTCGCGCCACCGAGTCCGATCCCGAGTATGCCCTCGCCTTCTTCGACCTGGGCAACGTCCTCGACGAGATGAAGCGCCTTGCGGATGCGATCAGCGCCTACCAGCGCGCCATCGCGCTCGTTCCCCACTACGCCGATGCGCACTACAACCTTGCGCTCGCCTACGAGCGACAGGGCCAGCGCCGCCGCTCGCTGCGCCACTGGCTTACATACGTGCGGCTGGACCCGGTCGGCCCCTGGGCCAACCACGCCAAGGCGCAGGCCCGTAGCATCCTCAGCACCGAGCGGCTCTCCATTGTCAGCCGCGCCGGTCACCTCGTCCAAGCCGGCTAGAGCATTTTCGGAATTGGTGTAGACCAAATATGGATTGTCATTCTGAGCGTAGCGAAGAATCCCTGCATTTTTCTCGCCGCGCCACAGTCTATACCATTTGCTAAACTTGCTCTAATAGCATCCACGCGCAAAAAGTACTTGTACGCGCACCCTACCGCGTGTTCTCATCATCCTGTTCCTCAAATGACTCTGAATGCTGTCCCGGCCCGCAAGGCCGCAAGGAGCTTGCCTGATGCTGTATCACGTCAAACGCAACGACCAGAGCTATGGCCCCTACACCCTCGAAGACCTACAAAAGTACGTCGCTAGCGGCAACATACTCCTCACCGACCTCGCCAAGAGCGACGAGATGCCGGACTGGATTCCCGTCTCGCAGCTTCTCGGTGCATCGATTTCCACGCCGCCCGCCGCCGTGCCCGCTCAGCCTTACGCACAAGTGCAGCCCTACCCTCAGGCGCAGTTTTACCGCGATCCGCCGAACTTGCACTGGGCGCTGGTGCTGGTCATCGGCATCTTCACCTGCGGTCTGTTCTTCATTATCTGGGATCTCGTGCAGGCGGAATGGATGCGCAAGGTCAACCCGCGCAGCAACGCCCTTTTCCTTTACATCGGCGAGATTGTCGTCAGTTTTGGCGGCAGCGCAGCGCGTTTCGTGTTGATACTCGCGGGCGGAATTGCTGAGGCGGCGCAACATCAGCACATTGGCCTTGGAATTGCTATCTCGCTTGTCTCCGCCACGCTGCTCATCCTTGCGCGCTTCGACATGCGCCGCTCGATGGAAGAGCACTTCAACGGCCCCGAACCGGTCGGCCTCTCGCTCAATGGTGCAATGACCTTCTTCTTCGGCAGCCTCTACTTCCAGTACCACTTCACGCGCATCAACGAGCTAAAGCGCATCGCCCGCTACCGTGGCGCAGTCATCTAATGCGCCAGCTCTCGAATCGCGCAATTCGGTTGCCCCATCCATTCCGCGTTCTTTGCGGAATGGATGGGATTGCAAGCACTGAATCTCTGATCCGTCGCCGCACTATAGCCCACACAATCCTCACCGCCACCGTACTGCTTGCCGCCGCGCTCTTCTTTTTTCCACCGACGAGCGCGAGCCTCTACCCCGCCTGCCCCATCCACCAATTCCTGCACACCGACTGCCCAGGCTGCGGCTCCACTCGCTCGCTCGCCGCCCTTCTCCACGGCCACCTGCGCGAAGCTCTCCGCCAGAACGCGCTCTTCGTCCTGCTACTGCCCTTCGCTCTCACCGCCGCTGCCAAGAGCTATCGACGAGCCATTCGCCCCGGTCCATTCCGCTGGCCGCAGCCGCCCGCCTCCGCACTCTACGCAACGCTTGCCGCCGCCGCCGTCTTCACCCTCGCCCGCAACCTGCCACGCTAGAGCATTTAGTAATTACCGCAGACCCCTTTGTTTGTCATTCCGCAGCGAAGCGGAGGAATCTGCTTTTTCTTGCTCCACGGCGGACTACACCATTTCCTAGCTCCTCTTCCGCGCGCAAGAAAAATGGCTCGGACGAATTCGCCCGAGCCATTTCCATCTCAACCAAACAAGCCTTACGCCTGCGGAGTCTCTGCCACTGCCTTGGTCTGCGCGACGGTCCAATCGGCCGCGCCGACCTTGAAGCGCGCGAAGCGTCGGATGGTAATGTTTTCGCCCAGCTTGGCGACCTTTGCCGCCACGATCTGCTTGATCGTCAGCGACTGGTCCTTGATGAACGGCTGGTCCAGCAGGCAGAACTCCTCGTAGAACTTGCCCAGCTTGCCTTCCAGCATCTTCTCGATGATGTTGGCTGGCTTGCCGCTGGCCGCAGCCTGTGCGCGATAGATCTCCTTCTCGCGCTCAAGATCCTCGGCCGTCACCTCATCGCGCGTGACGAAGCGCGGGTCGGCGGCTGCGATGTGCATGGCCACGTCGCGCAGCAGCTCCTGAAAGTCTTCGGTGCGGGCGACGAAATCCGACTCGCAGTCTAGCTCCACCAACACGCCGATCTTTCCACCTGCGTGAATGTAGGTTCCCGTGGCACCTTCGTTGGTGGTGCGGCTAGCCTTCTTGGCCGCAGACGCCATACCGCGCTTGCGCAGCACGACGAACGCCGCCTCCATATCGCCCTTGGCCTCCTGTAGCGCCTTCAGACAATCGCCCATCGGCGCGCCCGACTTCTCGCGCAACTCTTTCACCAGCTTCGCATCAATCTTCACTACCGCATCGGTCGTCATTGCTCTTTGTCTCCTGATTCGAAAAGCTCGTTCCTAAACCGCGTCTCGATTGCATCCTACGCGTTGAATGTTTCGCCTTGATGTCTCACACAAACCAGCACCTCACGCAGAAAGAGCGTGGAGCGGATTCTCGCCGGACTCCACGCTCTCCTGATGAGAAATGTAGAGGCCTACGCGCCGGTTGCGACTTGCGGAACCTCGGGTTCGGTTTCGATCTCGGTTGCCGCCGCCGGTGCCTTGCGAATGTTGCCGCCCAGCACCGCTGCCAAGTCAACGTTGTCATCGTCCACCGCCGAAGCCTCCGCAACAGCCGTCTCGGGAACCTCAGACGCATCCACAGCAACTGCCTCGCCCTCTTCGCCAACCAGCTCCGGCGAAACCTCGACCTGCTGCACGTCGGCAACCTCGGCCTCGAACGCCTTCTCGCTGACCAATTGCACGCCCTCGGCGGCCGAGTCGGCAATCTTCGCCGTAAACAGACGAATCGCACGCAGCGCATCGTCGTTGCCGGGAATCACATAGTCCACAACGGTCGGGTCGCAATTGGTGTCGACTACCGCGACCACCGGAATTCCCAGCTTGCGCGCCTCAGCCACCGCAATGGCCTCGTTGTTCGAGTCGACGATGAACAGCGCATCGGGCAGCCGCTTCATCGCCTTGATGCCGGCCAGATTGGTCGATAGATGCTTGCGCTCGCGCTCCAGCTTGATGACTTCCTTCTTGGTCAGCAGCTCGTAGCGTCCGTCGGTCGACATCTCGTCAAGCTCGGCCAGCCGCTTGACCGACTTCTGCACCGTAACCCAGTTGGTCAGCAGACCGCCCAGCCAGCGCGAGTTGATGTACGGCATTCCGCAGCGCTTGGCCTCTTCGGCCACGGCATCCTGCGCCTGCCGCTTGGTGCCGACAAACAGAATCAGCTTGCCGGTTGAGGTCAGCTCGGTGACGAACTTCGACGCTTCCTTGAACAGCTTCAGCGTCTTTTGCAGATCGATGATGTAAATTCCATTGCGCTCGCCGAAGATATACTCCTTCATCTTGGGGTTCCAGCGCTTAGTCTGATGTCCGAAGTGCACACCAGCTTCCAACAGTTCCTTCATCGTAATGTTTGCCAATGGATCTCCTTAGTTAAGGCAGTCAGGTGTGCCCACTGATGCCTGGATTAATCCCTTGCTTGACGAAACAAGCGCGGGAGATTTAACTCCTAGCCCCAGACCGTCTCCAGTCTGGAGGTGATGCGATGGCGTCGGGCTGGTGCCTCGTCAGGCGGCTCCCGAAGAAGTCGCCCAACAAGGCCAGCCCAACAACCATGAAAGCAGTGGTCTCCAAAGACTAGCGCTTGGAGAACTGGAAGCGAGCGCGAGCGCCCTTCTGTCCGTACTTCTTGCGTTCCTTGCCGCGCGAGTCACGCGTTACCAAGCCTTCAGCCTTGAGCGTCTTGCGCAGCTCCGGGTTGAAGACCATCAACGCGCGCGCAATGCCCAGCTTGACGGCATCTGCCTGCGCCATCACGCCGCCGCCGCGCACGGTCGAAATCACGTCGAAGGTCTCGCCGATGTCGGCAATCCCCAACGAACGCTTTGCCGACGCGCGCTGCTGCGCGGTCACAAAGTAGACCTCAAACGCCTTCTTGTTGACCGAAAACTCGCCGCTGCCGGGACGAAGAAACACGCGCGCAATCGCCGACTTACGTCGCCCGGTTCCGTAGTACTGAATCAGATCTGCCATGATGCTCCTTAGAACTTTCTGTTGGCCGTCAGGCCTGTCTCTGTGGCTGTGGACATCGCGTCCACTGCGGAGATCAATCTCTTATGCCTTGCCTTCGAGTGCGATCGGCTGCTGTGCTAGGTGCGGATGATGCGCGCCCTTGTACACCTTCAGCTTGGTCGCCATCTGGCGGCCCATCTTGGACTTCGGCAGCATTCCCTTGATCGACTGCTCGACGATGGCCTCAGGCCGACGCGCCAGCAATTTGATGAAGGACTCTTCGCGCAGCCCGCCGGGAAATCCCGTGTAGCGGCGATAGAGCTTCTTGTTGGCCTTCAGCCCGGTCAGCACGATCTTCTCGCAGTTCACCACGATAACGTGGTCGCCCATATCGATGTATGGCGTGTACAGAACGTTGTTCTTACCCGCCAGAATCGAGGCTGCCTGCGTAGAGAGACGGCCCAAAGTTTTGCCGGTCGCGTCCAGCACAAACCACTTGCGCTGAATGTCCTTGCCGCTTGGAATCGTTGTTGTATTGTTCATAATGCTTGCGTTACTCCCTGATTCTGCCGTCTTCCCTCTTCAGTCCGGCGTGATACGGAAGAAATGACTGACTACCTACCAATTAACATCCATGCGAAACGCAACATCGTACAGCGAACCGCCAAAACTCATCGAAAACCGGAAACTTTCGTGGACAAACGGCACAGCGATCAGCATAGAAGCCACACTTCTCTCCCTGCTCAAACGCGGAAGACCAACCGCCCGGAAATCGCGCATTGCCTGTGGTAGTGGGTGCGAACAGGGCGGCGTACCTTCGGGGGTTCCTTTGCAAATAAAACTGCGGCAAAATAAGCTGCCCGCTTGCGAAGAACCGCCAACCGCTCCCGGTGAATCCACCACGCCTGTCCCAATCGCTGCGTCATCCCAGCAAATCGCGCCCTGAAATTGGGCGGAATCCACCATAGACGTGCAGACAAGAGACTGCGCGAGCTTCCAGACTACCCCAGCGCCCAACCCAAAGTCAACTTTAACTCTTGATGACCGGTGAAGCTTTGTTTATATCACCAATTGCATAATCCCAGTTTATTCAAAATAACCACACAGAAGCGCGGAGAGAATTTCATCTGTCTCTCCGCGCTTCATTTATGAGCTCTACTGATCCACACTCATACTGCTCAACAAGCCTAAAAGACAAGTCGGGCACCAATTTGGATTTGACGCGCTGCATTGGAACTGGTGATGGTTCCAAAACCGGCGGCACCGAAGACACTCTGTGGCGTCTGGAGGTTGGTATGGTTGAAGATATTGAAGAACTCGCCCCGAATCTGTAGCAACTTCGACTCGGTAAAGTGGACGTTGCGAATGAGCGAAAAGTCAAAGTTGACATAGCCCGGACCGCGCAGGGCATTTCGCCTCTCATTGCCGAAGGTGTAATTTGCTGGCTCGGCAAATGCTGCTGTGTTGAACCATTTAGTAGCACTACGTTGCCCAGAAGGAAGCTCGGGGTTGGCGATAACATTGGCACGCTGCGATCCCGAAGAGAATGCGGCGGTCGAGTTCGTAGTCGTAACGACAGTAAACGGAGCGCCAGTGTAGAGGCGGGTAACATTGCCCAGAGTCCAACTCCCCAGTACCTGCGATGCAACTCCATGGTTTAGATAAGTGCGATGCGGACCAAAGGGTAGTTCGTAGACACTGCTAAATACTAGTTGGTGGCGAATATCATTCGATGATGGACCATAATCAGCATGGCGATTGTAGTAGTTGGAGTAAACGTTGGTGTCGCCACTTAGAGTAGAACCAGCGCCATCATTGTCATTGAGAAACTTAGAGTATGTATAGGTTGTATTGAGGTTGTAGCCATGCGAGAATCGTTTCTCCAACTGCACGATTCCAGCAAAGTAATTGGAGTTGCCAATGCTCGGAGCAACCAGCGTTACCCCACTAAACTGCGGGAATGGCCGGTCAGATTGCGAATGATGGGTGGCACTCAACACATTGGGCGCAATCTGATTGATCGCTTGATTCGCGCCAGCTAGTTTGTGTGCAATATTGCCGAGACCCGAGACCTGTAGCACGAGAGAACCGGGAAGCTGGCGTTGGATGCCGAGGTTGAACTGCTGCGAATAACCAGTACGGTGACGAGGATCAAAGTAACTTACCGTGGTTGTTGCCGTAGATCCAACTGCGACCGCTCCATAGGAATCATTCAGTGGAGCACCGCTAAGAGATACACTGGATGGCACGCCAGCCTGTAGATAGAACGGTGCCGTGACGCCATTATTCGGAGTGTTGAGCGCTGCGGAGACACTGAACCCTAGTACTGCGGAGGCTGGCTGACCTGCGTCGAATGGATGCGCAAAGAAGTATCCGAAACCGCCGCGAACAACCGTCGATGCGGAGTTGAAGGGTTGCCATGCAAACCCTAAACGGGGAGCGAAATTATTGAGATCCACCTCGTAAGGAGTAGTTCTGAAGCCATTCACCCCCATGAATTTAACCACTCCAGGCGTGTTTGAAACCGGATTATTCGTCTGCGCATCGAAGCCATTCATGCGGTTGTTTTCATCCTTGATTGGAGTATCCGTCTCCCATCGCAACCCAAGGTTGAGAGTCAGCGAACGGCTCAGAGTGAAATCGTCCTGCGCAAAACCGACGAGATACCAACTCGTCCGGGTAACAGGTTCCGTCTGTGCCTCGCTAAAAACTGTTGGAAAACCAACCAGCAACGAAGCAAAGCCGTTGCCGGTTGCTGTATTGCCAGGCAATCCAGTAGCCGTGGTTCCAAAGGTGAACGAACCGGACGCCGTGGAGAGGTTGATTTCATGATCCATCGAACGACGCACCTCGGCTCCCAGCTTGATCGAGTGCCGCCCCAGAACCAACGAGACGTCATCCACTAATTGGTACTGGTTGATCGGAAATTGACGACGCTCCTGGCTCGTGGAACCCAGAGGACTATAGCCTGCTGGTGCAATATATGGAAAGGCATTGTTCGATACTCCGGTCAACTTGAGCTTGGTGGTATAGTCGCCTCCCACTCCATCGGTCAGAGCATGACTGATTCGCGTCTCAAAGGTAAAGCGAAGGTCGTTCACCACTGAGGGCGAGAAAGTGTGGATCCACTGTCCGTACCCAATGTTGTCCTGGCTGATGCTAGCCGCATAGGGATCTGCCCCTCGAATGGGATAGACCGATTTATTATTTGTGCTGCCATTGGTAAAGATGTATCGTGCCGCAATTCGATCCTTATCCGTCAACACATGATCGACACGAGCCAAGTAAAATTGGGAATCCGTTTTGGCTACATCGTTCTTGACGAAATTATTTGCCGAGATATTATCATTTGTAGCCTTCGGATAATAATCGAGAAGGGCTTGGGCAACAGAATCAAAATTCGTGATTTTGTTTTTATAAAATTGACTGCGGGTAGTAACTCCACCAACCGTCGTCGTCGTGGAAGGATCATAGATAGGAATTACATTTCCTTTGGCATCTAATGTCTGCGAAAAGTCTCCTAGTCGTTGGAGCTTAGTGGGAACAGTAAGAGTAACGGTTGAGCCCGTGCGCAACTTTGTGCCTTCATAACCAAAGAAAAAGAAGGTGCGGTTATGAAGTATCGGTCCTCCGATGGTGCCACCGTAGATGTTGTGTCGCAGTTCTGGAACCTGCTTGACGCCGTTGACAATGGGTGCAAAATATCCCGGAGCATTGACATAATTGTTACGGAAGAACTCGTAGAGTGTGCCATGGAATTTATTTCCGCCGGAACGGGTCGTTTGCACAATCACTCCCCCTGCCGATCCGCCGTATTCTGCCGCGTAGTTATTTGTAACGATGCCCAACTCTTGGATGGTATCGACCGGAGGGCTAACCTCGGCAGTTGCAATTCCAATCCGAATATTCTGACCGGAGCCTCCGTCGAGCCAGGTCATCGAACTCTTGGTGCGCCCCCCGGCAAGACTATAGTTGGCGGAATCAATAAAAACCGCACCTCCGGTGAGGCTGATGATATTCATGCTGGTGCGACTGCCGAGTGGAAGATCGGCGACACTCTTTGATTCGATAATCTGACCGATCTCGGAACTCCTGGTTTCTAGCTCAGCATGACTGTCCTGCACGGTCACGCTTTGTGCTACAGAACCGGTCTTAAGCACGGGATTTAATCCGAGGACCTGTCCGGTGCTAAGCAGAACTTTATTGGAAACAGAGCGGCTAAACCCATCTCGTTCCACGGTAACGGTATATTCTCCGATGGCAAGATTCGGCAAGGAATACGCACCCGCACTATTCGTGACGCTCTTGGTCGCAACACCGGTTGTATCGTTGGTTGCAGTAACAGAGGCTCCTGTAATTGCGGCTCCCTGTGAATCGGTGACGCCCCCTGCAATGGTGGCCTGAGAGGTTTGAGCGCCTGCGGGTAGAAGCATCATCATAATTAGCGCCAGGAAGGTAGCAAACTGCTTAATGTGGTCTAAAAATAGCGGTGTGAAGCGTGGCAAGTTAGATCCTTTCAAGTCAATAAGGCTGGGCTTATTGTTGTAATAGGCAGAGCAGTGATTCCTGCCCACCCCTCCCGCACCGTATTAAGAGTTGTCATAGTTCTGGCAGCTAACATCAGCTTGACAACATTGCGTTGCAAAAAAGGAGATAAGTTGGGGTGGATGTCTTCTAGTACCGATGAATTCAATAAGGAAGAATCGCTGCGGGAACGTCGCACATAAACGAAAAGCGCCTGCTGCGGGATCGCAACGGGCGCTCATATAACTACTTGATTATCTGGCGAGTTATGCCATAACCATGAGATGCCCGCACCTATGGGTAGGTGTACAACAGGCGCTCATGGAAATCAGGTGCATATAAACAATATAGTGCGTGAGTTGCTTGTGGTCAACTACGATTTGATGCCACCAGCAATTCTATGTGGGACAATTCAAACCATAAGCAGGCACCGACCGCCTCAAAAAATAGCACAAAAAAAGAACCGACCACGGATCAACACGGATAAAACAAGTTCATTCTTGTCTTTAATCCGTGTTCATCCGTGGTCGATTTAGAACTGCTGTGATGCCACCCCGACCATGGATGCCGACTGGCGCGTCAAATTCTTCCCACAGACTATAGCCAAACTAGCTGCGAGTGACGGTACGCAGGTGCAGATCGCGCAGTTGAATGTCGCTGACCGGAGTCGGCGAATCCACCATCAGGTCGATTGCTTTGGCGGTCTTCGGGAAGGCAATCACCTCGCGCAGGCTAGTCGCACCAGCCAAAATCATCACGATGCGGTCGAGTCCCAGTGCGATGCCGCCATGTGGAGGCGTGCCATACTCCAGCGCGTCGAGGAAGAATCCGAAGCGCTCGTGCGCCTCAGCGTCCGACATGCCCAGCGAGCGGAAGATCTCCCGCTGCACGTCCTGGCGATGGATGCGGATTGAACCCGATCCAAGCTCCGTCCCGTTCAGCACGACGTCGTATGCCAGCGCGCGCACAGCCCCCTTGTCGTTGGTCAAGCGCCCAGCCTTGATGTCGTCCTCGTGCGGCGCGGTGAACGGGTGATGCGCGGCGTCCCAGTTCTTGGTCTCCTCGTTCCACTCATACATCGGGAAGTCGGTAACCCAGCAGAACTTGAAGTCGCTGGCGGTGTACTTGCCATCCGCGCCGCTTGGCTCGAATCGCTTGTGCTTGTCGGCATACTTTGTGCCGAGTTGCAACCTCAGTTGCCCAACGCGCTTCCAAATCCACTGCGGATCGAAGTTCCACATTGCGGGCGTACCCAGCTTGGGTGTGACCACGGTGACAAGGTCGGCTGCGTCGAGTGCATCGACGCCCAAGCCCTTAGCCAGCGCGGCAGAGATCGCATCGGCCAGCGGAGCAAAGTCCGGGCTGGTGCGTAGTCGCACGACGTCCAGCAGGTCGAGCCCGCAGTCGCCGAAGCCGCCGCGAACCTCGCTCAGCAGCTTCTTTCGCTCCGTGCCGCTCAGTTCGCCGACGCCGGGAATGACGAAGCCGAGAATTGGCAGCTCCTGCTCAATCTTCAGCTTGGTGCGCAGCTCAGGCGGCAGCAACTCGCTCAGCGAGACCATCGCGGGCAGACGCATGTCGGGCTTGTCGATGCCGTAGTTGTGGATTGCCTCGTCGTACGTCATGTGAATGAACGGCGTAGGCAGCTTGATCCCGGCGGCGTCGAATGCCGCAGTCAGAAAGCCTTCGGCCACGCGGAAGATCGTCTCCATCTGCGGGAAGCTCATCTCCAGATCGATCTGGGTGAACTCCGGCTGGCGGTCGGCGCGCAGGTCCTCGTCGCGGAAGCAGCGTGCAAGCTGAAAATATTTGTCGAAGCCAGAGATCATCAAGATCTGCTTGTAGAGCTGCGGCGACTGTGGCAGCGCGTAGAAGTTGCCCGGATGAACGCGGCTCGGCACCAAGAATTCGCGCGCGCCTTCTGGTGTATCGCGGCCCATAAACGGCGTCTCGATCTCCAGAAATCCTTCACCGACGAGGAAGTTGCGAATCGCCATAGCGACCCGGCTGCGCAGGGCGAAGTTCGCCTGCATCTCCGTGCGGCGCAGGTCCAGATAGCGATACTTCAGCCGCACCTCTTCGTTGGCGATGGCGTCTTCCGCGGGCGAAAACGGCGGCGTCTTCGATTCGTTCAGCAGCAGCAACTCGCTGGCGACAACTTCAATGTCGCCGGTCGGCATGTTGGGATTCTCAAGGCCCGCCTCGCGCTTGCGCACGCGACCCTTGACCGCGACAACAAACTCCGAGCGCGCTGCCTCGGCCTTGGCGTGAGCCTCGGTTGCCTTCTCGTGGTCGATGACCACCTGCGTAATCCCGGTGCGGTCGCGCACGTCGAGAAAGATCAAGTTGCCATGGTCGCGACGACGGTTGACCCAGCCCATCAGAACGACATCTCGCCCCGCGTCATCCGCGCGAAGCTCGCCACACATCCCGGTCCGTTGCAAACTACCTAAAAAGTCTAAAGTCACAATTCCTCTATTGTACGAACTTTGGCCCGATTGCGGCGCAACACTCTCGTCCTTTTGATTTGTCATCCCGTAGGGATCTGCTTTTCCGCTGGCTGAGTCAACATCAGCAAGGTTCTATCCTCGCAGGGTAGCGTTGAGATTTGTTCGTTCAACCTTTATCTGTTCGCTGGTCGCAAATGTCTTGACGGTCAGGATGCCGCTTGATACTTCGTCTTCGCCGAGGATGATGATGTGGCGCGCGACTTTGTCCGCCGCCTCGAAGGACTTCTTTAGGCGGAAGGTGCCGTCGCCGACCTCGACCGACAATCCAGCCCGGCGAAGTTCACGCGCCAGCGCAAGAGCTGCCGGGTTGCGTTCGACGCCCATCGGCGCAATGTACGCGTCGAGCTTCTTCTCTGCCGCCGAGCCGCCAGCAGCTTCTGTCTGCGCTTGTAGTGTGAGAATCAGCCGGTCTTCGCCGATGGCGAAGCCGATGCCGGGAGCTTTGGGCCCGCCCAGCATCTCGCTGAGGCCGTCGTAGCGTCCACCGCCCAGCAAGGCGTTCTGCGTTCCCAACCCGCTGCCGTCGGGAACGGTGAACTCGAAGGTCGTGCGGGTGTAGTAGTCCAGCCCGCGAACCAAACGCGGATTGACCGTGTAGGCAACGCCGCAGGCGTCCAGCGCGGCGCGAACCGCAGCGAAGTGCGCGCGCGAGGCCTCGTCGAGGTAGTCAGCGATCTTCGGCAACCCGTCGATCAGCGCCTGATCGGCGGGCTCTTTGGAGTCCAGCACGCGCAAGGGATTCGTCTCCGCGCGCCGCTGATTGTCCTCGCACATCTGGTGCTTGATCGGCGCCAGCGCCTCGCGCAACGCAGCGTTGTACCGCTTGCGGTCCTCGGTCGAGCCCACCGAGTTCAGCGCCAACTGCCAGCCCTTGACGCCCAACTCGTCCAGCAGCGTGGCCAGCATTTCCAGTACCTCGGCATCGCGCAGCGGACTCTCCGCCCCGCTTGAAACCGGCCCCAGAACCTCGACGCCCATCTGCCAGAACTGCCGATAGCGCCCGCGCTGCGGCCTCTCCCGTCGAAACTGCGGCCCAATGTAGTAGAGCTTCTGTAGCTGCCCCGTATCGCCCAGCTTGTGTTCGATATAAGCGCGCACCACGCCAGCGGTATTCTCCGGGCGCAGCGTCAGCGATTGCGCCTTCTCGGACTGCGCGCGCGCGCGATCCTCCCAGGTGTACATCTCCTTGGAGACGATGTCGGTCTCCTCGCCGACGCCGCGCGCGAACAACTGCGTGTCTTCGAAGAGCGGTGTGCGAATCTCGCCGAAGCCGTAGCGGGCGAAGACCGAGCGAGCAATCGTTTCAACGTGGTTCCAGAGTGCGGTGTCGGGCGGCAGCAGGTCGCGCGTTCCACGGACAGCTTTCAGGGGTGAAGTTGGTGTAGGCATGGACTTATAGTGTAGCGAATCGTGCAGCGAATCGGGGACCATGGTGCAGCTTTGCCGCAGGACGAAATGATTAGTGGCGGGTAGATTGGCGCGCCGCGCGGTGAGTTACAGCAGGCGATGGTCCGGCAACTCCGGTGATGCGCAGGTAGCTGGCAGCGGCGGTAAGGCGCACAGGATACTTGGCGTCGACGAAGAGCGCATAGAGCGCCATCGACGTCGCATTGTCGCGATAATTGGCCAGAGCCTTGGCCGAGGCCGCGCGCACGGCCGGATCCTTGTCTGCCAACGCCGCCTGTAGAACTTTGTGGATCGGAGGTGTCTTCTGCTGTGCGATCTGTTCGATGGCCGAAACGCGCGCCAGATCGCCGCCATTCTGGCGAACATATTCGTAGGCCGAGATGCCAAAGCCGAAAGGCCCTAGCAGCATCGACGCTCCTTGCATGGCTCCCAGCCGCGTCAGCATCGAGGGATTGTGCAGGTCTTTGTCGATCTTGTGTGCCGTTCCGCGCAGCATCGTCGGGCCAGCGCTGCGCTCGCCATCAACGACCGCCATCAGGATGTCTTCGCCGGATTGGTCGCTCATCTTCCATAGCGTCATCGCGGCCAGAAAGGCGACCTGCGGCTCCTTGTCGTCCAGTAGATTGCGCAGATTGGTCGTCAGATTGCGATCCCTGGTCTCTCCGGCAGCCAGCGCCGCCGCACTACGAACGTCCAAGTCAGGATCGGCCATGGCCCCGGCAATCATCTTCGACGAGCGCGCGGTGCCCAGCAATCCCAGTGCGGCAAGGGCCTGAATCCGCGTCTGCGTATGTTTTGCGTCGCCCGCTGCATTCGAGAGAATCGTCCACGCCTGACGAGTGCGATCCTCCGCCGTTGCGGCTACAGGGAGCGTAGCAATTGGCGGCGCATCCCCTTCGCTGCCAGTCATAGGTACTGGCTGAGAGGTAGAATTAGGTTCAGCAGAAGCAGACTGAGCCTGCATCGCCGTCATCGTCAGGCAAGCAAAGGCAACTAGCAGCAGACAGTAACCTTTACGGTTGAAAAGGTAGCCGCGCTCAGATATCGCTGTAGCATTCATGTCAGCCTCCGCGTACTGGTTGTGCAATATTCTGCCATTACATTCAGTGGGATGCAGATTGCGAGGCAGCAGGCAGTTGTTTGCCGAAATATTTGCCCAACAGAGACATCTGAGCATTGATATTGACCCATTCGTCAGACCAAGGTACACTTGTTAAGTTTGGCAGGTCTGACGAATGCACCCAGTCCTCTGGTTTCAGAGCAGACAGGTTGGTTGCAAAGCAGACAGGTCTTGATCGTGGCAGAGGGCTCCAAGCGGAAGAACGGTTCTGCAAGCACTGCGGCGGTATCGAGGCGGTCGAGCAAAAGTTTTAGGACAGGTTGCATGGCGTAAATTCTTCGGCTCATCTGCTGAGAATTCGGCTGAAGTCCTCAGGCAATAAAATCAATGAAGGGTGCGGACGCCTCGGCGTCGCGCGCAAAGGTTTTCTTTATGTATGCAGTGATTCGTACCGGCGGCAAGCAGTATCTGGTCTCCCCCGGGGAGCAGTTGAAGATTGAGCGCACAGCGCACGAGAACGGCACCATCGAGTTCTCCGACATTGTTGCAATCAGCAGCGAAGAGGGCAAGTTTGAGTCCGATCTGAGCGGCGCCAAGGTCACCGGCACCGTGCTCGGCGAGGGACGCTACGACAAGATTCTGGTCTTCAAGCTGAAGCGCAAGAAACAGTACAAAAAAATGCAGGGACATCGGCAGGGCTTCGTCGAAGTCAAGATCAACGAGATTCTGGTCAACGGCAAGTCTTTCAAGGCCTAATTGACCGCAATACTATTTTCAATCCGCAGCGACCCGAGGGCCGCGCGAAAGAGGTTATCGAAATGGCACATAAAAAGGGACTGGGTTCATCCAAGAACGGGCGCGACTCTAACGCCCAGCGGCTCGGCGTAAAGGTCTTCGGCGGACAGGCGATTCTGGGCGGCGGTATCATTGTGCGCCAGCGCGGAACCCCACTGAAGGCTGGCGCAAACGTCGGACGCGGCAAGGACGATACCCTCTTCGCCAAGACCTCCGGCGTGGTCCGCTTTCAGGATCGTGGACAGCATGGGCGCTTTGTGCTGGTTGATCCGGCAGAAGTCACCGCCGTCCCCGCGTAAGCGACGCGCAGTTTTGCATTCGCAAAAGCCCCGATCCGTCGGGGCTTTTTGTGCGTTGGACGAAACGGGTCAGGAAGATTCGGCGGAACGGCGGCTTTGCGTGGGTGGGTTGCAATCCGTGGCGGCGACCAGTTCGGCTGTGGCCTGTAGGGTCTGCGGCGTGGCAACGTTTGCTGCGGTCTTCATTTTGTAGCACTGGCGGCAGAGGACGGGCCGACCTTGCGTGGGCCTGAATGGGACCGTTGTGGCAATGCCGCACTGCGAGCACTCGGTGCGCGTCTCGGTGCGAGAGATTCCCGCGGCTGCGGGCTCACCGTTGGCCAACGCTTCAGCGCCACGCGCGCCGCGCCGAGACTTACACGGCTTGCAGCGCTTGGGATCGTTCTTGAACTGCTTGTCGAGAAAGAAGAGCTGCTCGCCTGCGGTAAAGATGAACTCACCGCCGCAATCGGAGCAGATCAAGATCCGGTCAACAAATTCTGTCTCCATACTGCTTCTCCCGTTACGAGGATTTAGATGATGGATCGCCGCTGGCAGATTCTCTAATCGGTCGATGATTGTAAGATGCGGTTCGGGCCGCAAAGAACGACGTATTTTTACAGAATGCGGCTCGATTTGGAGCGATTGGCGGATACTGCGAACTTGCGAGGATGGATTTAAATCAGAGCATTTTCATCGTTACTGTAATGCCACGATGGATTGTCATTCTGAGCGAAGCGAAGAATCCCCGCATTTCGTCCGCAGAGTGATACATTGCGCTATCGCTGAAAACGCTCTAGGGTGCAAAACAAGGAAGGCCGCCTGCTCCGGTTCGGAGTGGCGGCCTTCCTTGTTCTTGAAGCGGAATTATTTGCTAAGCAGGAACTAGTCCTGTTCCTTGCGAATCTTCTTACGGTTCCGCTTGCGAGCGAGCGCCTCTTTCACGCGCTTTTTCTCGCCCGGCTTCAGGTAAAAGGAGTGACGCTTGACCTCTTTGATGATGTCTTCGGTCTGAACCTTCCGTTTGAAGCGGCGCAGTGCGTTTTCGAGAGGCTCACCTTCTTGCACTCGAATCTCTGCCAAGGTAGATACACCTCCAAATCGTCCCAATAGGGCAGACTTCAGGATACAGCAGAAACAGCCGCGCGCGAGGGAATAATTTTCCGGAGGGAGTAGTGGTCTTCAGCCCCCTGAAAATAGGCCGGGATCTTTGCACTCTTTATACAAAAATGCGCTAAGAAACCTCTGCACAAGTCCTTGTTTTGAAAGGGCAGGACTTTAGTCCCGCCGTAAGTCGCGCAAAATCAATAGGGATTTAGCCCCCGAGGGAATACTGAGAACTTGTTCAGGCCTTCCCTACGTGCACCTGTAGTACTAGAAGTGGCGAAGGGGAGAAGGTGGGTTGGAGGGCGAAAGGGGGGCGCTGGGGGAGTCGTCGGCGAAGGCGCCTTCGCGGGCGGACTTGGGATCGGGCGGGCGTTCGCCGGATTTTTCCAGAGAGCGGCTGACCAGATCGCGCGAGCCAAAACCAATAGCCAGAGAGAGCGTGAGGACGATGCCACCAAAGAGGATTCCGAAGGCTAGGTCGACGATGGTGCCGCCGATCTGTAGGTGGTCGAGGACCATGGCGACGGTGAGGACCAGGACAAGCCACTTGACGCCGAGCGAGAGGAGGCGCGCGTACTGGAGTTGCAGGTTGACCGCGCCGATGAGCACGGAACGAGCGAGGAAACGCGCGATGACGGAGCCCGCAATGAGCAGCAGAATCGCTCCGATGGAGTGCGTGAGGTAGGGAATGAGAAGGACGGCGAGCTGAGAGTCCCCGGAGTAGGAGGCGTCGAAGGCCGTGATGCCGAGGATGAGACCAAGCAAAACCGACGCCCAGAAGGCAGCGCGTGCAATGAGTTGGGTGGGCGAGTGGCCGGTAGACCAGTCCGAGACGCCGGGGGTTTGGTTGCGCGCGACACGCTCGTCAAACTTGGCAGCAGTGAGAATGCGGCGCAGAAGATAAGCTGCGAGCACCCCAATCGTGGTGAAGACGACAACCGCAACGATCAGCGCGAGCAGGCCAGGAAGGAAGCTGGCCATCTTGACCAGAACGCGGTGCATCGATTCGGTAAGGGCGAATTTTACTTGTTGACCCATGATGCTTCTCCTTGCGGGCTTAAGGCTTAACACCGATCTACACCGATGAAACCGATCAAGACCTCTTAAACTATTTTTCTGTAGAGCAATTTCTGCTGTTGAGCATTTTTTCTCTATCCGCCAAGCCGTTCTAGCGTTCTGTAAAACAAAAGGCTTCTATTCCTGCAATTCAACCGTTGTGAAGCGAGAAAAGCAGATTCCTTCACTATGCTGCGGAATGACAAACAAATTGTTTTACAGCTATTCCAAAATGCTTTGATCGGTGCTCGTCTGTGTTGATCGGTGTTAAGCATTGCGTTTATTTGTGACGACGCTACGGGTTGAAGCGATCGGGCCAACGCCAACGGGAGACGAGGTAGGGTTTGTCGGTCTCGAAGGCGGTGGCGAGAGCTTCGATGTGAGCTTCCGGGGTAATCAGTCCGTCGCTTGTCATCAACAGATGAGATGCGACCCAGGCTAGATAGAGTGGCGTGAGCGCGCCCAGCAGATGGCCACGGTTGAGCGTGCGCAGGCGGTAGGCGAGGATGAAGTCGTAGACGATGTGCGTCCAGAGAGTGTCGCTCATGCGAAAGCTGGCGGGGGGCATCTGCGAGAGCTTCTTGAGACCAAGCAGGGAGTTGGGCGGAAGGACCAGCGACCAGATCTCGTGCAGGTTGGTGTAGGCCAGACGAAAGTAATCGAGCATGGCAGGAAGGCCGGGGATCTCCGGCATGGCGGCGGATGGGTCGGGTGGAACAGCCTGCGCGACAACCTGTTTGCGCGGAGAGTAGGCAAGACGCGCACGCTGCCAGTAGGCAGCCTTGGCGTCGATGTCGGCGAAGAAGGAGCTGGCGACCTGGGCGAGCATGGTGTTGAGGTCGTCGTCGTCGGGCTGCGGCAGGGTGCGAGAGCCGATGGAGACTTCGGCGAGCGAGAAGTTGGCGACGGCGGACTCGGCAAGGGGCCAAAGAAGAGCGGCGGGCAGGTTGGCGGAGGTGAAGCTCTGCGCGGCAATGGCTAGGCGCTCGGCCATGCGTGCGGAAAGAGCAAGGTCGATGGAGAGAGGATAGCGAGCGCGGGTTCCAAAGAGGGCTCGGGTGACGGGGTAGAGGATTGCGGAATTGACAAGGCCGTCGCGCGGACCGAGCGAGTAACGCGAGGTGGTGAGGTCGGTGCCGACCAGCGCGGAGCCGGCCAGAGCGCGGAGGGCATCGGGGGTGAGCGTCTGTGACTCGGGGCCGAGCAGAAGGCAGACGGTGGATTTGTAGTCCTTCAGGAGCTTGTAGGCGTTGAGGAAGTCGGCGGCAGAGAGCGCCCAGCCGCCCTGCGCTGGCGTTGTCGGAGAGTATGGAATCAGATGTAGCGAGCCGAGGCCGGGAAAGTTGTGCGAGTCGGGAACCGCGTCCGGCGTGGCGACCAAGACGGCCTCGCCCGAGAAGGCGGCGGAAAGGTTCGAGAGCATCACATGAAGCGCTTCGACCGGCAGCGGACTGAGGCTGACGAGGAGGCTCGACGCGGCAGCGCTGGAGCTTGTCGGAGCGGCTAGCGGGGCGGTCTTCTCGAAATCGGAGGTGGAGGGGTCCATTGCTGCTCTCTCGGATCAGATTTGCGCCGATTCAAACGGACTCTTTGCGCAAGAGGGCGAGGATCCCGGTGAGGGGAATACGCACCCAAGCGGGGCGATTGTTGAGCTCGTACAGGAGCTCGTAGAGCGCCTTTTCGAGCAGGTAGGCGTCAAGCAGGCGCTGCGCCTGCCGAGGCTGTGGAGTTAGATGCGGATTGGCCGCGAGGGTGACTCGCCATGCGTTCAGGAACTCGGTGGAGACGGCGTTGAGCCAGAGCTGCGCCCAGGCGTCGAGGCTCTTTGCCGCGCCGGGATGACGCTGAACGAAGGGTTCAAGCGCGACATAGGCGGCGTAACTGAAGGAGCGCAGCATTCCGGCAACGTCGCGCAGAGGAGACTGCTTGGCGCGGCGCTCGGAGAGGGAGCGAGCGGGCTCGCCTTCGAAGTCGAGCAGGATGTAATCGCTGTGCGTGCGAAGGACCTGGCCGAGGTGGTAGTCCCCGTGGATGCGAGTGCGCAGGCCGGAGGCGGCTGCGGGCGAATCTTGCTGTGCGCCATTGGAGAGCGGCTGCGCAATTGGTTGAACGATGGCTTGTGCGCGGGCATGGAGAGCCAGGCGACGACTGAGTACGAGAGCGGCTGCGTCGGTGGTGATGGCATCGGTAAAGGTGGGAAGAGAGCGCTTGAGAGCGTCGAGCGAGCAAATGACCTGTGCTTCGATGTGGCCGGCATCGGCGGCGAGAGACTCCTCGGTGAAGGAGATCGGGGCAAAGGCTGAAACGACTTCTGCGCCAAGGACTTCATTTGTGCTGAGGTCTCCGATCGAAGTAGCGAGAGCGAGGTGCAACTCGGCAGTGCGGCGGCCAAGCAGGGCTGCAGCGTCCAGCGAGAGTCCAGCGTGCTCGCGCGCGGCGGCGGGGATGCGCGCGGCGGTTGCATCGGGCGACGGATCGTCGAGGAAGGTGGGAGACAGTCCGACGTCTGTAGGCGTGGTGCTGCTGAGGCAGTCTTCGTAGTAGCGGGTGAGCTCGTCGAGCGTAACTTGCCAGCCGTCACCCTCGTTCTCGATGAGGCCTTGCAGCATGGCGAGGGTGGTGGGCTCGGGAGCATCAGGGAGCGTGGCCTTGATCTCGCCGAGGAAGGGGGCGATGCGCGGGAAGTGCGCGACCTCGGTGAGGAAACGACCGATCTCGGGGTCTGGATTCTCCCCGGACTGGAGGCGACGGAAGAGCTTCAAGATAAGCTTGCCGTCGTAGAGGACGCTGGTGTTGGACTGCTCGGCGGAGCCAGTGCGCGCGAGCAACGGGCCGGTGGCTCGCGCGGCGTCGAAGGCTGAGGATTTGTAGGCGTGGAGGGAGTGCTGGGCCTCATCGCCGAAAGATAGAGTCGCATTGGTTTCGATCAGAGTGAGGAGGGCTTGGCGAACGTCTTCGCGGGCAAGAGCGTCGTGCAAGATGGCAGGACCGTTGGCAGTAGTGATCGTAGCGAGGATTGACGTGGGCGCGGCAGCGCGAATGGCTTCGGCATCGGCTCCGGTGGTGAGGGCGAGGAGGAGTTGGTAGAGGTCTGGAGGCTGCTGCGATGTGGCTGCGTCGGCGTAGGTGAGTTCGACGAAGACCAGCGCTGCGGGGAGTGCGGGAAGCTCGGCCCAGTCAAGGATGCGCGCGCTGGCGATGGTGCGGGACTTGGCTCCGAACCAGCGCTGGTGTATGAGGTAGGCGGGAAGAAGCTCTTGCAACAGAGTCACGCCGGGGCCATTGAGAAGATCATGCCACGAGGACGTAATGAGGTTGAGCTCCGCCTCGCCGGATGCGACGGTGGGCGGCGCAGGAGCCTCGGGCGCGGGCTGTAGTTCGAGCCAGAGAAAAGAATACGGCGCAAGGGTGAGCGCGTATGGCGTTTTGTCGATGGGGGGAAATGGGACGTAGCCCAGCATCTCGACCGGGATCATTCCGGCAAAGCGGGAGAGATCGAGCGAGACGGGTTGAGCAAAACGGGAGAGATTCGCTACACACAAAACGATCTCCACGCTGCCGTCTTCGCGCGTGTACTGACGAATGTAGGCAAGAACCTTGCGATTCTCCGGGGCGAGGAACTCCTGCGTGCCACGACCAAAGACCTTGAAGAGCTTGCGCAGAGCGATCATATTGCGCGTCCAGTGCAGGAGCGAAGATTGATCGCTCAACTGCGCCTCGACGTTGATGGCCTGATAGCCCCAGATGGGGTCCATGATAACGGGGGCGTAGAGGCGCGCGGGAACGGCGCGAGAGAATCCGGCGTTGCGGTCGCTGGTCCACTGCATGGGCGTGCGTACGCCGTTGCGATCACCAAGGTAGATGTTGTCTCCCATGCCGATCTCGTCGCCATAGTAGAGGATGGGCGTACCGGGAAAGCTGAACAGAAGCGAGTTGAGCAGCTCAATGCGGCCTCGGTTGTTGTCGAGCAACGGCGCAAGGCGGCGGCGAATGCCAATGTTGATACGCATACGTGGGTCGGCGGAGTAGGCGAGGTACATGTAGTCGCGCTCGTCCTGCGTGACCATCTCCAGCGTCAGCTCGTCGTGATTGCGCAGGAATAGGCCCCACTGGCAGTTGGCGGGGATCGGCGGGGTCTGCGCCATGATGTCGGTGATGGGCAGGCGATCCTCCTGCCGCAGGGCCATGTAGATGCGCGGCATCAGGGGAAAATGAAAGGCCATCTGGCACTCGTCGCCCGAGCCAAAGTAGGGGCGAACATCGGCGGGCCACTGGTTGGCCTCGGCGAGGATGAGGCGGTTGGAGTACTCGGCGTCGATGGCGGCTCGAATTTTCTTGATGATGACATGCGTTTCCGGCAGGTTCTCGCAGGAGGTATGGTCGCGCTCGACCAGGTACGGGATGGCGTCCATACGCAGTGCGTCGACGCCCATGTCGAGCCAGAAACGCATGGCTTTGAGGATCTCTTCCATCACGGCGGGGTTGTCGAAGTTGAGGTCGGGCTGGTGGGAGAAGAAGCGGTGCCAATAGAACGCCTTGGCCTGCTCATCCCATGTCCAGTTGGATTTTTCCGTGTCGGTGAAGATGATCCGGGCATCTTTGTAGAGCTGGTCGGTGGAGTTCCAAACGTAGAAGTCGCGCTCGCGCGAGCCGGGGGCGGCGCGGCGGGCGCGTTGGAACCACGGATGCTGATCGGAGGTGTGGTTGATGACCAGCTCGATCATCACCTGCATGTGGCGTTGGTGCGCGGCGTCGAGAAACTGCTTGAAGTCGTTGAGCGTACCGTAGGCGGGATTGACGTCGGTGTAGTTGGCGATGTCGTAGCCGTCGTCGCGCATGGGCGAGGGGAAAAACGGCAGCAGCCACAGACAGGTGACGCCGAGGTCCTGTAGGTAGTCAAGACGCGAGAGCAGTCCGCCGAAGTCTCCGATGCCGTCGCCGTTGGAATCCTGAAAGGCGCGGACGTGCAGCTCGTAGAGGATGGCGTCCTTGTACCAGAGAGGATCGGGTGCGCTGCCAGCTTTCTTCACTCGTACCTCCAAATCTCTTGGATGCGCATTGCAGAGAATAGATGTCAGTTACCCCGAAACCACGCCGAGATAACGGCTATTGAGTAATTATATATTTGTATGTACAATTACCACGTGATCGGCATTCGGATTGAATGGGACGAGGCCAAGAACCTCTCCAATCAGCATAAACACGGGGTGAGTTTCGAGGAAGCCAGTCGAGTATTTCTCGACCCGTTGTCCGTCTCGGTCAAGGAACGCATTGAGAACGGCGAGGAGCATTGGCAGACGTTTGGACTAGTCGACGCCGTTCTGGTTTTGATGGTGGCCCACACCGTGAGAGAAGAGAACATTAAAGGCATGCAGGTGGAAGTGATACGAATCATCACGGCTCGAGAGGCAACCGCGAGGGAGAGACGACGATATGAAGACGAAAATTGTTAGATACACCGTGGACGCTTTGCCGCCGCTGACTCCAGCGCAGCTTGCGAATCTGAAGGCTCTGGCGGCTCACCCAAACCGCAAGATTGATACCAGCGACGCTCCCGAGCTGACCGATGAGCAGTGGGAAAATGCCGAGCGGGGCAGATTCTATCGCCCGTTGAAGCGGCAAATTACTGCGCGTGTCGATGCCGACGTGCTGGACTGGCTTCAGGCGCAAGGCAAGGGTTACCAGTCGCGCATCAATGCCATTCTGCGGCGAGAGATGCTGACAGCGGTGAAATATGCCGGGGGGGAATAGCCCAAAGCGCTTACGCCACGGGTACATGAATTTACACAACGTTGTCGAAAACGCGCAGAAGTGAACGCAGGGCAGAGATTCTGCATCTGTATGTTTAGACTCTGCGATTGGCGACGACGATTATGCGGCGAATTCCTACTTCGACCTACCGGCTGCAACTGCATAAGGGATTTTCCTTCGATGATGCCGCGAACGTCGCCGAGTACCTGCACGAGTTGGGCATCTCGCATGTGTACTGCTCGCCGTATCTGCAGGCCGCGCCGGGAAGTCTGCATGGTTATGACGTGGTGGACCCGCAGCGGGTGAACGCAGAGTTGGGCGGCGCAGAGGCGCACGAGCGATTCTGTAGGCGATTGGGTGAGGTGGGGCTAGGGCAGGTGCTGGACATCGTGCCCAACCATATGTCGCTAGGTCAGGAAAATCGCTACTGGTGGGACGTGTTGGAGAACGGCCCGTCGAGCCGCTACGCGTCGTTCTTCGACATCGACTGGCAACCGTACGAGGAACGGTTGCGCAACAAGGTGTTGCTGCCCGTGCTGGAGGGGCAATACGGACGTGTGTTGCAGGCGGGCAAGATCAAGGTGCTGCGCCATGGCAATCTCTTTCAGGTGGAGTGCGGAGACCAGGCGCTGCCGGTTGCGCCGCCGTCGCTACCCACCATTATGACGCGAGCGGCGGCGTATGCAAGATCCGATACGTTGAGTTTTCTTGCAGCTTCGTTTGGTCGCCTGCCTGCACCGGAGTATGTGGATCGGCAGACAATTCTGGCGCGGCATCGGGACAAGATTGTGTTGCAAGGATTGCTGGCACGGCTGTGTCTGGAGCAGGCTGCGGTGGGCGAGGCGCTGGACCAAGCCGTCGATGAACTGAACGAGAATAAGAATGCGCTGGATGATTTTTTGAACCAGCAGAACTACCGGCTGGCCTTCTGGAAGACGTCCGATCAGCAACTTGGCTATCGACGATTCTTCGATGTGAACTCGCTGATCGGCCTGCGCGTGGAACGGGAGCACGTCTTCGAGGAGACGCACGCGCTGATTCTGGATTGGTTGCGACGCGGCGTTATCGATGGCGTACGGGTTGACCATCCCGATGGGTTGCGCGACCCGTTGCAGTATCTGCGCAGGCTGCGCGAAGCCGCGCCGGAGGCGTGGATTGTTGCAGAGAAGATTCTGGAGACAGGAGAGTTTTTGCGCGAGAGCTGGCCGGTCGAAGGCACTACTGGATACGACTTTCTCAACGTGGCGCTGGGTGTGCTGGTCTCGCCCGAGGGGCTGGAGCAGTTGCAGGGAATTTACAAGGACTTTACTGGCGAGCCGACGGACTTCTCCGCTATCGCGCACGAAAAAAAGATTAACGTGACGCAGGAGACGCTGGGCAGCGATGTGAATCGGTTGACGTCGTTGCTGGTCGAGATCTGCGAGGCGAATCGCGACCAGCGTGACTACACGCGAACCGAGATGCGGCGCGCCCTTCGCGAGGTTGCCGCCTGCTTCGGCATCTATCGCAGCTACGTAGAGACGACCCGCGGAGAGATTGCGGACGAGGACGTACAGGCCATCGCGCGCGCTATCGAGTGCGCCAAGCAAAATCGGCAGGACATTGCGCCTGGGCTCTTCGACTTTCTGCAAGAAATACTAACAATGAAGGTGAACGGCAAACAGGAGTCAGAGTTCCTGATGCGCTTCCAGCAGTTCACTCCGCCGGTGATGGCCAAGGGCGTGGAGGATACGGCCTTCTACTGCTACAACCGACTGGTTGCGATCAATGAGGTGGGCGGCGATCCAAGCTCGAATGGGGTGAGCGTGGCGCAGTTTCACGCCTACAACACGC